>Ga0208315_1000022_pt1 | contig 366483 bp, 334 predicted proteins | sample MalvireepMed_215_FD_184239 | JGI IMG/M metagenome (GOLD analysis project Ga0208315, IMG submission 184239) | Marine viral communities from the Global Malaspina Expedition - Malaspina viral metaG DeepMed_215 (SPAdes) (version 2) | ecosystem: Environmental > Aquatic > Marine > Oceanic | place...
GCGCTTGCCGCACGCGCGGCAAGCGCCATGATGACCATGCAAAAAATCGATATCGCCGCGCTTGAACAGGCGGTGGCAAACGGCTGACCGCCCCGCCCCGGTCGGGTCGCGCTGCAAAGACCAAATCCCCCTCGCACCACCACAGCCAGGATATGTTTGATGTCAGAAAAACAAGCCAGAGATCGCCAGGCGATTCTTGATCTGTTTGATCGCTGGGCGACGGCCAATCGCAACAAGGATATCGATGCGATCATGGCCCTTTATCATCCCGATATCTGCTCCTATGACGCGGTTGGCCCCCTGCAAGTCGTTGGTGGCGCCGATTACCGCGCCCATTGGGAAGAATGCCTGCCCAAGGACGCCGACATGATTGTCGAGATGCAGACACCAACCATTCGTGTCTCCGGCCATCTTGGTGTTGCGCGTTTCCTGATCCGCTGCGGGATGCGTGATCAGGATGGCACCGAACAGGTCAGCTGGATGCGGTCAAGCTATCACCTTGAAAAGCGCGACGGCCAATGGCGCATCGCGCATGAACATTTCTCTGTGCCGTTTGATATCGACAATGGCCAGGCCCAGTTCGGCCTTGAACCATAAGCCGTGCCCACCAACGCAATTTTGAAAAGGAAGCCCCGATGAGAATAATCAGCTATTTGAATTTTGATGGTAATTGCCGCCCGGCAATGGCGTTTTATCAATCCGTTCTGGGCGGTGAACTGATAACGGTTCCCTATGGCGATACGCCGATGGCCGCGGAAATGCCCGATATGGCCGACAAAATGGCCCATGCCTGCCTTTCGGGAGATGGCTGGACCATCATGGCATCAGACAGTCCGGCCCCGAATTTCGAACCGATGAAGGGGATGAATATCTCCATCCATGCGGCCACGGCCGACCAGGCGCGCGCGTATTTTGACGGGCTTGCTGTTGGCGGTACGGTGATCATGCCGTTCGCAGAAACATTCTGGTCAAAGGGCTTTGGTCTGGTGAATGACAAGTTCGGCACGCCCTGGATGATCAATACCGAAGATGACAACGCCTAGGGTGCCAAACCATCGTCGCTGAACGATATGTTGCCTTGACCCCCATTTCCCGTCAAAGTGGTGCAACTTGGGGTTATGGGGGCAGGCGAATTGACAGCGCGGGTTACCACAGTTGCCTTTGCCGGGATTGAAACGATCCCTGTCGATGTGCAAGTGCAAATGGCAAGTGGGCTTCCGGCCTTTGGCGTTGTTGGCCTGCCCGACAAAGCAGTGTCAGAGGCCCGCGAACGCGTTCGATCCGCCCTTTCGGCCATGGGGTTGGCCCTGCCGCCCAAACGCATCACGATTAATCTGGCCCCGGCCGATTTGCTTAAGGAAGGATCGCACTTCGATCTGCCGATTGCGCTGGGCATTCTGGCCGAGATGGATGTTATCGGCCATGACGATATCGAACGGTTTCTGGTGCTGGGTGAATTGGGGCTTGATGGCAGCATCACCAAGGTTGGCGGTGTCCTGCCCGCTGCCATGGAAGCCGGGATGCAGGAATGCGGCATCATTTGCCCGGAGGCCAATGGGGCCGAGGCGCTTTGGGCCGGGGACCTTGAAATCCTTGCCGCACCCAGCCTTGTCGCCCTGATCAATCATTTCAAAGGCACGCAAATCCTGCCCCGCCCGATCCGGCGTGACGCAGACGCGATCAATGATTTCCATGGTGATCTGCGCGATATCAAGGGTCAGGAAAGTGCCAAACGCGCGCTTGAGATCGCAGCAGCCGGGGGGCATAACCTGTTGATGTCGGGGCCGCCGGGATCGGGAAAATCAATGCTGGCCGCCCGTCTGCCCGGCATTCTGCCCGACCTTGATGCCAGACAGGCGCTTGAAACCACGGTTATCCATTCCGTATCCGGAATGTTGCCTGAAGGTGGCCTGATCCGTACCCGCCCGTTCCGCCAGCCCCATCACTCTGCCTCTATGCCGGCCCTTGTCGGTGGTGGCCATCGGGTCAAGCCGGGCGAGATTTCACTCGCCCATAATGGCGTTCTGTTTTTGGATGAATTGCCTGAATTTCAGCGCAATGTGCTTGATGCCCTGCGCCAGCCGCTTGAAACCGGGCAGGTGTCGGTTGCGCGCGCCAATGCGCATGTGACCTATCCGGCGCGCGTGCAGCTGGTGGCGGCGATGAACCCGTGCCGGTGCGGCTATCTTGGTGATAACGAGCTGGCCTGCACCCGCGCCCCGCGTTGTGGCGAGGAATATCAGGCTCGGCTTTCAGGGCCGCTTCTGGACCGCTTTGATATCCAGATCGAAGTGCCCGCCGTCAAACCCGAAGACCTTGATTTACCGGCCAAGGGTGAAACCAGTCAGGCGGTGCGTGAACGGGTGTTTCTGGCGCGCGAATTGCAAATGTTGCGATATAAAAACGAAAACATATCGACCAATGCCGAGGCCGATGGTGAAACCCTGCAAAATGCTGCCGGGCTTGATGCGGATAGTCGCGGCTTGCTGCAGGATGCGGCCCGTCAGATGAAGTTGTCAGCCCGCGGATATCACCGGATATTGCGGGTGGCGCGCACGATTGCCGATCTTTCGGGCAGTGGTGCGGTCAAGCGTGGCCATATTGCAGAGGCGCTGAATTATCGCCAGATGGTCTATCGGCGCTAGTCCATCATCATTCATGCCTTCAATGCCGCTGACGTGACCTGTGATCATATGCGCGACAGGCCGTTCTGTTTGCGGATGATGTTGATCAGGCCGCGCAAGCCCGGATGATTGTTGTGGCGGCTGCTGTAATACATATGGAAGGGATCATCAGTTGATGCATAGTCTTCCAGCACGATTTCCAGCTGTCCGTTGGCAAGCTCTTCGGCAATGCGCGATTCCAGCAGATAGGCCAGTCCAAGCCCGGCCTTGGCGGCGGAAATCGTCGTTGCCGTGTCCTGAATGGTGATATGGCCCGGCACGCGGTAGCTTTTCTGGTCCGGGCCGGTGCCAAGTTCCCAGGGAAAACGCGAATTATCGCCCAGAAGAAGTTGCAGGCATGTGTGATTGCCCAGATCTTCGGGGGTGTCGGGTTTTCCGTGCCGTGCAAGGTAGTTTGGCGCGCCTGCCACCACCCAGCGCTGGGGTCCGCTGAGTGCGACGGCAACCATGTCTTCCGGGACCAGATGCCCATACCGGATGCCGGCATCATATCCTTCTGCGACAATATCAATCGGTCGGTTTTCAACAACGATGCCGAGGTTGACGTCGGGAAAGGTTTCAGCAAATTCCGGCAGTGCGGGGGCGATCAGAAGGTGTGCGGCATCGGAAAAGGCGTTGATGCGGACCTCGCCAAAGCTGGCGGCACCGGGGGCATCAAGCGTCTGGAGCGCTTCATCAAGCTTGTCAAAGCCCTCGGCAAGCTTGTTGGCAAGGTCCTGGCCCAGTTCGGTTGCCATAATTGCGCGCGTCGTTCGATTGATCAGCTTTACGCCAAGGCGGCTTTCCAGACGGCGGATCGCGTGACTAGCCGCCGACGGCGAAAGTCCGAATTCAATGGCCGCAGCCTTGAAGCTCTGGCGGCGGACAATCGCCAGAAAAAGGCGTAGATCAGCAAACTCTGCGCGGTCGATTCCAGCCAAGTTGATCCCTATTCACTTTGTGGATGATTTCAGTTCATGAAAAACCACACCACACGGATCGGTGCAACAAGTAATCTGGGCATAAGTCAGACAATTAAGCCGGAGGAATACGATGAGTGATATTCAGGCAATCAGGATTCCAGACCTGATGTCGCGGCGTGTTTTGGTAACCGGGGGCTCAACCGGGATCGGGGCCGAGATTGTCCGGGGGTTTGCCGCACAGGGTGCCAAGGTTGCCCTTCATTACAATGAAAGCCGTGAAGCAGCCCTTGCCCTTCAGGCAGAGTTTCCCGAGCATGTCTTTCCTGTTCAGGGCGATATGAGTGTAACCGGTACACCGACGAAAGTGGTCAGGGAAGCCGCCCGCATACTTGGTGGACTGGATGGCCTGATCAACAATGCTGGCGGCATGCTTGGGCGTGTGCCGACGACCGAGGTCGAACCCGAGCATCTTGACCGTGTCTTTGCCCTGAACGGCAAATCGGTTTGGGAAGCCACGGTGGCGGCGTATCCTTACCTCAAAGCGTCGGAAAACGGTTTTGTCGTCAATACGACATCAATTGCTGCGCGCAATGGCGGCGGGGGTGGTGCTGTGCTGTATGCGGCGGCAAAATCCTTTGTCAGCAGCCTGACACGCGGACAGGCAAAGGAATTTGTGGCGGACGGCATTCGCGTGAACGCCGTTTCGCCGGGTCTTATCCAGACGCCGTTTCATGACCGCTACACACCGCCCGATGTGCTTGCCGCGCAAAGCGCAACAGTACCGATGGGCCGCGTGGGCCGCCCGGATGAATGTGTCGGGGCGTTCCTGTTTCTCGCCTCGAACGCCATGGCGGGCTACATCACAGGCCAGATCATCGAGGTCAATGGCGGCCAGTTAATGCCTTAGGAGCAAAGATATATGAACTACAGAAAATTTGGTAAGACAGGACGCACGGTTTCGGAAGTCGGTTTCGGAGCCTGGGCCATTGGTGGCGCCTGGGGCGATGTTTCAGAGGCTGACGCGCGCGCGGCCCTGCATGCCGCCCTTGATAACGGCACGACCTTCATTGATACCGCCGACGTTTACGGTGACGGCCGGTCGGAAAAAATCATCGCCGATGTCATGAAGGAACGCGGTGGCGAACGTCCGTTCATCGCAACCAAGGCCGGACGTCGCCTCGATCCGCATGTGTCCGAGGGCTACAACAAGCAGAATCTGACAGCCTTTGTGGAACGGAGCCTTAAGAACCTTGCGACGGATTGTCTTGATCTGGTGCAGCTTCATTGCCCGCCGACCGAGGTGTTCTATCGCCCGGATGTGTTCGAGGTGATGGAGGAAATGATCACCGCCGGGAAAATCCGCAATTACGGTGTGTCGGTCGAGAAGGTCGAAGAAGGGTTGAAAGCCATCGAATATCCCGGGGTTGCGTCGGTTCAGATCATTTACAACATCTTCCGCCAACGCCCGTCGGGACTGTTTTTCCGCGAGGCAAAAGCAAAAAATGTCGGGGTTATCGTGCGGGTACCGCTGGCGTCCGGTCTTCTGACCGGCAAGATGACCAAGGATACCGCTTTTGCCGCCGATGACCATCGTGCGTTTAACCGCAATGGCGAGGAGTTTGACAAGGGCGAAACATTCGCCGGCGTGCCGTTTGATGTTGCGCTTGAGGCAGTCGAGGAAATCCGCCGCTTGGTTCCCGAGAACATCACCATGGCGCAGTTTGCCCTGCGCTGGATTTTGATGGAAGATGCTGTTGGTGTTGTGATCCCCGGGGCAAAGAATGCGGCGCAGGCCGCAGCGAATGCTGCAGCAAGTGACGTTGCACCGCTGTCGCCAGAGGTGATCGGTGAACTGCGCAATATCTATGAGCAGCGCATCGCCCCGCGCGTCCATCACTTGTGGTGATCAACCGTTTCCATCGGCTTTAAAGGGCGATGATACAGATAAAAGGGGTACCATGCCGTTGGTGCCCTTTTTTGTGTTGCTAGGCTCACTGGCCAATCAGGCGGATTTGCGGACTTCGCTGACGATTTCGGGGCGGCGTTTGCGTTCGATCTTGTAGACCGACGAGGGCGGGACATTGCGGACCGTAGTGCCGATGCGCGTTGCCTGCAGGTCAAGGCGGGCAAGGATGGCCGCAGGCACCGGGCAGCGCGGGCCATAGGTGAACTGATAAAACGCGCCGTCTTCGCGCAGATATTCAAAGCTGCCCGATAAAATCCCCATGATCTGGCGCGGTGTCATCGAAAGAAGCGGCAGACCACTGATTGCGCTTGCCAGCTCGCCGCGGCCAAACAGGCCATGGCGACCAAGGCGGCAGGCATCCATTTGCAGAATGCGGGCCTTGGGGTAGCGCTTTGACAACAGGCGGGAAAAATCCGGTCCGGCTTCGATCAAGGTCAGGTCGTTCTGGTTTATCCCGCGATCGAGAAGCGCTCGGGTAAACACACCTGTCCCCGGTCCGAGTTCCAGAACCGGGGTGCGTTGGGCGGTGACTTCTGATGTGATCAACCGTGCAAGTGCCGGGCTTGAAGGCGAGATGGCTGATACTTTTCTGGGATCCGTGACCCAGGCACGAATGAACGGCAAAAGATCTGACATTGAGAGCCTTTTCCACTCAGGTTGCGATGGCGGCGAACAGAACCTGCCCGCTATTTATGTCGCTACAGGTGCATGTTTGTGTTCATTTTGCGAATTTCCACCCCGGTAGCGTCGATCTGCATCGCATTGCCAATCGGGCGGGGATCCCGGACACCCTTGGGGTCAGGCTGCGCGCTTGCGGCGCAGGATATCAATGATTTCGGCCTTGTGCGGGTCAGCATGAAAGGCATCGGCCATGATCATGACACCCTTGGTGCCGTCATTGGCTTCGATCATGAACAGCGTTGCCTCATCACCCGGATCGGTGCCGTGATCGGTGCTGTTGGAATGAACAAGGCGCAATTCGTCCGGAGTATAAAGCTTGCCTGTGCCGTCACTGCGCACACCGTTTTCTTCAGCCATGAAATGGTGTTCAAAACCGTGGTCTTTGGCATTTTCCTGAAGATCAGCCAAGGTCATTGCGGCCTCCTTGATCAAAAAAGTGTCTGATAAGGGTAAAACGCAAGCCTTGGCCGCTTGTTCCGAATTCAGCCGTGCTTGCGGCGCAGATGGTCGATCAGGTCGGCCTTGTTGCGGTCGGTATCGAAACTGCTGGGCACAATCAGCATGCCGCGCGTGCCGTCATTGGCCTCGATCATGTACAACGTGGCGTCATCGCCCGGGTCGGTTCCGGCATCGACGGAACGGGAATCGATGATGGTCAGGTCATCAGGGCTGTATTTTGCCTGTTTGCCATCACATGTGACGTGGTTATCCGATGCACTGAACACATGCGAAAAGCCGCGTTCGCGGGCAAGGTCCTGCAACTCGATCAAATTCATGGAAGTCTCCGATCTTGTGCTGTGTGTTTCATAGCCCATCCTATCAGACTTTGACGCCGCTGTGGTTGCGTGTGCGAAAAATGACCGACCTGGGCCGCGCAATATTGCAAAAATCCCTAGGAAATCTGAAGTTTCATGCCTTCGTGGCTGGCAATAAAACCAAGCCGTTCATAGAAGCGATGGGCATCCTTGCGGGTCTTGTCGGTGGTGAACTGCACCAGGGCCGCACCAAGTGATTTCGAAATCGTAATGGACTGTGTGATCAGCTTTTCGCCAATCTTCTGACCGCGCGCGCTGCTGGCCACCCGGACCCCCTCGATCTGGGCGCGCAGTTGGCCGCGGCGCGACAAACCGGCAATCAGGGTCAGCTGCAAACAACCGACAATATCCGTGCCCTGAAGGGCAAGCAGGTATTTGTTGGGCAGTGCATCGGTTGATTGCGATTCCATGGCGTCAAACGCGGCGTAATAGGCGTCGGGCAGCGGATCAGTGAATTCTTCGCGGGTTTTGCCTTTTTCATCATCGGCCAGAAGGGCGACGATGGCGGGCAGATCATCGCGGATGGCATAGCGAAACGTGATGTCAGCCGGGTGGTCCGGTGTTTGGGTGGCGTTTGGCATGAATGTCCCTTTCCTGATGGCGGGACATGATGCGCAAAGCCCGGTATTTGCACAAGGTTTCAAAGCGCTATGCGCGTTCACCTTTGGTGCGCGGGGCAGATGCCAAATGGCAATGATGCCACCTGTTTGCGTATCAGGGGGCATCATTGCGTGTCATGCAGGCATTATTGGCAGAAAACCGGCACGGGGATGGGGGATCACTGTCGATCACCGACCAATCAAGCCTGCAAATGCGCGGGATTGGGCCCGTTGGCCGATTTAGGCCAGGCCGCCATTGGCACGGATCGTCTGACCATCGACCCAACCGGAATCCGGCCCGGCCAGGAAGGACACAACACCCGCGATGTCATCAGGTTCACCAAGGCGTTCAAGCGGTGGCATCTTTGCGAAATTGGCAACCTGTTCATCGGTCTTGCCATTGAGGAACAGTTCGGTTGCCACCGGCCCCGGGGCAACGGTATTGACGGTGATCTGGCGACCGCGCAGTTCCTTGGCGAAAACGCCCGTCATTGCCTCTACCGCGGCCTTGGTCGCGTTATAGACGGCGTAGCCCGGCAGTTTGAGGTGCAGGGCAGTGGTTGAAAAATTGATCACCCGGCCATGATCACGAAGATGTTTGGCACCTTCGCGCAGCATGTTGAATGTGCCACGGACATTGATGTCCATCATCGCGTCATAGGTGGTGTCATCCATGTCGGCAATCGGGGTGGTCGTCATGACACCGGCATTGTTCACAATGACATCAACCCCGCCAAATTCGGTGATGGTCTTGTCAAACAGGGCGGTGACCGCGTCCGGACGGGCGATATCGGCCTGAATGGCCAGCGCCTTGTGGCCCCGGGATTTCAGGGTTTCGGCCAGTTCTTCGGCAGGCCCGGCAGAGTTGGCATAGTTGATGACAACGGCAAAGCCATCCGCTGCCAGACGCTTGGCAAGGGCCACACCAATGCCGCGCGATGCGCCGGTGATGATGGCGGTTCTGTTTTGATTGGCAGACATGAAAAGTCTCCTCGGTGATTAAGGGGGCCGCAAGGGCATGGGCCGACTATGCCCAAGATGACTTTTCGGATAATTAGGTTATATTCGACATCATTATTCGAAATTGAATAACAATCAGGATGGCGAATGGACCGGTTTGAGGAAATGCGCAACTTCGTGCGCGTGGTGGAGCGCAAAAGCTTTACCAAGGCGGCGAGTGATCTTTTGATCCCGCGTGCGACCATGACCAATTCCATCCAGCGATTGGAAGACCGGCTGGGCACCCGGTTGCTGGAACGCACGACACGCACGGTTAACCCCACCCATGACGGGGAGGCTTATTATCAGCGCTGTATCAGGATTCTCGCCGATCTTGAAGAAGCCGATGGCAGCTTTACCAATGCCGATCCCAAGGGATTGCTGCGGGTGAACCTGCAAGGCACGCTGGCGCGGACCTTTATCATCCCTGCCCTTGGTGATTTTCGGGGTCGCTATCCGGGGATTGAGCTGGTGCTGGCCGATGGCGATCGTTTTGTCGATCTGGTGCATGAAGGCTTTGATTGCGTCCTGCGCAGTGGTGATCTGGCCAATTCATCCATGATCGGGCGCAGGCTTGCCCTTTTGCACGAGGCCACCGTGGCAAGCCCGGATTACATTGCACGCATCGGCATGCCCAAAACCGTTGATGACCTTAAAAGTCAGGGCCATCAGATGGTTTGTTTCCTGTCAGGCGCGGATGATCAGCCAATCCCGCTTGATTTTACAATTGATGGCAAGGTGTGCGACGTCATGCTGCCCGCAAGCATTTCGGTGACCGGGGCGGACAGCTATGCCGCCTGTGCCGCCGCCGGATTGGGGATTGTGCAGGTGCCGCGTTATCGCGTCGCAGATGACCTTCAATCGGGCAAGCTGGTCGAAATCCTGCCCGATTGCCCGCCTGACCCCATGCCGGTGTCGATCCTGTATCCGCAAAACCGCCAGCTTTCCGTCCGGGTACGGGTCTTTGTCGACTGGCTAAGCGCGTTGTTTGCGAAGATTGATTTTGCCGGATCAGGCCGGGCTTGAGTTGCTTGAAAGCAGTTTGATTTGGTTTCGCAATGAAACCAGATGGGCCTGCCAGTAATGGGTCATCATCGGCTTGAAGCGGTTGTCATTCAGGCCATTGCGGCCGGGATGGGCCATGGACAGCTTTTCAAGGCCAAGATGTTCCAGCGTGATGCGGGTGTAATCGCCCTGCGCGCTAAACCGGATATCGACCAATGTCGCCGGCTCCTTGGGATCGGCCATCGGCCATTGCCATTCAAAGGCAAGGCGCTTGCCTGGTTCCCACCTGGTGACCTTACCTGCACGGACGATAAAATCGGGGCGGCGTTTATCGACTTCCTGCAAATAGCGCACGCCGCCGCTTTCGCCAAATTCCATGATACCCGGTCGATTGCCGATCAGGCGGTTGCGCGGCCCCTGCTTCCACCAGTGATCAATCTCATTGGTAAACTGATCAAAGGCGGTGGCGGCGTCACATTCAACGCGAAGCGCAACAAAGGTTTTGGCTGACATCGGAAATCCTGTTTAACAGCAACGCCACCGGTTTGGCGGGCGATCCTCCTTCTTTTGCAGAAAGCCCGCAGCTGGACAAGCAAAACCCGACCCGGCGGGACGTTTGCGCGGGGTCGGGTCTGAAGGGTGTGTGTCCGCGATGTAGCGGCTTAGTAGCCGGTTTCGCGATTGACCAAGCCGCGCGGGGTTTCGCCGCGTGCCAGACGATCCAGGTTTTCGGCAATCTGATCGACGGATTCCTCAAACCGGGTGGCAGCCGCAATATGCGGGGTGATGCGGATTTTCCCATGATCCCAGAACGGATGGCTTTCGGGCAGCGGTTCGGTCGCTGCGACATCCAGAAACGCGCCGCGCAGATGGCCGGTATCAATCGCGCGCAGCAAATCTGCCTCGTTGATCATGGCCCCACGGGCGGCATTGATGATTGCAGCCCCCTTGGGCAGGGAGGAAAGCGTGTCGCTGTTCAGGACATTTTCGGTCTCGGAGGTGCGCGGCAGAAGGCAGATCAGGATATCGGACTGACCCAGAAACTCGGCAAGCGTTTCTTTCCCGGCATAGGTCGAAATGCCTTCAATCGCCTTCATCGAGCGGCTCCAGCCCGACACGGTAAAGCCGAGATTGGAAAGCGATGAGGCAACCGCAGAGCCCAGCGCGCCAAGGCCCATGACACCGACCCGGCACTGCGAAATGCGCGCCACGTCATGCGGGGTCCAGTCGCCATTTGCCTGCTGGGCGCTATAAACATCAAAGTCACGCATGAAATGCAGGGCGGCATAAAGATGATACTGCACCATCTGATCCGCCATACCGGCATCCTCAAGCCGAATAACCGGCAAGTCGGTCGGTAGACTGGGCGATGAAACAACATGATCCACCCCCGCCCCAAGCGAGAAGATCGCCTTGAGCTTCGGAAGCGTCTTGATCAAACCCTGTGGCTGTTTCCAGAACAGGGCATAATCAATTGTTTCAGGATCGTAATTATCTTCTTCGGTTACGATATTGGCGTCCGGCAGGCGGTCAACCATCACGCTTTTCCACTTTTGATCATCGCCGGCAGCGGAAATCAGAATGTTGAGCGGGGCGTTGGTGGTTGCCATCGGGGTCTCCTGGTCAATGCTTGGAAAGTCGGGACGATAAAAGGTTCTGTACATATCAAACGCGCCAGAGCGCAAAGCGTTCCGGCGCGTCAATTGGCGCGTCAATTACAGTCTGTCATGGACCGGCCCGCTTTCACAAGGCCGGTTACGTGCCTTTAAACGCCCAAATCAGTGGGCAAAGATCATGGCCGGGTCGCGGAAGGTCTTGAATTCAAGACCATTTCCTGCCGGGTCTTCGACAAAGAAGGTGCCCTGCTCGCCTGGCTCACCCTTAAAGCGGATCTTGGGTTCGAGCAGGAATTTGACATTGGCCGCCTTCAGCTTGTCGGCCAGTTCGTGCCATTTTTCCCATTCCAGAACCGCCCCGAAATGCGGGATTGGCACTGCATCGCCATCGACATCACCAGACCCCTTGTTCTGGCCGGCTTCGGGGCGGACATGGGCAGAAAGCTGATGGCCAAAGAAATCAAAATCAATCCAGGCTTCGGTCGAGCGGCCTTCATCACAGCCGAGGATATCGATATAGAACGCGCGGGTGTCAGATATCGATTTGATCGGGAAGGCCAGATGGAACGGTGGCAGGGATGGCGAAGACATGGTCAACCTCAAAGATTATCCAGATTATCTAACGATGTGTTGTTGGAACTACTCTAATACGTCAGAATGTGGCGGGTAAAATCAGAAGTTCTGGACTTATCAATAGGAAAACTATTGCTATGGCGCTGCGCCCGACCACCCCGCCGCTCAATGCCCTGCGCGCGTTCGAAGCCGCCGCCCGGCTTGGCAGCTTTGCCCGCGCGGCTGCGGAACTTTCCGTCACCTCCGGTGCGATCAGCCAACAGGTCGCCAATCTTGAAGCCAGCCTTGGCATGAGCTTGTTTGAGCGCAATGGCCCGAAACTGGCCCTGCGCGAAGCCGGTCGGGCCTATCTGCCCAGTCTGCGCCGGGCCCTCGACGAGATCGAGGCCGCCACCCTTGATCTGGTGACCCATGGCGCGGGGGAACGGAAACTGGTTATCGGTGCGCTGCATACCCTGGCCAGCAGCTGGCTTATTCCAAGATTAAATCGATTCCAAAACGAACATCCCGATATCCGCCCGGTGATCGAAACCCTGGCACTTAATTTCGCCACTCCGGAACGCAGCCCGGACCTTGGCGCGCGCCAGATGGATGTCGGGCTTTATTTCGGTGACGGTCGCTGGCCCGGCATGATCTGCGACAAGCTTTTTGATGAAATTCAAGTGGTTGTTGCCAAACCCGGATATGTTGCTTCAGGTGATGCGAAGGCCGAAAACCACCCTGTTGAACCGTCAGAACTGATCGGACGCTATCCGCGACTGGTCCACACCACCCGGCCCAAGGCTTGGCATGACTGGGCACAGGCCAACGGGATTGCCGTCACCGGTGCGCCCGGACCGGCCTTTGAACACTTCTTCATGCTGATCGAAGCCGCCATGGCAGGCATGGGAATCGCCCTGTTACCAAGGGTTTTGATCGAAGGACCACTTGCCGAGGGCAGCCTTGAAATCGTCAGTGATGCGTGGCTGAAATCCAGCGGCTCCTATTATCTGATCACGCCGGAAAGCCGTCAGGACGTGCCGGAAGTGCGCGCCTTTCGTGATTGGGTACTCGGTTTGGCAAGTCAATCCGGTTTGTCAGAATAAAGCGGCAAGTATTTGAAATTATGGACGGGTGTCTCGTCTTTCGGGATGGTAGGCGCGGCGATAGATGCTGTGCAGCAGGTGATCCTTCTTCGGACCGGTGATTTTTATTTTTGTTTCGAAATGATCTGGCCCGTTCCAGATCATGCAATGGTGATAAAAGTCCTCACCACAGGGGTGAATGTCACGCGCACAGAGACCTGATTCGCACGCGTCACCCTCTTCGCCAAATTGCAGCAACACATAGCGATTGCCGAAACTCAAAGGGTCGCGAAACAGAAGCTCGATTGCTGCGGGGTCCTCGTGCAGGACAAAATCATATTCCCGATAGCCATCAAACCGCTTGCCATCCGGACGGGTTAAAAACCCCTCCTCGCGATAGCGCAGCACGTTGGGTTTGTCGGGATCGGCCGCATGAAACGTGACATCGCCGGTAAACTGCCCGACTTCGCCCAAATCGCGCACAAGCGTCCAGTTGCCCGCAAGGGCATTGAAAATCTCGGATGCGGTGGGGATGTTGGGTGCCATAGGTGATTTCAGGTTCACGTTAGGACAAAAAAGGCAGGGCGCGGAATGCGGGGCCCTGCCTTTTTAACGGGTTTCCAGTCGCTTAGGCGCCCGGCAGCATCCGCGGGAGTTTTTCACCACCGAGGATATGCACATGCAGGTGCGGGACGTCCTGGCGACCGTGTTCGCGGGTATTGGCGATCAGGCGGTAGCCGTCTTCAACGACGCCAGCTTCCCTGGAGATTTTGCCGATTGCGCGGGTGTAGGCGACGATTTCGGCGTCCGAGGCATTCTGCGCAAAGTCATCATAGCTGGTGTAAGCACCCTTGGGGATGACCAGCACATGGGTCGGGGCCTGCGGCGCGATATCGTTAAACGCCAGCACGTGGTCATCTTCATAGACCTTGGTGCACGGGATTTCGCCGCGTAGGATTTTGGCAAAGATGTTTTCCGGATCGTAGGGCTGAACGGCCATCTTGGGGCTCCTGATCAATCTATTCTGACTATGGGTGCCATATTGGACAGGCTTGGCGTCCGGTGCAATTTCGATTTTGCGAAAGTGCGACCAATTTCCAATTTCCGTCATTCCCGGCGGAGCCATGCTGCGGCCCGGAAACCATGGTAGCGGTAGTCCGATATGGATGCCCGCCTGCGCGGGCATGACGGATAAAGAGGGTTGCTCTACACATCGTCACCCCCGCGCAGGCGGGGGTCCATGACGTGGGTGAGGGGCGGTCGTGGTGGTCGCCCTTGTTAGTCGCTTTTGCGCGATGCCTTTTCGGCAATACCTGAAATGCCCTGACGTTCGGCCAGAATCTTCCAGACATCTTCGGGCTTAACCCCCTGATCGGCCCAAAGAACGGTCAGGTGATACAGCAGGTCGGCACTTTCCGATGCGACCTTTTCCGGGCTTTCGGCAAGGGCGGCGATCACTGTTTCAACGCCCTCTTCGCCGACTTTCTGGGCGATTTTGGGCGTGCCCTTGGCAAGCAGCTTTGCGGTATAGCTGGTGTCCGGGTCTGCACCCTTGCGCGCAGAAACGGTTGCGTAAAGCGCATCAAGGATATGTTGGCTTTTATCCGTATCGGGCATGATTTCAGTCCTCGCGCACCGGGATACCGGCAGCTTTCATGTGGTCCTTGACCTCGCGAATGCGGTACGTGCCGAAATGGAAGATCGAGGCGGCCAGAACCGCCGATGCATGGGCATCACGCACGCCTTCGACCATATGGTCGAGCGTGCCAACACCACCGGAGGCAATGACGGGCACATGGACGGCATCGGCAATGGTGCGCGTCAGCGGGATGTTAAAGCCCGACTGGGTGCCATCGCGATCCATCGAGGTGACAAGGAGTTCGCCAGCACCGTATTCGACCATTTGTTTTGCAAACGAAACGGCATCAATCCCGGTGGGTTCACGCCCGCCATGGGTGAAGATTTCGAACTTGTCCGGGCCGGTCGATTTGGCGTCAATCGAGACCACAATGCATTGCGATCCGAACTTGCGTGCGGCTTCGCGCACGAAATCGGGGTTTTTGACGGCGGCGGTGTTGATCGAAACCTTGTCCGCGCCAGCCAGAAGCAGCTTTCGGATGTCTTCAAGGGTGCGCACGCCACCGCCAACGGTGACCGGCATAAAGCAGGCCTCGGCCGTGCGGGCAACCACATCAAAGATGGTATCGCGGTTATCACTTGATGCCGTGATATCAAGGAAGCAGAGTTCATCCGCACCCTCTGCATCGTAGATGCGCGCCTGTTCGACCGGGTCGCCGGCATCGATCAGATCAACGAAATTGACCCCTTTGACGACGCGGCCGTCCTTGACGTCAAGACAGGGAATGACACGGGTTTTCAGCATGGTCTGTTTCCTGTTGGGTCGGTTACGAAAGGGCCGCGATGGCCTCTGCCAGATCGATGCGGCCATCATAAAGCGCACGACCGGAAATCGCGCCATCAATGCCAGCATCTGTGTGTTTCTTGACCGCGATCAGATCATCAAGCGATGAAACCCCGCCCGATACGATCACCGGGGTCGAGATTTCCGATGCCAGTGCCACGGTGGACTCGATATTCGGGCCACCCATCGCACCATCACGGTCGATATCGGTAAAGATGATTGCCGCCACACCGCAATCCTCAAATTTCCTGGCGAGTTCGAGTGCGGTGACCTCGGACGTTTCCGCCCAGCCTTCAACCGCGACATAACCATCACGCGCATCAATGCCAACCGCGATCCGGCCCGGCCATTTGGCACAGGCTTCCTTAACAAACTCCGGATTGCGAAGCGCCACGGTGCCAAGAATCACACGCGTGATGCCCTTGTTCAGCCAATAATCAACCGTTTCCATGGTGCGGATGCCGCCACCAAGCTGCGTCTGCGCCTTGCCCGACACGGCGGCAAGGATGGAATCCACAGCCGACCCATTGACAGGCTCACCGGCGAAGGCGCCGTTCAGATCAACGATATGAACCCAATGGCAGCCCGCTTGGACAAATTCACCGGCCTGTGCGCCCGGATCGTCGTTAAACACGGTTGCCTTGTCCATGTCGCCGCGCAGCAAGCGCACACATGCGCCATCTTTCAGGTCAATTGCGGGATAAAGGTTCACTGATCGGTGTCCTGTATTTTCTTGGTGTAGTAATAGCCTTCGACCATCTTGCCATCGACCATCGCGTAATAGGGATTAATCCCCCAACGGACATATCCAAGCCCGTTATAAAGTGCGATGGCGGCCTGCTGGGTTTCGCGAAGGTCGAGTTTCAAAACGCTGTAGCCCGCTTCACGGGCGAAATATTCAATCGAACGCACGATCGCCTTGCCGTTGCCGCGCCCGCGTGCCCAAGGGGCGACGAAATGGCCGGAAATCTGGGCGGAATGGCGCTGTGCTTCAAGGTTGGCCGGTGTTTCGATCAACTGGGCGGCACCGGAAATGATGCCATCCACGCGCGACACAAACAGATGCCGACCGGGCATCAACAACACACCGCGCCAGTATTTTTCCATGTCCGGGCGGTCCGGCGGTGTCAGCCAGCCAAAGCCGCCGCCTTCGACAATCGCCTGCGTACAGGCATCGACAATATCGGAAATGTCGCCTGCAGTCAGTTCGGTCACGCGTTCGGCAATGACGCCCGGCTGAATGGTATCAGATGGTGCGATCATGGCTTCCACCCCAGGAAGTTCCCGATGATGGTCAGCCCCGTTTTCTGGCTTTTTTCCGGGTGGAACTGGGTGCCGATCATGTTGTCACGCCCGATCATCGCGGTCAGTTCCCCGCCATAGGAAACCGATGCCAGTCGCTGATCGGGGATGGAGACATGCATGTGATAGCTGTGTACGAAATAGGCGTGGTCGCCATCGGAAATGCCTTTAAGGACCGGGTGCGTCTTGCCCGCCGGATCAAGCACCAGCTCGTTCCAGCCCATATGCGGGATCTTAAGGCTTGGGTCGCTGGGCTCGATGGCCACAACTTCACCGGCGATCCAGTCAAGGCCGTCGGTGACGGCAAATTCACGGCCGACGGTCGACATCAACTGCATGCCAACACAGATGCCAAAGAACGGCTTGCCGCCTTTGATCACCTGTTCGGTGAGGACATCAACCATGCCGGTAACAGCATCAAGGCCCGCACGGCAATCGGCATAGGCACCAACGCCCGGAAGCACGATATGGCTGGCGTTGCGGACCTTTTCCGGGTCATCGGTGACAATGATCTCGTCAGAAAAGCCGGTTTCACGTGCAGCACGCTCGAACGCCTTGGCAGCAGAGCGCAGATTGCCGGAACCGTAATCAATAATCGCAACACTCATGGGTAGGATGGGCTCCCGGTTGAGGGGGTGGAGGTAAGGGCAGCTGCGGAGTGTGGGACGCGCAGCCGGGAATTTTTCGAACGCTCAAAGCAGCGGTGTTCGGCATCGGTTTCATCGTGGCCCGCGACGATATCAACCATCTGCCAGCCGGATGCGGCCAGTTTGCGACGGCGAAGGTCATTGGCAATCAGGCCAAAACCAATCCCGGTCACAAGCGCCAGGGCAAAGTCCATTTCCGGCCCGCCGTTAAACAGCTCGACCGCAAAGGTGCAGAGAAATGAAACCGCGACAAGGCCGAAAAAGCCCAGCCAAAGCCGATGGTACAACGCCCAAAGGCCCGAGAGCAGAAAGGCCCAGAAATTGAAGCCTTCGCGGATCAGGATGGCGTTTTCCATCGGGTCGGCATCGCCGGGATGGGTATGGACTGTGTAAACCTTCATCGAAAACCGGTTTTCTGGACCGGTGGCAGAGTGTTGTCTGCTGTGCCACCGGTGTATTTTCGATCAGATCGAACTGACCTGCTTACAAGGAGCCGCCAAGCGTGCCCTTGGTGGACGGAATTGCATCGGACTTGCGCGGATCAATTTCGATTGCCACGCGCAGGGACCGTGCGAGCGCCTTAAAGGCACTTTCGATGATATGGTGGTTGTTCTCACCATACAGGTTCTCGACATGCAGCGTGATGCCAGCCGCCTGGGCAAAGCCCTGGAACCATTCACGGAACAGCTCGGTATCCATATCGCCCAGCTTGTCGCGGGTGAATTCGACATTCCAGATCAGATAGGGACGGCTTGAAATATCAAGGGCCACACGGGTCAGCGCTTCGTCCATCGGCAGCAGGCAGCTGCCATAGCGCGTGATGCCCTTTTTATCGCCAAGCGCCTTGGCAAAGGCCTCGCCGATTGCGATGCCGCTATCTTCGGTGGTGTGGTGGAAATCAATATGCAGGTCGCCCTTGGCCCGGACTTTAAGGTCCATCAGGCTGTGACGCGAAAGTTGTTCGAGCATGTGATCAAGGAACCCGACCCCGGTCTCGACGTCATAAACGCCGGTCCCGTCAAGGTTCAGTTCGACCATGATCTGGGTTTCGTTTGTGTTACGCTCAACGCGGGCCTTGCGCATGCAAAGCTCCTTTCCTGCAGATATTGATGCATATGACGGGTCGTATGTAGCAATAAAGCTGTGGAAAAGCCAGTTTTAGGTGCCTACGTATTGGCCGCATAATCACATGAATTCATGCATCCGGTCGGCAAACCGTCTTCTACCCGCCATTGAAGGCTGTTTTGGCCCTATACAAAGTCGAACTTATCCACATCAAACAGGCCGCGATCCGTCATTTTCAGATGCGGGATAACTGGCAGGGCCAGGAAGGCAACCTGAAGGAATGGTTCGGGCAGAACACAGCCCAGATCCTTCGCCGCCTTGCGCAGATCAATCAGGTGTTCCTCGACGGTTTCAAACGGCTCAAGGCTCATAAGGCCTGCGACCGGCAGGGCCAGTTCGGCGGTGACCTTGCCGCCATCGGCCACCGCAAAGCCGCCGCCCATTTCAATCAGGCGATTAACCGCTGCTGCCATGTCGGCATCGCTGGCGCCGACCACGGTGATGTTATGGCTGTCATGGCCGACGGATGAGGCTATCGCCCCGCGTTTCAGGCCAAAGCCGCGCACGAAGCTTCTGCCGATATTGCCATTGATGCCGTGGCGTTCGACGACGGCGACCTTGATCACGTCGTTATCCAGATCGGGTTTCAGGCCATTATCGCCGATTTCAAGCGTTGCTTCATCGCGGAAGGTCAGGATAAGGCCCGGTTTGACCTTGATCACCGGCGTCTGGTTCTGACCCGGTTTGGGATCGCAGGCAAAGGCTTCTGCCGAGACCGGGGTGGCCTTCATCGAGCTTAGACCAACCGGGTCGATGGTTTTGCGTTTGGCAAACAGATCCTTGGTTACAAGGCGACCACCGGAAATGACATCGGTAACGTGGCAGGCGTCGAGATCATCAAGGATGGCGATATCAGCCCGCCAGCCCGGCCCGATCAAACCGCGATCACGCAGGCCGAAAATGCGGGCTGCGGAATGGGACGCTGCGCGATAGGCATGATGGATCGGGCAGTTACGCGCCTTCAAATGACCAATGAGGCGCGCAACAAGACTATCAAGGTGACCTTCTTCGCCGATATCAAGCGGGTTGCGGTCATCGGTACATAGCGCCACGAAGCTTGAGCTGTTTTCATCGAGAATTTCAGCCAGTGCCTCCAGATCCTTGGACACCGATCCTTCACGGATCAGGATCGCCATACCCTTGGCAAGTTTTTCGCGGGCTTCCTCGGCCGAGGTGGCTTCGTGATCGGTACGAATGCCGGCAGCCATATAGCCATTAAGATCCGATCCGCGCACCAGCGGCGCATGCCCATCAATATGGCCATCCTGAAAGGCTTCGAGCTTAGCCATGATGCCCGGATCAAGGTTAAGCACGCCGGGATAGTTCATCATTTCCGCCAGACCGACGACCTTTTCGTGCGACCGGAACGGCAGAAGGTCTTCGATTTCAAGCCGTGCGCCAGCGGTTTCAAACGCCGTGGCCGGAACACAGGATGACAGATTGACCCGCACATCCATCACGGTCTGTTCTGCGCAATCAAGGAAGTATTTGATGCCCTCGGCCCCCAGCACATTGGCGATTTCGTGCGGGTCGCACAGGACCGTGGTGACGCCATGGGGCAACACACAACGATCAAACTCCAGCGGGGTCACCAGCGAGCTTTCGATATGCAGGTGGGTATCGATAAAGCCTGGTACGGCGAATTTGCCGGTGCAATCAATTTCGGTCTCGCCAGCATAGCTGTCATGGGTGCCGACAATCCGGTCGCCGACAATGGCGATATCGGTTTCGCTGACCGTGCCGGTGATGACGTCAAGCAAGCCGATATTACGCAGCACCAGATCGGCCTTGATTTTGCCCTGACCGGCAAGAATGCATTTGCCAAGATGGGTTTGGGTAAGATCGCTGCTCATGGTGACTGGTCCTGTCTTCTTGAAATTCTTTTACCATCAAATTCTTTTACCATCTCCAAGGGTAAAGCATGTGGCGCGGGTATGCCCTGAATTTTTTGGGTATCTCTGCGTTGAAACTGTGTTTTGGTCGACATGAAGGTCGCGCGGTCAGCGGAAGCGGTCTTTGCGGGTGGCTTCTGCCCTTGACCGGGGCGTCTGCCGTGCTAACTCTTGGGCGAAGCAATCGATGAGATTCAAGGATAATTCATGAGCGAACAACAAAGCTGGCATGGCACGACAATTCTGTCCGTGCGCAAGGGCAATGAAGTCGTGGTGGCCGGTGATGGTCAGGTCTCGCTTGGTCCGACGGTGATCAAGGGCAATGCGCGCAAGGTGCGCCGGATCGGCCAGAAGGGCGAGATCATGGTGGGCTTTGCCGGGGCAACGGCGGATGCCTTTACCCTGCTGGAAAGGCTTGAAGCCAAGCTGGATCGTCATCCGGGCCAGACGATGCGCGCCTGTGTTGAACTGGCCAAGGACTGGCGGACAGATCGGTATCTGCGCAAGCTCGAAGCCATGATGGCGGTGGCCGACAAGGATGTGTCGCTGGTTCTGACCGGCCAGGGCGATGTTCTTGAACCCGAAGATGGCATCATTGCCATTGGTTCGGGTGGCAACTATGCGCTTGCCGCGGCACGGGCCCTGATTGATCAGGATCTTGGTGCCGAGGAAATCGCCCGCAAGGCCATGGCAATTGCCGGTGAGATTTGCGTTTATACCAACGGCAATGTCCTTTTGGAAAAGATTGATATCGAGGAAGCAAAGTAGGGCGCTGGTTTATCCGGGCCTTCGCAATGCCTCCGTCGCAAAAAGATACGGAATAAATCATGACCCAACATTACAGCCCGCGCGAAATTGTTTCCGAACTGGACCGTCACATTATCGGTCAGAAGGATGCCAAGCGCGCGGTCGCCATTGCGCTGCGCAACCGGTGGCGCCGTCAGCAGCTTGACGAAACCATGCGCAATGAAGTTCTGCCGAAAAACATCCTGATGATCGGGCCGACGGGTGTCGGTAAAACCGAAATCGCGCGCCGCCTTGCCAAACTGGCAGAAGCGCCGTTCATCAAGATCGAAGCGACCAAATTTACTGAAGTCGGCTATGTGGGGCGCGATGTCGAACAGATCGTGCGTGATCTGGTGGAAGTTTCCATCGACCTGACACGCGAAAGCATGCGCAAGAAAGTCCATGCCAAGGCGGAAATGCAGGCCGAGGAACGTATTCTTGATGGTCTGGTCGGTGAGAATGCCTCGCCGGAAACCCGTCAGAAGTTCCGCAAGATGCTGCGCGAGGGCGAGCTTCAGCAAAAAGAAATTGAAATCAACGTTCAGGAAAGCAGTTCGGCGTCGATGCCGACCATCGATATCCCGGGCATGCCCGGTGCGCAGATGGGCATGATGAACCTGAACGACATGTTCGGCAAAGCGTTTGGCAACAATACCAAGCCAAAGCGCATGACGGTCGAAGAAGCCTTTGAGCGCCTGATCGATGAAGAGGGTGACAAGCTTCTCGATAATGACAAGGTCACCGCCGAGGCGATTGAAAATGTCGAACAGAACGGCATTGTCTTCCTGGACGAGATCGACAAGATCACCGCACGTCAGGAACGTGGCGGCGATGTATCGCGCGAAGGTGTTCAGCGTGACTTGCTGCCGCTGATCGAAGGCACGAACGTGTCAACCAAGCACGGCACGGTTAAAACCGACCATATTCTGTTTATCTGCTCGGGCGCGTTCCATTTGGCAAAGCCATCCGACCTGTTGCCGGAATTGCAGGGTCGCCTGCCGATCCGCGTTGAGCTTAAGGCACTGACCGAGGGCGACTTCCGCCGTATCCTGATGGAACCGGAAGCATCCCTGATCAAACAATATATCGCCCTGATGCAGACCGAGGACGTCAAACTCGACTTCACTGACGATGCGGTTGATGAGATTGCCCGCATTTCGGCCAACGTAAACGAAACGGTCGAAAACATTGGTGCGCGTCGCCTGCATACGGTGCTTGAAAAGCTGCTCGATGACATCAGCTTCACCGCCACCGACCGGAGTGGCGAGACCTTCAAGGTTGATGCGGCTTATGTGCGCGAGCAGGTCGAGGATCTGGCCAAGGATGCCGATCTTTCGAAGTTCATTCTGTAATCGAAACATTCGACCGGATCAGATATGCAAAAGGCCAGCAAATTGTTGCTGGCCTTTTTTGTTTGGGCTGGTTTTGATCGTTTAGGCGCTGTGGAGCTTGCGAACATTGTCGCCGGTTTTGGCCGGGAGATAGACCGTAAAGACCGACCCGACGCCCTGTTCGCTTTCGATCTGCATGGTGCCGCGGTGGCGTTGCACCAGATGTTTGACGATGGCCAGCCCCAGGCCCGTTCCGCCAACCGCGCGGGAGCGGGCGGTATCGACACGATAGAAGCGTTCGGTCAGGCGCGGCAGGTGTTCGCGTGCGATGCCATCGGAATGATCGCGGATGGCCACCGCCATGATCCGGTCATGGCGGAAGCGCGCCAGAGCACCCGGCGGGTTTTGGGCCAGACTGATCGAGACTTCGACATCGGAATTGGTATGGCCGTATTTGATGGCGTTTTCGACCAGATTGACAAAGACCTGGGTCAGTTCCTTTTCCTCGCCAACCATGTCGGTGTCATCAAGCGTGCTGGTGACACGGATGTTCATGCCCTTGTCCTGCGCCTTCATGGCAAGGCTTTCAGCGACCTTGCCAATGATTTTTCCGACATTGCAGTTTTCGGACGGCGGGGTGTGTTCGTTCAGTTCAATCCGGGCAAGTGACAACAGGTCTTCGATCAGATGTTGCATGCGCTGGGCCTGATCACGCATGACCGGCAGGAACTGGTTTAACGCATCCGGGTCATCCTTGGCCGGACCTTCAAGCGTTTCGATAAAGCCAAGCAGAACCGAAAGCGGGGTGCGCAGTTCGTGCCCGGCGTCCGTTGCGAAGTCCGCGCGCATCTGTTCGAGTTTGCGAAGCTCGGTCAGGTCGGAAAATGTCAGAACGAAGTTCCGGTCCCCGGCAGCGGCAGGCAGGCGGGCGGTCAGCACGTCAAAATGACGGTGGGCATCGGATGCCAGCACGAATTCCGCGTGCTTCATGGTTTCGCGGTTGTTGGCGACATCGTCAAAGGCATCAAGCAGGATCGGGTCGCGAATGAAGCGGGTCAGATCACGGCCGGTTTCAAGGTTGTGAAACAGGCCATTTGCCGCACGGTTAAAACCGGTCACCACGCGCTGACGGTTGACCATAACCACCGGATTGGGCAGGTGATCGAGGATTTCGGCATCCGTGCTGGTTTGTGCTTCCAGAAGGGCTATTCGATCCCGGAAGGCCGCGGCAATCTGGGTATAAAGCGATGACAGTTCCGACGCGGCCGAAAAGGAAATGTGTTGTGGCGGGGTGCCCTTATATTGATCGCGCAGGTCGGTGGCATAGCGGGCCACCCGACGCAGGTCCCCAAAATAAATGCGCAACATCGCTGCCACGCCGACAAAGGACAGGACTGCCGACAGGATCGCCGTTCCCACGCCAAGCTGTCCCATCGACGCAAGGACGATGAAAACAATGGCGACCGGAAAGGCAACGGCCAAAGCCGTAAGTATCAATTGGCGGAAACCCAATTAACGCTCCTGTTTAAACGGGGTGACGGCGGTTTATCACGCGCATGATCAAAAGTGGACCTAAAATGGTTATGGGCCAGTAAAGATCAAATAAAACTTTGATGACAGTTTTCTAAGTCCTGAAGTGATTGAAAAAAACTGTCGCATGCGTTGCAAACGCGCCGTCTGCCAGAACGTGCCAGACAGCTGTTTCAGGTGGGGAGCGGATTGGACTCCGCCAACCAGCGGACCAGTGATTAATGGTCCGCCGGTTGGGACTGTATTTGTTGCTTTTGCGTCTGTGATCAGATGATTTCAGCACCCTGATCGAAGCTTAGACGCGGTTGGCGTTCAAACAGTTTGCTGCCGTCGCCATAACCGATATTGAGCAGGAAGTTGCTTTTATACGGGGTGCCAGCAAAGAATTCTGCATCGACCTTGGCGTTATCAAAGCCCGACATCCCGCCGCTATCAAGGCCAAGGGCGCGAAGGGCCAGGATGAAATAGCCTGCCTGAAGCGTGCCGTTGCGGAATGCAGTGGCTTTGATCGCCTCTTCCTTGCCGGCAAACCATGACCGGGCATCGGTATGGGGGAACAGATCGGGCAGCTTTTCGTAAAATTCCATGTCATGGGCGATGATCGCGGTGACGGGGGCTGTCATGGTTTTTTCGACATTGCCCTCTGCCAGGCAGGGTTTCAGACGTGCCCGCGCCTCATCGGTGGTGACAAAGACAATACGCATCGGTTCGCAATTGGCGCTTGTCGGTCCCAGTACGGCCAGGTCCCACGCCTGTTTGAGCAGGTCCGGATCAACCGGTTTGTCCTGCCAGACATTGTGCGTTCGGCCATTGTGGAAAAGAAGGTCAAGTCCCTTGGAATCAAGCATGATGCCTCGTTGGTTGAATTGGGTGGATGAAGCTTCGATATAGTGATCCCGATGCTGGTCACGCAATGTGGGCTTGGCAGGGGTGCCATATGAACTGTGGAAAAACAAACAGTTCACTGGTATTTTCGGAGTCAAAATGACCCTTCGAAATGTAAAGCGTGGGGCAGAATGCGGGTTTTCTACTGTGGGGTAGATCCGAGGCGCAAATGGGTTGCGTCCCGGCGTGGGTGAATCGCAAGATACTGGAATCAGATATGGCAATTGAGACCAAAGGGCACAGCGCGATTTCTGCATTCATGCAAGTGATGCCGTCACGCAGATTGCAGGGCCTTATTCTTGGTGTCTCGTTCGCGGCTGGAATTACGCTTGGTGCGACAGCGGGCTTTGCCCAGACTGGTACGGACGAAGCACCCGCAACCGAAGAAAATGCACAAAGTCATGATGAACAAGACGTCGCGATGAGCGGTGATGCGACATCGGCTGTGGTCTTTATGTATCATCGCTTTGGCGAAGGCGACTATCCGTCGACCAACATCGCGATGGAACAGTTCACCGCCCATGTCCAGGAGCTGACAAGCGGCCCCTATACCGTGATGGGTGTTCCCCAGATCGTGAGCGCCCTTTCCGATGGCAAGGGGCTGCCAGACCGTACGATCGGTATCACGATTGATGACGCGTATCGCTCTGTCTATGAGAAAGCCTGGCCGGTATTTCGCGAACATGACATGCCTTTCACGGTATTTGTTTCCACCGAACAACTTGATTCCGGCTATGCTAACTACATGACCTGGGACATGGTGCGGGACTTGTCCGAGGCGGGCGTGACCATTGGTGGTCACAGCCAGCACCATTCACATCTGCCGGATCTTGATATCGAACAGGTCAAGGCAGAGCTTGCTCATTCGGCCAAGCGGTTCGAGGAAGAACTGGGCTATGTGCCTGAAATCTTTGCCTATCCCTATGGCGAAGCCAATTCAGAGGTCATCGCGGCGGTTAAAGAAGCCGGCTACCGCGCATCCTTTGGGCAGCAAAGCGGTGCGATGCATACCGGATCGGATTTCATGTATCTGCCGCGCTTTGCACTGAACGAACATTACGGGGCAATGGACCGGTTTAATCTGGCGGCGAATTCCCTGCCGCTTGTGGTCAGCGATGTTACGCCAAGTGATTACACCCTGACCCGTAATCCGCCAGCCTTTGGGTTTACGCTGGCGGAACCGGCCCCGTCGATGAATTGTTATCCGTCCGAAGGTGAACCCACCATGTCCCGGCTTGGTGAAGAGCGGGTTGAAATCCGCCTTGATGGCCCGGTTTCAAGCGGGCGTTGGCGGATCAATTGCACCGCCATGGGGGCGGAGTCACGGTGGCGCTGGTTCGGGATGCTTTACACCGTTCCATAAGAACTGGACGGGTGCTGGAAAATCCCATGACTGACCATGGCCCGTGAAATCATAACTAAGTCAACGCCATGTCCGGATATCGGGCATGGCGTTTTTCGAAGATTGCGGCGGGCTTTATTGGGTTCTTGCGTGCGCTTGGGGGACAATGTAGGTTAACCACACTTCTTAACCGTAATTAATTGGTAATCACAGTGTCGGGTGACTTAAATCGAAAAACTGTCCTGCTGATCATCTCGGGCGGCATTGCCGCCTATAAGGTGCTTGAGGTGATCCGTCGGCTGCGTGATCGCGGTGTAAATATCCGCGCCATCCTGACCAAGGGCGGGGCAGAATTTGTTACACCGCTTTCGGTCGCGGCACTGACCGAAAACAAGGTTTATCAGGATTTGTTTTCCCTGACCGATGAAGCCGAAATGGGCCATATCCGCCTTTCGCGTGAGGCTGATCTTGTTCTGGTCGCCCCGGCAAGTGCCGATATTCTGGCCAAGATGGCCACCGGACAGGCCGGTGATCTGGCGACCACGGCCCTTTTGGCGACGGACAAGCCGGTGATGATTGCACCGGCAATGAATGTCGAGATGTGGAACCACCCGGCGACACAAGCCAATATCGCAACCCTTGAAAGCCGCGGTGTACTTCGCGTTGGCCCGTCATCTGGTGACCTGGCCTGTGGTGAATTCGGATCGGGCCGTTTGGCCGAACCGGCCGAGATCATCGCAAGCGTGGTTGATTTCCTTGCGGCGCAGGACGCGCCCAAGCCGCTTTCGGGAAAAAAGGCGGTCGTGACCAGCGGCCCGACCCATGAGCCGATTGATCCGGTGCGCTATATCGCCAACCGTTCTTCGGGCAAGCAGGGGCACGCGATTGCCGAGGCATTGGCACAGGCGGGGGCTGATGTGACGCTGGTGAGTGGCCCGGTGACCCTGCCCGATCCCGCTGGCGTGAAGGTCGTGCACATCGAAACCGCGCGCGAGATGCTGGGTGCCGTGCAGGCCGCCCTTCCCGCCGATATCGCGGTTTGTGCTGCTGCGGTGGCCGATTGGCGAACCGCTGATGAAGCGGGTCAGAAGCTTAAGAAAGACGGGTCGGGGGTGATCCCGGACCTGAAGCTTTCGGAAAATCCCGACATTCTGGCGACCATCAGCAAGGCCGGGCCGCTGCGCCCGGGACTTGTCATTGGATTTGCCGCCGAAACCGAAAATGTCACCGCCCATGCGCGCGCCAAACGCTTGCGCAAGGGTTGCGACTGGATTTTGGCCAATGATGTGGCGGCCTCAACCGGGACCTTTGGCGGGGATGATAACGAGATTTGCCTGATTTCAGGCGCGGATGAAACGGCTGATGAATGCTGGGAACGCCAAAGCAAAACCGGGGTTGCCCGTGCATTAAGTGCGCGCATCATCAAACACTTTTCCTGACGGGCGTGGCCCATACCATGGTCCGGACGGCAAACAACAGACAAGACCGGCAGCTGACCCTGCCGGGAGAAGACAAGGATAAAGGATGTCGCTTTTAAGCGTTGATTTAAAACAGCTTCCCCACGGGGCAGATTTGCCATTGCCGGAATACGCAACCGCGCAGTCGGCAGCCGTTGATTTGCAGGCCGCAATTGAAGGGACGCTGGTTCTGGAACCGGGCAAGCGTGCCATGGTTGAAACCGGCATTGCGATTGCCCTGCCCGCCGGATTTGAAGCACAGGTCCGCCCCAGATCGGGCCTTGCGGCGAAAAACGGGGTTACGGTTCTGAACAGTCCGGGCACGATTGACGCCGATTATCGCGGCGAGATCAAAGTTATCCTGATCAATCATGGTGACGAAGCCTTTGAAATCGAGCGCGGCATGCGCATTGCCCAGCTGGTCGTCGCACCGGTGACGCAGGTGCAGTGGCACGCCGTAGAAGACTTGAATGAAACTGCGCGCGGTGCGGGTGGTTTCGGTTCGACCGGAACAGCAAGCCCGGCCAGATAGGCCGGTGAAACAGTGCTGGTCAATCAGGTTTGACGCTATCTGGTTGTGTCGTCTGGGGGGATGGCAGAACCGCAAGGGGAGTTGAGTGAAAAGATGCTAAAGCTTTCTAAGAAGATGCTGTTTGCGATCGAGGCGGTCGTGGATATTGCCTATAACGCGGCGGGTGAACCGGTGCAGAGCCGGGATATCACTGCGCGTCAGGGCATTCCGAAACGCTATCTTGAACAGACCCTGCAGCAATTGGTGCGCGCAGACATCCTGGTCGGCGTGCGGGGCCCGCGCGGGGGCTATCGTCTGGCGCGTGAACGCCGTCGCATTACGCTGGCCGATATCGTGTCGGTGATCCGGTCGATGGAAACATCCGATGACCCGATCGAGGATCCGGCAGGATCGCCACTGGGCAAGGAAGTCGTCCGTCCGCTGTGGCGGGAATTGCAGGACGAAATGATGAAGCAGCTTGAAAAGATCACGGTCGAAGACCTGTGCAATCGCGCGCGTGATGCGGGTCTGCGCAGCGGGATTGAAGAGTCCCCTGATTTCATCATTTGATCTTATCGGGGTGCAGCGGTTTGGTGTATCGTCATTCAACAAGAAACTGCTGCTATTGAGGATAAAACTACAAGTCTATGGAACGTTGCCGGGCACCGGGCATGTAAAAATTTCTTCTATCCATTTGACCTGGATGAATAGCGAGATAAATACATGTGAAACATGTGCTTGATGGCAAAAATACAGAAACGTGCGAGGAAAACATGACTGAGTTTCGCGGCAAGATTTACGACAGCATCATCGACACCATTGGCGCAACGCCGCTGGTACGTCTTTCGCGCCTGGCAGAGGCCGAAGGTGTCAAAGCCGACCTGATCGGCAAGCTTGAATTCTTTAATCCGCTGGCCTCGGTCAAGGACCGTATCGGCCTTGCGATGATCGAAAATGCCGAGAAATCGGGCAAGCTTAAGCCGGGTGCAACCCTGGTGGAGCCGACCTCGGGCAATACCGGTATTGCGCTGGCTTTCGTCGCAGCGGCAAAGGGATACAAGCTGATCCTGACCATGCCGGAAAGCATGTCGCTGGAACGTCGCAAGATGCTGATGCTTCTGGGCGCGCAGATTGATCTGACCCCGGCAGCCAAGGGCATGAAGGGTGCGGTTGCCCGTGCCGAGGAATTGGTTTCCGAAATTGACGGTGCCGTCATGCTTCAGCAGTTTGACAACCCGGCCAACCCGGAAATTCACCGTAACACCACGGCCGAGGAAATCATCAAGGATACCGCTGGCAAGGTAGATATCTTTGTTTCCGGTGTTGGTACCGGCGGGACCCTGACCGGGGTTGGTGAGGTGCTGAAAAAGCACAACCCGAACATCCAGATCGTTGCGGTCGAACCGGAAGACAGCCCGGTTATTTCCGGTGGCGCACCGGGCCCGCACAAAATTCAGGGCATTGGCGCCGGGTTCATTCCGGGCAACCTGAATACTGATGTGATCGACACCGTGATGACCATCGGCAATGAAACGGCCTTTGCCACCGCACGCAAACTGGCCAGCATCGAAGGTCTGCCGACCGGCATTTCATCGGGTGCTGCAGTCGCGGCAGGTATCGAGCTTGGTCAAAAGCCTGAGAACGAAGGCAAGCGCATCGTGGTGATCGTGCCGAGCTTTGCCGAACGGTATCTGTCGACCCCGCTGTTTGAAGGTCTGCAGTAAGCGCCATCCAGTCGAATTCATGATCAAGGGCCCGGTTTCGACCGGGCCTTTTTTCGTACGCATCGCCTGCTTGCCTCTGGATGTCGGGCGTTATGGTCCCAATGTGATAGAGGCAGAAGGGAGCAGTCCATGGCATGTGCGCGACAAATAGACCGTGAAACCGGCGGTGTGAATTGGCTTTGCATCGCGCTGTCAGTGATTATTCTTTTTTGTTTCGGAGTCAAAACATCCAGTGCAGACCATGGAAAACACAATCTGCGCATCCTTGTCGCTGACGATGTGCTGGTTGATTACAAGCGGTTCGTTGATGGGCGTGATCCGCTTGAGATTGAGGTGTTTGACGGCAAACATAGCCGTCGCGACGTTGTCGAGGTTGTCTTGCTTCAGCAGGCATTGCGCCGCGGTGGCTGGCTTGGTGCGTTCGAGCTGCTGCCCGGGGGAAACTATGCCCGCATGATGCATATGCTTGCCAATGGCGAAGCTGACATCACCGGTTCATCGACCTGGCTTCGTGATATTGAACACAAGGCGGATCGCATTGCATCTTCAACGGCGCTTATTCCCGAAGGCCGGTTTGAGGCAGGTTTTTACATGCTTGCGGACAATCCAAATCGGTTAAAGGTCAAGAACCTCAGGGGTATTCGTTTGCTGCGCGCTGCGTCCAATCGTCACTGGATCCCCGATTGGCAAGCGTTGGCCAAGCTTCACCTTGTCGATCTTATTCATGTGCCATCGTGGGAATTGATGGTCCAGTTCGTTGCCGAGGGCCGTGCCGATTTTCTGTTGGCCCCGTTTCAACCCGGCCCGGAGATGGAACTGGTGGTCAATGGGAACAGCTTGTTGCCCATTCCGGACTATAAGATTGCCCTTGATGGCAGTCGCCATTTTGCCGTCACACGCGCCACACCTTACAGTCAGGACCTGTTGGTCGCACTTGATCAGGGGATTGCCGAGCTTGAGCGGATCGGCCGGATCGAACAGGCTTATCGCGAGTCAGGCTTCTTCCACCCGGATGTTACCGACTGGAATATGATCGGTTCAGATGGGTTCGGTCAGTCGCATTTGATGCCTGATCATCTGGCTGACGACCCTGATAATTCCATGCAGAACCAAATCTTTTCCTTGAGCGATATCACCAGCAGGCTATATCCAGAAACAACCGACTTTTAATCCGGCCTGACAGGATAATTTGACCGCGTGAGTGATTTCGAATTCAGCGAAAATGAAGTGCAACGTTATGCCCGCCACATTGTCCTTCGGGAAGTTGGCGGCACGGGGCAGATGAAACTTAAGCGCGGTCGGGTTCTGATCGTGGGCGCGGGCGGGCTTGGCTCGCCGCTTGCCATGTATCTGGCGGCTGCCGGGGTTGGCACGATCGGGATCGTTGATGCCGACACGGTCGAACTTTCCAATCTGCAACGCCAGATCGCACACGGCATGAAGGATATCGGAACGCCCAAGGTCGATAGTGCCAGGGCGACCATGGGTGACATGAACCCCGAAGTGACCGTGCATGCCCATAATACCCGCCTCGATGCATCAAACGTCATGGATCTGATTGCCGATTATGATGTAATTGCCGACGGGTCGGATAACTTCGATACGCGCTTCTTACTCAACGATGCCTGCTATCTGGCCGGCAAAACGCTGGTTTCCGGGGCTGCCCTTCGTTTTGACGGGCAGGTATCGACCTTCAAGGCCCATCTGGGCGCCCCGCATCCCTGTTATCGCTGTATTTATCATGCCCCACCACCCGAAGACGCCATTCCATCCTGTGCACAGGGTGGTGTGTTGGGATCGGTTGTGGGCATGGTCGGCGGTGTTCAGGCGACAGAGGTGCTCAAGGAACTCATGGGCATCGGTGATAGCTTGTCGGGGCATCTTTTGATTATGGATGCGCTTTCGGCATCTTTCCGCAAGATCAAGGTGCCGCGCGATCCGGGCTGCCCGACCTGTTCAGATAACGCCACAATCAAGGACCTGTCTATTCATGAGCACTGAGTCTGATACGCCCAAAAAGCTCTCCTTGGTGGTGTTTTCCGGGACCTATGAAAAAGTTCATTACGCCCTCGTAATGGCATCAGCCGCCTTGGCATCGGGCCGTGACGTGACCTTGTTCTTCACCATGGATGCCAGCCGGGCGCTGTTTGCACCGTCGGGTTGGCGCCATCTGCGCACCGAGGTGGACGGGGCGACGGCGACCTCGATTGATCTCAGTTACTCAACGCGTGGCATTGGCACTTTCGAAGAACTGTTGTCGGCCTGTGCCAGCCTGAATGCCAAGTTTATGGTCTGCGAGATGGGCCTGCGCGCCCTTGGTCTTGAGAACGAGGCAAAACGTGATGACCTGTCGATTGAAACCGGCGGTGTTGTGACATTTCTTAATGATGCCAAGCAAAATGGCGAGATGCTGTTTATCTAGGGATTAACCGTAAAACGGGAACAAGTGCTGTCGGACCAACGTTTTAGGGGTTCCTGAAACCAGACAGGCCCGGACATGCTGACCGACCTTCCCTATTTCGCCACGGCGGAAAAATATTTCGATATTGGTGTGATCGATATGATTGCGCGTCTGGTGGCGGCAACAGTCATCGGCATGCTGATCGGGTTGAACCGTGATGTGAATGGCAAGCCGACCGGCATGCGGACCCTTGCACTTGTGTCATTGGGCGCGGCTGTTGTGGCAGTGGTCGCCGTGCATTTTCAGGATCTGATTGACCATCCAGATGCACTTTCGCGCGTTGTTCAGGGGATTTTGCAAGGTGTTCTGACCGGTATCGGCTTTATCGGCGCTGGCGTGATCCTGCGCCAGCCGCAAAGCATGTCGGTTTCCGGCCTGACCACGGCGGCGACCGTTTGGATTACCGCCGCCCTTGGTATTGCCTGTGCCCTTGCGGCGTGGCACATCGTCGTAATCGCGACTGTCCTGACATTTATTGTCCTGATCGCGCTTAAGCCGATCGAGACACTTCTGGTGCGCTGGGTCGGCGATGGTGACCAGGAAAATGCCGACAACCCCGAACAACAGAAATCAAACACGAATGGCTAATATCGGTTGGTCGCACCAGCACGGTGTTTGAGGCGCGGCTGGTTATTTCGCCATCAGTGGTTTGGCAAGGGCGGTGTCAGAAAAGACGGGATATTTGCTGCGTGCGTTGGGCAACTGATAATGCCACCATTCGTGATCATAATATTCAAACCCTGAACTGACCATGATGCCGAGCAGCAAAAAACGGTTGGCTTCGGCCTGTTTGGAGATCAAATCCGATCCGTGATAGGACCGGATATGCATTTCATCAAACCCTGCCCCCATATCCAGTTCCTTGCCGTTTTGATCAATCAGGGTTAGATCAATGGCCACACCACGACCATGTGGCGATCCGAAATCGGGGTTGGCGACGAAATCGGGGTTGGGTGAATGGTTCCACAGCGCGCGTTGCGCTTCCTGGGGCCGAAACGCATCCAGAATGCGAAGTTTCACCCCCTGACGACGTGCCATGGCAGAGGCCTTTTTGAGGCATTTGGCCGCATCCGCATGAAGATAGCAGGCAGGTCGTGTATAAATCGGTGCCCCGGTGAAATTGCGATCCGTGGCATAGACGATATCAATTTCGACATCATATTCTTGTGGCGTAATTTCGACCAGCGCCATCGCCGGAGGCCCCCTGTTCTTGTCGTTCACCGATTACATAAAGAAGATGCTGACTGGACAGTCGCGCTCATCAGATAGCGCAGACCTTAACGCATCGCAAACCGCATCCGCAAAGACGGAAAAGTCCGGACCGACGATTTTGGCGATTGATACCGCCTCAACGTCGCTGTCGACCGCTGTTTTGATTGATGGCGAAGTGAAGGGCGAGCTTTATGAGGACATGGAACGCGGTCAGGCCGAACATCTGATGGGCTTTATTGCCAAAAGCCTTGAAGTGGCAAAAGTCGATTTTGCCGATCTTGATGGCATCGCCGTAACCGTCGGACCGGGTGCGTTTACCGGTATGCGCATTGGTCTTTCGACCGCGCGTGCCCTTGGTTTGGCACGCAAGATCCCGGTAGTTGGTGTCAGTTCGCTTGAAGCAGTCGTCTATGGCGTGTCCGAGCGTGACCAGCAGGGGCGCAATATCCTTGTTGCGCTTGATAGCAAACGAAACGAGATTTTTGCACAGGCCTTTGACGGCAAAAAACGCCCGCTTAGCACCGCAGAATGTGTGGCGCTGCGCCAAGCCCTTATGATGGCACCCCCGGGGGATACGTTGCTTGCCGGCGATGCGACCCCGCGGCTTTTGACGGCGGCGGCCCATGCCCCCGATGCCTTTTATGATTGTACCGCGCCGGGTCTTCCGCGTGCGGGAAATGTGGCACGGATTGCGGCAGAGCGTTGGGAAAGTGGTGAAAACCTGGCCCCGGTGCCGCTTTACCTGCGTGCGCCAGATGCGCGGCGCATCGAAGATCAGGGACCGCAGAAAAAGAAATGACCCCGCCCAATCCCAGCGATGGCAGCACCGATAGCGACGCCCCGAACATTGAGGTGGTGCCACTTACCGCAGCCTTTGCATCGGTGGCCAGTGCGCTGCATGCCAAGGGGTTTGACGATGCTTGGGATTCGGATGCCATCATCCGGCTTCTCGATGTGCCAGGCGCCTTTGGCATTCTGGCCTATCGCCCCGGCGATACTTCGAAAAACGCCGAAGACCAACCGCTGGGCTTTGTTCTGGTACAGGCTGTTCTGGATGAAGCCGAGATCAATACCATCACGGTTGCCCCGGATGCGCGGCGCATGGGTGTTGGTCGTGCCTTGCTTAAGGCTGTCGAGGAACGTCTGCAACAGGCAGATGTTAACCGCATTTTGCTGGAAGTGGCCGTGGATAACGACGCAGCGATTGCGCTTTATCAGCAACACGGTTTTGCCGAGGTGGGGCGCCGCAAGGGGTATTATGCACGCCAGGGCGGCGACAAAATCGACGCACTGGTTCTTGAACGTTTGCTCTAGAAGATTTTCCGCAACATGGATGTGCAGAGCAAACCACGACAAGAAGTTTGGTTTCCCAACATGGTCTTAGGCAATTTGGAGCGATTTTAATCGGCTATATCCACATAAATAGTGTGGTTTTGAGCGCCAACCTGTTGTAGTGTAAGCCTGCATTGGAACCGGCGGTTTCACGAACCCTTGCGGATTTTGAGCCTGTAGGTTCCGGGTGTATCAGCGATTTCGACCAGTTCGATGACTTCGTCGCCCATCTCGGTTACCGAGCGCGGAACGTTTTTTAACGGTTCACCAGCGCCAAGTGTTACTTCAAGAACCTGACCCGGTGTCATGGTTTCAAGTTTGAGGCGGGTACGTACAAACGTCATCGGGCAGACGTCCGTTGTGATGTCTATTTTCTGGTCCGGGGTCGCGGTGGCCATGCGGTCTCCTGCCTTGATGCGTGACTTTGAAGTAGCGTCCTTCATCGCGGGTGGCAAGTGGGCACTGGAATGCCGATATGATTGTGATTGCGGGTGATTGAAACCGGCGATTTGCATGAAGCGGAATATATCGCGAATTCGACCTTGCGATATGTGGCGGATTTTTCAATATTTAGCCACACGAGATCGACGCCTGAGATACGTCTCGGCTGGGGACAGGTGGAACCGGAAACGGAAACGAGAAACAAGACAATGCTTGCAGAATCAACTATCGAGCAGAAATGCATCGACGCGGGCCTGAAAATGACGGGCCAACGCCGGGTGATTGCCCGTGTGCTCTCTGAGTCCGAAGACCACCCGGACGTCGAACTGGTTTATCGTCGGGCGACCGATATTGATCCGAAGATTTCGATTGCGACCGTATATCGCACCGTCCGCCTGTTTGAAGAGGCCGACATCCTTGAAAAACACGATTTCGGTGATGGTCGCGCCCGTTACGAGGAACTGACCGAAGAACATCACGATCACCTGATCGACATGCGTTCGGGTGACGTGATCGAGTTTTCGAACGAAAAAATCGAAAAGCTTCAGGAAGAGATCGCCAACGAGCTGGGCTTCCGTCTGGTTGGTCATCGTCTTGAGCTTTATGGTGTTCCTTTGAAAGATGGCAAGTAAATCTGCCCTTCAACCGAACGCTGGACTTAAGGTTTTCAAGGCCACTTGCTGAAACAGGCAAGTGGCCTTCATATATCTGTTACCTGTTCTTCACAAAGCCTTCACTCGCTCTTCACCCAATTCTTGCGCAAAATCCGTGCAGTTGAACGAAAGGGTGTTGTCATGCGTGACGAAAAAAAGCTTCAGCGGCTTGAGGTACGACTCGCCGAGAATCAGGATGAAATTCTCGCCAGCCAGAAGCTTCGCTATAAAGTGTTCTATGAAGAACGCGGCGCCATACCAAGCGACGAAATGGCCGCCGAAAAGCGCGATTTCGATCACTACGATCCGCTCTGCGACCATCTTCTTGTTCTTGACCATACTCGTGGTGCCGGTGCTGATGCGGTGGTCGGGACCTATCGTTTGCTGCGCCAGTCGGTTGCCAATGAACATGGCGGCTTTTACAGCGCGGACGAGTACCACATCGAAACCATGCTTAATGCGGTAAAGGAAACCGGCGAGATCATGGAACTGGGGCGTTCCTGTGTTGAGGCCGAATACCGCACCATGCCGACCTTGCAGCTTCTGTGGCAGGGGATCGCGGCATACGTTTTCAAATACGACATCAAACTGATGTTTGGCTGTGCATCCTTTCACGGGACGGACCCGGATGCCTTCAAGGATGTTCTGACCTATCTGCATCACAATCACCTTGCACCCGAAGACATGCGCCCGCGTGCGATCGCCGATCGCTACGAGCCGATGATGCGCGCCGAGATCGATGGCATCGATCAGCGCCAGGCATTGCGTGACTTACCACCGCTTATCAAAGGCTATCTGCGGCTGGGTGGTTTTGTTGGTGACGGGGCGGTGATTGATCATCAGTTCAACACCACGGATATCTTCATCGTGTTGCCGACCGAAAAGGTGACGGATCGCTATTACAAGCATTACGAACGCACCGCGAGGGTATCGTGAACTGCTATGTGTGTGCTGCCATCCGCCTGATGGCTTATGTGCTTCTGACACTGGTGTTGTTGCCGGTTCAGATGGTCGCAATTGCCGCGAGATTGAAGCTGGCTGATGAATTGCCGCGTTTCTATCACGCCCTGTGTCTGCGCATTTTGCATATCGAGGTCCGGGTTTCGGGCGTCGATATGATGGATGGTCCGGGGGTCATCGTGGCCAACCACGCATCCTATCTTGATATCCCGGTGCTCGGTGCCTTGACCCGTGGCAGTTTCATTGCCAAGACCGAAGTTGCTGACTGGCCTGTCTTTGGGTTGCTTGCCAAACTTTCGCGCACCACCTTTATCGAACGCCGTGCCGCGCGTTCACGCGAACAGAATGATCAACTGAGCCAGCGTTTGGGTGATGGCGACAAGCTGATCCTGTTCCCGGAAGGCACAAGCAACGATGGCAACCGTGTGTTGCCGTTCAAATCGACTTTGTTTGCGTCGGCTGAACGGGTGATGCCCGATGGATCGCCGGTGCGCTTCCAGCCGATTTCGATTGCCGCCACCCGTCTTGACGGGGCGCCGATTGGCCGCGATTTGCGGGCATTTTATTCCTGGTACGGGGATATGGACTTGGCCCCGCATTTGTGGCAGTTTCTCGCGCTCGGCAAGGTGACGGTGGAGATTGTTGTCCATCCGCCCGTGACGCTGGCAGACGCAGCCGGATCACGCAAGGAGCTTGCCCGGATGTGTGAAGCCCGCGTTGCCCAGGGACATCAGGCAGCTTTGCGTGGCCTGCATCAGGGTGTGCCGGTTCAGTTGATTGACAGCGATCTGTCCGGTGAGCTTATTGGCAGTTCGCCGCTTGCGATCATTTCGGAAGATTTTCGACTGTTTGGCCCGGATCGACAGTTCGGCTCCTGATCGTTTTGCCGTATAATGCACCGGTTGATGTGAAATTCGGTTTCACCTGACCGGGTTTTCAGATAACGAGATGTCCGACGGGTTCCAATCACCGATTGTACGGAACCCAGGCGCGGTGTGAGCGATCACACCGCTTTTCGGCGTTTTGAAAAAGCGAAACGGATCTGGCGTGACGGAAGCGAAGAAACTTTTTGTAAAAACCTATGGCTGTCAGATGAATGTCTATGACAGTCAGCGCATGCAGGATGTTCTGGCGCCACTGGGTTACCAGTCGGTCGACAGCGCCGAGGGGGCCGATATGGTCATCCTTAATACATGCCATATTCGAGAAAAGGCCGCCGAAAAGGTGTTTTCGGATCTGGGGCGCGTGCGCAAGCACAAGGAAGCCAAGGAAGCCAGTGGCGGCGACAAGATGATCGTTGCGGTGGCGGGCTGTGTTGCGCAGGCCGAAGGTGCCGAACTGATGAAGCGCGAACCCATGGTCGACATGGTGTTTGGCCCGCAGACCTATCATCGTCTGCCGGAAATGGTTGCGCGCGCCAATCGCGCAGTTGGCCGCAATCGCATCGTCGATACCGATTTTCCGGCCGAGGAAAAGTTTGATCATCTGCCAGAGCAGGTTTCAAAACAGGGCTATTCCGCATTTCTGGCCATTCAGGAAGGCTGCGACAAGTTCTGCACTTTCTGTGTGGTGCCTTATACCCGCGGTGCGGAATATTCCCGCCCCGGTGCGGATGTTATTCGCGAAGCCAAGCAACTTGTCGCACAGGGCACGCGTGAGCTGACCCTTTTGGGGCAGAATGTGAATGCCTATCACGGCGAAGCCCCCAATGGCGGGGAATGGACACTTGGCCGGTTGTTGCGCGAGCTGGCTGAAATCGACGGGCTGGATCGCATTCGTTACACCACGTCACATCCGCGCGATGTCGATGAGGACCTGATTTCTGCCCATCGCGATATCAAGAAACTGATGCCGTTCCTGCATTTGCCGGTACAGGCCGGGGGTGACCGTGTTTTGCAGGCGATGAACCGCAAGCATACCAATGCGGACTATCGCGACATTGCCAAACGCTTGAAGGATGCCTGCCCCGACCTTGCGTTGTCATCGGACTTTATCGTCGGATTCCCCGGTGAATCGGACAAGGATTTCGAAGACACCATGGAAATCGTGCGCGACATCACGTTCATTCAGGCCTTTAGCTTTAAATACAGTCCGCGCCCGGGTACCCCGGCATCGGCAATGGAATTGCAGGTGCCTGAAAAGGTCAAAACCGAACGGATCATGCGTTTGCAGGCACTGCTGGCCGAACAGCAATTGACCTTCAACCAGAACAGTGTCGGTAAGGAAATGGATGTTCTGCTGGAACGTCACGGCAAATATGAAGGCCAGCTGGTGGGCAAAAGCCCCTATATGCAGCCAGTCCATGTCAGCGGGTTGCCGGAATCGGCACTTGGACAGATCGTGCGCTTGAAAATCACCGAGGCGCTGCCTAATTCCCTTGGCGGCGAACTGGTCGACGCCACCCAAAGCGACCAGAAATCTGAAAGGAACGTTGCGTGAGCGGCACCCCCACGAAAAGCAAGACCAACACCAAGACCAAACATGCCCCCAAGGATTCCGATCAGATCGAGTTTCAGGACAATGCGCTTGCGCAGGTTTTGTACGGCCCGCAGGCCGAGAACCTGACGCGCCTGTCCGAGCGTACCGGGGTTCAGGTTTCAAGCCGTGGGCTGGTTGTGATGCTGGCCGGTGATCCGGCCAAGGTTGCACAGGTCAAAAAGGTGCTGTCCCAGCTTTATGCGCGTCTGCGTGATAAGGAAATAGATAATATCGATGTCGAAACGGTTGACGGTGCTGTGCGCCTGTCCGAACCGGACGACGCCGATCCGTGGAGCGGCCAGACCAAGGACATGTTTGGCGGTTCGCGCCTGACCATCCAGACCAAGAAGCGCCGTATCTCGCCGCGTTCCAAACGTCAGAAAGACTATGTCGAGGCGATCCTTGATAACGAGCTGATCTTTGGCATTGGCCCGGCCGGTACCGGCAAGACGTATCTTGCAGTTGCCATGGCCGTACAGGCCTTCATTCTGGGGCAGGTGGATCGCATCATCCTGTCACGCCCCGCGGTCGAGGCCGGTGAGCGCCTTGGGTTCCTGCCGGGTGATCTGAAAGACAAGGTCGATCCGTATCTGCGCCCGCTATATGACGCTTTGCATGACACGCTTCCGGGCGATGTCGTGATAAAACGCATGGAAAGCGGCGAAATCGAAGTTGCCCCGCTGGCCTTTATGCGTGGTCGGACGCTTTCGCATGCCTTTGTCATTCTTGATGAAGCCCAAAACACCACGCCCATGCAGATGAAAATGTTCCTGACCCGTCTGGGTGAAGGGTCACGCATGGTGGTGACGGGTGACATGACCCAGATTGATTTGCCCGATGGCACCAAATCCGGGTTGCGTGATGCACTTGAAACCATTGGTGATGTCAAAGGCGTTGCCACGGTCAAGTTTGATCAGCGCGACGTCGTGCGCCATCACCTTGTGACCAAGATCGTGCAGGCCTATGACGCGGCCGATGCCCTGCGTGACCGCCTGAAAAAAGGCTATCGCGGCGAAAAGGATGGCATTGGCAAGGGTGCGGACGATGACAGCACCGCTTGAGCTTGAGCTTGAAGTCGAGGCGGGTGATTGGCAACGCGATGAAATTGCCGCGATCGAGGCTGCTGTGATTGCCGCCCTTGATGGTGCGCTTGGCGATGGTGCCCTTTGGGATGATAACGCGGTTCCGACGGATGGTACGCAAGACGAAGGTGACGGTGCGTCGCTTTTGTCTGTCGCGCCAGTGATCGAACTTGGGGTACGGCTTTCTGATGATGCATCGGTTCGGATACTGAACCGGGATTACCGGGAAAAAGACAAGCCGACCAATGTGTTGTCCTTTGCTGCCCTTGAAAGTGCCGAGGATGCCGAGGCCTTTATGATGGCGCCTGATATGCCCCTGATGCTGGGCGATATCGTGATTGCGCGCGAAACCTGTGCCCGTGAAGCCATCGACCAGCAAAAGACCTTGAAAAATCATCTGGTTCATCTTGCGGTTCATGGCACGCTACATCTTGTCGGCTACGATCATATGGTTGATGATGAAGCCGAAGAGATGGAAGAACTTGAACGTCAAATTCTTGCCGGTCTTGGGATTGATGATCCCTACGCGCCGATTGAAGATGAACCCAACTAGACCCTGATCCACTAACCGGTTTGTTTGAACAAAAGGATGTCGAAACCGACCCATGAACGACTCTAGTCAACACGACGACGACCACGAGAGTATGCGCCCTCGCACTGGCGAGGATACAATTCAGGACGCCGAAAATGGCTCCTTATGGGACAATGTGGCCTCTGCATTGGGGCTGAAGCGTGGCAAGTCACGCAATGGCGAAGCATCGCTTTCTGATACGCTCGAAGAACTTGCCGAGCGGACCGAGGAAGACGACGAGCCGGTCTCGCTGCACGAACGTTCCCTTTTTGAAAACATTATTGCCCTGCGTGACATGACGGCAGAAGACGTCATGATCCCGCGTGCCGATATTGTGGCTGTGCCCAAGAATATCGAATTGCAGGAACTGGTCGAGGTGATGGTCAAGAAGGCCCATTCACGTCTGCCGGTTTATGGCGATACGCTTGATGACATTGCCGGCATGGTTCATATCAAGGACGTGCTGGGCTGTGTTGCGGCTGGTCGTGAATTCAGCCTGCAATCATTGCTGCGCCGGGTATTGTTCGTGTCGCCCGCCATTCGGGTGCTTGATCTACTGTCGGAAATGCGATTGTCGCGCACGCATATGGCGCTGGTGGTTGACGAGTTCGGCGGCATTGACGGCCTGATCACGATCGAGGATCTGGTTGAGGAAATTGTCGGTGAAATCGATGACGAACATGACATCGACCAGACACCGAAACTGATCCGTCTTTCGGACGGTTGCTATATTGCTGATGCCCGCTTTGAGGTCGAGGACCTTGAAGAAAAGCTGTCCTTTGGCTTGCTGGACGAGGACGAGGATGAAGACATCGATACGCTTGGCGGTCTTGTCTTTTCGCTTGCCGGGCGTGTTCCGGCCCGCGGCGAGTTGATCGAACATCCCAGCGGCATTCAGTTTGAAGTCCTTGATGCCGATCCACGGCGCATCCGTCGCCTGCGGATCCATATGGTACGCCGCGATGAGGATCAAACCCCTGCCGTGGCGGCAGAAACGCAGGAAAAAACGGATGATTGAAGCCATGGCGCGCCGACTTGCCGGTCTTTCAGGCTGGCGCAGGCGGTTTGTCTGGTTGTTATCCGGGGCAGTGGCAGTTTTGGCTCTGCCCCCCTTCTTCGTGATTCCGGTTCTGCCGGTGTGCTTCGCGGTTCTGCTCTGGAGCCTTGAGGGCGTTCGCTGCAACAAGGGCGCGCTTTCTGCCGGATGGTGGTTTGGCACCGGCCATTTTGCGGCAGGCTTTTACTGGGTCAGTCATGCCTTTCTGGTTCAGCCCGAAATTTATGGCTGGATGATCCCGTTTGCCCTGCTTGGACTTGGTGGCGGACTTGCAATTTTCCCCATGTTGGCAGTCTGGGCAAGCTGGCGTCTGGGCAATGGTCTTGTGCGGCGTGCGATACTGCTCGCGGTGTTTTGGGCCATTGTGGAATATTTACGCGGTCATTTGCTGACCGGTTTTCCCTGGAACCTTTTGGGGCATGTTTGGGCGATTGATGCCGCACCGATGCAATTTGCCTCGGTCGTCGGGATCTATGGTCTGTCCTTTGTTACCGCACTATTTGCAACCTTGCCTGCAGCTTTTGTTGCCGGGAAACGCGGTAAGTTGGCGGCAATTGGCGGTGTGATGATTGCGGTCGCACTGTGGGGTGGCGGCGCGGTACGCCTGATGATGGCGGGTCCTGACACATCGGATGTTGTAATATCCGACCTGCCGGCAGATGTGCCCATCTTGCAGATTGTGCAGCCCAATATCCCTCAGCGTGACAAATGGCGTCCTGAACTGCAAAACCAGCATTTTTCCTTGCTGCTGGAAATGTCACGTCGCCCCGAAGACCTGCGGCCCGATCAAAAGCGCATTGTTATCTGGCCTGAAACAGCTGCGACCTTTTTTGTCGAAACCCAGACGCAGGCGCGCATGGAAATGGCAGAAGTTCTTGGGCCCGATGATATCCTGATCACCGGGGCGCCGCGGACCTATCCGCGCGACACCGATGCGTACAAAGTTTGGAACGCCATTCAGGTCATTGATGCCAGCGGGTCTATTGTTGCCAACTTTGACAAGTTTCATCTGGTGCCGTTCGGGGAATATGTGCCGTTCCGTTCTATTTTGCCCTTCCCGAAGTTGACGGAAGGACGGACTGATTTTTCGTCCGGACCGGGCCCCCAAACGCTTTCGGTTAGCGGAATCCCGAGCTTTTCACCGCTGATTTGTTACGAAGTGATCTTCCCCGGTGCGGTTATTGATGACGCCAAGCAGCCCGACTGGTTGTTAAATGTGACCAATGACGGGTGGTTTGGCCGCAGCGCAGGCCCATATCAACATATGGCGGCAGCCCGATTCAGGACTGTTGAGGAAGGGCGTCCGTTAGTCAGGGCGGCCTATACGGGAGTATCGGTAGTGTTCGATTCCTACGGGCGCAAGGTTGCAAGCCTGTCCTTAGGGGAGAGGGCTACCCTTTTGCACCCCCTTTTGAGTGATAAAAACCATACAACAGTATATTATTTGTGGCGTGACTTTCTATTTTACGGTATTGTGACCTTCTTCGCCGTTCTCGCTATGGGATATAAACGCCGATTAAAATCCCTCTAGACGGCTGACAAAATTGCCGAACCGTCCGGAAATTGTCCCACAAAAACACGGATGGGTAGGTCGGAGTGAGAGAAGGAACTACCTTAAATGTCGCCTAGGGAAGAAAGTACGATGGTAAAGAACACACGTGGACGTGGTCGTGGCCGGACCGCAAGCGGCGCCCCGAATCCTGTGGATATTCACGTTGGCGCACGTGTTCGCCTGCGCAGAACGCTCCTTGGTATGAGTCAGGAAAAGCTGGGTGAGGCGATTGGCCTGACATTCCAGCAAGTGCAGAAATATGAACGGGGTGCCAACCGTGTTGGTGCGTCGCGTTTGTACGATCTGTCACGCGTTCTTGACGTGCCTGTATCATTCTTCTTCGACGATATGCCTGACGAGGTTTCCTCGAAATCGGTGCATGAACGTCGCGAAATGTCGGAAAGCCCGGATCCGTTCGACAACGACCCGATGAACCGTCGTGAAACGCTTGAACTGGTGCGTGCCTACTACCGGATCACCGATCCGAACCAGCGCAAGAAAATTTTTGAGCTCGTTAAATCAATGGGCGCGTTGCAGAGCACTGATTCCGATCAGAAATAATCGGTTTGACCGATAGATATTTGTCGAAAGGCGTGGTTCGCAAATTGTGAATCACGCCTTTGTCTGTTCGGTACAGTTGCCGTTGGTCAGGCGTTTGTCGGATTACCGTTTTGCGGCAATGATGCTTGACCTTCACATAGCGATAAGGCACAACCGACAGGACAGTTCGACCCAGAACTGACCAATGTGGACGGATTTGGACCGCTTGCCACCACACAAAAAAAGGCTAAGTGGGCGCTATCGATACAGCCCTGTATCGGGAGCCCTCCGGTCCAGTTTTGGAAACCCATTACCGGAGAAGGTCTTATATGTCTCTTTCCGATTATCTATTTACCAGTGAATCCGTCTCGGAAGGTCATCCGGACAAAGTCTGTGACCGCATTTCCGATTCCATCGTTGATGCCTTTCTTTCTGCGGATGAAGATTCGCGCGTTGCCGTTGAAACGCTTGCAACCACCAACCGTGTGGTTCTGGCGGGTGAAGTTCGTGGCCCAGAAAGCGTGACCACAGAGGTCATGATCGAAAAGGCCCGTCAGGCAATCCGTGACATTGGCTACGAGCAGGAAGGCTTCCACTGGAAGACGGCCCAGATCGACTGCCATGTGCATGAACAGTCTGTTGATATTGCTCAGGGTGTTGATTCTGCTGGTGAAAAAGACCTTGGCGCTGGTGACCAGGGGATCATGTTTGGTTACGCTTGTAACGAAACAGATGAACTGATGCCGGCACCGATCCAGTTTTCGCATCGTATCCTGCGTGCCATGGCAGCTGACCGTCACTCGGGCAAAGCCCCGCAGTTCGGCCCGGATGCCAAAAGCCAGGTAACCCTGCGCTATGCTGGGGGCAAGCCGGTTGCAGCGACCTCTGTGGTTGTTTCGACCCAGCATGCCGAAGGCCTGACTCAGGACGCTGTTCGCGAACTGGTTCTGCCCTATGTCGAATCGGCCCTTCCGGAAGGTTGGATGCCGCCTGCTGATGAAATCTATATCAACCCGACGGGTCGCTTTGTGATTGGTGGTCCTGACGGTGATGCCGGCCTTACCGGCCGTAAGATCATCGTTGATACCTATGGTGGCGCTGCACCGCATGGCGGTGGTGCGTTCTCGGGCAAGGACCCGACCAAGGTTGACCGTTCGGCGGCTTATGCTGCGCGTTATCTTGCGAAAAACGTCGTTGCAGCAGGTCTTGCAGAAAAATGCACCATTCAGCTGGCCTATGCGATTGGCGTGTCCAAGCCGCTGGCACTTTATGTCAACAACCACGACACCGGTAATGTTGATGAGCTGAAGCTGGGTGACGTTCTGCGTCAGCTGATGGATCTCAGCCCGCGTGGCATCCGCGAGCATCTGTCGCTGTGCCGCCCGATCTACACGCCGTCTTCTGCTTATGGTCACTTTGGCCGTCAGCCGACCGACGATGGTGGCTTCTCCTGGGAGCGCACCGATCTGGTTGGCGAACTGAAATCGGCATTCGGTGCCTGATTGGCAGAAAGCGCGTTGAAAAGTGCGATTTGCCAAAATCGCATGACGTGATAAGAGGCGGGCGGCCCGAGTTTTCCGGGCCGCCCGTTTTGATTTTCTGACGACCCGAACCTTCATTCCGACCCTGATCAACAGAAACGACCATGCGCAACAAAGACCGTCCGATCCCGACCGCTGATCGTCCAAACTTCTATGGCCGTCGCGGCAGCCGTCCGCTCAAGGATTCTCGCAAGGCCCTTGTGGATGCGATGTTGCCTGAAATTGGTATCACCTATCCGGATGAAGCCGGGGTCGACCCGAACAGCTATTTTGGTGCAAAGCCCAAACAGCTCTGGCTGGAAATCGGTTTTGGCGGTGGAGAGCATCTGGCCGGCCAGGCCGAAGCAAACCCGGATGTCGGAATTATCGGTGCAGAACCGTTTATGGACGGGGTTGGCAGCCTGCTGCGCCATCTTGATGAGCGAAAACTATCCAATGTACTCGTGGTTGCCGATGATTCGCGCCCGCTGCTTTATAAGCTGGTGGATGCCTGTTTTGACCGGGCCTTTTTGCTGTTTCCCGATCCGTGGCCCAAGAAACGCCATGCCGAGCGTCGCTTTATCGGCCCGAAAAATCTGGCGTTGCTCGCACGTCTTCTGAAAGATGGTGCTGAGTTCCGGGTTGCCAGCGATGATATGCAGTATATTTCCTGGACCTTGCAGCATATGCATAACCATCCGGATTTCGAATGGCTGGCAGAGAGCCCCGATGACTGGCGCACGCCGCCGTCCGACTGGGTGCGGACCCGTTATGAGCAAAAGGCGCTGCGTCAGGGAAAAAAGTGCAACTATCTGCGATTCCGTCGCAAACCACGCCAATCCTAAGTCGCGCTTGGTCAGGCGGGTAGCGACCCTGTGTCGGGAGTCGCTGTGTCTGATGCATGGTGCCATGGTGCTTGCGTGTCTGGACAGATTACGGCGGATCAGGGCAGGGCTGCGTTTGCAGCATGTCGCCGGGCACAGACTTTATTCTTTGATGAAAAATGGCCAGATCGGCGTTCCGTCGGATCTGTAAGATAACTGTGCCGAAAACAGTGTCCTGTGGCAGGGTTCCCGGTATTGGAAAAGGCAGGCAGTGCAAGCATTTGCGGGGGTGGCCGCGTTTAAGGCCGTTTGATTGAATATCGTTGCTGTATCTGGTCGCAGATCGGCGAGGTTGCCCGGTTTGCCGATATGCCCGGAAATCCTTGGGTTGAATGGCGTTGTGTGCCGGTATCCTGACTTGATTTCTGCGCAAACCGGCTGTATAAAGCCGCCAAGCTTTTTGTAAATTCTGACAAAGAGTGGGCCCCGCGCCCGCTCTTTTGTGCTTTTTGGGGTATGGCATCGCTTTATGGCTGAGCTGATTGGACAACAGTTAAAAGACCCGTTGATGGCGAAAATCGTAGAGATTATCGAGCCGTCAATCAACGCGCTGGGCTTTGAGCTGGTTCGGGTTTCGATGACCGGGCAGGACCACAATATCCTGCAGATCATGGCAGATCGACCGGACGCCACAGGCAGCATCAATGTCGAAGATTGCGCCGAGATCAGCCGTACAGTTTCCGCCCTGATGGATGTCGAGGATCCGATTTCGGGTGCCTATCACCTTGAAGTCAGTTCCCCGGGTATCGACCGCCCGCTGACCCGCGCCACACATTTTGATGTGTGGAAGGGATTTGAGGCAAAGGTCGAACTGGTGATGGCCGTGAATGGTCGTCGCCGTTTCAGCGGTGTGCTGGATGGGATTGAAGATAATGCGGTCGCTCTGATTGTGGATGGCGAACGTGTCTTGTTGCCGTTGGCCGATATCGCAAAAGCGAAATTGGTGCTGACAGATGAATTGATCGCGCACGTCACCGGTAATCGCCGGACTGACGAAAACGCAGAATAGAGGTTGGATATGGAAGCAACTTCGGGAATGCCGCGGCCGGAACTTTTGCAGGTCGCAGATGCCGTTGCCCGTGAAAAGGGCATTGATCGTGACGAGGTTCTCGGTGCGATGGAACAGGCCATTCAAAAGGCCGGTCGTTCCAGATATGGCCATGAGCATGACATTCGTGCCCATATTGACCGTAAAACCGGCGAAATCAAACTCGCCCGTTACATCGAGGTCACTGATGAAATCGAAAACGATTTCACCCAGATGTCACTTGAGCAGGCACGCATCCGTGACGAGAACATCAATCTTGGTGAATTCCTGGTTGATCCGCTTCCGCCGATCGATTTTGGCCGTATCGCTGCCCAGACCGCAAAACAGGTCATCGTGCAGAAAGTGCGCGACGCAGAGCGCGAACGCCAGTTCGAGGAATACAAGGACCGTGCAGACGAAGTCATCAACGGCGTCGTCAAGCGTGTCGAATTTGGCAATGTTCTTGTCGATATCGGTCGTGCCGAAGCCATTCTGCGCCGTGAAGAACTGATCCCGCGCGAAACCGTGCGTCAGGGTGACCGGGTACGTGCCCTGATCCTTGATGTTCGTCGTGAACAGCGTGGACCGCAGATCTTCCTGTCGCGTACCCACCCGACCTTCATGGCAAAACTGTTTGCCCAGGAAGTGCCGGAAATCTACGACGGCATCATCGAGATCAAGTCGGTTGCCCGTGATCCGGGTTCGCGCGCGAAAATCTCGGTTCTGTCCTCGGACAACTCGATTGACCCGGTCGGTGCCTGTGTCGGTATGCGCGGTTCGCGCGTACAGGCCGTTGTTGCCGAACTTCAGGGTGAGAAAATCGACATCATCCAGTGGTCGGAAGACCCTGCGACCTTTGTTGTGAATGCTTTGGCCCCGGCCGAAGTCACCAAGGTTGTTATTGATGAAGAAACCAACCGTATCGAAGTTGTCGTTCCGGACGATCAGCTCAGCCTCGCCATTGGCCGTCGTGGTCAGAACGTGCGCCTGGCATCCCAGCTGACCGGTTGGGATATCGACATTCTCACCGAGGAAGACGAAAGCGAACGTCGTCAGGAAGAAGCACGCAAGCGTGCGGAAATGTTCATCAAGGCCCTTGATGTTGACGAAGTGATCGCCCATCTCCTCGTTGCCGAAGGTTTCACCTCGATCGAGGAAGTCGGTTATGTGCCGTTGGCAGAGCTGGCTGAGATCGAAGGGTTCGAAGAAGAAATCGCTGAAGAGTTGCGCAACCGCGCACGCACCTTCCTTTCCGAAGAGGCAGAGCGTCTTCAGAAGCGTCGTGAAGAGCTCAAGGTTGCCGATGATCTGGTAGAATTCCCGGGTCTGTCGCTTGCTGTTGTTGTTCGCCTTGGCGAAAACGATGTCAAAAACCTTGAAGACTTTGCTGATCTCGCCAGTGACGAGCTGATCGAATATGTCGGGGATGCTGATACCATGACCATGGATCAGGCCAACGACATGATCATGGAAGCCCGCCGCAAGCTTGGCTGGTTCGATGGTCTTGAAGAAGAGACCGAAGAAACTGCCGAAGGCGAAGAGGCGTAAGCCTGATCGGAGGATGCCATGTCGCATCGTAAAGGCGGCAAGGTAGCCGAGGTTCCGGAACGCCGGTGCATTGTCACCGGCGAAGTCCGGAACAAAGAAGATCTTCTCAGGGTTGTAATCGGGCCGGATGGTTCGGTGGTGCCAGACCTTGAGGAACGGCTACCGGGACGGGGATTATGGTTGTGCCCGTCGCGGGATGTGATAAATACCGCCTGTGCAAAGAACGCCTTTGCCCGGGCGGCCCGGCAAAAAGTCGTGGTCGACACCGCACTTGCAGACCGGATCGAAGAATTGCTGACGCGCAAATGTATCGATCTGTTGTCGCTGGCGCGACGTGCCGGACAGGCTGTTGCAGGATTTGAAAAGGCCCGTGCCCAGATTGCCGAGGGCGCAGCCTTGATATTGGCGGCACGCGATGGTGCCGCAGACGGAAAATCCAAGATCGAGGCCAAGGCCCGGGATCTGCCGATTTATTCCGTTCTGGATGCTGCTGAAATCGGCGCGGCTTTTGGTCGCGAAAAAGCAGTACATGTGGCCGTTGCGCCAGGAGGCCTTGCCACGCGGTTGGGTCGTTCATGCAAGCGGCTTGAAGGATTTCGCGCTGTCTGAGATCAGACTCTGTGACCAGATAAGCGCCAGACGGACAGGACAGGATCGGCAGATGTGCCCGATCCCGCAGGAAATGAGGAAGTTGGACGGATTATGAGTGATCGCGAACAGGAGAAGAAACCGCTGAGCCTCAACAGATCGAAGCTTGAATTGAGCAAGACGATCGAGGCTGGGCAGGTTCGTCAGAACTTCTCGCATGGACGGTCAAAATCTGTGACCGTCGAAGTGCGTAAGAAGCGTACATTCGAAAAAAACGAATCCGGTCGCTTCCGTGAAGTGAAGAAGGATCTTGTTGAAGAGCAGGCACCGGCGGCAGAAAAGCCGGCACCGGAAGCCAAGAAGGAACCGGTAGAAGAGCCGAAATCGCGCCAGACCGTTGATGATCACGGCAATCTGACCGATAGCGAGCGCGCTGCCCGTATGGCTGCTTTGAAGGCTGCTGAAGAGCGCCGCAAGCAAGAAGAAGCGGATGCGGAAATTCGTGCGCGCGAAGAAGCTGCGCGCAAGGCCGAGGAAGAAGCGCGCAAGGCAGAAGAAGCCAAGGCAGCTGCTGAGGCCAAGCAGGAAGAAGAAAAGCCGGCTGCTTCTGAAAACGACTCCCCGTCTGTGGAAGAAGTCGAGAAGCAACTTGCAGCTTCGACCGCGAAAGGCAAGACCTCCAAGCCGAAACCGGCTGGCAAGCCGAAGGCTGAGGAAAATGTTATGCAGGGTGAGCCGGCAGAACCGCTGGTGCCTGAAGAACGTCGCCGTGCGGCCCCGGCAGATGCCAAGTCCAAAAGCCGCAAGGAAATTGACGAGGAAAATGCCCGTCAGGCTGCACGCAAGCGTGCCGAGGAAGAAGCCGGTCGCGCTGCGCGCGGCAAGGGTGACGATGGCCGCCGTCGTGGCAAGCTTTCGATCAATAATGCAATGAGCGGTGACGAAGGTGGTCGCCGTCGTTCCATGGCATCGATCAAGCGCCAGCAGGCCAAAGCAAAAGCGCGTGCCCAGGGCCCGCAGAAACCAAAGGAAAAAGTCGTGCGTGATGTGGTTATCCCGGACGTTATTACCGTTCAGGAACTGGCCAACCGTATGGCTGAACGTGCGGCAGACGTTATCAAGACCCTGATGAGCATGGGCGTCATGGCGACCATCAACCAGAGCCTTGATCCTGATACCGCGCAGCTGGTTGTCGAGGAATTCGGCCATAACATGCGCCGTGTTTCCGATGCTGACGTTGAAGAGGCACTGGTTGCTGCCGATGACAACGAAGAACAACTGATCGGCCGTCCGCCGGTCGTGACCGTGATGGGTCACGTTGACCATGGTAAAACCTCTTTGCTTGATGCCCTGCGCGCAACAGACGTTGCCGGTGGCGAGGCTGGCGGTATTACCCAGCATATCGGTGCCTATCAGGTCACCATGGCAACCGGTTCGAAGATCACCTTCATCGATACTCCGGGCCACGCAGCGTTTACCGAAATGCGTTCGCGCGGTGCGAAGGTTACCGATATCGTGGTTCTGGTGGTTGCTGCCGATGACTCGGTCATGCCGCAAACCATCGAGGCGATCAGCCACGCCAAGGCAGCTGACGTTCCGATGATTGTCGCGATCAACAAGATCGACAAGCCGGGTGCAAATCCGAGCAAGGTGAAAACCGAACTTCTTCAGCATGAAGTTGTCGTCGAGGAAATGGGCGGCGATGTTCAGGCGGTTGAAGTATCCGCCAAACAGCGCACCGGCCTGACCGAACTGGAAGAAGCCATTCTGCTGCAGTCCGAGGTGCTTGATCTTAAAGCCAACCCGGAACGTGTTGCCGATGGTGTTGTCGTTGAAGCCCGTATGGAAAAAGGCCGCGGTCCGGTCGCGACCGTTCTGGTTCAGCGCGGTACGCTGCGCACCGGTGATATCTTTGTCACGGGTCCGGAATGGGGTCGTGTCCGTGCGTTGATCGACGATCACGGCAACCGTGTCGCAGAAGCCATTCCGGGTATGCCGGTCGAGGTAACCGGTCTGAACGGTGTGCCGTCTGCTGGTGACGACTTTGTGGTTGTTGAAAACGAAGCCAAGGCGCGTGAAGTTTCCGACTTCCGTCAGCGCCGCATTCGTGAGACCCAGGCCGCTGCGATGAAGAAATCCGCGCTTGAGAACATGTTCTCGCAGAGCGGTGATGTCAAAGAACTCCCGATCGTCATCAAGGGTGACGTGCAGGGTTCTGTCGAAGCCCTTATCGGTACCTTGCAGAAACTCGGGAACGAGGAAGTCTCGGTCCGTGTCCTGCATAGCGGTGTGGGTGGTATTAACGAATCCGACGTTACGCTGGCGCGTGCATCCAACGCCCTGATCATTGGCTTTAACGTGCGTGCAAACCAGCAGGCCCGTGAACAGTCACGCCGCGACAACGTTGATATTCGTTACTACTCGATCATTTATGATGTTGCTGATGACATCAAAAAGATGCTGTCGGGCATGCTGTCTCCGGAAGTTCGCGAGAAGTTCCTGGGATATGCAGAGATCCGCGACATCTTTACCATCTCTGGCAACAAGATTGCCGGTTGTATGGTCACCGAGGGTATCGTCAAACGTGGCGCAGGCGTTCGCCTGCTGCGCGACAACGTCGTTATTCATTCCGGCGAACTTTCGACGCTTCGTCGTTTCAAGGACGAAGTCAAGGAAGTCCGTGAGGGCTATGAATGCGGTATGTCGTTTGCCAAATACAACGATATTCAGGCTGGCGATGTCATCGAGTGCTTCGAGAACGAGGAAATTGCCGTCGAACTGTAAGACGGTGAGGAACTGACATGGCGAAGCAACCAGCCAAAGCACCAAGTCAGCGACAGCTCCGTGTGGCGGAAGAAATCCGTCAGGCGCTGTCGCAGGCATTGGAGCGCGGAGACATTTACGACCCGGAACTGACCCGGCGCCCGGTAACCATCACGGGTGTCAATCTGTCGCCGGATATGCGCAATGCAATGGTATCCTTTACCCCGCTTGGCGGCGGAGAAGCAGAAACGTCGATGAAAGCGTTGATGCGTCAGAAAGGGCACCTGCGCAGTCATGTGGCCAATACGGTTCATATGAAATATGTGCCTGCATTGCGATTTGTCGAAGACAAGAGTTTTGATGTCGCTGACCATATAGGCGCCCTCCTTCGCGACCCGCACGTCGCGCAGGATCTTGTGGATGACCGGTCGGGTGACCCGGAAGATGAGGACGACTGATGGCGCGTCGCCGTCGCGGTAAGAGCATTAATGGCTGGCTGGCGGTCGACAAGCCCCTGGAGATCACATCATCAACTGTGGTCAATCAGGTGCGTCGTCTGCTGGATGCCAACAAGGCCGGACATGGCGGGACACTTGACCCGCTGGCGTCTGGCGTTCTGCCGATTGCCTTTGGCGAAGCAACCAAAACGGTTGCCTATGTCATGGACGGCAGCAAAAGTTATCGCGTAACGCTGAAATTCGGCGAAGCGCGCAGCACGGATGATGCCGAAGGCGAGGTTATCGAGACCTCTGATCATCGTCCGGGCGAAGACGAAATCAAGGCCGTGCTGGGTGAGTTCATCGGTGAAATCCAGCAGGTGCCGCCAAAGTTTTCGGCGATCAAGGTGAATGGCAAACGTGCCTATGACCTTGCACGCCGCGATGAAGATGTGGTTTTGCAGCCACGTCCGATTCTGATCAAGGATCTTCGACTGGTCGACATGCCAGATCGCGACCATGCCGTGCTCGACGTTGTGTCGGGTAAAGGTGCGTATATGCGATCTTTGGCGCGCGATATCGCGCTGCGCCTTGGCACTGTTGGCTATATCGCCGCGCTTCGCCGGACATCGGCGGGGCCGTTTTCGGAAGGGAACGCCATTCCCCTGCAGGATCTGCTGGATATGGACCCGGACGAGGTGATGAAGAAACTGCTTCCGGTTGAGACCGCGCTGGACGACATCCCGGCGCTGGCCCTGACCGAAGTCGAGGCGCAACGCCTTTCCTCTGGCCAGCCTGTCGGGCTGTTGCCGGTGGCAAAGCGCAATGCCCTTGAAAACCCCGTCGTGCAGGACGAAATCGTCTGTGCCATGCTCAATGACCGCGCAATAGCGTTGGCTGAGATCAATGGTGGCGAAATTCGGCCTGTGCGTGTTTTTAATCTCTAAAGGCGAAAGGATGCCTGATGTCGATTACTGCTGAACGCAAAGCTGAGCTGATCAAGGAATACGCTCAGAAAGACGGTGACACCGGTTCCCCCGAAGTCCAGGTTGCTATCCTGACTGAACGGATCAAGAACCTCACCGAGCACATGAAAGAACATAACCACGACTTCCACAGCCGTCGTGGTCTTCTCATGATGGTTGGTCAGCGTCGCCGCCTGCTGAAGTACCTGCAGCGCAAAGACCAGTCGCGTTACGAGAGCGTTATTGAACGCCTCGGTATTCGCCGCTGATATCGAACTGCGGCGGAGGGTGACCTCCGCCGTCGTTTTTTTTATTGTTCCGGTGGATCGGAACACGAGAAGCAGGGTCGGATGGGCCGACCCGATGCTTACGCCGGACCCATTACTCATGACGCTGTCATGCAAGCCTCATGAGTAATGTGTTCGGAACTCGTGTATACTTTCGGGTCCGCCAGAGGTTTGTAAGAGGAAGAGAAAATAATGTTTAATGTCGTCCGTAAGGAAATGCAGTGGGGCAATGCCAAACTGGTTCTTGAAACCGGTAAAATTGCCCGTCAGGCGGATGGTGCCGTCAAGGTTACCTACGGTGAAACCGTTGTCCTGTGTACTGCTGTTGGCGCAAAACAGCCGCGCCCGGATGTCGACTTTTTCCCGCTGACGGTTAACTACCAGGAAAAAGCATTTGCCGCTGGCAAAATCCCCGGTGGTTTCTTCAAGCGTGAAGGCCGCCCGTCTGAAAAAGAAACCCTTGTTTCGCGTCTGATCGACCGTCCGATCCGTCCGCTGTTCCACCCGCAGTATCGTAACGACACCCAGATCGTTTGTACCGTTCTGTCGCATGACATGGAAAACGACCCGGACGTGGTTGCGATGATCGGTACCTCCGCTGCGCTGACCATTTCCGGTCTGCCGTTCCTCGGCCCGATCGGTGCAGCCCGCGTTGGTTACAAGGATGGTGAATACCTGCTGAACCCGTCGACCGAAGCGGTCAAGGAAAGCGATCTTGATCTTGTTGTTGCGGGTACCCGTGATGGCGTGATGATGGTTGAGTCCGAAGCATCCGAACTGTCCGAAGACATCATGCTGGGTGCCGTCAAATTCGGTCACGAACAGTTCCAGGGCGTTCTCGACCTGATCATCGAACTGGCCGAAGAAGCTGCCAAAGAGCCGCGCGAAGTTGCCGGTCTTCCGGATGGCTATGACGCGCTGGTCGAAAAAGTTGCTGCACTGGGCACCGAAAGCCTGACCGCAGCATACGCAAACGTTGTCAAGCAGGAGCGTTCGGCTGCTGTTGCTGCAGCGAAAGCCGAGATCGTTGAAAAACTTGGTGATGAAGTTCCGGACGAACTCAAAGGCAAGGTTTCCTCGATCATCAAGGATCTGGAAAAAGACATCGTTCGCGGTGCGATCCTGAAAACCGGCAAGCGTATCGATGGCCGTACCGGTGCTGACGTTCGCCCGATCCTTGGCGAAGTTTCGGTTCTGCCGCGTTCGCACGGTTCGTCGATCTTCACCCGTGGTGAAACCCAGGCACTGGCTGTTGTTACCCTTGGTACCGGTCAGGACGAGCAGATCGTTGACGCCCTTGACGGTGAATACCGTGAAGGCTTCATGCTGCATTACAACTTCCCGCCCTACTCGGTTGGTGAAGCTGGCCGCATGGGTTCGCCCGGCCGTCGTGAAATCGGTCATGGTAAACTGGCATGGCGTGCCCTGCATCCGCTGATGCCGAGCAAGGAAGCCTTCCCGTACACCACCCGTATCGTTTCGGAAGTCACCGAATCAAACGGTTCGTCCTCGATGGCCACCGTTTGCGCAAGTTCGCTTGCGATGATGGATGCCGGTGTTCCGCTGGCACGTCCGGTTGCTGGTATCGCCATGGGCCTGATCAAGGAAGCTGAGGACTTTGCCGTCCTGTCCGACATCATGGGTGACGAAGATCACCTTGGCGACATGGACTTCAAGGTTGCCGGTACCGAGAACGGTATCACCTCGCTGCAGATGGACATCAAGATCACCTCGGTGACCGCGGAAATCATGCAGATTGCTCTGAAACAGGCACGTGATGGCCGCCTGCACATCCTGGGCGAAATGTCCAAGGCGCTGCCGGAAGCACGCGGTGAAGTTTCGGGCAATGCACCGACCATTACCCAGTTCTCGATCCCGAAAGACAAAATTCGTGACGTCATCGGTTCGGGCGGCAAGGTCATTCGCGAAATCTGCGAAGAGACCGGTGCAAAGGTCGACATCGAAGACGATGGTTCGATCACCGTCGCACATACAGACGGTGCGAAAGGCAAGCAAGCTGTCGATTGGATCAAATCGATCGTTGCGGAACCTGAATTGAATCATATCTATGATGGTAAGGTCGTTAAGGCTGTCGATTTCGGCGCATTCGTAAACTTCTTCGGTGCGCGCGACGGTCTTGTTCACATTTCCGAACTGGCGCCTGAGCGTGTCAAACAGGTTTCGGACATCGTGAAAGAAGGCGACCAGGTTAAAGTCAAAGTCATCGGTTTCGATGATCGCGGTAAAATCAAGCTGTCGATGAAACGTGTTGACCAGGAAACCGGTGCCGACCTGGATGCAGGCGACGCCGAATAAGCTATTGAGATGCCGGACGGCGATAAAAACGCGACGTCGTCCGGCACTCTGCACGATACCTTGGTGTCGTGGGCAAATGCCGAATGGGAGAGACGAATTTGAAAGCCCTTAAACCGCTCGTCATGTCGGGTAAAGAAGTCTTGCCAGTTATCGAAGGTGGCAAAGGCGTTGCTGTATCGACGGGTAAAAGTTCCGGCGCATGGGCTGCTGCCGGTGGTATCGGGACTTTTTCCGCTGTGAATGCCGATTCTTATGACGAGAATGGCAATCTGGTCCCGATCGAATATGCAGGAAAAACCCGTAGTGACCGTCATCAGGAACTGATTGCTTACGGTATTCGTGGCGGGATCGCACAAGCACAAATTGCACATGAAATGCGCAATGGCGAAGGCCGTTTGCATATGAATGTGTTGTGGGAAATGGGCGGTGCTGAACCCATTCTCCATGGTGTTCTTGAAGGTGCCAAAGGTCTGATCCATGGCGTGACCTGTGGCGCGGGTATGCCCTACAAGATTGCGCAGATCTCTGCGCAGTATGGCGTACATTATTATCCGATCGTGTCTTCGGCGCGCGCGTTTCGTGCGCTGTGGCTGCGGTCCTATAAAAAGATACCGGAATGGCTGGGCGGCGTGGTCTATGAAGATCCGTGGCGTGCCGGTGGCCATAACGGTTTGTCGAATTCCGAAGACCCGCTGGTGCCCGAAGATCCGTTCCCGCGTGTCGCGGCCCTGCGTGAATTCATGAATTCCGTTGGCTTGAATGATGTTCCGATCATCATGGCCGGTGGCGTCTGGTTCCTGCGCGATTTCGAAGACTGGATCGACAATCCGGAAGTTGCCCCGGTGGCCTTCCAGTTTGGTACGCGTCCGCTTTTGACGCAGGAAAGCGAGATTTCCGATGAATGGAAATCCCGTCTGACCAACCTTCAGAACGGCGATGTTTCGTTGCACAAATTCAGCCCGACGGGCTTCTATAGCTCGGCTGTGCGCAACGAATTCCTTGAAGACCTTCATCAGCGATCTGACCGTCAGGTACGCTATTCGCGTACTGCCGAGGCAGACCTTCATGTCGGTATTCCGCTTGGCCGTCGTGGACGCCCGATCTATGTGCGTGAAGACGATGCCGACAAGGTCAAGGCATGGCTTGAGGCCGGTTATACAGAAGGTATGCCGACCCCGGATGACACCATGGTATTTGTCACCCCGGAGAGCGCGCTGACGATCAAAAAAGACCAGATCGATTGCATGGGCTGTCTGTCACAGTGCCAGTTCTCCAACTGGGAACAGCACGAAGGCACGACAGGCAAGCGTGCCGATCCGCGGTCCTTCTGCATTCAGAAGACGCTTCAGAGCATCGCACATGGTGCCGATGTCGAACATGAACTGATGTTTGCCGGTCACAACGCCTACAAGTTTGGCGAAGATCCGTTCTATGCCAACGGCAATATTCCGACTGTGAAGGAACTGGTCGACCGCATCATGACGGGCGACTGATCCGGATCTCAGATCAAATAAAAAGGCCGGTTTTTTTACCGGCCTTTTTTGTTTGTATTTTGCAATATTACGTCCCGCGATTGTAGTTGATCAAAATCAAAGAATAACGCGTTCGGGTTCTCTAGGCTTGTTCCAAGCATTCATTAGGGCCATCACGATTCTGGCCCGGTCACGAACAAAGGGGCAAAGCTATGGGACATACCTCGCGTCCATACACCAATGCGCTTAACCGGCTCAAAGATGCCAGTCTGCGTCCAACACGTCAGCGTCTGGCACTGGCACGTCTGCTGTTTGATGACGGTCATCGTCATGTCACGGCAGAGCAATTGCATTCCGAAGCCATGAGCAACAACATCAAGGTGTCACTGGCGACTGTGTACAACACCCTGCACCAGTTCACCGATGCGCAGCTTCTCAATGAAATCGTGATTGATTCAGGTCGGTCCTACTTCGATACCAACACCGAACCGCATTACCATTTCTATTGCGAAGAAGACGGCATGCTGTCTGACATCCCGGCAGGTGACGTCAAGATCGCAAACATCCCGAACATGCCAAGCGGCACGGAACTGGCATCGGTTGACCTGGTCTTCCGTCTGCGACGCAATCGCGCGGAACAGGACGCGGCATAATCATTCTCGCCGTCGTTTTGCGCAAACTTGCGCAGGTGACAGGCATGTGAAATCTGGCAACGCCAATGGGCTATTGCCCCAGCCCCGCTTGACGATGACAGATTTTACGACAAATAAATGGCGGCAGAACCACCCGGTTCTGCCGCCTTATTTTTTACGACATTTGCCCATACACAAATGGCTGTATGAGGTCGATCAATAACAAGGAAACGGCGCACATGCCGATCAAGGGAACACGTACCGAGGCAAACCTGCGCAAGGCCTTTGCCGCCGAGGCGCAAACCAACCGTCGCTATCTTTACTTTGCCCAGCAGGCCGATATCGAAGGTCAGTCCGAAGCCGCCGAATTGTTTCGCACCGCCGCCGAAGCGGAAACCGGGCATGCATTTGGCCATTTGGAGTTTCTGGAATCTGCAGGTGATCCGCTGACAGGTCGGGAACTGGGTACGACGCGGCGTAACCTTGAAGCGGCACTTTCCCAAGAGCAGCAAGAAGCCGAAGCGGATTATCCGGAAATGGCGCGCATTGCCCGCGAAGAGGGCCTTGAAGACGTCGCTGCGTGGTTTGAAAGTCTTGCACGGGTCGAGAGTGCGCATGCAGAGCGGATCGAATATCTTCTTACCCGGATGGGAAGCAAAACGGACGGTGCATAAAGCTGCCTGATCGCCAAAATGTGATTTGTGATCAGCGTTGAAACGCCGGATTGTGCCCAATCCCAACCCTCAGAATTCAACAGGGAAAATCAGCAATGTTTGTTGTCTCGCTGAACTACAAGGTTCCGCTTGAACAGGTCGATGCGCATATCGAAGACCATATCGCGTGGCTGAAGCAGGCTTATGCCAAGGGCATGTTTTTGGCATCCGGTCGCAAGGTGCCGCGCGATGGCGGCGTGATCCTTGCCAAGGGTGATCGGGCCGCACTGGAAGATGAATTGACGCGCGATCCGTTTCATCAGCATGATCTGGCCGATTACCATATCACCGAGTTTGATCCGGTGATGGTGGCAGACGGTCTGGAGGCGCTTCAGGGCTGAGGGCAAACAAGGGCGCTGTCTTCGCGCCCCGCCACCCCGCATGCCTAGCCTTCAATCAGATCCGGATTGGATGAATTGTCCTTGAGCGCAACACCCGACAGACCCATCTTGCGCGATTCGACCATCAAATAGGCGATCTTTTTCGCGGCCTTTTCCGGGGTCAGACCGGCCGGCCGGATGTTTGAAACGCAGTTGCGATCCGCGTTCGAGCGCCCGCGCTTTGGCCCCCATGTCAGATAGCATCCAAGCGAATCCGCGCTCGACAGGCCCGGACGTTCGCCGATCAGCATCACGGTCAGCTTCGCCCCCAATGCCGCACCGATTTCATCACCCAATCCGACGCGTGACTGGGTGGCGAGTGTGATCGGGGCGACAGACCAGCTTTGCCCCAAGTGATCAAGGATCAGCTTCAAGGTATTGGCAGCGTGGTCATGGGTCGCACGGGCCGATAGGCCATCAGCCAGAATGAACGCAACGTCATAATCCCCGACGTACTTGCCAAGTGCAGCAGCAGAATCTTCGTCCAACAACCGGCCAAGGTCGGGACGCTGTAGATAGGTCGGTCGATCCGGCGCGGCGGAATGGACATCAAGGATCGCGTGATCAAGCCCGTCAAGCTGGTCACGAACCGCGCTGGCATCAAAGGCCATATGTACAGAATCCCGCGCACGCGCATGCGCCATCTGAAATTCAAGCAGCCGTTCGGTCGGCAAGCCGTCGCCGACCCGGCCAAGGCCGATGCGGGCATCGGTATGGGCACGAAGCGTATTCCATGGATCAAGGCCGCTTGGGATTTTCTTGTTGGTCAGATTGCTCATTTAAGCGGCCCCCGACCATGCCAAAAGGTTCTGGGCGGCCTGCCCGTCAAGTTGCGGGCGGGTGCGGCCGTTCTGATCAAGGATCTCCATCTTGCGCAGCCAGGCGGCAAATTCCGGTGCCGGTTGCAGACCCAGCACAGAGCGCAGATACATCGCATCATGGAAACTCGTGCTTTGGTAATTGAGCATGATGTCATCCGCACCCGGAACACCGATGACAAAATTGCAGCCGGCAACACCCAAAAGGGTCAGCAGGTTGTCCATGTCATCCTGATCAGCTTCGGCATGGTTGGTATAGCAAACATCACAGCCCATCGGCACGCCAAGCAACTTGCCACAAAAATGGTCTTCAAGCCCCGCACGGGTGATTTGCTTGCCATCAAACAGATATTCCGGCCCGATAAAGCCGACCACCGTATTGACCAGAAGTGGCGAATACTTGCGCGCAACCGCATAGGCGCGCGCCTCGACAGTTTGCTGATCAATGCCTTCGTGGGCGTCTGCTGAAAGGGCGGCTCCCTGACCGGTTTCGAAATACATCACATTATTGCCGACTGTGCCGCGTTTAAGCCCCTTGGCGGCGTCTTCGGCCTCGGCCAGCATGGCCTGGGTGATGCCAAAGCTTTCATTGGCCTTTTGCGTGCCGGCAATCGACTGGAACACCAGATCAACCGGCGCATTGCGCGCCATCACGTCAATGGCCGTGGTGACGTGGGCCAAAACGCATGACTGGGTCGGGATATCGATCCGTTCACGGACCTCGTCAATTAGTTTGAGAAGCTCGATCATGGCTTCGGGGCTGTCAGTGGCCGGATTGATGCCAATCACCGCGTCCCCACTGCCATGCATCAGACCATCAAGGATGGAGGCCGCAACACCGGCAGGATCATCGGTCGGATGATTGGGTTGCAGGCGCACCGAAAGATGGCCGGGCAAGCCAACTGTATTACGAAAGGCCGTGACCACGTGGCATTTCTTGGCTACCGCAATCAGGTCCTGATTGCGCATCAGTTTTGATACCGCCGCGACCATTTCGGGCGTCAGGCCGGGGGCCAGATGCCTGAGCGCTTCGGGGGTGGCATCATCGGTCAGAAGCCAGTTGCGAAAATCGCCAACGGTCATCGAGGATACCGGCGCAAAGGCATCTGCATCATGGTCATCAATGATCATGCGCGTGACATCATCGTCTTCGTAGGGTACGAGTGCCTCGCTTAAAAACCGTTTGAGCGGTACATCGGCAAGCGCAAAGCGTGCCGCCACCCGTTCCTCATCTGAACTTGCCGCCAGTCCGGCCAGCAAATCGCCGGAACGAAGCGGGCTTGACTTTGCCAACAGGGTTTTCAGGTCGGGAAAGGTAAAGCGTTCAAAACTGAATGGCGCGCCGGTCTGCAAGTTCTGCCTCCTGAAGCATGAAAGACATCGCCAAGGGTTTCTGCCCCTGTTCACAAAGGAAAACAGCGCCAAACATGACGCTGTTGCGATGCATGATCATCATCTTCCCATGGAAGCAGAAAATGCCTCAAATGCAAAGTTTTTAATCACAAGGAAAGCTGCGCCTTTCTATTGGGCAGCCATTGCAGACTTCGGCATGTCATTGTGGCCGACGGCGGTATTGTGCCGGCTGTTGGTTTCATCGCTTGGCCCGCGCAATACGATATGCGGATGACCCATTGAATTGAGTTCTACATGGCCATCAACCTGATAGACATCGCGCAGAAGGTCGCTGTCGATCACATCCGAACACGGGCCAAATGCCACCATGCGGCCATCACGAATCGCCATGGCCTGATCGCAATATTGCAGGGCGTGGTTCAGATCATGAATGGCAATAAGAACAATGATGTTCTGACCCTTGGCGACGTCACGCATGAAGGACAGAACTTCCATCTGGCGATGCAGATCAAGGGCCGAGGTCGGCTCATCCATCAAAAGGATTTTCGGATCGCGTACCAGTGTCTGGGCAATGGCGACCAGTTGTCGTTGGCCACCGCTAAGTTCGCCCAGATTACGCCCGGCAAGATCACCAATGCGCAAGGCGGCCAGAATGTCATCAATCCGGGCCAGTTCCTCGGTGCGGACGCGCAGGCTAGACCCCTGCTTGGCCGCAAGAATGACCGATTCATAGACCGACAGAACTGCGGTTGAACCGGTATCCTGTGGCATATAACAGATCGTGTTGCGATCTGGTCTATGCGACCCCAGATCCACAACACCGTCGCCCTGTGCAAGGCCGGCCACACGGCGAAACAGGCTTGATTTCCCTGCCGCGTTCGGCCCGATGACGGCGGTTACGGTGCCGGGCTGGATGGTCGGGGTGGTGACACCTGAAACCACCTGCACCTTGCCATAGCGGGTTCCGATATCTTCGAGACGCAGGGTTACCATGATTTCCTCCGACTTGCGAAAATCAGCGAGAAGAAGAAGGGCACACCGACAAGGGCTGTAATCACCCCGATCGGCAGGATTGCACCCGGGATCAGCAATTTCGAAAGCACCGAGGTCGCAGACAGGATCAACGCCCCGCACAGAACCGATGCCGGCAGGAAGAAGCGTTGATCTTCACCAACCAGCATGCGGGCAATATGCGGCCCGACAAGTCCGATAAAGCCAATCGTGCCGACAAAAGAAACGGGAATGGCGGCCAGAAGGCTGACGATCAGCATGGTGCGCAGGCGAAGCCCCTGTACATTCACACCAAAACTTTCCGCCTTGGCATCGCCCAGACGAAGGGCGGTCAATGCCCATGCCTGACGGGTAAAGAGCGGAATGGCGATCACAACCGCAACGGCGGTCACGGCCACCTTGGTCCAGGTCGCCTTGACCAGCGATCCCATGGTCCAAAACACAACCGCGGCAAGGGCCTGTTCACTTGCCAGATATTGCAAAAGTGCCAGAAGTGCGTTGAAGGTAAAGACCAGTGCGATACCGAGCAAAACGATGGTTTCGACCGTTACACCGCGCAGGCGGCTGAAGAAATGGATGATCAATGCCGTGCCCATCGCCATGACGAACGCATTGAGCGGAATGATGAAATCAACAAAGGCCGGCAGCAGTGCCACACCGAGTACCAAGGCCAGCGCCGCACCAAACCCGGCGGCGGCCGAAATGCCCAGCGTAAACGGGCTGGCCAGCGGGTTGGCAAGGATGGTTTGCATCTGTGCGCCTGCGGTCGACAGGGCCGCACCCACCGTGAGCGCCATCAGCGCGATCGGCATGCGGATATCCCAGATCACCACGCGCAACTGATCGGAGGCCGACCATGGATCAAGCAGGGTGGCGATCACGTCTGATAACGGATAGTTCGCCGGGCCCGTTGCCAGATCGATGGCAAACGAAAGAAACAATGCCCCGCCCATTGTGAGCAGGAGCAGGAAACGCTGCAGGGAGCGTGCCTTGTAATGCACGCTCCCGGCTTCGACGTTGAGTTGTTTGGTCGTCATCAGTTTGTGGCTGTATCGCTGCTTGAGATGAAGTAGCCCGGCTTGTAATCGAGCGGCAGGAAGCGATCATGAAGCTCTTTGAAAGTTGCTTCCGGGTCGATATCGGCAAACAGGTCCGGGTGGAACCATTTTGCCATCTGTTCGATCACCACGAACTGATACGGGCTGTTATAGAACTGGTGCCAGACCACATGAATGTTGCCATTCTTGGTGGCATCAATGCCGGTAAAGGCAGGGCGTTCCATCAGGCCATCAAGCTTGCGCTTGGCTTCGGTCATATCAGCACCAGGTCCAACCGGAACCCATCCCATGCCTGGTGCATAGGCTTCCCAGTCACCGCCTGTGCCGACGAACTGGTCCGGGTTGGATGCAATCACCTGTTCGGGGTTGATGGTGCCAAATGTGCCCGGAATAATTGGGGCTGCGATGTTCACGCCGCCTGCCATCTCGACCATTTTGCCGAAGTTTTCATTGCCAAACGACATGCAGCATTCCTCGGAATAGCCTGCTGCGCGTTCGATAAATACGTCAGGCTTTTCCGGGTTCGCTTCACGAAGACGTTTTTCAACTTCATTGATGTGGTCAGAACGGAATTTGATGAATTCTGCTGCTCGATCTTCCTTGCCGGTCAGCTGACCGAGGATTTTCATGCTTGTTTCGGTGTTTTTGATCGGGGCTTCGCGGAAGTCGATATAAACCAGCGGAATGCCGACAGCGGCGAGTTTTTCATCAAAACCGCCTTCTTCGGTGGCACCCTTGGCTTCAAGGTTCATGATGACAATGTCCGGATTCAGCGAGATCGCCTGTTCGATATTAAAGGTACCGTCCTTGATACCGCCAAAAGTCGGAATGTCGTCGATGCGCGGATATTTCGCGGCATACAGGCCGTACCCCTGCGGATCGGCTTTCTTGAGGTCGTCTCGCCAGCCGACGACACGTTCGAACGGGTCTTCGCTATCAAGCGTCGCCAGACCATAGATCAGGCGGCCTTCGCCCAGAATGACCTTCTGAACTGGTACTTCGACTGTAACTTCACGTCCGGTAACGTCGGTCACCGTGACCGATTCTGCTGCCTGTGCGGTGCCTGTGACCAGCATGGTCAGAGCAGCAAATACACCCAAAAATTTCATTCCCGTTCCCTCAGATTAGGATTGCCTGTCGAGCGATTTATCAGTTATTGAGAATGAAAATCAATCCTTTTCGCAATGATAATGCAAATCATTTGTTATTAGTAATTGCGCAATTGTCGCTGTGAGACTTAACCAACCCGCAGAAATCCGGGTATTCCGCCAAGAAAGCATCAAGACCATGAATCAGGCCAGCAACTTCAACCTGCGCGAAGAGATCAAGGAATACTGGTCAATGCGGGCTGCAACCTTTGATGAACAGCCCGGTCACGAGATTTTTTCCGAGTCTGAGCGCAGCGCATGGCATGCCCTGTTCGAACGTCATTTCGGCAAGGGTAACGGGCGCAAGGCACTTGATCTGGCAAGTGGTACCGGTGTTATCAGCCATCTGATGCATGATCTCGGGTTTGATGTGACCGGTATGGATTGGTCTGAAGCGATGCTTGAAAAGGCGCGCGCCAAATCAGTTCAGCGCGGATCGAACATCACCTTCCTGCTTGGGGATGCGGAAAATACGCTTGAGGCAGACAACAGTTATGACGTGATCGTCACCCGTCATCTGGTCTGGACGCTGGTAGATCCGGCGGCGGCCTTCGCGGAATGGTTCCGGGTGCTCAAACCCGGTGGCAAGCTTCTGGTCGTCGACGGTGATTTTGTCTCCCCGACCTGGGCGACGAAACTCAACAAGGCAATGGCGGGCTTTCTTGAAACCCTTGGCCTTCGCAAACCGGCAGTTCCGGTTGCGCACATGCAAACCCATCATGACATTCTGGCACGCGTGCATTTTTCAAATGGTGCACGGGCAGACGACGTCAAGGCCATGCTGGCTCAGACCGGATTTGATCCGATAGCGGTGGATGTCGATCTTAAACAAATTCACAGCGCGCAGAAAAAACACATCAGCTTTGCCAAGGGGCTGGAACGCGGTGCACAGCATCGCTATGCGATCTGCGCGCAAAAGCCTGCTTCAAACTGACAATCAGGCTGCTTCGACGACAACTTCTGTCTTGACCGAATTGGCAAGAAAACAGGCTTCGTGCGCACGGTGATGCAGATTGGCGACAAGTTCTGCATCCGGTGTGTTGCCGCCATAACGGATATCGGGGCGAAGGGTCACCTTGGTGATCATGGTTTTGCCATCGACGTTTTTCATCTCGCCAATTGCGGCGTCGGAATAGTGGTCAATCACCAGCCCGGCATCGGATGCGAAATGCAGGAAAAACAGCATGTGGCAGCTTGAAAGGGCCGCGACAAAGGCTTCTTCCGGGTCGACATTTTCCTCAACTGAATAGGGCAACGGCACCACATGCGGTGACGAGGACGCCAGCACCTCGACCCCGCCATCAAAGCGCCAGACATGACCGCGCGAGTAGCGCCGGTCGGTAAAAATTTCAGTTTCCTTGCGGGTCCAGATGACTTCTGCGCCAAAGCTGCTCATACGGGGCTCTCGGATTTTGAGGTTTGATCAATCGGGATCAGCATTCCGGCGGTAACGCCGATATGGGTGGTCAGGACGTCGCATGCGGTCTGGACGTCATTTTCTTCCAGTGCGGCCAAAATCTGTTGATGTTCCTGGTAAAAATCACTGCGTGACCGTGACCCTTTGGGTTGCAGGGCATAGGCGCGTTTGGCTTCGCCGCGCAAACCATCAATCATTGCAAGCAGGCGTTCATTCCCGCATGCATCATACAGTGTTGCGTGGAATTCCTGATCAAGTTCGGCGAGGATTTCCGGGGCCTCTTCCTCAAACAGGTCTTCATTGATCCGCCGTGCCTTGCGCAGGGCAGCAGTCGTCAAACGCGGCGCTGAAAGCTGAAGGGCGGTGACTTCAAGCGAAATTCTGATCTGGCCGAGTTCATGGACGTCTTTGCTGCGCAGTCCGGTGACGGCAAGGCTTCTGTCTGGCCGTTTTTCAAGCAATCCCGTTTCGTGCAGCCGTTCAAGGGCATGTCGGATGGGCTGGCGGCTGACACCAAACCGGGCTGCCAGTTCTTCCTGCTTAAGCACCGTGCCAGGAAGCAGTGTACCGGCCTCGATCTCATTACGAAGGGCTTGGGTGATCAGGTTTGTATCCATGGATCCAAACTATGGATAGAGCGGTGGCTCGTCAAGACGCGATTTAAATATTGCTCTGTCTGGGCTGGGATTGGCGCAGCTGATGACGTTGGCCTAACGGCCACGTTTATTCTGCCGGGATGGCTTCTGATTTCTGAACCGAGTCCGCGCAGTGGCTTTGCACAAAGTCGATAATGCGATCATGCGCCCCGTCGATATCTTCATTCACAATGCCATGCCGGTCGGATGCAAGCATCTGGACTTCCATTTCCGGTGCGTTTGTCGCCAAACGCCGGATCATGGTGGCACTGGCGGGATCGACAACCTTGTCGCCATCGCCCTGCAAAATCAGGGTTGGGCAGTCCAGCTCCGGCAGGCGTCTTTGCATTTCGGCCACGGTCTGGCGCAAATGATGTAGCCCGCCAATCGGGATGTTGCGGTAATTGATGTCGGGATGCTCGGATTCGTTTGGCCGGAAGCTAAGCAATTCCTGCGCGGACGGCATCCAGCCCATCAGCTTGTTCGCTCCATAAAGCAGCGGCACAAACATCAGGTTGCGATTACGGAACTTAAGCGGCGTGCCCGCAAGCACAAGCGCGCGCAGTTTTTCAGGCTTGGTCGCGGCATGAATGGCCGAAAGTGCCCCGCCGGTCGAAAATCCGACTATGACCACCTGATCACAAAACGGGCTCAGGATCTCATAGCCGCGCCGGACTGATGCCAGCCAATCGGTCCATTTGCGCTTTTGTAATTCGTGGGGCGATGTGCCATGGCCTGCAAGACGGACCCCCATCACCGCATGGCCCATGGCGGCAAACTTTTCGCCCAGTTCACGCAATTCTGCAGGCGATGCCAAAAAGCCATGTACCAGCAAAACACCACAGTTGAAATGCGTCTGCCCGTTGGGCAGCAGCAGGTAGGGCCGGCTGTCTGCGGTGGCGGTTTCCTGCGTGTTGATCGCGTCGTATTTCGGTTTCTGGAACTTGGTGTGATTCCACTGCCAGGCCAGAATTTCATCGTCAAAGCGGCGATGGGCGATGTCGGTCGGACTAAGGTGATCCACCTCGATCCGGGCACGTTCAAGGGCCTGCCATGCGGCATGGATCGGTGCCATTTCGTTGGCATAGACCATGATCGGATTGTCCATGCGGATCTGGTCAAACGTGGCTTCGGCCTGCAATTTTGGCAGGAAGCAATATTTCTGATCACGGCGTTCAATCAGGCCAAGCTGAACCGCGCTGTCGACAAAAAAGCGGATTTGCGGGCAGTTAAGCTCGAAAATGCCCGCATAGTCTGCCGGATTGCGCATGCCGCGGTGCAGATGCACATTTTCAGCCTGCTGAATGTTTTTAATCGCCAGATAAAGCGTGTGGTCAAAATGGCTGATATCAACTTCGGTGACACCATCCTTTAACCACATCATGATCAGCCGCGACGCCAGATGGCTTACATTGATCGTCAGATTGGAATACATCACCGACATGCAGTGATCACGCAGTGGTTTGATATTGCGCGTAATCGCAAACTGCGCAATGCGATCGGTGATCTTCTCGATCGTCTTTGCGGGTTTGAATAAATCGTCAATGCTTTGCGCCTGTTCCACCCGTTTGGCCAGCAGGCGGCGATCAAGCCAGTTGAATTGATCGCGCGGATTGACCGGGTCACCCAAACGGATGTCCATATCGGTCTTTTTGAACATCAAATTGCCTTCGATGATCATTTCTTCGGCCATTTTGGGGCTAAGCCCGCCCGTAAACATGTCAGCTGCGCGGGCCAAAAGGTTCTGATCCACGCGCAACGGATGGAAGGTAATATTGGCTGGAAACATCAGGGTCGGCTTGGCAAGGGTTGCCAACAGGTCATCCTCGCTGCGTTCAAGAATGGTGGCCCAGCGTCTGAGTTCGCCGGTTTTACCCTTATCAATCAGGGCTGAAAGGCCGATCTTGAAGCCGTCAATACAAAGACCCAGAAGGGCCGCACCGGTATGATGTGCGCGTCTGGTATCGGCGGATCTGGAATAAATGCTGTAATCGGGACGTTTGGGGTGCGGGCGGTCGGCATCTATCACCCGGCGATCCTTGACCATGCCGCCTTCGGGAAAGACCACGACCTTGCCGCCACGCAGGATTTCCTCGGCCAGAAACGGCAGGAGACGTTCGTAATCATTGGGCACACCGCCCAAGGCGCGGAGATAGCGCGAAAAGCTGTTATCCTCGACAAAGAATTCGCCTGACGCGATTGATCGGCAATAGACTCCGGTTTCAAGTGCGATCAGAAATTGCGGGATAAAGGTTTCAAACCGGGCAAAGTGATTGAACATAAAAATGTCGCCCTGCGATATATGGTCGCGCGGCCCGTGCATTTTGATGTTGATGTCTATATTGGCGCGCAACGCCGTCATCGCGCGAATGGTCCACTCGCAAGTCTTTGGGCTGATGGCGAACTGTTCACGTTCGATATCGCGGAATGTCTGGACCATGTGTGGTAATATCCCGGCCTCGGGGCTATGGCCTCGTATAAGGCGTTGGTTTCTTGGACGATTTCATCTGTTACTTTTGATTTCGCACTTAAGATAGATATGTGTCGTTCTTCCCGGTTTTGGAAGGCGTGCCGAGTTCGATTTGCGAAGATTTGATGCCAGAACGGCCTGTCTTTCGTATAACTGGCTGATCTGCCGGGGCACATCCTGCCCCGCGGGTTCCTTTCGAACCGATCTGGTGATCATTGCCCCGCCACCCGTATGATGATCGCCACGCCCGGTTTTTCTCGTCACCGATGATTGGAGGCCTTGTGCCTGTTCCCGACCCCGCCCCGGATATGGATGATCCCAAACCCGATCCGAAATATGATGAAGCACAAAGATCGATTTTTTCTGATCGCAATTTCCTGCTGTTTCTCGTCGGGCAATGCATCACGACGCAAGGCCTGTGGATTCAGAAGATCGCCATGTCATGGCTGGCGTGGTCGCTGACCGGTTCGGCCTTTTGGACCGGGATGATTGCGGCCCTTAACTTTGCCCCGGCCTTTTTCCTTGGTCCGATCTTTGGGGTGATGGCTGATCGGGTGGATTTGCGCCGTACGGCCATGTTGCTCAATCTTGGTCAGGCGGGCGTTTCCTTTCTTTTGATGGGGCTGTCCTATGCCGACATGATGACTCTGCCCTGGATGGTGGTTTTGGCAGGGTCGATGGGGATTTTGGGCAGTGCAATGACACCTATTCGCCTGTCACTGGTGCCGGTGATTGTGCCGCGCGCCTTCATGAACCGCGCGGTGGCCTATGCCGCGATGAATTTCAATATCTCGCGTTTGGTCGGGCCGGCAGTTGGCGGGGTGGTGATTGCGACATGGGGGACGGGTGCTGCCTTTATGATCAACGCGATCAGTTACCTGCCGATGGTGTTTGTCATTTCAGTTGTGACCATCCACATGGAACGCGCACCCGATGCCAAAAGTAGACGTATCTGGACCTCGCTTGTGGACGGCGCGCGATATGCGCTCAATCATCCGATGATCCGATCCGTCCTTGCCCTTTCCTGCTTTGTCTCGCTTGTGGGCACGGGCATGGTCGAACTGATGCCGGTCTTTGCCGAAGCGGTTTATGACCGGGGTGTAACCGGGCTTGGCATGCTGGCATCAAGTGCAGGGGTCGGGGCGGTAACATCAACCTTTATTCTGTCGCGCATAGCCTCGGACGCCACCGCCTATCAACGGGTGACAATTATGGGTGCCTTTGCTGCTGCCATTGGCATGACCGGGCTTGGTTTTGCGCCTTGGTATGAGCTTGCGGTGGTTTTGGTGGCCCTTACGGGCGGTGGTTTGACGCTGGTTGGTGTTGGGTCGCAGACGGCGCTGCAGCTGACTGTTGATAACCGTCTGCGCGGTCGGGTCATGAGTTTCTGGAGTGCCACCAGCTTTGGCGGCATGGCACTTGGTGGAACGCTGCTGGGGGCGATTTCCGAAGCCGGTCACATTCAATATACCGCGCGCGGGTCAGGTGTTTTGATCCTGTGTGCGGCCTGTGTCGGACTTTGGCGGCTTTATCGGATTGGCGCGCTGCCGCATCGTGCAAATGCGCCGCGGTAAAGGATTATTAAGGCCTGCCATCCTATGGTGATCCATCGTGAGATGATGGGGATTTCCAGATGCGTTTGGTTGGTGTTGTCGGACTGTGTTTGTTGCTTTCAGCCTGTTTTACCACGGGCAATACCGCATCTCGCCCGACGGGCCCGATGCCAAGCGACACGGTTCAGTCTGTTGCCAGTGTCAGGATTCCGTCCTCGCCGCTCAACAAGTTCGCCCCGACCGACAAGTTCCTGCAATGCGTACCTTATGCCCGCGAAGTTTCCGGCATTCAGATTTACGGTGATGCTTGGACGTGGTGGGGGCAGGCCGGTCAGAAAAACTTCCAGCGTGGCAATCGCCCGCAGGTCGGTGCCGTTCTTGCGCTGCGCAAGACATCGCGTCTGAAACTCGGGCATGTGGCGGTGGTGTCTGCCATCCTTGATGATCGCAAGATCCTTGTGAACCATGCCAATTGGGGCAGTGATTCACGCACACGCGGCAAGGTACATTACCGCCAGCCGGTCGTTGATGTGTCGCCCAATAATGACTGGTCGGAAGTGCGCATGATGAACACGCTTGGCAGCTTTGGAAGTGTCTATCCGGCGCATGGCTTTATCTATCAGCCCCGTGAAACCGCCGAGGCGAACTAAGCTACAGGCACTTTCCCCACAGCCCAAAAAAGTGGCGAAGCCCCCACGGATAGAGAGCTTCGCCAATTAAACCCGTGCGGGCGGCACGGGTTCGGGGGTTGAACTTTACAAGCTGGGTCGAAGAGCCTTTTTGGCGATGGGGATGCAAGTGCGCGCCTTGATGCTGTTCCCGGCATTGCCGCGCGGCGTCGGCACCGCAGCGCAGCGCATCGTCCTTTTTTCCCGTTCGAACCCGCTTGAATTCATTTTATCTATAAAACGATGATTTCTATCCTAATTACGCCGCGATCCGGCGCTGAAATCAACGCAAAAATGAACTGTGAAAGTGAATTTTGATGAAATCCAGTGGGTTAAATCCATAAATAATTGATTTATAAATATATTTTTTATCTATAAAATAAGGTTCGAGCACAATCTGATCGCTCGGATTGTGCAAGGGCGACGCCGGTACACCCTGTATCGGGTGTCGATCGTTTCATTTTTGACGGAAAGCGGGCGTAAAAGAAGCTGGGTTTGGTGGCACCTCAGCGTGTTTGGTGCGTGCCTGCGTCCATTACCGTGCCGGGTTTTTGCCGATCCATTTTACATGTCGGGCAAGGGTGGCGGCGGCAACGTCAATCTGATTGCTTCGAAGTGCCGCCAGGATTGCCCGGTGGTCCTGATCTGTCGGGGCTTCCCATTCCATCCGGAAGCCCGAAAACAGAAACCGTGCACTGGCGGCATGCAGATCATCAATGGTCGCAAGCAGGCGCGGCATGCCACATGGCTCAAGGATTACACGGTGAAAGGCCTTGTTGGCCTGTTCCCAAGCCTGAACGTCGGCGGCGTTTTCACCTTCGCGGTTGTGCGCCTCTGCAAGGTCGAGAATATCCGGCGTCAGATTGGGGGCCGCGTTGCGAAGGGCAAGAACCTCAAGCGACGCACGCATTTCAGCAACCTCGCGGACCTCGGCAATGTCAAAACTTGCAACCCGGACCCCGCGGCGCGGTTCACTAACAGCAAGGCCTTGTGCCTCCAGCCTGCGAAAGGCTTCGCGCACTGGAACATGACTGGCGCCGAATTCCTCTGCGAAATGGTCCTGACGCAGTTTCATGCCGGGTTCGAATTCACCGGAAATAATCCGTTCTGCCAGTGCGCGGGTAATGCGGCCCGCGACCGTGGTGTCTGTGCTGCTTTTTTTCATGTTTTATAGATAATTTGTGCGCAAACGTTTGTCGACCAGATTGATGTGCAGCAATGTTGTGCGCTGCAATATACTCTAGAAGTATTGCAGTTCCCCACATCGCCAGCAGGGGCAAAGAGGCACCGTCATGATGGAACAGACTGCCAAACGCGAATTCCCTGAAATTGACCCGTCATTGCTGCGGACCGACCCGAAAAAAGGTCTTGCACAGGATGAGGTAAAGCACCGTGTCGAGCAGTTCGGTGAAAACCGTCTGAAAGACGGCCAAACCAGTGTGCTTAAAAAGCTTTTGTCGTTCTTCTGGGGGCCAATCCCGTGGATGATCGAAGTTGCCGCCATTCTGTCGGCAGTTGTGCAGCATTGGTCAGACTTTGCCATCATCATGGTGATGCTGGTTTTGAATGCCGGGGTGGGGTTCTGGCAGGAATTCAAGGCCGACAATGCCATCGCCGCGTTAAAGCAGCGCCTTGCACCTGATGCGCGCGTGTTGCGGGATGGTGCATGGTCGGACCTTCCGGCACAGGGCCTGGTGCCCGGTGACATCATTCGCATCAAGCTTGGCGATATCATTCCCGCAGACTGCAAGCTGCTGTCAGGCGACTACTTGCGGGTTGATCAGTCGGCCCTGACCGGTGAGTCGCTTGCGGTTGATATGAAGGTGGGGGATGAGGTCTATTCTGGTGCCATTGCACGGCAGGGGCAGATGACCGCCATGGTCATCGCGACCGGTATGGCGACGTATATCGGCAAAACGGCCAGTCTGGTCAAAGGCGCTGGCAAGAAATCCCATTTTCAACGTGCAGTCTTGCGCATTGGCAATTTCCTGATCCTGATCACGCTGGGCCTGATTGCCTTGATCATGACGGTCGCCCTGCATCGTGGCGATCCATTGATGGAGACCTTGCTGTTTGCCCTGATCCTGGCGGTGGCGGCAATTCCGGTAGCCTTGCCAGCGGTTCTTTCGGTGACGTTGGCGGTTGGGGCCGAAAAACTTGCACGGATGAAGGCGATTGTATCAAGGCTGGTGTCGATTGAGGAACTGGCCGGGATGGATATCCTGTGTTCTGACAAGACCGGAACCTTGACGCAAAACCATTTAACCGTGGGAACGCCGGTTCTGATCGATGCCGACGATGAAGAAACACTTATCCGTGCTGCGGCCCTGGCTTCGGAAGTCGACAGTCACGACCCGATTGATCGCGCAGTTTTTGCCACGCTTGGTGACCCGGCACAGCTTGAGGGGTATGACGTTTCCGTGTTCCGCCAGTTTGACCCGGTACGCAAGCGGGCCGAGGCGGAAGTAACCCACGACAGCAAGTCGATCATGGTGGCAAAGGGCGCGCCGCAGGCGGTTCTGGCGCTTCTGTGTGAGGATGAGGCATCCGATATCGAAAGTGTCGCAGCCTATCGCCCGGTGATGAACGCGATCAAAACCATGGCCGAGCATGGATACCGCGCCCTTGGCGTGGCGCAAACTGATCATGATGGCAATTGGCGTTTTCTGGGATTGTTGCCGCTGTTTGATCCGCCGCGCGAGGATGCGGCGTCAACGGTTGCCGAACTGCGCCGCAATGGGGTCGATATCCGCATGATTACCGGCGATCACGAGGCGATTGGCCGTGAAGTCGCTGGTGAACTGGGCTTGGGTCAAAACATCCTGCCAGCTGATGCGGTGTTTGATCGCAACAATCAGGCACGCGATCCGGTCCTGATGGAGCGCGCAGATGGTTTTGCCCGTGTCTTTCCCGAACATAAATATGCGATTGTTCGCCAATTTCAGGATCGTGGCCATATTGTCGGCATGACCGGGGATGGTGTGAATGATGCGCCGGCACTTAAACAGGCCGATATCGGTATTGCGGTTTCCAATGCGACCGATGCGGCACGGGCAGCGGCCGATCTCGTTCTGACCGCGCCGGGCATTTCGGTGATAACAAGCGCGATTGAGGAATCCAGACGCATCTTCGAGCGCATGGGCAGTTACGCGACCTTTCGGATTTCCGAAACGATCCGCGTTTTGCTGTTTATGACGATTTCGATCCTGGTGTTTGATTTCTATCCGGTGACGGCGGTGATGATTGTGTTGCTGGCGTTGCTCAATGATTTCCCCATCATGATGATCGCCTATGACAATGCAGATGTTGCCCAACATCCGGTGCGATGGGATATGGGCAATACGCTCACCATGGCATCGCTTTTGGGCGCGATCGGGGTTGTTTCGTCATTTGCGTTGCTTTGGGTGTCGGAAACCTGGTTGCACCTGCCACCCGAAGAAGTTCAGACGTTGATTTTTCTCAAGCTTCTGGTGGCGGGGCATCTGACGATCTATCTCACCCGGCACAAGGGTTTCTTCTGGCAGAAGCCCTATCCGAACATCAAACTGTTTCTCGCAACGGAGATCACCCAGATCATCGGGACGCTGGCGGCAGTTTATGGTTGGTTTGTACCACCAATTGGCTGGTATCACGCGCTGGTGGTGTGGGGGTATGCGTTGTGCTGGTTTGTTGTGGCAGGCGTTATCAAGGTCTGGGTCTATCGCCTTCTGACCCATCGGCATCAAAGCCACCACAGCCATCTGACACGGGTTGAAGGATCCCTTCATCACGGTCGATAAGACGGAATTCGACAAACAAAAAGCCGGACCAAAGGTCCGGCTTTATCAAGACTTGTATTCAGCCCCTATTCCGCAGCGATATCGCGATGTTCGTCTGGCATGTCGGCAAAGGCATCACGAAGCGCGTTTGACCACGCATCCGAAAGAGCACGAAAGCCCATATCATCCGCCTCGATCCGGCGGATCTCGGAAAACTGGCAGGTGTCATCGGGCAATACGGCCAGATCAAGCGGCATGCCGACTGACAGGTTGGAACGCAGCGTTGAATCCATCGACAGCAACACCGCCTTCACACCATCCTGGATCGGGGTGTCGGGCGTGATCACGCGATCAAGGATCGGCTTGCCGTATTTGTGTTCGCCAATCTGAAGATAGGGTGTGTCAGATGTGGCTTCGATGAAGTTCCCGGCCGCATAAACCAGAAACAGGCGCTGATCGCCGCCCTTGCGCTGGCCACCAATCATGATGGATGCAGCACTGCTTTCATGATGCTGTTCAAGGGTGTCATGATATTTCAGCTGAACCTTTTGCATGGCTTCGCCGAACAGTTCCGCAACACGGAACATGCTTGGCGCGCTCAGGATGCAGTTTCCGGGCTTGGTGTTGGGGTCATCAATGGCCTCAAACAGGGTGCTCATGACTGCCTGGGTGATGGCCAGATTGCCTGCCGAAAGTGCGACAATCGCCCGTTCACCGGGAACTTCCCAGGTGAACATCTTGCGATAGCGCGAAATGTTATCAAGGCCCGCATTGGTCCGCGTGTCCGAAAGGAAAACCATCCCTTCGTTCAGCATCAACCCGACACAGTAGGTCATCTTTTTGTCGCCCGACTATTGTTGTGATTGCGAAATGACGACTGTTACATCCAAATTTTCATTCGCGCCACCAGTATGTACGCCCCGCACAGGTGTGGCAACCTGTCCATCAAGACCGGAACCGAGCCGGATATAATTATCGGTCGGACAGCACTTGTTGGCCGGATCAAACCCCACCCAACCGAATTCTGGCAAATTCAATTCTGCCCATGCATGGGATGCCTCGTGCGGTTTGCCTTCGTGATCGGCAAACAGGTATCCCGATACATAGCGGGCCGGAATGCCAAGATGGCGGGCCGCAGAAATCAGTACATGGGCATGATCCTGACAAACACCCTTGCCATCGGCAATCGCATCAGCCGCCGTGGTATGGACGTGGGTTGCGCCGGGCGCATATTCAATGGCCTCTCCCACAGCCGCAGCCAGGGCATGCGCCAATTCCAGCGCCGAACCATCCTTGGTCTTCTTGGCAATCTTGTCGGCAAGCTTGCGGATGGCGGCACTTGATTTGGTCATTGGGGTGGATCGCAGGAACACGGCGGGAAATGCGCGTTCTTTGTGTCCGCGCAGGACACCGGCGGTATCGGTTGTTTCGACCTCGCCCTTAACGACGATTTCAATCGCCTCTACCGGGCCGTTTGAAGTCAATGTGCTAATGATATCACCATTGCCATCAGTAAATTCCGACCCGATTGTGCACCCCTCAGCCGTGATCGACCAGTTAATGATTTTCTGGCCTTCAAACTCTGCCGGGGTTAGCTTCAGGCTTTGCACCGCATGATAGGCCGGACTTTCATAGCGATAGTGGGTTCTGTGTTCGACGTTCAAGCGCATCTTACTGCCCCCCGAAATGATATGCGTCGGCAATGGCATGCGACAGGATACGGTTCCGACCCTGAAAATCAGTCAGGAACTCATGCAGCCCGGTCGAGAAAATCTCATCCATGTCGCTTTGCGTGAGCAGGGAATATATCTCGACGGCCTGCCGGTGGACGCTGTGGCGTTGGCCGTAATGACGCGCCAGACGTTCAAGGTGTTGCGTGATCTGTTCGGCGCAATGTGCCAGTGACCGTGGGCTAAACGGATTGAGAATCAGGAAATGTGCAATCCGGTGCGGTGAGTAATCATCACGATAGACCCAGTGAAAAGCGCGCAGCGACGATGCTGCACGCAAGACCGTTGTCCATTGATAGTTATCAACACCATCGCCGACCATGCTGGTTTCGGGCAGCAAGACGTAATACTTGACGTCGAGCAAGCGCGCAGTGTTGTCCGAACGTTCGATAAAGGTGCCCAGACGAATAAAGTCATACCCGTCATTACGCAAAATCGTGGAATCGGTAGCACCGCGGAACAGTGCGCCCTGCTTTTTGACCCAGTCGATGAATTCAGGCAGTTCATTCTTGGCCAGATTGTGCATCGACGGGCGACGAAGTTCCATCAGGGCGTTGTTCAGCGCTTCCCACATTTCCGCAGTGATCGCGGTACGCATGGCGCGTGCGTTTGCCCGGGCATATTCAAAACAGTTGAGGATGGATGACGGGTTATCCCGGTTAAAGATCAGGAAATTGGCGACTTCTTCCTGACGCAAGGGTGCATCGGGATCATATCCCGCCGCACAGCCTGATGCTGACAGAACGGATTCCCATTCTGATCGGTTACCGCTTGCAGCGGCGGGCATCAGGGCCATGCGATAGCCCATCTCCATCAGGCGGGCCATGTTTTCGGCCCGTTCGACATATCTCGACAGCCAGAAAAGGTTGTCTGCGGTACGACTAAGCATTACTCAACCCTTTCCTTTAATCACTCATGATCCATGTGTCCTTCACCCCGCCGCCTTGCGACGAGTTCACGACAAGTGAGCCTTCACGCATCGCGACACGGGTCAATCCACCCGGCGTCAGGCGCACATTGTCGCCAACAAGGCAGAAAGGCCGGAAATCAACGTGGCGCGGGGCAATGCCGCTTTCAACAAAGGTCGGGCAGGCCGACAGTGACAATGTCGGCTGGGCGATGAAATCGCCGGGATCGGCTTCGATCCGTTTGGCGTAGGCGGCCTGTTCTTCCTTGGTTGATGCTGGCCCGACCAGCATGCCATAGCCCCCTGAGCCGTGGACTTCCTTGACCACCAGTTCGCCCAGATGTTCGAGAACGTATTTCAGGTCATCAGGCTTGCCGCATTTCCATGTCGGCACGTTATTGAGGATCGGCTCCTGCCCCAGATAGAAGCGGATCATATCGGGTACATAGGTGTAAACCGCCTTGTCATCAGCGACACCGGCCCCCGGTGCAGAACAGATCGCAACCCCGCCCGAGCGATAGACATTCATCAAGCCGGGAATACCCAGCACCGAATCGCTTTTGAAGCAAAGTGGGTCGATATAGGCATCATCGATGCGGCGATAAATCACATCAACCCGGGCCGGACCGCGGGTGGTGCGCATATAGACCCGGTCTTCATGAACAAACAGGTCCTGACCTTCGACCAGCTCAACACCCATCTGGTCGGCAAGGAAGGAATGTTCGTAATACGCACTGTTCATCGCACCCGGGGTAAGAACCACGATGTTCGGTTCACGGTCACATTTGCGCGGCGCGATGCTTTTAAGCGTTTTCAGCAGCATGTCCGGATAGCTTTCGACCGGCTCGATCCGAAGATTTTTGAACAGGTCCGGGAACATGCGCATCATGATCTCGCGGTTTTCAAGCATGTAGGACACACCTGATGGCGTCCGACAGTTATCCTCCAGAACATAAAATTCTTCGGGGCCCGTACGGACGATATCAACACCGACAATATGGCTGTAGACATTGCGCGGCGGATCAATACCGATCACGGCCGGTTCGAACGCCTCGTTGCGAAACACAAGATCCGCCGGGACAATGCCCGCCTTGATGATTTCGGCATTGTGGTAGACGTCATAGAGAAACGCGTTCAGGGCACGGGCACGCTGTTTGACACCGCGATCAAGCTTGCGCCATTCCTGAGATGTGAAAATGCGGGGAATCAGATCAAAGGGAATAAGCCGTTCGGGATCTCCGCCCTCGCCATAAACGGCAAACGTAATGCCAATCTTGCGAAACAGGGTTTCGGCTTCAAGGCGCTTTTGTTCGAGAACCTCGGGACCGTTTGCTTCCATCCAGTCAACCAAAGCGCGATAAGGTTCGCGGATTTGGTCGCCCATTCTCATCTCGTTGAACATGCATACTCCCGTTTATTACCCTTTGATTAAAGGGTGCCGGGCGGGCAAGGGTCAAGGATGTTGACGGTTGAAATGACAGATTTTTCAGCAAACTACTGATCTGATGAAAAAATAAACTTGATGATTAGAGCGTTTGTGCAAAAAACGGGCGGAGTTTACATCCGCCCGATCCCGATCATGCTTTTGCCGGGCGCAACACATGGGTGTGATCTGCGGCGTAAAGCCTAGAGTCGGTGAAATCCTTGCGACCGAACACCTCGCCGACCATGATCAGCGCCGTACGCGTGATACCGCTGCCCTTGACCTTGGCACGGATGTCACCAAGCGTGCCGAATATGTATTTCTGGTCGGGCCAGGTTGCGCGATAGGCAATCACAACCGGGCAATCTTCGCCATAATACGGCGTCAGATCGCGCACGACATTGGCGAGGTTATTGATCGACAAATGGACCGCCAGCGTTGCGCGCGATTTGCCAAGTTCCTTAAGGCTCTCGCCGTCAGGCATGCTTGATGAACGCATGGCTGTCCGGGTCAGAATCACCGTCTGGGACACATCTGGCAGTGTCAGTTCTGCCCCGATTTCGGCAGCGGTCGCGGCATAGGCCGAAACGCCCGGAGTGATGTCATAGGGAATGCCCAGATCATCCAGACGGCGGATCTGTTCGGCGATTGCGCCATAGATTGACGGATCACCGGAATGAACGCGTGCAACATCCTGTCCCTTGGCGTGGGCGGCCTCGATCTCGGCCATGATTTCATCAAGGTTCATGGGCGCTGTATCGACCACATGTGCACCGTCGGGGGCCGCAGTCACGATTTCTTCGGGCACCAGCGATCCGGCATAGAGGCAGACCGGGCATTTTTCGATCAGGCGCAGGCCGCGCACAGTGATCAGATCCGGGGCGCCAGGACCGGCGCCAATGAAATGAACAGTCATTATTCTGCCCCGCCTTTCTTGGAAGTGTCGTTTTTGGAAGTGTCAGTGCTGCTGTGAACCGGCGCTTTAGCCGCATCCGGGCCCTTTTTGGCATAGCCGCGCGGGGTATAGACCCATTCGTTCTCACCACGTGTGATGTGGCGGCTGTTGCTCGATCCGACCAATACAGTGGTCAGCATATCGACCATATCGACTTCTAGTTTCGCAAGTGGAACGACTGTAATTTCTTCGTCCGGGCGGCCAAGCTGACGGCCGAGAACCACCGGTGTGTCTTCATTGCGGTGTTCAAGCAGGATATCACGCGCCTTGGCCAGAAGATCGCGGCGGCGTTTGGAAACCGGGTTATAGAACGCAATCACGAAATCGCCCTCGGCCGCTGATTTCAGACGGCGCAGGATGTCTTCGCGCGGTGTCAGAAGATCAGATAGCGAAATCGCACAGAAATCATGCCCCAGCGGCGCGCCAATCCGTGATGCCGCCGCTTGAAGGGCGGAAATACCGGGTGATACCTGAACCGCGACCCGGTTCCAGTCCGCGCGATCTTCACGATCCAGCAGCTCAAACACCAGCGTTGCCAGCGCATAAATGCCGGCATCCCCCGACCCGATCAGGGCAACGTCCTTGCCGGTCGCGGCCAGTTCAAGGGCGTGGCGCGCGCGGGCTTCTTCGGCGCCAAGATCGGAATGATGGCAATCCTTGCCGTCAATCAGCGGGCCAAGCAGATCAAGGTACATCTGATAACCGACAATATCGGTTGCGCGACCGATCAGGGCGGTGGCCTCTGGGCTGCGCCAGCCGATCTGGCCCGGACCGATGCCAACAATCGAAAGCCTGCCCTGCGCTTTGCCGACTTTCTTGGGGATGATGTCATCTTGTGACAGGGCGACGGCACAGGTGGACTTCTTGGTCTTGTGTTTGGGGACAATCAGCTTGCCGTTCGGACCGACCGTGGCCAGTGCCGCACCTTCGGCGACACCATGACAGCCGGTCTCGGCAAACACGACGTCTGATGGCGTCACCAGACGGCCTGCCTCGGCCTCAAGGGTTTGGGCATCAAAGAACCGGGCCGGAACGCCCAGACGTTTGGCAAGTTCGTGGACTGCGGCCTCATCGGCCTTTAGATCGATCGAGGTGACGCAGGCAATGGCCTTCGGGCTTAGGCACTGACCAGCCAGTGTTTCCATCACCAGATCATAAAGATCATCGGCCGGGCAGCCGCGCTCACAGCCGACACCAAGTGCCAGGACCGGCGGGTGATAGGTGATTGCGGTTTCCGGTCCGGCATCGCTGGTATCGGATTCATCGGTTGCGCGCGCAGTGGCGGTAATCACGACACTGCCGTCATCAGATTGGGCAATCGCACTGTTGGTCAGCCACGCAGCTGATCCGGCCTCAATCTCAAGGCGGGCAGATGCACCGGCCAGCAGTGCAGCGGTTGCTAGTTTTACGGTCTCGGGTGTGCCCAGTTTCCAGCCTGCTGGTGGTTCATCAAGGGCCAGTCCCAGCATCGCATCGCCCGGCGTGGTGATGGCGGCAAAGCCACCCAGCCGATCTGCCAGATCGCGCGCCAGCCGGTTACCCCCGTGATGCCCGCCCAGAAGCGGGATAAAGGTGTCGCCGGATTCATCGACGGCAATCACGGCTGCGTCCTGCCACTTTCCGCTGAGAAGCGGGGCAAGCGCACGGATCAGAATGCCCGATGCGCACACACCAATGATGACATGCCCGGTCGAAAAGGTTTGTTGCAGATGTGCAATGGTATCGTCAAAGGCCAAATCAACGTCGCGGGTGGAAACACGTGTACGCAGGCCATGGACGGTCGCACCCTGCAGGCTGGATGCGATCTTGCGCGCAGTCGGAAGCGCACGCTGGGTCAGGCAGACCACCGCAATCGGGGCAATCGGATCGGTCGGCAATACGGGATTGTTATTGTTGTGTTGGGCGGTCATCGCCATGCGTCTCCGCGACGGTGGATCAGGATCATGGAAAAGTACGGGGCCTTTGCATCACTTGGCAAATCGCCAAGCGGGACCATTTTCTGGGTTTCAAGTGTCGCACGCTCGATATAGCGCGCCCGATCAGTCAGGCCCAGCTCATCAATCACATCACGGACCTTCGCGAAATGACGGCCCAGTTTTATGATTGCCGCCGCATCGGTTTTGGCCAGCTGTTCGCGCAGGCGATCAGCATCAAGCGGACCGGGAATGACTTGCAGCACATCATTCTTGGCTGCCAGCGGCGCGCCAAGCTGGGCTGCACAGGCCATCATCGAACTGACGCCCGGCACGGTTTTGACCGGATATCCGGCTTCGGCCAGTCGGCCAAACAGATACATGAAGCTGCCATAAAAGAACGGGTCCCCCTCGCACAGCACAGCAACAGTTTTGCCATCTGCCAGATGCTTGCCGATCTCAAGTGCAGCGGCGTCATAGACCGGATCGGCGGGTTTGCCCATTTCAATGCGAATGGCGATTTCAATGCGGCCTTCCGGGATGTGCGGATCTACGATCTGTCGTGCAAGGCTGACGCCATCTTCCAGGGCTGGATAGGCGATGACATCGGCCTTTTGCAGAACGTTATAGGCCTTGAGCGTGATCAGGTCCGGCTCGCCCGGTCCTATGCCAAGCCCATAGGCCGTTCCGGCCACCGTAAGGGGCGTTGCGGGACGTTCCGCACTGCTCATGCTTTTACTCCAAGGTAATGGGTGACCGGGGCCAGATTGCTCCAACCCTTGAAGCCGCCGCGCGGCACCAGCCGGGAAACCGACAGGCGCGTCAGGCTGCCACCGTTTTTATTGTAAAACCGTAATAATTTTTCTTCGCCTTCGAGCGTTACGGTGTTGGCGACCAGCCGACCATGACGCGGTAGCAAATCCCAACAGGTATCAAGCAGACCATCAATGGTGATCCCGCCGCCGATAAAAATGGCATCAGGCCTGGGCAGGCGATCAGCAAAGTTAAGGGCCTCTTCGATGGATTTTTGTTCGACTGCCAGGGTTGGTACGCCAAGCCGGATGGCATTTTTTTGTATCAGGGCGCAGCGTTCAGCGTCGCGTTCAATCGCAACCGCCAGACCACCCATGCGTTTCCATTCAATCGATATGGATCCACATCCAGCCCCCAGATCCCAAAGCACGCCACCCTTGAACGGGGCGAGCGAGGACAGCGTTTGCGCGCGGATCTCGGATTTCGTGATCATGCCGTCATGGACAAAGGCATCATCAGGAAGACCGGGGCCCTTGGGCAGTGGTTTGGCATTTGGTCCGGCTTCCAGATCAATCATGATCAGGTTGAGCGGATCAATCGGTTTGATATCGGGCATGGATGTTGCCCGTGCCTGCCATGTTTGTGCGGTCTGGGTGGTAATGCGTTCTTCCGGACCACCAAGCCGTTCGCATACCGACATACGGCTTTGATCAAAACCGGCCTCACACAGCATGACAGCAACCAGAGCGGGGGTTGATCCATCAGCACTCAGCGCGATCAGCTTGCCATGCGGGCGCAAATGGGCGCGCAGGCTTTCCGGATCGCGACCATGCAGGGTAATGACATCACAATCTGCAAGGGGCCAGCCGAGGCGCGAAGCCGCCAGTGAAATACTCGAAGGTGCCGGGATCGCATGAACCGGTTCGGTTCCGAAATATTTGATCAGTGTATTGCCAACACCGAAATACATCGGATCCCCACTGGCCAGAACCACCGGGTTCTGATCAAGGCAATCTTCAATCAGCGGCAGGTTGGCCTCGAACGGGGTGATCCACTTGTTCCGGGTCGCGGTGTTGGTGCCGGGCAGCATGGCTATATGGCGCGTGCCGCCAAAGATGATGCTGGCTTTTTCAAGGATCTGGCGGGCAAGCGGCGATAGTCCATCATACCCGTCCTCGCCAATACCAATAACCGTGATCCGGCCCTTGATCGGGGATTGTTCATTCATGACAACCCGCCTTTCTTGCGCTCAAGCGTACCGTCGGGTGTGGAACCATCGTCACGTGCCATGCGCGCCAATGCATTGACTGTGGCCGCGGTCACCGCACTGCCGCCAAACCGGCCACGCAGCGTGACAAAAGGAATGCCGTTTGCGTGCGCAATCAGGGCTTCCTTGCTTTCGGTCGCACCAACAAACCCGACGGGCATGCCAATGATCACGGCAGGCTTGGCCATGCGGCCGTCATGGATGGCTTCAAGCAAATGGAAAAGTGCGGTCGGGGCATTGCCAATGGCGATTATTGCGCCTTCGATATGATCATTCCAGCCCTCGACAGCAGCGGCAGAGCGCGTGGTTGCCAGCTTGGCCGCAAGACCATGTGTGTCGCCGTCATTCAAGGTGCACAACACCTCGTTTTCGGTGGGCAAAAGTCGGGAAATGATGCCATGTCGGACCATTTCCGCATCACACAGGATGGGCTTTCCGGCCCGGAGTGCTGCGGTTGCGGTGCGGGCAACATCCCCGCCAAAGGCAATCTGGTCAGCCATTTCAACCATGCCACAGGCATGAATAATGCGTATGGCGATTGGGCGTTCATCCTCTGAAAAGCGCGCAAGCTTTGCCTCCGCCTCGATGGTCGCAAAGCTTTTGGCATAGATTTCCTGCGGGTCACGCAGATAGTCAAACATTGCCGCGCCTTTCAGGGGACAGGGATCGACCGGTCAGGAACCGGTCGGTTTCTTTGCATCGTCGTGATCATGGGCGTGGCTGTGCCCGTGATCATGGCCATGACCGTGATGGTGATGCCCATGGCTGTGGCCATGATGGTGGTGGTGCCCATGATCATGGCTATGCCCGTCGGTGCCGATGCCCATCACATGGTGATGGTGGCCGACCTGAGGGGTGCCGACATCGCCTTCATAGCCAATGATTTGCTCGCGATACTTGCAAAGCTGGCAGTTCATGTTGTTGTCGCCGGTATCAATCTCGGCCAGACGTTCGGCAAAGCTTTCAAGCACCATCGGATGATCCTTGAGGTAACCTGCCTTGATGAATTCAACATCGCCAAATTCAGCCGCGACTTCATCGGTATGGCTATAGATACGGTCAATCAGAATGCCGGCAAACAGGAAGTACGGGAAAACGACAACGCGCTTGTATCCCAGTTTCATCGCCTCGCGCAGGCCCGCATTGACGCGCGGATGGGCAACACCGGAATAGCTGATTTCGGTACGGCCAAAGCCCATGCCTTCCTGAAGCATACGGGCAACCTTATAGACATTGGAATTGGCGTCCGGGTCATTGGTGCCGCGCCCGACCACCATCAACAGGGTGTCTTTGCGATCTACGCTGTCATCAGCACCTTCAAGAGCTTCTTCGATACGTTCCTTTGCCGCCATCAGAAGCTTTGGATCAATGGCAAGATCGCGACCAAACAGCACTTCGATATCGGGATTTTCATGAGCGAAATTGTTCACTTCGCTCGGCAGGTCGTTTTTGACGTGACCGGCGGCAAACAGCATGCCTGGCAGGGCATAGATCTTCTTGTGGCCCATGGCTTTGAGCTTTTCAAAGCCATCACGCAGGATCGGGTGGGCAAATTCGAGAAAGCCGCTTTCGACATCGTATTCGGCCAGATGGGTTTGTTTCATCGCTTCAACCATGGCGTTGAACTGTGAAACCGCGCGCTCGTCGCGCGAACCGTGACCGCAAATCATTACTGCGCCTTTGGGGGACATAAAAGGCTGCTCCTTTGTCTCTCTCAGATGGTGTAATTCGCACGGCATTTTTGCCATGCGGTACCCGATGCCACCCCCGTTTTCACCGATTGGCCTGCGGAATGCAAGCGGCAGCTACGCCAAGATGATGTGCAAGGGGTCTGGGTGAGGAAAATACTACTTATTGTGGGCCGGTAATGGCCGGGTATCGAAGATGTTGTGGGGCGGTGATCGGACTTTCTTTTTTGTTGCCGGTTTTTGTGGTCAGGTCCAGTAGGTGTCAGGACCGTGGTTTGCCTTACGCTGTTCAGGACAGGCAGGATTAATCATGAAGCTGTATGATAAAATAAAATTTCGTATGAAATATTTCTAGCAAACCGAAAACCTGATGGCAAATTCTCTGCTGTGACCGGCACTTAACCCAACACGCCGTCATTCTGATTGACGCTCTGGCGATCACCGCGCACATTGCGGCAATGGAACCGACATTTACCGATTTTCTGATCCCGGAACCTGCGTTTTTCGGGCCGCTTTTTACCATGCTGGTGCTGGCGCTGGTGTTGGACGCGGTGTTTGGTGACTTCCCATGGCTGTTTTCGCGGATCGGACACCCGGTCGTCTGGGTCGGAAATCTGATCGCGTGGTTTGAAAGACGCCTGAACCGCCCAGATCGTAGCAATGCCGATCGGTTACTTCGTGGGACTGTTACCAGCCTGGCTGTCATTGCCGTTGCGGCCGCAGCTGGTGGTCTGGTTCAGTTTGTTTCCTCAATTGGCGACGTTTTCAGGGCACCAGAAGTTTTTTTGGTCGCGGTTTTGATTGCACAAAAGGGCCTTTATCAACACGTAAAGGCCGTATCAGCTGCGCTTAAGAAAGATGGCATTGCTGGCGGCCGCAAAGCGGTTTCAATGATTGTCGGACGCAATCCCGATACGCTTGATGAGGCCGGGGTCAGCCGGGCAGCGATTGAAAGCTGTGCTGAAAACTTTTCTGACGGGGTGGTCGCCCCGCTGTTCTGGTATGTGGTCGGCGGGCCGATTGGTATTTGCGCCTACAAGGCGATCAACACGCTTGATTCGATGATTGGTCATCGTAACCAGCGCTATCTTTATTTCGGGCGCTTCGCCGCGCGCCTTGATGATGTCGCGAACTTTATCCCCGCACGACTTGCCGGAGGCGTGATTTGTCTTGCCGCATTCATCGGGGGTAAAACCAGTGGCAAGGCTGCCTGGAAGACCATGCTGTCGGATGCCAAAAAACACAAATCCCCCAACGCCGGGTGGCAGGAAGCCGCCTTTGCCGGGGCACTTGAAATCGCCCTTGCCGGACCGCGCCAATATGGCAGTGAAGTGGTTGATGATCCCTATATCGGCGATGGTCGCCGCGACCTTGCCGCAAGCGATATCGACCGTGCACTGCGGCTATTCACCACATCGTGTCTGATCAACGGTGCCTGGCCGATTATTCTCAAAGTGATCTGGGTCGGACTATGAGTGCCGGGCAACGCGCCAATGAAATTCCTTTGGACCGCGAGTTCCTTGAAGGCATCCTGCAAAATCGGACCAACAAAATCATTCTCGATCGGTTTTCAGCCTTCGGAATTAAAGACTGGTGGCTAACCGCCGGATGCCTTGCCCAAACCATCTGGAACATCAAGGCCAATCGCGTCCCGGAATCTGATATTGCCGACTATGATCTATTTTATTTCGATCCCGATACGTCATGGCTGGCCGAAGATCATGTGATCGCCCAAGGCGCTGAACTGTTCTCCGATATTCCGGTTTCAATCGAGATTCGCAATCAGGCGCGGGTACCGATCTGGTATCCGGAAAAATTCGGGGTGCCCTATGGGGCTGTGACTGCTGCCAGTGACGGGATTGATCGATTTGCCTATCAGACAAGTGCGATTGGCGTGCGCAAGGATGCGGACAAAGACGGTATCGATGCCTATCGCATATATGCACCATTTGGTCTGTCGGCCGTGATGGAAGGTCGGGTTATCCCAAACACGGCTCTACCGGTAAAAACGGTCTATGAGGCCAAGGTTGCCCGGTGGCAAACAATCTGGCCAGATCTGATGATCTCACCCTGGCCGGAAAAGAACGGTTTGGGGCAGGACGATTAGTCGTTGCCTTTGTTCATCCGGGCGATGGTCGATGTGGTGGAAAAGCCGTCTTCAAGATTGGCCAGAACAACTTTGCCGCCATAGGCCTGAACGATTTCGGCCCCAACAACCTTATCAATGGTGTAATCCGCGCCCTTGACCAGAATGTCTGGCTTGATCGCCGAGATCAGTTCAATCGGCGTGTCCTCACCAAAGATCACCACCCCGCTGACGGTTTCAAGCGATCCGAGCACGGCCGCACGTGCGGCTTCGGATTGAACCGGTCGTGCGTCACCCTTAAGGCGTTTGACCGACGCGTCGGAATTCAGCCCGACGATCAAACGGTCGCAACTTGCGCGTGCCTGTTTGAGAAGGCTGAGATGCCCCGGATGCAGCAGATCAAAGCAGCCATTGGTGAAGCCGACTGTGTATCCCTTGCGCCGCCAGCGTTCTGCACGATCGACCATGCGATCAAGTGGCATCAGTTTCGCTTCCCCGATCATCAGGTCATGATGATGCAGGGTGGAAATGAGCTCGTCAGGGTAAACAACCGCGGTCCCGATCTTGCCAACCACGATCCCTGCGGCAACATTGGCAATGCGCGCGGCATCGGCAAGGCTTGATCCTGCTGCCACAGCTGATGCAAGGCAGGCCACCACCGTGTCGCCAGCGCCGGAAACGTCAAAGACTTCGCGGGCTTCGGTTGGCAGATGCAAAGCATCGCCATCTTTGGTGACAAGGGTCATGCCATCCTGGCTGCGGGTAAGCAGAACGTTCTCTATGCCGCATTCGGTGATAATCTTGGTCGCGGCGGCGACAGCATCTTCGTCGCTATTTACGGCAATACCGGTTGCGGCTTCGGCTTCTGCGCGGTTCGGTGTGACCACCGTTGCCCCGCGATAGATGCTGTAATCACTACCTTTGGGGTCGACAATGATCGGCTTGCCCGCGCTACGCGCTGCTTCGATTGCGGCGGCCACAACATCGGCATGCAAGACACCCTTGCCATAGTCAGACAGGATGATCGCCGCGACATCCGGTGCCAGTTGCCCGGCCAAAGCGGACAGGTTGCTGATGGTGGCTGGCGCGATGTCGTCCGTCGTTTCATTGTCAGATCGCAACAATTGCTGCCCGCCCGCGATATAGCGGGTTTTGATCGTTGTCGGACGGTTGCGCTCGGTCTGGATATAGGGCTCAACGCCTTTGTCATGTGCAACATATTCCATGACTTCCCGACCGGGCAGATCATCGCCGACAAGCGACAGGAACTGAACGGATGCGCCAAGGGCCGTGGCATTGCGTGTGACGTTGCCCGCCCCGCCCAGCATCGCACTTTCGCGCTCAACCCGGATGACCGGAATGGGCGCTTCGGGCGAGATGCGCGTGACTGATCCATAAACAAACCGGTCAAGCATGACATCGCCAATGCACAGGACCTTGGCGTCGGTCAGTTGTTCAACCTGTTGGGCCAGATGGCTAAGATCGGTCATGGTCGCAATTCTTTGTTCTGTCAGAGTATTCGGGCGACTTTGGCAGTCTGCCAGTTATTTTTTCGTCAGGCCAAGTGTGTGTTCAAGGGCACCGACCAGCATCTGGCCAATCTGGATATGCATTTCCTGAATGCGCGCGGTGGTGTTGCTGGGAACGATCATAAGCGGGTCGCACAGACCAACCATGTCGCCACCTGTCTTGCCAGTCCAGCCGGTTGCAATCAGCCCCATTTCCTTGGCCTTTGCCAGACCAAGATTGACGTTCTTGCTGTTACCGGATGTTGAAATGCCAATTGCAACGTCATCGGGGTTACCAAGCGCCTCGATCTGACGTGAAAACAGGTGATCAAACCCGAAATCATTTCCAATTGCGGTCAAGGCGGAGCTGTCGGTGGTCAGCGCAATCGCCGGAAGCGCGCGGCGATCATTGATATAGCGAACCGTGAATTCAGTGGCGATATGCTGGGCGTCGGCAGCCGACCCACCATTGCCAAAGAACAGCAGTTTGTTGCCGTCATTAAGCGCATCGGTGCAAATCTCGACCAGTTCGATAAAGGCATCGCGCGTGGCTTCGCGAGTCTTGTTGACCAGATCAAGATGCTCGTCAAACTCACTGTCGAAAAAGGCTTTGATATCCATGGATAAGTCAGGTCCTGCTCGCTAATTCGTCTCGGCCGTGTTTCGCAATCAGATCGCGGAAATATTCGAAGACCGGAAGGGGCTAAACATGTGCATATGTCGCCACATATCGTCTTTAACCTTATCGCTCTGATATCAAAACGGGCTGAAACTAGCAGCTTGGTTGGTGGAAAGCTACGACTTATCTATTGGTCGACATGTCTGAAATTGCCCGATATTCGCGTTTGGTTTCAATATCCATGAATGCTAAATACATAACCTGTTAATGGACCGGCGTTATCGTGGTTCGGGCAGGTTAGCGGCTGTTACTCCGTCAAAACAATCTTCTGGTTATTGCATTTATGTCTGATAGCTCAATTCCATCGCCCGAAGCCTTCCTCGTTGACTATGTGCGACGCCTTGAGCGGCGCAAGGAAGGCGTTGGCGCGATTCATGTGCATTTTTCCAAATTGTTGCCCTTTAACCGCCGCGACCATCACATCAGAACCGCGATTACCGCTTTTGAAGAAATTGTACCGGAAGTAACCGGGCGCATTTTTACGCTGTCGAACCAGGACCTGATTTTCATCTTTGATGCCGCCGAGATGGACGAGGTGAATGCGGTCATTTTCCGCCTGAAATTCCTGTTCAATGACGATCCGCTGATCAGTGACGGCAAGGATGAAAGCGGCGCGCCGGCAACCTTCACCGACTATTACGATGTCGGCCAGCAATATAAGGAATTCCTGCATCTGACTCAGATGCTGGTGCGCGCGAATGCCAATCGCCCGAAGGTGGTAAGCAAGGCGGCCGAGCGTCACAATGACCATCCGGAACTTAGCGATGACCGTGCGCCACTGACGCCAAAGATCCTTGGCCGGATCGATGAATCCCTGCGCCGGGCCGATTTGTCCAACCTGATGCGCCGCCAGGCGATTTGTGCCGTGGTTGGTGATGCCCACCCGACACCGGTTTTCCATGAATTGTTCATTTCAATCAAGGATCTGCAGGAAACCCTGCTGCCCGATGTCAATGTGTTGTCAAACCGCTGGCTGTTTCAGCATCTGACAGAAATTCTTGATCGACGCATGTTGTCGCTTTTAACGCGCTCCAATGATGCATCGGTGACTGGCTCTGTCAGTATCAATCTGAACGTATCAACATTGCTGTCCCCGGACTTCCTGACATTTGACAGTAACGTCAAGGCAGGTCAGCGCGGAACAATCGTTCTGGAACTTCAGAAGATCGATATCTTTGCTGATTTGGGCGCATTCTTCTTTGCACGGGATTTCTGTCGGGATCGCGGTTACCGCATCTGCATTGATGGCATCAGTTACCTGTCGCTGCCCTATATCAATCGTAACAAGCTTGGCGTTGATATGATCAAGATGCTGTGGGATCCGGAAATGGAAAACATGGATGAAGAGCATCGCGAAGCCATGCGTGCGGCCGTGGCCGAGTCAGGTGACACCCGTGTCATTCTGTGTCGTTGCGATGATGAACGTGCCATCAAGTTTGGTCATTCGATCAATATCACCATGTTCCAGGGCCGCCATGTGGAGCATCTGATGAACGAACGAACAAAAAAATAGCGCCGGAAACGCGGCGCTATTTGGTTCTTGTGATGACATCAGCTGGCTTAGGCACCGTCCTTGCCATCAATTCCCGCCTTTTCAAATGTCGCCATACCGGTGTGACATTCAGCAGCCGCCCTCAAAAGCGGAATGGCAAGTGCCGCCCCCGACCCTTCGCCAAGGCGCATGCCGAAATCAATCAGCGCCTGCTTGCCCAGTTTATCAATCAGACGGGTGTGGCCCGGTTCTGCCGATACATGCCCGATCAGGCAGTGATCAAGTGCATCGGCGCGCATCGCTGCCAAAACCGCGCCTGCGGCACATGAAACATAACCATCCAGCAAAACCGGAACCCGCGAAAAGCGTGCCGCAATGATCGCACCGGCCATGGCCGCAATTTCACGTCCCCCGACACAGCGCAGAACATCCAAACCGTCATGCATCTGGTTCTTGTGCAGGATGATCGCATCACCCACAACACGCGTTTTGCGGTCAAGGGTTGTGTCATCAATCCCGGTACCGCGACCAGTCCAGTCGCTGGCATTTCCGCCATAAAGCGCGTGGGCGATGGCGGCGGCCGACGTGGTGTTGCCAATGCCCATTTCGCCGGGCACAAAAAGATCCAGTCCCTTTTCGATGGCGCTCATGCCAAAAGCCATCGCTTCGGCACAGCCCTCGTCATCCATCGCAGGTTCATTGGCAAAATCGTTTGTCGGTACTTCAAGTGCGACTTCCATAACGCGAAGTTCTGCATCGACAGACTTGCAGATCTGGTTGATTGCAGCCCCGCCATTAATAAAGTTCTCGACCATCTGCTGGTTAACACTGGCCGGGAAGGCCGAAACGCCCTGTGCAACAACACCATGACTGCCAGCAAAGACCGTAACACGGGGGCGTGACATGCGCGGGCGCGATGTTCCCTGCCACCCGGCGAGCCACATGCTGAAATCTTCAAGTCGTCCAAGCGATCCAGCAGGCTTGGTCAATGTTGGTTCGCGTTCGGCAACGGCGGCCTGTGCATCCTGATCGACATCGGGAAGTTCGGCCAGCATGGCGCGAATTTCCTCAAGGTTTTGTGGCGGGTGTTTCGGGTTGAACATGTGGGTCTCCGGCTGGCGGCAAAGGTGCCTGGGTCCTGGCTGTCGTGTGTTCCGCTTGGCTTCCGGGATGGGAATGATTAGGCTCGGAAACCAGTTGTCTAAGACGGCTCAGAAAGTCAGCCCAAACTAGGCCCGGGCGTGGCAGATTGCCAGTTTGAAAATCGGAAATTTATGATATCCAAAGATCATAACCAAAACGAAACAAATATGCAAAGCGCAGATTCATCGAAAAATGATGGCGCGAACGCCGCCGTTGACGCACCAGTCAAGACATCTGTGATTTCTGATTTCTGGCGTGCCTTGGCCTTGCTAAGCCGTGTGCCGGTGCATGGAATTGACGATTTCCGCGCCGAGCTGATTGCAAGATCCGTCTGGTCCTGGCCACTGGTTGGGTTGTTGCTGGCCGGATTTGCCATGCTGCCAGCGATGCTGGTTTATCAATTGACGGAAAATATCCTGATATTCGCGATCATTGCCCTGGCAGGCATGGTGCTTTTGACTGGCTGCATGCACGAAGACGGTATGGCTGACTGCGCGGACGGATTTGGTGGCGGGTTTGAACGTGCGCGCAAACTGGAAATCATGCGCGACAGTCAAATCGGTACCTATGGCGTCGTCGCCCTTATCTTGTGTTTTGGGCTGCGACTTGTCCTGATGTCTGTGGCCGGTGACGGCGGGCAGGCTGCGATCCTGTTTCTGGTTATGGCGATATCATCGCGTGCAGCCATGCCGATCATGATGCATATCCTGCCCCCTGCGCGTAACGACGGTTTGGGCAAAGGTGCGGGAACACCAAGCCTGATGATGGTCGGGCTTGCGGTGCTCATCGCTGCGATCCTGGCGTTCGTTTTGACGGGTTTGGCCACAACCGTTGTGGTTCTGGCTGGTGCGTTTTTGGCTGTTGGTCTTGTGGCGATGGTGGCGAAATGGCAAATCGGTGGCCAGACGGGTGATGTTTTGGGCGCAACCCAGTTGCTAAGCGAACTTTTTGTCGGAATTGCCTTTGTCGCGGTCATCTGACGATCTGGGCAAGAAAAGGGGATACGAACCCAATGAAAACAACAAGATGGTGGTTGGTGCGTCATGCCCCGGTCCAAAACCCCGAACGTCTGGTTTATGGCCAAAGTGACATGCCAGCGGATCTTTCCGATGAAAAGGCGATCAACACTCTTGCCCGGCAATTGCCAGCATCTGCGACGTGGGTGACCAGCCACCTGTCGCGTACACAGGATACGGCGCGTAGCCTGCAACGTTTCATGGAAGCAGACCATGCGTTGCAGGCAGAAAGCGGATTTGCCGAGCAGCACTTTGGTGACTGGGAGCTGCAGAACTGGAACGATTTGCCCAAGGGTGAAACAACGCGTTTCTGGACCGATTTCGCCCGGCAGCACCCCCCGAAGGGTGAAAGTTTCGCCGATGTTGTCGGGCGTGTTGGTCCGGTCTTTTCCCGGTTAAATGATGCATTTGCCGGTCGCGATATCGTGGCTGTCATTCATGGCGGGACGGTGCGCGCCATATTGGCCAATGCCTTGGGCTTGTCGCTTGAAACGGCATTGGCCTTTCATGTCGATACGTTGGGTTTGACCAAACTTGAATTCATCGACGATGTCGACGAACCCGGCTGGCGTGTGACCGCGGTCAATCAGCGATTTTAAGGTTTCGTCCCTATGCGGATGCGAGTTCGATGTCCGATGCCATGTCATCGAGCGCGTGTTCAGCCAGATAGCGGTCCACCATATCCGGCTCAAGGTCATGGTTTTCGCAAATATCGAATACATCGCGCAGATAGGCCTGATAATACGGGACAGGTCGGCTGCGTGATTTGGCCCGCAATTTGGCGACATTCGGGAAATCCGCCGCAAAGGATGCGCTTTCGATTGCCTGAATGATGGTGTCGTCAATGATGGCAGCTGGCATACCGCAATAGGTTTTGCCACAGGCAGACAGCATCTTGCTGGCAGTCGGAACGGAAATGCCCGGCTGCGCAAGCAATTCGTTCAATTCATCGTTCCCGAAGTCGGAAATCGACATCAGCGTTACAAGCGTCGGCATATCGCGAACAAGCAGCGATAATGCGTTCACGCGAATGCCGCGTTCATGGGACCAGATGATGGAGGCGATCACCCCCTTCGAGGCATCCTGAGCAAAAATTTCCCGAACGTCGCGCCGTGCCAGCGTGATTTCGCCCTCAATCGCATATTCTTCCAGGAAGTCCTGAAAGGATCTGTCCGGACTGTTCAGGCGACCAAGCAATCCCAGCCACATGTCCTTGCGAGAGGAAGTGGTCCAGGTTGGCGCAGTCGACTGTCGGATTTTCAATAGGTGAGACCGTATAGCCATTTGTGCTCACAAACTTCCAGATTACCCCAAGAGTTTTGGCGCAGATTTTTCTGCTGCCAGCCGGGTGCTTGTTCTTTTGTTCCCGGTTTTGCGCGAGATTGCGGATTTTTCCGTCTGTAGTTTCAGCGCGACGTCTTGATGTTGTCTGAAATGGTAGGGGCCCTCAAGCAGACAATTCTTACAAATACTGACCTTCCGGTTAGGTCGTGTGTATCAGACAGCTTGAAGGGCCGAGATTGACCTTTGGCATTTATGGCAAACCTGCTAGGTTCGGCGCACCGTTCGGTGATGGGAAATCGGTGCAAGGCCGATGCTGCCCCCGCAACTGTATCGGGTTGGGCGATCCGGGTCGGCGCGTGGCGCCAGACCAGCCACCGGGCAACCGGGAAGGCGGACCGCTTTCATGCCCGCAGCCAGGAAACCTGCCGAAGGTGTCACTATTCTTTAGAAGGTGGCGACGCAATCGGGCCTCGGTGGGAGGCCATGGCGAGGAATAAACGGGATGACCCAGATTTTACCCCCTGACGGCCCCTCTGGCGGGACGCATCTGATCCTTGGTGGGGCGCGATCCGGCAAAAGCCGGTTTGCCGAAAACATTATCAATCACGCAGGTGGTGGCACATATATCGCAACCGGGCGGGCCTGGGATGATGAAATGGCCAACCGCATCGATCTTCACAAACAATCGCGCGGCGATCTCTGGCAGACAGTGGAAGAACCGCTTGAACTCTGCGCTGCCTTACAGACCTGTAATGTCACGGGTGGCAAACCGGTTCTGGTCGATTGCCTGACCTTGTGGCTGACCAATCTCATGCTCGAAGACCGCGATATTGACGCCGAGACTGAGGCCCTTTGCGATCTGGTGCCGAAACTTGTTGTGCCGGTGCTTCTGGTCTCAAACGAGGTCGGCTTTGGCATCGTGCCGGAAAATGCGATGGCACGGGCCTTTCGGGATCATGCCGGGCGCCTGCATCAACGCATCGCCGAACTGGCCGACAAGGTGACCCTTGTGGTGGCCGGCATACCGATGCAGGTCAAATAGCAACATAAAGAATTGAATTTTAAGGACTTTACAAATGGCACAATTGGGCAAAATCCCCGCAACCGTCATTACCGGTTTTCTGGGGGCAGGCAAAACAACGATGATCCGCAACATGCTGGAAAATGCTGATGGCAAACGCATTGCGCTGATTATCAATGAGTTTGGCGATCTCGGTGTGGATCGCGGCATCATCAATGGCTGCGGTATCGAAGGTTGCGAAGAAGATGATGTGGTTGAACTGGCCAATGGCTGCATCTGCTGCACGGTGGCAGATGACTTTCTGCCAACCATCCAGAACCTGATTGATCGTGAAACACCACCTGACCATATCGTTATCGAAACATCTGGCCTTGCCCTGCCAAAACCCTTGGTAAAGGCGTTTAACTGGCCCGAAGTCCGGTCGCGTGTGACGGTTGATGGTGTGGTAGCCGTTCTTGATGGTGCAGCGTTGCGCGATGGTCTTTTTGCCCATGATCATCACGCGGTACAGGCCCAGCGCGAAGCCGATGACAATCTGGATCATGAAAGCCCGCTTGAGGAACTGTTCGAAGAACAACTTCACTGTGCGGATATGGTGGTTCTGAACAAGACGGACCTTCTGACCGATGCTGAACGCAGCAAGGTCGAAGCCGATATCCGTGCAGAATTGAAAAAGCCGTCGGTCAAGATTATCGCAACTGACCATTCACGGGTGGAAAATGCCATCCTGCTGGGTCTGGGGGCTGCTGCCGAGGATGACCTTGATAGCCGACCGAGCCATCATGACGATGGTCACGAACACGACCATGACGATTTCGACAGTTTCGTTGTCTCGCTTGATGCGATCAGCGATCCGGCGACGCTTGAGAAGCGCCTGATTGATGTTGTGCGCCAATTTGATGTTTTGCGGATCAAGGGATTCCTGGATGTGCCGGGCAAACCGATGCGCCATGTGGTTCAGGGGGTTGGCGAACGTTTCCAGCGCTATTTCGACCGTCCGTGGGCGGATGGCGAAACCCGCCGTTCCGAACTGGTCGTGATTGGTCTGCATGGTCTGGACCGTGCAGCGATTGAAGCCGCCATCAAGGCCGCCTGAATCCATTCGACCTGATGAAACTTGGCTGAGACCGGATGGATTTTTACATCCGGTCTTGGTCGCCTTTTCGACGTAACGACGCAAGAATACGGATCCCCAAATGCATCTATTGGCAGCCCAGCCCGGAATGGTCACGGATGGCAGCGAGGCCGTCGACCTTGGACAGCAACCCGGCGATGTGGTGATCCTGTCTGCGGCCGAGTCTGAGCTGGCCTGCCTTGCCGGGGCACAAGGGCGTCTAGTGGATGCATTCGGCGATCAAACCCCGTCCTTGCGTCTGGCAAGCTTGCTGCAGCTTGGCCATAACATGTCAGTTGATCTTTATATCGAAGATGTGCTTTCCGATGCCAAATTCATCATCGTTCGCATTCTGGGCGGGCGCGGTTATTGGGATTACGGTATCGAACAACTGGTTGCCCTTGCGCGTGCCAAAGACATTCCCTTGGTCCTGTTGCCCGGCGATGATCAACCCGATGCAGAACTTTTGTCGCTTTCGACCGTCAAGGGGCGCGAATATCAGAATATCTGGCGTTACCTGATCGAGGGCGGACCGCAAAATTCCGAGAATTTACTTCGCCTTATATACGAAAACTTAAATTCAAGCGTGAACTGGAACTGGTCACCTGCCGCGCCACTGGTCAAGGCCGGGGGCTATTGGCCCGGCAAGGCGCAGGCAAGCCTTGATGAAATCCGGGTTAACTGGATTGAAAATCAACCGGTTACGCCGATTATCTTCTATCGTTCACTGGTACAGGCCGCCAATCTGGATGTTGTTGACGCGCTGGTTGAGGAACTTTGTGCCAATGGTCTGAATCCATTGCCAATTTTTGTCGCCAGTCTCAAGGATCCGGTGGCAGCGGCATTGGTCGAGGACTGGCTGGCAGAAACCAGTGCGGATTTGATCCTGAATATCACCGGGTTTGCGATATCTGTTCCGGGATCAGAACGAAAAAATGGTCCGTTTGACGCGGTGGATGCCCCGGTCTTTCAGGTGGTGCTGTCGGGTGGTGGCGAAGAAGCCTGGCGTGAAGGTGTGAATGGTCTGGCCGCGCGTGATATTGCGATGAATGTCGCCCTGCCCGAAGTCGATGGCCGTATCCTTTCACGTGCTGTGTCGTTCAAGGGATCGGCTGGCAAGGATGACCTGACCCAGATTGATCTGGTGAAATACATCCCGGTCCGTGATCGTGTTGCCTTTACTGCCGAGCTTGCCGCCAACTGGGTACGCTTGCGCAAATCGGATACTGCTTCGCGCAAGGTGGCGATGGTCATGGCGAACTATCCCAACAAGGATGCCCGCCTTGGCAACGGGGTCGGGCTTGATACCCCGGCCGGCATGATCGAAACACTTCGCGCGATGCAGGGCGAAGGATACAGTATCAATGATCTGCCGGAAGATGGCGACGCCTTGATTGCTGCGATCAAGGCCGGGCCGACCAACGATTTCAAATCCCTTGCTGATCGCGAAATTCGCGTGACCTTGTCTCGCACGGACTACCAAAAGGCGTTTGATGCGCTGCCACCGGCCATCCGGGATCAGGTAATTGAGGCCTGGGGCGACCCAATGAATGATCCGTTCTATCTGGCGGGTCAGGATGCCTTTGCGCTTTCCATCCTGCCGCTTGGCAATGTGGTGATCGGGTTGCAGCCCGCGCGTGGCTATAACATCGATCCGCTTGAAAGCTATCACTCGCCCGATCTGGTGCCGCCGCACAACTATTTCGCCTTTTATATCTGGCTGCGTCATGTGTTTGGCGTCGATGCGATCATTCACTTTGGAAAGCATGGCAATATGGAATGGTTGCCGGGCAAGTCGCTGGCGCTGTCCAAGGATTGCTTCCCGGAGGCCGTTTTTGGTCCGACCCCGCATTTCTATCCATTCATCGTCAATGATCCGGGTGAAGGCACACAGGCCAAACGCCGCGCCCAGGCGGTGATCCTTGATCATTTGACCCCGCCTTTAACCCGGGCGGAGAGCTATGGGCCGCTCAAGGATCTCGAAGCGCTGGTCGATGAATACTATGATGCTGCCGCGGTTGATCCCCGCCGTCTTGTGATCCTCAAACGCGACATCCTTGAACTGGCGATCCGCATCGGCCTTGACCGTGATTGCGGCATCGAGGTGGGCGAGGACGAAGAAAGCGCACTGGCCAAGCTTGATAACTATCTGTGCGAACTGAAAGAACTGCAGATCCGTGACGGGTTGCATATCTATGGCAAGGCCCCGGATGGCGATCTTTTGACCGATCTTCTGGTCGCACTTGCACGGCTACCGCGTGGTGCGGACACCGGCCCCAAGGCATCCCTGCATCGTGCGATTGCCAGGGATATCCTTGATGATCCTGCCTTTGATCCGCTTGATTGCGCCTTTGCCGAATTCTGGCCGGGCGCCAAGCCCGAAATACTCGCGCACTATGACGGCGAAGATATCGGACCATGGCGCACCACCGGCGATACCGTGGAACGGATCGAGCTTTTGGCACGTGATCTGGTCAGGGGAACGGTGAAGGCCGATCCGGCGTGGCCAGCCATCTGTGACGTTATTTCTGATATCGAAATGAATATTCGCCCGGCGGTTGTTGGTTGCGGCCCGGCCGAGGTCGAAGGCCTTTTGCGGGGTCTTGCAGGCAAGTTCGTTGAACCCGGACCATCTGGCGCGCCGACCCGCGGCCGGCCGGATGTGTTGCCGACCGGGCGCAATTTCTATTCGGTTGATACCCGTACCGTGCCAACCCCGGCGGCCTGGCAGTTGGGCTGGAAATCAGCGGAATTGCTGCTGGAACGCCATGTGCAGGATCACGGCGAATGGCCAGCGGCGCTGGGGCTTTCGGTCTGGGGTACGAGCAATATGCGTACTGGTGGCGATGATATCGCGCAGGCGCTTGCCCTGATGGGGGTACGCCCGACCTGGGATAGTGCATCACGCCGGGTCACCGGTTTTGAAATCATGCCGGCATCGGTGCTGGGGCGTCCGCGTGTTGACGTCACCTTGCGGATTTCTGGCTTCTTCCGCGATGCCTTTCCCGGCCTGATAGATCTGTTTGACAGTGTAGTAAGGGCGGTGGCCGACCAAGCTGATGAACCCGATGACGCCAATCCGATTGCCGTGCGTGTGCGGACCGAAACCGAAAAACTTCGCGCAAAGGGAATGGATCAGGATCAGGCCGCCCGACAAGCGGGCTTCCGGGTGTTTGGTTCCAAACCCGGCGCCTATGGGGCCGGTTTGCAGGCGATGATTGATGAAAAACTCTGGGAAGATGAAGACGATCTTGCCGATGCCTACCTTGCCTGGGGCAGCTATGCCTATGGCAACGGTGCCGAAGGCACGGCGGCACGCGATCTGTTTGAAACCCGCCTCAGTAAGGTCGATGCGATTGTCCACAATCAGGATAACCGCGAACATGATCTGCTGGATTCCGATGACTATTATCAGTTCGAAGGCGGAATGACATCGGCTGTGCGTAGTTTATCAGGCAAGCAGCCAACGGTTTATCACAGCGACCATTCCCGTCCCGAAAGCCCGAAGATCCGGACACTCGAAGAAGAAATTGCACGTGTTGTTCGGGCGCGTGTGGTGAACCCCAAATGGATCAAGGGGGTAATGCGCCACGGCTACAAGGGCGCGTTCGAGATGGCGGCAACAGTCGATTACATGTTTGCCTTTGCTGCCACAGCACGTTGCGTCGCTGATCATCACTTTGATCTGGTCTATGACGCTTATCTTGGCGATGCAGAGGTACGCGATTTCATCGCCGATCATAATCCTGACGCGCTTCAAGATATCAAGGACCGCCTGCGTGAGGCAATTGAGCGCGGGCTGTGGCAGCCGCGCCGCAACAGTGTTTCCGCCGATCTGGTGCCATAATCTGTCAACTGATGCTTGTCATTGGAATCACGGGAATTTTACCGTGGGAACAAACCGGGCAGTTGAAACGTTACGTTTTCGCACCATATCTCAATTAACCAACTGTTAATAAGTTGTGAGGGACGGGGCACCCCTATCGGATCGCCTGCACGGGAAGCAGGATGATTGAACAGATCGGAGGCCGCGATGGATATCAAGACCAACGTTCGTTTGCCTGATTATCTGCAAACTCCAATACCCGCCCATGGGCGGCATGCAGATATCGTCAACTTCCTGCTTTCTGACTTTGACATGCCTGAATGGTTGCGTGCGGACTTGCACGGCGATGGACGCTATCGCCCGGCGCGTGGTGCCATTCGCGCAGTGCTGGACGTGCGCGAACACTTTAACGGTGTGCACCGGCCAGTGACGTTTGACGAGTTTCATGCTGGCATGACAGAGCTTGCCCACCATCTTCCGGGTCCCGATCAGACCAAATTTGAAATCAACGCCAAGGTGAAGATTTACTGGCGCTACCTGCAAGGGGTCGAACGCCAGGTTTGGCGCACGGCCATTGCTGTTGCCCATCTGCGTATGGATCACTTCCCGGTGGTGCGTGAATTCAAAACTCTCATTGAACAGGTCGCAATCAGCCGCGACTGGCTGGAAAAACGCCTAGAGTTGGTTGAGAAAAGCTTCCAGAGTCCGGCAGCAGCGCGCAACGACGCCGTTCGCAAGGCCCTGCATCGTTTGCGCCGCATGTCACCCGGTGATCGTCTGCAACTGTTTAACAAGGCCCGGATGCGCCGCCCGGAATTGCGCAATATCGATATGCGTGAACCCGATAAATGGGCTGATCTGGTGACTGGCGATCTTGGATTGACCACCGGCGACAGTGCCAGCATGTAACGCCGAGTGGCTTTGGTTTGCAGTCACAAGATAAAGGAACAGCGCGATCCTTGGGGTCGCGCTTTTCTTTTGCGGGATTGTCTTAAGGCAGGCATGCGGGCAAACTTGATGCCCAATATCTCAGGGCAGGCACATCGCGTGAAGAACTTGATTTCAATATTCTTTTGGCTCCCGTGGCTCCCGGCTTTGGCCTTCGTCGGCCTTCTTTGGCAGGGAACACCCGCAACAGCCGCGGATGGTAAGGATTGGGCGCCTGTCCCGACCGGACCGTTCCACTGGCAACTGCAAGGGGTGCTTGACGTCGATCCCTCCATCCGGGTCGTGGGCGGGGATCTTTTCGATATATCAGCTGATCAGGTCGCCGCATGGCGTACTGCCGGGCATTATCCGATTTGTTATGTCAATGTCGGCGCGGTCGAGGATTGGCGCGATGATGCGCAGGACTTTCCAAGCGATGTGATTGGTGCGCCCTATTGGGGGTGGGATGGCGAAAACTGGCTTGATATCAGCCGGTTTGAACGCTTTGTCGATGTTATCAGGGCACGTCTTGATCTGTGCCGCGACAAGGGGTTTCTGGCAATTGAGCCTGACAACATAGACGCCTATGAAGCCGACCAAAGCAGCAAGCCGACAGGCTTTGACATTTCGCGCACCGATCAGCTGCGCTATGTGAACTGGCTCATCAAGGAGGCCCATATACGTGGCCTTGCCATCGGGCAGAAAAATGCTGCTGACCTTGTACCAGATCTGGTCGACCGGATGGATTTTGCCCTTCTGGAGTCAGCTTACCGCCTTGGCTTTATGGGGGAATTTGACCCCTATGTTGATCAAGGAAAGCCTGTTTTTGCCGTCGAATATCTTGATGAAGGCGCAGATGCGATGGCCTTTTGCCCGGCTGCGGACGCGCACGGATTTCAGGGTATAATTGCGCGCATCGACCTTGATCAGACACCGCAAAACTGCCCTTGAGCCCAAGCTGCTTTCGCTGCATTCTGTGGCGGCATTTCAAAGGGAAGAAACAATGACCGACAAAAGCCAGCCAGACGTCGATATTAACGCGCGCCATGATGAAAAAATGAAGAAAATCAAGGCCGCGCGCGACAAGATGATGGCCCAGAAGATCGACAAAAAGGGCCTGATCATTGTCCATACCGGCAAGGGCAAGGGCAAGTCATCCTCCGCCTTTGGCATGGCGATGCGCTGTGTCGGCCATGACATGAAAGTCGGCGTTGTCCAGTTCATCAAGGGTGGCTGGGAAACTGGCGAGGCAAAGCTTCTGAAAAAGTTCCCCGATCTTTGTGAATTCCATGCCATGGGGGCGGGCTTTACCTGGGAAACCCAGAACCGCGCACAGGATGTCGCACTGGCGCGCGAAGCATGGGGCAAGGCGTTGGAAATGCTACGTGATCCAAGCTATTCGATGGTGATCCTGGACGAGATCAACATCGTTCTGCGCTATGATTTCCTGCCGCTTGATGACGTGCTTGAAGCACTCGCCAACAAATTGCCAGATCAACACATTGTCCTGACCGGGCGTAACGCCCCGGATACTTTGATCGAGGCGGCCGATCTGGTCACGGAAATGACAATGGTCAAACACCCGTTCCGTGAACAGGGCATCAAGGCACAGATCGGCGTTGAATTCTGATCCGGCTTGATCATCTGAAAGAAAGTTTTGAAACCGGAATGAGTGTGCAATCCGTTCCCGCCCTGATGTTGCAAGGTACCGGTTCCGATGTCGGGAAATCCTTGCTGGTGGCCGGATTGTGCCGGGCCTATGCGCGTCGGGGCCTTCGGGTGCGCCCGTTCAAACCGCAAAACATGTCCAATAACGCTGCTGTCACCGATGACGGTGGCGAGATCGGCCGTGCGCAGGCTCTTCAGGCACGTGCGGCGGGTGTTGCGACATCCATCCATATGAACCCTGTCCTTTTGAAGCCGCAAAGTGATATCGGCGCGCAGGTGGTCGTGCAGGGCAAAGTCATGACCAGTGCCAAGGCGCGCGATTATTATCGCCTCAAACGCGATCTGTTGCCCAAGGTGGTCGAAAGCTTCGAGGTTATGGCACGTGATGCCGACCTTGTCTTGATCGAAGGCGCCGGGTCCCCGGCCGAGGTAAACTTGCGCGCATCCGACATTGCCAATATGGGCTTTGCCGAGGCCATTGGTGTGCCCGTCATTCTGGTCGGCGATATTGATCGTGGCGGGGTGATTGCCTCTATTGTCGGCACGCATGCGCTGTTGTCGGAGGATGATCGCCGATGGCTTAAAGGCTATGTGATCAACAAGTTTCGTGGCGATGTGTCGCTGTTTGAACCGGCCACCGGCATCATTGCCGAAAGATGCGGCCTAAAAAGTTACGGTATCGCAACGTACTGGCCCAATGCCCATAAACTTCCTGCCGAAGATGGCGTGGCGCTGGAAAACGCCGGGAAATATCACCGCAAGGCCGGGGATGCGACAAACGCAATTCTGCGCATCGCGGTGCCGCATCTGCCCCGTATTGCCAACTTCGACGATCTTGATCCACTGGCGGCCGAGGATGATGTTGAATTGCTGGTGATCAAGCCGGGGCAAGTGATCCCTGGGGATTGTGATCTGGTGTTGTTGCCGGGCTCAAAATCGACCATGGCCGACCTTCGGTTCCTGAAAGACCAGGGCTGGGATATCGATATTCTGGCCCATTACCGCCGTGGCGGTCATGTGGTCGGCATTTGCGGCGGCTATCAGATGCTGGGCCGTATGGTTCATGACCCAAACGGGGTGGAAGGCGCACCGGGCAGTGAGGCCGGGCTGGGTCTTCTGGATGTTGAAACCGTCATGGCCGGTGACAAGACGCTTCGCAAAACAGCCGGTCTGACGGTCGGCGATAGCGCTGCTTTTGCCGCCGGAATTGCTGTTGATGGCTACGAAATCCATATGGGCCAGACTGATGGCCCGGATCGGGAACGCAGTTGGCTTGATCTGAATGGCACGTCTGATGGGGCGATTAGTGCGGATGGCCATGTTTTGGGGTGCTATTTGCACGGGCTGTTTGGCAGCGATCCTTTCCGCGATGCCTTTTTGGCAACTCTTCGTTCCGAAGAAGCGCGTCAAAGTACGCGTTTCGAGACCGGTATTGATGCCGCACTTGATGAATTGGCCGATCATCTTGAAGCCTGCCTTGATCTTGATGGCATGCTGGAACTGGCCAAAAGCCGCGCGCCATGACCCGGGTGGCGGTTTTCTGTGTTATCGCCGCGAAAATCGCATCTCAGAGCCGTTCTAGGACTTTACTTCAACCGCGTTGCATGGTTTGAGATATCTTGCAGTTCCGGGTTGGAAACGAACCGGATTGCTTGCGGTTTTTAGAATGTTTGCGGCCGCGTGACGGGTCTTTGCAAAACGTTCATTCTTGGTCGGGTATCTTCACGCTTATGCGTCAGTTATATCATTTTTGGCTTTCACCGTTTTCGCGCAAAGTGCGCCTGGTTCTGGCCGAGAAAAAGCTGGATTTTGAACTCACAGCTGAACCTGTCTGGGAACGGCGTGATGACTTTTTGCTGCTTAATCCCGCCGGTGAAGTGCCTGTCCTCATCGAAGAAGACGGATCGGTTTTGTGTGATTCCGTCGTCATTTGCGAGTATCTCGACGAGGTTTATGAGGACGAGCCAAAACTGTTCGGATCCAACCCCAAGGAAAGAGCGGAAATCCGCCGCCTTGTCGCGTGGTTCGATGGCAAGTTCAATCGCGAGGCCACCGAACATCTGCTGGGGGAGAAGCTTCTGAAACGCTTCTTTTCGACCGGCACACCCGATACCAAGGTCCTGCGTGCCGGGCGGACCAATGCGGCCTATCACATGGACTATATCGGATGGCTGTTTGAACGCCGGAATTGGTTGGCAGGGGATCATCTGACCATGGCCGATCTGGCGGCCGCCGCACAGGTTTCCGTGATCGACTATATGGGCGATATCAACTGGTCAAAACATCCGCGTGCCAAGGACTGGTACATGCGGATCAAAAGCCGCCCTGCCATGCGCGATATTCTGGCAGACCGGCAGGCAAGTTTCCCGGCATCCAGCCATTATGCGGAACTGGATTTTGAATGAAGAATTCATCCATATTTGATGAATTCTACCCCGAAGGCGGGTTAAATACCGCGAGTTACGATCTTCGCGCTGATCTTGATCGCAAGATTTTTGAAGATCCCATTCCCTTCTATACCCGTCTAGCATTAAGCTTGGTGCACGAAAATGGCGTGCTTGAACTGGGTTGTGGCACCGGGCGAATCAGTGCCGCGATTGCCAGACTTGGTGTCGCGGTCGAAGGCCTTGATCTGTCACCTGCAATGCTGGATCAGGCACGCGCCAATTACCCCGATCTGACATGGCATCTTGGCAATATGTGCGACTTCGATCTGGGGCGGCAATTTGATCTGGTCATCATCCCGTTTCGCGGGCTTCAGGAAGTCACCGATGCCGATGATCAGCGACGTGCCCTTGAACGAGCCTGTGCCCATCTCAAACCCGGCGGGGCGATTGCCCTTGATCTGATGGATCCGGATCTGCGTTATTGCCTGCCTGAAGGTGATCCGGAGCCGGTCGAGCTTCCGATCTTTCCGATGCCAGATGGTGTTGGGCAGCCGGGCAGCCGTCTTCGCATCACCGCGATGGAACGCACCAACGATCCCCTGACCCAGAAGTTCAGCGAACATTGGCGGTTTGAAGAAATCAACGATCAGGGCGATGTGATTAAACGCGAGGATTGCTGGCATCACCTGCGCTGGGTTCATCGCAGTGAAATGCGTTTGATGTTGGAGTTATCCGGTTTTGTTTCGATAACGGAATTTTCGGACTTTCAGGGCAATCCCCCGAAATATGCCAGCAATCAGGTCTGGATGGCAAAACGGCCGGACTGATGCCCGGCCGTCTATACGCGATGTACTTGCTCTGATCTGTTTGCTGATCAGTTACCGGCGAATTTCGCGGCACTGGTCATGGTCTCTGCGCGCTCGTCAGCGGTCAGCGGCACCAGACCGTTATCGGCCAGAAGACCGTCTTCACCAATCACAGCGTCCGATACATAGGTCGAGATGAAGTCACCCAGGCTTTGTACCAGTTGCTGGTGGTCGTCCTTGACGTAAAGGTAAAGCGCCCGCGATGCCGGATAGCTGCCATCAAGGATGGTCTCATAATCCGGTTCGATCCCGTTGATCGGAACACCCTGAAGACGTTCGCGGTTACGCTCCAGATTGTTAAAGCCCATTACACCATATGAGGTCGGGTCTTTTTCAAGCTTGCTGATGACAAGCCTGTCATTCTCGCCCGCCTCGATATAGGCGCCGTCGTCGCGCAGCGTACGGCACAGAAGCCGGAAGCTGTCCGGATCGGATGCCTCAAGACTTGCGATATCGGAAAACGTCGCACACCCCTGATCTAGCAACAGCTGCCCCATCAAATCGCGTGTGCCCGAAGTTGGCGGCGGACCATACACGCGGATTTTCAGGTCCGGCAGGCTCGGGTCGATATCCGACCATTTTTCGTGCGGGTTGGGCACACTGGCACCTTTGACCGGAACCGTGCGGGCAAGGGCGAGGTAAAGCTGGCGGGCGGTAAGCGACATGTCTGGTGCGTCGCGCGATCCCAGCAAGACAATGCCGTCATAGCCGATCTTGATTTCGCTGATGTCGCGGACCGAATTCGCCGCACAAATGGCGGTTTCCGATCCCGTGATCGGGCGTGATGCATCGACAATATCGGGGAATTGTGCACCAATGCCGCCACAAAACAGCTTGAACCCGCCACCCGAACCGGTGCTTTCAACCACCGGGGCCGGTGCGCCGGTGGTCTTGGCGAAATGTTCGGCGACCTTCGTGGTCAGCGGAAAGATCGTTGATGATCCAACGATCCTGATCTGATCACGGGCTTCTGCAGCAGGTGATGCCAGAAGCGCAATTGATGCAGCAAAGGTAGCCAAGGCAAGCGTGCGACGCATTTCGTCCCCCAAAAACTTTCCGGTCATGGCCCGGCGTGTGGTTCTACCGGTCATATACAAGGAAATCTGTCACAGCGAACCAGTTTTCTGAAAGTCAGACGGCTCTGGTCTTGATCCGATTTCGCTAGTTCGATCCGGTGCGAACATCCATCTTCTCTATATTCGCTTTTGCCGCATCGGCAACAGGGGTTCCGTTTGAAAGTTCTATGACATTTAGCCAGTCGCGACGGGCCAGATCGTCCTCGCCCGCGATCCGATACAGCTTTCCGCGCTCGAAAAGTGCCTGCACATTTTGCGGATCCTGACCCAGAACGTTCTCGATATCGGTCATTGCCAATTCGTAACTTTCAAGTAGCCGCCATGCAGAGGCCCGATAAATAAGGGCTTCGGCATAGCCTGGTTGAAGATCAAGCGCCTTGTTCAGATCATCAATCGCTTCCCAGTACTGCCCGGCAAGGCCAAGTGCCATGGCGCGGTCGACCCAAAGCTGCGGGTTATTTGGCACCAGTTCAAGCGCGCGGCTTTGATCGCGCCAGGCATATTCAAGGTTATCAGCCATCATCCAGGCCTGACCTGCCTGGGCCAGCATTCCCGCGACGACACCCGGTCCGGCCGAGCTGTCCTTTGCCAGCGCATCAAGGCGGGTCGCGGCTTCTTCATATTTTCCAAGCGATATCAGCGCCACAGCGACACAATGGCGCGCTGGTTCTCCGCCACCCAGATCGCGCCACGCAATCGCGCTTTCAAAGCCGTCTTCGGGTTTGAGCTGTGCGAGTTTGATACAATCGCGATATTGCTGGCTTTCTTCCTGTGTCATGCCGCCGTTGCTTTCGGTTTGGGCGCGGGCGTCGGTTATACCTGTGCCCCAGAAACCCACAAACCCCGCCAGACACAGCAAGCCTGTGGCGCGCGCTAGGATCGAGGTGCCGGAAAGTCGTGACATGAAAAGCTCCGTCTTTGGCAAAAATTGCTGGCAGACACCATAGAAGATCATTTGGGCGATCCACCATGCCTGAATGCGCATATCTGAAAATTCATAGTTTTGAATTCTCACATCATGAAAACGGCAAGATAATGATTGTTGTTCCCGAAATCGAACCTTCTCGGGAACAAATCATACTGCCAAAAGGTTTTGCCAAAAGGCTTTGTTTGTATGTGGCAAGGCCGTTACTGTGCCGTCACACTAGTTTGCCGTCATAAAAGGTGCCTTGATGACCAATAAGTTGTTCTGTTTCGGACTGGGATTTTCCGCCCGCCTTATCGCCCGCGCGCTTCAGGCAAAAGGTTGGAAAATAGCCGGAACCACGCGGAGCACTGATAAGGCCCAACAGCTGAAGTCCGAAGGTATTGAGCCTTTCATCTTCGCCGATGATCAACCGATAGCCGATATTGCAAGCGCCCTTGATGGCGTGACGCATGTTCTGTCTTCTGCCCCGCCCGGCGGGCAGGGGGACCCGGTCATTCATCATCATGGTGGTGATCTGGCCAGCCTGCCGGCAGGCACGTGGATCGGCTACTTGTCGACCACCGGGGTGTATGGCGATTGGGGTGGCGCCGAAGTCACTGAAGAAGATGATCTTTTGCCAAGTGGCAAGCGCGGGCGCAGGCGGGTGGCCGCAGAAAAGGCGTGGTTTGATCTGGGCCGCCGTCATGACCTGTGTGTGCAAAGTTTCCGTTTGGCGGGTATATACGGCCCCGGCCGCAATGCGCTTGAAACGGTCCGGTCGGGCCGGGCACGCCGGATCGTCAAACCCGGCCAGGTTTTTTCACGTATTCACGTCGAAGACATCGCCCAGACTGTTCTGGCGTCGATCAAACAGCCTAATTGTGGTGCGGCCTATAATGTCTGTGATGATGATGCGGCCCCGCCGCAGGATGTCATTGCCCATGCTTGCGGGTTGCTTGGTGTTGATCCGCCGCCCGAACAGGATTTCGCAACTGCCAAGCTTAGCCCGATGGCCGCAAGCTTTTATGAAGACAACAAACGCGTTTCAAATGCGCGGATCAAACAGGAACTCGGCGTAAAGCTGCGTTATCCGGATTATCGGGCCGGTTTGATGGCGCTTTATGATGAAATTCTGGACGAAGCAGGGACAAAAGACGCAATTGATTAACAACAGCGCATTGTTGACGACACTTACGGGTCGTATATAACCCAAAAGCCTGCGGAAAATCATATCGTCGCTTGTTTGGGCACCATATGATTGTCCACAGGAGCAGTTTCGGACCGGATCGCCAGGCGGTTCGGACCCCAAAGCCACCGAGCACCGGCACATGATGTGGGTCCATCCACATTTTCCCGACCGGCAAGGAGAGAGCAATTATGGATCGTCGTATTGTAACCGTCTTTGGCGGCACCGGATTTGTCGGACGTCATATCGTCAAGCGTCTGCTTGAGCGTGATTTTATCGTCCGTGTCCCGACCAGAAGCTTTGAGCGCGTCAAAAAGCTCAAACCGATGGGCTATCTGGGACAGGTCGTTCCGGTCCATTGCGATGTGCGCGATGAAGACAGCATCAAGGACGCAATCGAGGGTTCCGAAGCGGTGATCAACCTGCTTGGCATTCTTTATGAGCGTGGCAGCAAGAATTTCCTCAATATCCACGTCAAGGCAGCAAAACGTATTGCCGAAGAAGCCAAGGCGACCGGCGTAAAAACGCTTTTGCATATGTCGGCCCTTGGTGTGGATAAAAACACCTCTGCCAACTATGCGACATCGAAGCTTGCCGGTGAAAAGGCCGTGCGCGAAGTTTTCCCGGATGCGGTGATCTTCCGTCCTTCGGTCATCTTTGGCCCGAATGACAACTTCCTGAACAAATTTGCCACCATGGCTCGTTTCTCACCGGTTCTGCCGGTTGTCGGTGCGCCGGGCCTGCCGAAAGTTGATCTGGGCGAAGGCAAGGTCGATCTGCACGGCGAAGGTGGCCCGAAATTCCAGCCGGTTTATGTTGGCGATGTTGCCGATGCCTTTGTCACAGCCCTTACCGAAGGCAAATCTGCTGGCAAGACCTATGAGCTTGGCGGACCTGAAACCCTTTCCTTCATGGCGCTTTTGCAGGACATGCTGCGGATCACCCGTCAGCGTGCCATTCTGATGCCGGTTCCGTTCTGGCTGGCCTCAATCAAGGCATTCTTCCTGCAGTTCCTGCCGGTTCCGCCGTTGACGCCCGATCAGGTGCGTCTGCTTAAAACCGATAACGTGGTGTCTGACGGAGCAGAAGGCTTTGCCGAGCTTGGCATTACGCCAAACAGCCTTGAGGCGATTGCACCGTCTTATCTCAAGCGCTTCTGCCCACCGCGCAAATCCGGCGAGTTCCGCCGTTTCGTCTAGGGCCACAAAGCCAAAGATACGAAAAACCCCGCCGATATGTCGGCGGGGTTTTTTATTGAGATAACCTTGGTGAAATCTATTCGCTGCGCACCCGGGTGACGAAGTTGTTGGCTTCTGTCTGAAGGCTGTGCGCCTTGGCCAGAAGGTCTTCGGCGACCGAGCGGGCGGAACCCGACATTTCGCGGAATTCTTCGGCGGCACGTGAAACACTGGCCATGTTGTCCGATACATGGCGGACGCCATTGGCGGCTTCTTCCGATCCATTGGCGATTTCACCGGTGGCGGCACCCTGTTGGCTCATCGCAGCTGCAATCGAGCTTGAAATACTGTCGATTTCGCCGATTGTCCGGGCAATGGTCGAAATCATTTCCACGGCCTGACTGCTGACGTCGCGCATTTCGCTGATCTGCTGGCTGATATCCTCGGTCGCGCGCTGGGTCTGGGACGCCAGGTTTTTGACCTCGTTGGCGACCACGGCAAAGCCCTTGCCAGCATCCCCGGCACGGGCACTTTCGATGGTGGCATTGAGCGCCAGCAGGTTGGTCTGATCGGCAATGGTTGTGATCAGTTCGATCACCTCACCAATACGGTCTGCGGTATCTGACATCTTGCGGACGGTTTCATCAGATTTCCGGGCTTCGGCCACGGCCGTTTGCGAAATCTCCTCCGCCTTGGCGACTTGTCGTTCGATCTCGCGGATCGAGGCAGACAGTTCCTCGGTCGCAGATGAAACCGAACTGACGTTGCTTGATGCATTTTGTGATGCCTCGTTGACCTCTGCCGCACGGGTGACGTTATCACCCGCATTGCGTTCCATGTTATCGGCCGTATCGCGCATTTCGTTGACCGCGGTCAGAAGCTCCGTCACCAGCGTGTTGACCGAACTTTCAAATCCGTCGGCCATTTCATGCAGGGCCGCGCGGCGTTGTTCTTCGGCGCGTTCTTCGGCTTCCTTGTTTTGGGCGCGCAGGCGTTCGGCCTCCCGGGCGTTTTCGCGGAACGTCTCGACCGAACGCGCCATATCAGCAATTTCGTCTGATCCGCTGTCTTTTACCTCTGCATCAAGGTCGCCCTTTGTCAGGCGGGTCATCGCACCATTCAGGCCAATCAGGCGACGCAACAGGTTGCGACTGACATAAAGCCAAAGGATCAGCGTCGGAATGACGATGGCGGCAATTGCCACGACGATCATGATGATTTCAGCGGTTGCGATGGTTTCTGCCACGCCACTGTTGGCATCGTTGATCTTGGCACGCATTTCGCCCAAAAGGCGCTCGGCCGTGAGGGCGATCTGTTCGGTGATCGCCGCATTGTCATCAAGAATGGTATTAAGTTGCTCTTCCGTGGCAAATTCCGCCTGACGCAGGGCAAACAGGTTATTTGGTTTGGACGGGTCAAGCGCAGCCTGAAGCTCTGCCAGGGTTGCCTGCGCGGTTTCCTTTGCGTCCGGGTCGGGCATCAGGTCGATGCCTTTTTGCAACTGGGTCAGGATCGGATTGATCGCGAACTTGACCTTATCAAGTGCATCAGTGTCACGTGCGGCAACGACCTGTTCGGCAAGACCCGGGATCTGAAACGCAATGGCGCGCAGATCGCTCATATTCTGGGCATCAAGCGCATCCACATCGAGAAGCTTATCAAGCGTATTAAACGCTTCGTTGGTCTGATCTTCGCGCCCGACCATAGAATAAAGAGCGGACGCGCTGTTGGTGAGCGCCATATTGGCGTCGGTATTCAGCGCGCGCGCAGATGCCTCGATCGCATTGGCCGCAGTGACAATCTCATTAACCAGTGCGTTGGTCGCGACGTCGTTGGCAAACAGCGACATCTGCGTTTCCTTCAGCGCCCGGATATTGCCGACCAGCGTTTCTGTCTGATTGGAAAACTCGCTCAGGATTGCGCCATCAACGCCAAGCTCGGCAAGAGCCGCGATGTCGTTGTTAAGCTCTGTTTCAATCTGATCCAGTTCGGCGCTGACAGCTTCGATTTCTTCGGCGTTCTGGGCAACGGCAACGTTGCGCGCGATGTTGCTGACCTGGTTGCTACGCGCATAAAGCTCTTGTCCGGTGACAAGGGCCGGTATCGCCTCGTTTGAAACGACCGATTGTTGTGTCTGTGTAATTCTAAAGGCAAAAACAGCCAGTGCGGCCGCAATAACAGCGAGCAACGCGATGGGCACAATCGCCATCATCAAGCGTCCTCGCAAACCAAACCTGCCAGTCATTTATAAAGTTCCCCCAACGGCACAAATATTGTCCGGCGGCTTTTTGCCCTTGCTTCGGACGTATTGCCAATGTCGGATAACGCATCGCGCAATGGTAATTGCCGCGGAAACGCGTTATCCGCCCCGCACTGGAGACTATTCAGAAGCCGCCAAGCACTGGCAAGATTAATCGTCTTGGATGGAACAGTTTCGTGAATTGTTTGAGAATTACCGCTCTTGTCGGCAGGGGGTAGCTATCTGGGGGAGTTTGTTTTCCGGAATAATTCTACCCATGGGCATTTTGTCCTCGCCGGGGAGAATCGCCGATAGTCCGTGCGTGTGATCCGGGTGTCAGATTTGATCAAGAATCTCGTGAACGCGCTTGATTATCGCGCTGCGTGATGGCGCCTGAATGACCGGTTCACCGCCGGGACGTTCGATCATGATCACGGGAATACCCAGATTGCGGGCGGCCTCAATCTTGGCAAAGGTCGCATCGCCACCACTGTTTTTGCTGACGATCACATCGATCTCGTAGCGTTCAAGAAGCTCGGTCTCGCCTTCAACGCTGAACGGGCCGCGTGCAAACAGCCATTCGCCATATTCCAGATCAAACGGATCGCGCGGTGCATCGACGGTCCGAACAAGCAGCCAGGTTTTTTCCAGCCCCTCAAAGGCATGCAGGTTCTTCGCCCCGCTTGCAATCAGCGCACGCGTACCGACGTCGGGCAGGATTCTGGCGGCTTCCTCAATCGATTTCACCGAAATCCAGTTGTCCTTTTCGGTCTTTTCCCAAGCCGGGCGGTGGAACTGAATACAGGGCATGGCAACCGCATGGCAGGCTTGGGCGATATTGTGCGATATCTCGGTGGCATAGGGATGGGTGGCATCAATCACCAGATCAATCTGTTCGTTTTTGACATAGGAAATGATGCCTTCCGGTCCGCCAAAACCGCCAATCCGGACCGGGACCCCATCGGGCAGGCTGGGTGCGCTGGTGCGTCCGGCAAGCGAAAGCTGCAGGCGAATATCGCGACCAAATTCATGCATCAGGTCTTCGGCAATGCGATTCGCGTCTCCGGTCCCGCCAAATATAAGGATGTGTTTCGGACGGCTGGCAGGACGCAAGAGGGACATGGGCAAGAAACCTTTTTGTTGCTTTGTGGGTCCGTGCGGACCTGTTTTTGAGTACAAGCGATAGTCTAACGGCCAGATGGCTTTGATGCCACTTACGACCCGGTTGGCCTGAACTGTTCAAAATCGCCCATACCATGGCGGGCAATGATGGTACCGCTGCGATCAGTGATAACGATTTCCACCGCACAGGCACCATCAAGCGTTGCGCGTGCGGATTCACAGGCCTGACGTGAAATGGTGTCTGCGATCTTAACGTTTGCCGCCTGACAAAGTTCCAGAACCTGTTTGGCGGTATTGGCATTGCGACATTGATCCTGAAGGGTTTCATCCCCGCCACATGCGGCAATCGTGTCGGCCAGTCTGTCGAAATCGACCTGTGATCGGCTTGAATGCAGATCCAGATGGCCCTGGGCAAGCTTGACCAGTTTGGCAAAGCCACCCGCGATGCTGACAAAGGGCACAGGATTCTTGCGCAGATATTTCAGCATCCCGCCCACAAAGTCGCCCATATCAAGAATGGCGTCTTCGGGCAGGCCGTAAAATGCCCGAATGGCAGCCTCGGACGTCTTGCCGGTTGCCCCGGCAACATGGTTACGCGCGGTGGCGCGCGCCACATCAATGCCGCGATGGATGGAATGGATCCACGCCGCACAGCTGAACGGGATGACAATCCCTGTGGTGCCCAGAACCGATAATCCGCCGACAATCCCCAGACGCCCATTCCAGGTTTTCCTGGCAATTTCAGCACCGCCGGGAATGGATATTTCGATTTCGACATCAGGCTGTGCGTCAAACTGATCACAAAGCTCGGTAATCTGTCCGATCATCATCTCGCGGGGTTTGGGATTGATTGCCGCTTGCCCCGGGGGCAATGGCAGGCCCGGTTTTGTGATGGTGCCGACCCCTTCGCCGGCATTGAATGTAATGCCGCTTCCCGGCTTTGCGATGCGCACGGTCGATATGATTTCCGCCCCGTGGGTAACATCCGGGTCATCACCGGCATCCTTGATCACGCTCGCCTGCGCCCAGCCATCGCCCTTTTTCGCCTTGATCAGCTTAAAGGACGGCGTTTCCCCGCGCGGCAGGGTGATGGTAACCGGATCAGGAAACGCGCCGGACAGCAATGCCTGCCACGCAGCACGGGTTGCAGCGGTGGCACAGGCCCCCGTTGTCCATCCCTTGCGCAGCGGTCCATCCGGTTTTCTGGTCATCAGATGATTTTCCTGTCAGTCCTGCCAGTGATTCTGTGATTGACGATGCGGCGGAGATCCGCACTGGAAACTCAATTAAACATATATATTTATGTTATTTGAAAAGTTATACGAAAAAATCTCGCAAATATGTTGTGCGTAGCACTCGATTGCTGTTTAACATATCCTTTCAATGTGGTCCTGCACAGATGACTGCATTTCATTGATTAGAAGTAGCGCGTGATGACGACTCTTGGTGTTGATTTTCCGGTTTTCGAACCGGGTTGGGTATGGCTTGTTGGTGCGGGTCCGGGGGATCCCGGTCTTTTGACACTGCACGCTGTCAACGCCATGCAGCAGGCCGATGTCGTTGTTTATGATGCGCTGGTCGATGACCGCATTCTCAATCTTTTGCGCAGCGACGCCGAACGTATCTATGCGGGCAAGCGTGGCGGGCGTCCGTCTTCCAAGCAAACCGATATTTCCCTGCAACTGGTCGAACTGGCCAAACAGGGGTTGCGCGTTCTGCGTCTTAAGGGCGGGGACCCGTTCGTCTTTGGCCGCGGCGGCGAAGAGGGCATGACCCTTGTCGATCACAATGTTCCCTTCCGTGTCGTACCGGGCATTACAGCGGGCATTGCTGGTGCGGCGTATGCTGGTATCCCGACCACCCATCGCGATTGCAATTCATCGGTGACCTTTGTTACCGGCCACGGATCAAGTGGCGAGGTGCCCGATAACATTAACTGGGGTGCCTTGGCCAAGGGTGCGCCTGTGCTTGTCATGTATATGGCAATGAAGCATCTGCGTCGGATTTCATCGGAACTGATGGCAAATGGCCGCGCACCGGATGAACCGCTTGCGGTGATCAGTCAGGCGACCACACCGGGCCAGGGGATCCTGATCACCACCCTTGGAAAGGCGGCTGATGATGTCGAACGCGAAGGCGTTGAACCGCCTGCGGTTTGCATTCTTGGCAAGGTTGTCGGACTGCGCGACCGGTTGAACTGGCTTTCGCCACAGGATGACGTGCGTGCGGTGCGCCACGTGCCGTTCGAACAGGTGCTTGATCTTATCACCACACCGGCCGACCCGTTGAAAGACTAGGTTCTCCAAACGATCCATATATGGCCGCAACAGATTGATATATATCGTTGCTGGTAAGCGCCGTGATTGTACAATCGCGTGCAATTGTTTTGGCCGGATGGATCATGGACGAACAGCAGGTACTGATACGCATCCTTGAAAGCGGTTGGGCGCAATGCGTCGACATCGTGCGCGCTGATGGCGGGGTGCTTTTCACCGCGTTGGTGGCCGGGCTGGTCGGCAGTGCGACTCACTGTGTCGGCATGTGCGGCCCGTTCGTGATCAGTCAGGTCACGAGCCGGATGGAACAGCTCCCGGTCGAAAAAATGAGCGAGTTCCGCCGCCTGACCGGGGCGGCCTTGCTTCCCTATCAATTCGGACGTTTGTCGACCTATTGCCTGCTCGGGGTGTTGGCCGGTTACTTTACCGACAGCATCAGTGCCCTGACACGCATCTGGTGGCTTGGGCCGGTTTTGCTGCTGGCGGCCGGTTTGTTTTTCCTTCTTTTCGGCATTTTGGGGCTGATGCCCCATCTTGGTGGTTTGTTGCCATCGACTGGTGAGTCACGCTGGTGGAACAAACTGGTGGGGAATCATGCGCGCGGACTGTTTGCCGCACCATATGGCTGGCGGGGATATTTGCTGGGCCTGATGCTGGGCTTTATCCCCTGCGGTCTGGTTTATGGCGCGCTTGTCATGGCGGCGGCCACCGGGGCGGCGCTGAATGGCGGGGTGGTGATGCTGGTCTTTGGTCTTGGCACAGTGCCGATGCTGTTTGTCACAGGCTTTGTTGGGCAATATGCCGCTCAGCGATTTCGCGCCCTGATGGTGCCGGTTGGCCGGGGGCTTATGATCATTAATGGTCTGGTCCTGTTTGCATTGGCGGCAAGCATGTTTGTTTAAGTGACCTGAATGATCCGGTTGCTTGCCCAAGGCCGGTGTTTTCAGGGAATTGTGACCAAGTGTGAGCTTTCCCACAGGGGCCGCGCTTGCAAGAATGTATGGGATATTTATAGTGCCCGATCAGACTGTGACGCACAAAGATCGGTTGTCCCTAACCGACAAAGACATGAGGGTGGACGCGTGAGCAAAAAGACGCTTCTGGCAATTCTGGCGATTGCCCTGGTTCTTGGGATCGGGTTGACCTATCGCCTGATGATGATGGGTACGGAAACCAAATCGTCTGGTTCGGCATCCATCGGTGGTCCGTTCGAGCTGGTCAATCAGGATGGCGAGACCGTCACCCAGGATGACTTTGCTGGCAAATACATGCTGACCTATTTTGGCTATACCTTCTGCCCAGATGTCTGCCCGACCGAATTGCAGGTCATGGGCACAGCACTTGATATGATGCCCCAAGACATTGCAGATGAAATCACGCCGGTCTTCTTTACCGTTGATCCGGAACGCGACACGGTTGAGGCCATTGCTGAATACGTCCCGTATTTCCATGAACGTATGGTGGGCCTGACCGGGACGGTGGAACAGACAACCGCGGCGGCAAAGGCCTTTCGCGTCTATTACGCCAAAACGATCCCGGAAGGTGAACCCGAAGACACCGACAGCTATCTGATGGACCATTCATCCTTTGTCTACCTGATGGACCGTGACGGGCAGTTTGTGCGCCACTTCAATTATGGTACCAGCCCCGAAGACATGGCAAAGGGTGTAACCGAGGCCGTCAAAAAGAACGGCTGATTATGTGATTGAGTTTGGCTGCCAAGCCGCGCAATGCGATGATCATGGCCGATGAATTCGGCTCGGTAAATCATTCACACCAAATCAATAGGTCCTGACCCTAAATGCCTGACACCATACCGGGGATCGTGATCGCGGCCCCCGCATCGAACAGTGGCAAGACGGTAATTACGCTGGCTCTTTTGCGTGCGTTAACGCGCATGGGCCACGCGGTTGCCGCGGCCAAAACCGGGCCGGATTATATTGATCCGGCTTTTCAGGCCGCGGCGTGTGGCGACACCTGTGTCAATCTAGACCCATGGGCAATGACGCCAGGCCAGATTAAAGGTCTTGCCGGCGATCATGTTAAAGACAAAGCATTCCTGATATGTGAAGGGGTGATGGGTCTGTTTGACGGTGCAGCCAACGGGGACGGATCAACTGCCGATCTTGCGGCCCTTGCCAACTGGCCGGTTGTTCTGGTTGTCGATGTTAAGGGTCAGTCGGCCTCAGCTGCCGCAGTGATTTCCGGCTTTGCCAAGTTTCGCGATGACATCAATGTGGCGGGTGTCATCCTTAATCGAGTCGGTAGCGCGCGTCATAAACAAATGATCGTCGATGCCTGCGCCAGGCATTTGCCTGACCTGCCAATTCTGGGGGCGGTGCGACGCAGCGAAGATTTGATTCTGCCTGAACGTCATCTTGGGCTGGTGCAGGCGCGAGAGCATCCCGAGCTGGATGCCTTTCTTGATCGCGCAGCCGATATCATTGCGGATGATGTCGATCTGGATGCGTTGATCGATTTGGTCGATCAAAAAGATAACCAGTCTGAAAAATCCGCAAAACAAGTTCTGATGATTGCTCCGTTGGGGCAACATATCGCGGTGGCACGTGACGCGGCCTTTGCCTTTAGCTACCCGCATATTCTGGATGGCTGGCGTGCGGCCGGGGCTGAGATTTCCTTTTTCTCGCCACTCTTAAACGAAACTCCGAACCCGGACTGCGATGCGATCTATCTGCCCGGCGGTTATCCCGAACTACATGGCGAAACACTTGCTAATGCTGCTGCCTTCAAGGCCGGAATGCGGGATGCGGCGAAAAGCGGTGTCCTGATCTATGGGGAATGCGGGGGCTATATGGCACTTGGCAAAGGCCTTGTTGACGCCACCGGGACGCGTCATGAAATGCTTGGTTTGTTACCGCTTGAAACCAGTTTTGCCACCCGCAGGCTTCATCTTGGCTATCGCGAGGCACAGTTGGGCATGCCAACGCCATTTGGCCCGGCGGGCATGAAGCTGCGCGGCCATGAATTTCATTACGCAACCACAGTGTCCGAGGACGGCATGCCGTTCTGCCGCATGAAAACTGCCACTGGCCTGGATCTTGGTCCGGCCGGACTGGCAGAAGGACATGTCTTTGGTTCCTTCTTTCATATGATCGCACAGAGTTGATCAAATCACCGTAAGACTTGAATTCAACGGTTGCCAACCCGTGTGCTAGGGTCCTTTCTCTAGATATGATATGTCTGATATAGCCCGCGAGTGAGAGAGATCATGGATAGCAAAGACCGCGCCCAATTGCCGCCGGAACCGTTTTGGGAAACCAAGACGCTTGCCGACATGACTCAGGATGAATGGGAATCTCTCTGTGATGGCTGTGGCAAGTGTTGCCTGCACAAGCTTCAGGATGAAGAAGATGATTTCGTCTATTACACGTCGGTTGCCTGTCGTCTGCTTGATTGCCATACATGCCGCTGCAAGGACTATCCCAATCGCACTCAACATGTTCCTGATTGCGTGCAGCTTTCTAAGGAAAACGTCGAAACCCTGTCCTGGATGCCTTCGACTTGCGCCTATCGCCTGATGGCAGAGGGTAAGCCACTGCCCGATTGGCACCCGCTGAAGACAGGTGCGCCAGACTCGGCCATTATGGCTGGCATGTCTGTGCGTGGCATGGCCATCCCCGAGGACGAAGCCCATCCCGACCTGACCCGGTATATCGTGAAGTGGCCGGCCTGAACGCGTTTTGCAAACTGTAGATTGGGTAATTCAGGTGATAAGGGGATGATCAGCCGCGAATGATTTCGCTCAGAAATCATTCCTTGATCGGCATCCTGTCAGAAACAGAATCTCCGAACTGGCGGTTGCAAAAAACCCGTTAAGTCCTGGAGCTGTGATAGGGTTCGTTATGGTGTTGTATTGCTATCCGAATGGACAGTTCGCCAAAATTATGCAAAAACAAGTTTGTCTGCGATGGATAGCTGTGCGTAGTGACTAAAAATGGATAACGAACACGGAAAATCCATAAATAATTGAAAAACAATAATAATAATCACAGAAATCATTTTGGAAGTCTCGGGATACAGTATCCTGGATTGTATTTTTCCAAGCAGAAGTTCAATTTTTCTTGCACTACTCGAAAGTATATGATCATTTGATCAATTATAGAGTGATTGATCATTTTGTTGATTTCATGTGCTTTGCTTTTTGCTGTGACCCAATGTGGCAGGCATCAAGTGCTCCGCGTCAGGGACCCGTCAGGACGTTCAGATTTTGCCTGTTGTGGCTCCTGTGACGACAGGCAGTGATCTTTCCAGAGGCTCGGGACGTAGAACGAGGCCTCGAACACAAAACATCAATCCTAACCGTGTGATTGAAAATCAACCCCGCAACGCTGTTAAGGGGACAGACGGGATTAATCCGTCAATGAAAGGGTATAAAAGTGGGTATTGGAATCTTTGGCGGCGACAAGGAAGCGCGGAATGAACAGCAAGTCACTGCTGCGCTGGGTCGCTCTATGGCGCGCATCGAATTTGATGCCGACGGAAATATTCTGCGAGCCAACGAGAACTTCGAAGCGGCGATGGGCTGCAAGTCAGACGACATTGCGGGCAAACATCACTCGATATTCGTGCCTGAGGAAATCGTCAATTCCGGGGAATATAAAAACTTCTGGAAGAAGCTGGCCGCGGGCGAGTTTCTGAGCGGCGCCTTTCCGCGCAAGCGCCAGGACGGTTCGCTGATCTGGCTTGAGGCGACCTATAACCCGATCTTCGATTCAAAAGGTAGAGTTTCCAAGGTTGTGAAATTTGCCTCGGATATTACCGAACGTCGGAACGAACGGGCGCTGTTGCAAAGCGTATTTGATGCCATCAATACGTCGCAGGCGGTGATCGAGTTCGATCTGGATGGTACGATCATAACCGCCAACGAGAACTTCCTGTCGGTAATGGGTTATAGCCTGGATGAGATCAAGGGCAAGCATCACAGTATGTTTGTGTGCAAAGACCAGCGTGAAACATCAGAATACAAGACGTTCTGGCAGAAGCTTAATCAGGGCACATTCCAGGCTGGTCAGTTCCAGCGTGTCGGCAAAAATGGCAAGGACGTCTGGATCGAGGCCACCTACAATCCGGTTCTTGATGCTGTCGGAAATCCGATCAAGGTGATCAAGTTTGCCACAGACATTTCCGAGAAGACCAAGCTTCTGATTGATCTGAAGAAGATGATTGACGGCAACTTCGCAGAGATCAATGACAACATCGCAGACCTCAAATCAAGCGCGGTACAAAGTGTGGATGCCTCGACCAACGCCATGGAACTGACGCGCAATGTTGCCGCCAGTGCCGAACAAATGGCAGCCTCGATTGCGGAAATTTCGCAAAGCATGGCGCAGTCACAGGGTGAAACCGAACGCGCTTATGAGCAGACCAACACGGCCAATGAAATGACCCAGCGCATGACCGGTGTGGTCGATCAAATGGGCAATATCGTTGAAGTCATCCGTGACATTGCCGGGCAGATCAACTTGCTGGCGCTGAATGCGACGATTGAAAGTGCGCGTGCAGGTGAAGCGGGCAAGGGCTTTGCCGTGGTCGCCAACGAGGTCAAGAACCTTGCCAATCAGGCCGCCCGTGCAACCGAAGACATCACGCAGGAGATTACCGGTATTCAGGATATTTCTGCGGAAGTCGCCGGTGCACTTGAAACCATTCGCGGTTCGGTCGAAACAGTTCGAAACGATGTGACCAGTATTTCTTCGGCGGTGACAGAGCAAACAGCCGTAACTGAAAACGTCAGTGCGAGTGTGCGTGAGATGGCACATTCGGTCGAGGGAATGTCGAGTAATCTTGAAGCGATCCGTGAAACGACTTCAACGGTTGAGGCATCGGTGCAGCGTACCCGCGAGGCTGCGGAAGTGCTTGCACGCTGATCACAAGCGACTCGAACCAAAATATGCATTTTATGGGCAGGGCCATTTGGCTCTGCCCATTTTTGTTGATTATGACAGTTCGAAGATGATCATTGCGGCTTGCCCGGAACCACTTGCGTTGTGGATGACAACATCACAAGAATGTCGGCTTATGATTGGTCAAGCTGATATAGTTCGCATGTGCTGGGGAAATACGGGGCAATAAGGCAATGAACAGCGATCATCTGCGCATTGATGTTCTGGGTGTCGGCGAGGCATTCGACCCGAACTTTGAAAATTCGTCGGTGGTGGTGTCTGCGGGCGATTTTCGCTTGTTGATCGATTGCGGTGCCACGGTCGCCGGGCAACTGATGGGGAAATTCCCCGACCCGGATGCGATTGATGCGATCTATTTTACGCATATGCATCCTGATCATGTTTTTGGTCTGGTACCGATCATGTTGAACTGGCGCGATGACGGGCGATCCAAACCATTGCGTATTCTGTGCAGCCCGCAATTGCGCACTCATCTTGAAAAACTGATGGAGCTCGGCTTTACCGGGCTTGGGTCAGCCTGGCCGTTTACCATCATATGGCATTCAATCGCCGAAACAAATTCGATTGGTCCGTTTGAATGTCGCTTTGCCCGGTCAGATCACAGCGTTCAGAACCATTCGATTTTGCTGCGCTATGCCGACAAGGGATTTGCCTATTCCGGGGATGGCAATGTAACGGCCGATACCGCAGCCCTGTTTACGGGTGCAGATCTTGTTTTTCAGGAAACCTATCTGATCAAGCATGATCCGCAACATGCAGCCCATTGTGATCTGGAAACGGTTTTGAAACTGGCATCGGACATGCCCGGCGCGCGATTCTGGCTTTATCACATCAAACGCAATGTCCGCGCGGAAATGGCCCATATGCTGCGTGGGAACGAGCAGGTCCGCATCGCCGCACCCGGCGAAGTCATCGAAATCCGCTAGGCCATATCGGAGAGCACCTTATTTATTCGGGCATGCTTTCTTTCAGGCAATAAAGCACCTCATAGGGTGCTGTCAGTTGTGGCAGGTGTCCGTATGAATCGATGATGTGTAACGTGCTGTTGGCAAGTTTAGCATTCAGATAATGACCAACTTCCAGCGGTACGGCAGGATCCCGGGCGGGTTGAATGATTGTGGTTGGGATAGTAATTTTTGGCAGGATATCGCGGAAGTCAGACTGAAAAATGAACCGTGCTATCTTGAGTGCGGTTTGGGTTGGCATGGCCAGAAGGCCGGACGCAAATTCACGAACGAACAGGGGAAATTCGTCGCCGACAATCACCGGGGCGAACCCGTTTGCCCAATCTTCGTAACCTGCTTCCATTGCGCCAAAAAGACCATCGAGATCATCTTGGGAGAAACCGCCGTGATAGCCGTCTTCATTGAGATAGCGCGGTGAAGGCGCAATCATGGAAATATGATCAAATATCTCGGGGCGTTTGGAGGCCGCGATCAAGGCAACCATACCGCTCACGGAATGCGTCAGTATTTTTGTAGATGAAATGCCTTGTTCATCAAGGATCGCTATCAGATCGTCGGCAAAAGCGGTAATGGATGTATGTCTTCCGTCTTCGAATGTTGCCCTGCTGTTCGGGCCTGCCCCTGCGAGGTCATACACCCCGATATCGTAATGTTTGAGAAGTTCTGGCAACAACAGTCGCCAACTACGATGATCGGTCCCGAACCCGTGCGACAGCACCATCAAAGGGGCATCCGCGTGCCCGCGAGCATTGCGGATCAGGCGCCAGTTATGCAGCTCTGACAGTGTTTTCAATGCTTTCTCGTTCGACGTGCCGGTCAACTTGATCAAACCTCCGAATGAACTGAAAAAAGTACCCGGCGGGGCGGGTACTTCAAAAGCATCTTAACGTTGTAGACGACTTAGTGAACCGAGCGTGGTTCCATGTCGTGCTGGCGGATGGCTGCATCCGCCACGGCATGGTTTTCGAATGACGCGATGTGGGTCCCGTCGGCGGTAAATACGCCATAAACCATTTCATCACTGTCTTCTTCGGTATTGGGGACCTGACGCACATAGGCAAAGTCATGAATACCCAACAGCGCGAAATCACCATTTGACAAAAGGCCGGTGTCTTGGCCGATGCGCTGGTCGCTTTTGCTATCGTGGTTGGCTGTTCGATTTGTCATTTAAACCACTCCTTGGTTAGGCTTTGCCGTCTTTGGTATCGGCATTGCTGTCCTCTTCCTCGACTGTCATGTCGATGGTTTTGGAAGGCACAGCTTTTTTCTTGTTCGAGCCAATCGCGATTTCACGCACGACCGGTTCCGGCATGGGTCGGTTAAGGTCAACATGCAACAGACCGTTATCCAGATGCGCCCCAACGACTTCGATGCCTTCGGCAAGAACGAAGGACCGCTGGAACTGGCGTGACGCAATGCCACGATGGATATAGACCCGTTCACTGTCATCATCGGTGTGTTTGCCCCGGATGATCAGCTGGTTGTCCTCGGTGGTTACCGACAGGTCGTCTTCGGCAAATCCGGCAACTGCGACGGTAATGCGCAGTTTGTTCTCACCGATCTGCTCGATGTTATAGGGTGGATAGCCCTCGGCTTTGGTTTTTGATACCTGATCAAGAACGCGTTCGATCTGGTCAAAGCCCAAAAGCAATGGGCTGTTAAACATTGATATTCGCGACATTGCAGCACCTCCTCCGTCAGAGCGAGTGTGGTTATGTTCGGATCCCGCGCAATTTGCGTTTTGGGCACCCGTTTGTTCGACCCGAAGCATTCGGCATCGAACGTTTCATCTATTCAAATAAATGTGGTTTTCCCATCAATAGTCAAGCCTTGCCTGCATTGCGCAGACCGGATGTGGCCTATTTGCCTGCCTGTGTGAGATCGGGCATGGCTTCAAGCGCATAATAGGCCACCGACTGGTCCTTGCCGCGAAGCGCAACTTCATGTTTCACCGCATTTTCCGGCAAGGGAATCGGCCCGTGATCAAACAGCGTTTTGGAAATAATCAATGGCACCCCATGCCCCTTGGTCTCGGCTTCCAGACGCGCAGTGGTGTTGATCGTATCGCCGATCGCACTGATATTCTCGCGGCCGGGCGGGCCCATTTCCCCGACGATGGCCTTGCCCATATGGATGCCAATCCCGATGCGCAAAGGATGGGGCAGTTCGGATTTCAGATGCAGGTTCAATCCTTCAATCCGGCGCAGCATTTCAGCCGCCCCTTCAAATGCCTGCAAGATGGTGCGTTCTGTATCTTCGCTTTCATGTCCGTAAAGCGCCATCAGGCCATCACCGGTAAACTGCGCGTAGTAGCCACCCGTGCCCCGCAGTGCCTCGGTCATCTCGGCAAAGAACTGATTAAGGATGAAAAGCACGTCATAGGGCATCTTGCTTTCACCGAGCTTGGTCGAATCGCGCAAGTCGATAAAGATGCAAACAACCTGTCTTTCACTGCCCGAAAGCCCACCGGGACGCCGTCCGTCGCGCGCGGTGGCGTTGGGCGGCAAAAGCGGTGCAACCGCCAGGTCGTTCTGTGGTCTGATCTGACAGGCAAGGCGCATGCCCTTGGGGGCTTGAATGCTTTTAAGTGCTGCTGCCTCGATCTGGCCGGGTTCCGCCAGTTGATCTGTGCCCGATCCGCAATGAATACGACATGTGGTGCAGCGCCCATGTCCACCGCAAACCGATGCCATCGGGACGCCCGCATCGCGCAGTGCTTCCAGTGCTGTGGCACCGGGGGGGACGCGGACAAACCGGCCATTGGGCAGGCTTAGCATCGGCCCACGCCTGACGCGATCAATGGTCTGGCGGATCTGACGGACCCCAAAGGGTGCAAGGGCAAGCGCGATGCTTATGATCGAGAACGGCAGAATGGCATTTTCATAAAAGTTGATGGCTGCCTGGTTAACATTGGCGGCATCAAGCACGCCAAATACATATTTGCGTCCGCCTTCCTCCGCACGGCGGATTACCTCGGCCGCGGCTGCCCCATAACCGGCAAGTGCCAGTGTCGGGATCAGGATTGAAAGCGTGCCAAGCGTGTTGCGCCATTTCGGATAGAACGGTTTGACCCGAAGCCAGAAATGAATACCGATACAGCCATGTGCCCAGACGACAATCACCGTGATCGCCTGCAAGATGCCCTGAAACGGAATGAAGACCGCCAGATCAAGCAGAACGCGCTCGAACGGTGATGCGACGTCAAAGCCCAGATCAATGATCCGGGTAGCGATGATGTGACGAAACAGCAGGAACGGAATGCACAGGCCCAAGATCATCTGGGCCCATTCAGATTTGCGCAGGCGCAAAGTACGGCGGCTGGTCAACCGCGCCGTCGCCAGCAAAAAATGCGTGACAAGAGCGGCCAGCAAAAGGATCTCAAGCGGCGGGAACTGCCAGATCTCGGTGGTGTATTCCCCGACAGTCTCCATCAGTTCCGGTGAAACGATGCCTGCGGCATGGTTGAACAGATGGGTCAGCACATAGGCAAACATGGTCAGGCCGGAATACAGCCGCAAATTTTGAATCATCGCTTCACGTGCCCGCTTTTCACTTGCTCATCTCTCACGCAGTCCAACCTCCCGCAGTCCAAACAGGCGTCGACATTCTGTGGTCGATCATGTCCTTTTGGCGCCGTCCTGTTGTGGCAGGATCATGCAATACTTTTGGTTGATAAAGTGTTTTGCCTCTTCAGGCACGAAAAAAGCCATCAGGACATCTGATGGCTTTCTTTGATTTCGCGTGGTTCGTAACCAGTATGATCTTGGCCTAGGCTGCAGATCGAATGCGCTTCTGGGTCATGAACTTGACCATGGAGCGCGCAAAATCCGTGCTTGTGATCGGGGTTTCAAGCGATTTCATCGCCGCCTCATGCACGTCGTCAGGGATCAGGTCATAACGTGCCTGCAAAAGGGCTGTTTCATAAGGCTTCATGAATTCCGGGTGTGGCTGGATCGAGGCGGCGTTATCGCCATATTGCAAACCGGCATAGGGGCAAAAATCGGAACTTGCCCAGACGGTCGCATCCTTCGGTGGCTCTACCACCTGATCCTGATGGAAGGCATTGATACGGATGGTGGCCGGGCTATCAGAAAGCCAGTCGCTGTTACTGGCGTCCACTGCATATTCATGCGCACCAACGCCCCAGCCCTTGTCCGATTTAACAACCTTGCCGCCGAGCGCCGTTGCCAGAATCTGATGACCAAAACAGATGCCAAAGACCGGCTGACCAGCGCCAACCGCTTCACGCAGGAAGTCCTGCAGGCGGATCATCCATGGTGCGTTCTCATAGACCCCATGCTTGGAGCCCATGATCACCCAGCCATCCGCATCGCTGATTGAGGCGGGGAAAAAATTCTCCAGCACAGTCCAGGTCTCGAACTCCAAGCTAGGGTCAACGTCGCCAAGCAGCTTTTCGAGCATGCCGGGGTAGGAAGCAAAATCGTCGCGAAGTTCTTCCGGGGCGAATCCGGTCTCAAGAATGCCGATCTTCATGCAAAAACCTCTGTGGTCGTCAATGTGGCGCTGTTGCTGAGTTATGGGATTCTAACGCCAAAGACAAGCCCGGTGCTGCGAGATTTTATGCAAAATTTGACGGGAAATGCGAAACCGCCCGGCGGGATGCACGGGCGGTTGCACAACCTGCGGCCATTTGGCCGGGGGGGCAGGTTGGCCGCAGGTGATTTTTTCAGGCTTATTTGTTCAGGCCAAGAACACGGGCACTGCCCATGCCAACAATCATCGCGACCACAAAAATGATTGTGTCCGTATGTCCGAATGCCAGTGCACTCAATGCCGGACCCGGGCAATAACCCACCAGACCCCAGCCGATGCCAAACAAAACACCACCGCCAACCAGCTTGGTGGTAATGGCGCGATTGGTCGGCAAGTTCATCTCGCCACCACAAACGGCCTCGGTCCGGTTTTTCGCAAACTGGAAGATCGGAATGGCAACCGCCAGACCACCGCCCATCACAAAGGCAAGGCTCGGGTCCCATCCACCATCGGCAATTGCCCAAATATCAAGGAAACCCAGCACCTTCTGTGGGTCGATCATGCCCGAAATATAAAGGCCAAAGCCAAAAATGGTGCCACAAATCAGGGAAACAATCGTACGCATCACATGCCCCCCATCAGATGTCGGGTCACCAGAACCGTGACAAAACCAGCGATCATGAAGGACAGGGTTGCGACCAGCGATCGCAGCGAAAAGCGCGAAAGCCCGCAAATACCGTGACCGCTGGTGCAGCCGCTGCCGATCGTGGTGCCCAGTCCAACAAGAAGACCAGCAGCAACAATCACCGGCAGCGAACTGGTCACCACACTCTGGGCTTCAATCTCGGTCGCGTTCATCAAAATGAACGGACCGGCAATCAGGCCAATTACAAAGGCAAGACGTTCAAAAACAGCTGCACCTGCTTTGGTCGGTGTTAACAGACCACCAAGGATGCCACTGATTCCGGCAATCCGACCATTGAGCAAAAGATAAAGGCCGGACGCCAATCCAATAAGTCCACCGCCAATCAGGGCGGAAATCGGCGTGAAGTTTTCCATCGTTTCATCCATCGAAATCAGAATTTATATTAATGTATGATAATCAATTGATTTTATCAACGGTCATGAGAATAATTTTCTCAGCAACCCAAGGAAGCGTAGCCATACAGCCATGATTTAGAACGACTAAAAGGCGAAATCTCCATTCGTTGGATGACGTTAAACCGATTATGGTGGGGTGCAAAAGTACGATCCAAATTAAGCATCTGATTTTACTGTATTTTATCTATCTTGCCAAAGTTCCAAAATAGGAAGATACAGCACTATCTTTGGCAGTGGTTTCGGCTTGGTGGCCGACACCCTCTTTCGGACTTCTGAACATAGATGAGCAAGGATCGTATGTCGGCCAGTCGGCGGCTTGATGTCGCGCTGGCGCTGGTATCGCAGGGAGACTACATCGCTGCGATTGATGTTGCGCGCGCTGCATTGGCAGCCGACAGCGAATGGGACGAAGCCCATTTCAGCTTGGGCGACATGTATGAACGTGCGGGTGAACACGAAAACGCCATAGAGGCCTTTCGCCAGTATCTGATGCTTGATCCTGCGGATCGCATGGGTGCGGAAGTGCGCCTGACATTACTGGGTGCCACTGCCCTGCGTGATCGATTGCCACCGGATTACGTCCGCGCGTTGTTCGATGATTATGCGCCGCGCTTTGAAATCAGCCTGCGTGACCGTCTGGCCTATCGCGGACCGGAATTGTTGTTTGAGGCCATCCGTGCTCACTTGCCCAATATGCCGCGCCCGCTCGAAGCGCTTGATCTTGGCTGTGGTACCGGCCTCGTGGCGGAGGTCCTTGCAGGGTATGTCGATGCGATTGACGGCATTGATCTGTCGCCACGCATGATCAACCGCGCGCGCGCCAAGGGGCTTTATCGCACCCTGATCGCTGGTGACATCACCGATATTCCGTCGGAAATTGGCAGTGATTACAGCCTGGTGATTGCTGCAGATGTTCTGAATTACCTTGGGGACCTTGCCCCGGCGATCAGAGCTGCACATGCGCGGATGAAACCCGGTGGGTTGATTGTCTTCAGTCTCGAAGAAGGGGATGTCTTCCCGTTTGATCTTGGTCCCGGCCAGCGGTTTCGCCATCACGGGCGCGCCATCGGTGAATGGTTGACCGAATGCGGGTTTGATCTGGTCTCGGATGCGATGGGGGTCTTGCGACAGGAAAAGGGCAACCCGGTCGAAGGCCGCATTCTTGTCGCACGTGCCAGTGATGTCTTGGTGCATATGGCCGGTGATCTGATCATACCGGTGGATCCTGATCAGGCAGCGGGCCAGACTCTGCATTAACCGGACTCTGCATTGAATTGCCGTTTGGACTGTCCATACACAAAACACCCCGTAACCAGTGGCGACGGGGTGTTGTTGTATCTGATCCGGATGATGGCCCTAGACAGGCACGCCCCGAATAACCGCAACTTCGTGATAAAGCGGTACATTCGGGTCCTTGTTGATCAATTCCTGTGCCTTGGTGGCCGAAAGCGGTTGCTTGCCTTCCGGGTCGCCATAGAATTTGCAGACCAGTTGTTTTTCAAGTCCGGTCCCGCTCAACGCCTTTTCAAGCATGACAAAGAACGAAATATCCGTTCCTGCATGTTGCAGCACGATTTTTGACGCGATCTTTTCTGGCTTGTAGCCATTGGCTTCAAAGCATTCGCAAATGATCTCGGTCCCGATACGGCAACCGAAATTCATCACCAGTTCGGCCTTGGGCGCATGTTCGCGAATACGACGCATCAATGCCTCGTTCAGGCCAAGGCCCACCGAGTTGTAGGGATAGTCGTCAAACAGGCTCCAGGGATAATAATGCGCGATATGATCTTCGGCCTCGTCGCCAGCCCCTTCGGCCAGTTCAATCGATTGTGCCTCGCGAAAGGCGGTCAGGCGTTCGTCACTGGGTTCGCCCACCTGCGGAATACAGGCAATCACCACATCGGTTTTGCCGACTTTCTCGCGCGCTTCGTCCGTATCGACAAGGCTGACACTGCCGTGGACGGGTTCGAAATGTCTGGCATGTTCCGGGGAAAGGCTTTTGATATTGCGTTCTGCCAGAACGACAAGGCGGGGATCAAGGTCACTGCCATACACGCGTTTGACACCGCAATTTCGCAAGATAAAGGCAACGTTGATGCCTGTGCCGACCCCGACCTCGTAAACGGTTTTGCCTTTAAGGTCGGCACGCGAAAGGCCTTCCTGAAAGGTTTGTGTCCATGGATCTTCGGGATCAAAGGCGAAGTCGGGTGTTTCGGGATCGCTTTCGTATCGACTGGGTGTCTCACTGCTCTCTTCGGCGGTCTCTAACATAATACTTCCTGTTTTTTGCGCATCATCTGGTCGCAGGACGCAGTCGGTCATGTCAAAACCACCAAGACATTTGGCGACAAGGCAGCCAGATGCTTTGGTTTGACCGGCCCCTGTGACGGCAGCCGTGATCGACACCCCTGTGCCGATGCGCAGTTCTTTATTTTATGACCGTCGCGCCCACTTCAAAGCGACGGGATGCCATTCAGGCATCATGGACGGGAAGATCGCCGGCGACGGTTACCGGCCTGGGCAAGGCGACTGTGCGCCTGTCAGTTTACCGCGGCAAACTGCTTTGCATCACTTGCCAGCTGAACCTCATCGGCCAGCGGACCAAGCGAGTCTGCCAGTCGTTCACAATTGCAATCTGATCCAACCAGAACATTAAGCGGCGATGCGCCGTCTTCACGACCAACCAGTGCCTGCATGATCCGCAGAAGGGTCGGGGCCGGGGACAGACCGTTACAATCAATTGTGTTCGATACTTGCATGTTGTCTTCTCCTTGTCTGGCGAGCAGGAGCTTCGGCACACCGCCGGGGACGGTATGAAATGCCGCAGCATGACGTGTTTCCAATGCCCGCATCCGATGTGGGCAAACGAACAGAAACACTTTCGACCATCGCGCGATCCCAGCATCAAACCACTCTTGGTGGTGTCCATGGCGTGACAGATGGCCTGATCCAAAGGCCTGCTCTGTCGGCTGGGCGGTCTTGAGGCTGATTTTGGCAATCAACCCGTTCTGGCCTTGAATGTCATATCGCATTGCGACTGTCGCGCGTCAGCACAAGTCATTATTTTCAATGCGGTAGGTTGCAAAATCACATCGCGTGATGGTTGCTGAACCTTGACCAGAACACACCGGAAAATTCTCCGGATCAACCTTGTTGAATTCAATCGTAGCAGTCGGCGGGTGGGTGTCAAGGACGTATTTGGTTATATTTTGCGCAATTGGTCTAAGAGATTAAATTTTAATCACAAAGATCCCCCGTTCCCGCCCAAAGATTTGGACGGGTTGAAGGGTGGTTCCAAAAATATGACAATCAGCAAGCATTTACCGCACTTGCGAAGGGCGAAATGCATTGCCGTGGTGTGAGGTCCTAGTCGCGGAAACCGGGATCCAGCCGGTCAGCAAGACGCATCTGTGCATCCCATTCCAGTGCGACGTCCCCGTCGTCATAGGCCATCTGGCTGAATTGTTCGGAAACGCGTTTGATGATGGTGTCATCAATGGCCCGAAGCGGACGTCCCATCGCCAAAGTGGATTCCTGAATCTCGCACGCGCGATTCAGATAAAACATGTTGGAAAACATTTGTCCGGCGGTTGCGCCAACCGTCAACAGGCCATGATTGCGCAAGATCAGGGCGATGTTTGTGCCGAGTGCTTCAACGATTCTCTCGCGCTCCTCAAGATCAAGCGCGATGCCCTCGTAATCGTGGTACCCGATCTGCCCGTAATACTGCAGCGCGATCTGGTTAAGTGGCATCAATCCTTCTTCAAGGCACGAAACTGCAAATCCCGACCGTGTATGGGTATGCATCACCCAGGCGGCATCATGACGCCCGATATGCACTGCACTGTGAATGGTAAAGCCTGCGGGGTTTACCCGGTACGGGCTGTCAGCGACCTTGTTTCCGTCGACATCGATCTTGACCAGCGAAGAAGCGGTAATTTCCTCCCACATCAGCCCATAGGGATTGATCAGAAAATGCCCCGGCTCGCCGGGAACGCGGGCCGAAATGTGGGTATAGATCGTGTCCGTCATCTTGTAATGCGCCGCAAGCCGGTAACAGGCGGCAAGTTCGATGCGGCACTGCTTTTCAGCCTCGCTGATTTCGGTGTCGCTCATGACGCTGGTGGGGGCGTCCTTCTGTGTTGCGATATGCATCCCGGACTCCATTGATCTGATCAAACGACTTTACTCTTTGATATACACTTGTTTAACTGAGGATGGAACCAAAGCGCAAATTTTCTTGTGTTCGTACCCGTAAATCGGGTGCGACAATCATGGGAAATGGCGCTGAAAATGACTTTTCAGGGGGCTTTGACTGATGGCGGCGGCAGAACCGATTTATGGTGTTCTTCTTAGCGATTCGATGGATCTCAAAAGCTATTATTCGCTTGATTTCGGGGATGCGGCCCCGGATGTCCGCCTGCTCAAGCCCGAAGAAGTCACCAACCCGGATCTGATCCGGTTCGCGGTTTGCTGGCTGCCGGGTCCGGCGGCTTTTTCGCCCTATCTCAACATTGAAATGGCGATGTCGGTTGGCGCCGGTGTCGATGATTTGCTTAAACATCCCGGCCTGGGCAAGGACATCGCGATTTGCCGGGTGCGCGACCCCAATCAGGCACATCTGATGGCGGGTTATGCGGTGCATGAAGTGGTTCATGTCGAACGCGGCTTTGCCCAGATGCAGCAAAATCAGGCCAGGGCGGAATGGGCCCCGCCCGCGATCCGCCCGCCACGCGATCTTAAGGTTGCCGTGCTTGGCCATGGCTCCATGGGGGCATGCGTTGTTCAGGCGCTGGCGGCTTCTGGCTTTAGCGTTTCGGTGGCGTGTCGGCGGGATCCAAGTGATCCGGTCGAGGGGGTGCAATATTTCACTGGTAACGACTCGGTTCTGCAATCGGTGGCCGGACAGGACGTTGTCATCAATGTCTTGCCGCTCACGACCGAGACAGAGGATGTTCTCAATGCCGACCTGTTTTCCAAAATGGCCAGAGGTGGCTGGCTGATCCAGATCGGACGCGGCGAACATCTGGTCGAGGATGATCTGGTCGCGGCCCTTGATAGTGGTCAGCTTGCCGGGGCGACTCTTGATGTGTTTCGCACTGAACCGCTGCCATCTGACCATCCCTTCTGGACGGACCCGCGCCTGCGCATCACGCCACATATCGCCAGTGATACGACGCCGCATATCGTCGCCGAGCAGGCCCTGCAATCCGCCCGTGAACTGCATGCTGGCAAACCGCTTAGCCTCGCTGTCAGCCGCGGTCAAGGCTACTGACCGGTCTGTTGGGCATGGTCGCACCCAATTGCGGTCTTGAAACCAAATCAAAATTATTCAATTGTATAACAGTGTGCCGTCACCTTCCTGTCGGCTTGCGATTCGTCATCCTTTCGGGAACCGGGAATGAGCCGAAAAACATTTCAACGCCTGTCGCTTGATGTGCGCCGCCGCAGTTTGATGGAAGCGACATTGACATGTGTCGCCCGCCACGGGCTGCATGGTGCATCGGTGCGCCGAATCACCGAAGAAGCCGGGGTGACGGTCGGGCTGGTGCGCCATTATTTCGGCAGCAAGGATGACATGATCCGCAATGCCTATGCCTATCTGGTCGGGCAGCTGACGGCACAGGCCAGTGAAAGCGCGCGTACCACCGAAGGCACACCAGAAGCCAAACTGGCAAGCTTCCTGCGCGCCAATATGACCAAGCCGAACATGGACGAAGAAACGGTCTCGCTATGGGCGACCTTCATTGGCCGGGTGCGCCATGATCCGGGCTTTGCCGAAATACATCGCGATGGCTACCGCGAGTTTCTCAATGTGCTTGAAATCCTGATCGAACCGGTCCTGATCCAGCACGGTTGTCCCTATAGCGTTATGATCTGTCGCAACCATGCGATTGCCCTCAATGGCCTGATTGATGGCCTTTGGATGGAAGGGGCGCTTAATTCCGGCTTGTATGCGCAGGATATCCTGCCCGATCTGATCACGGGTGCTGCCGAACGTTTGCTTGATTTACCAGCCGGGGCGCTGTCTGCGCCCGATATCGCACTGCAATCCACCCAACATCGCACACAACAAAGTAAACCGTCATGAGATACGCGAAGATTACCGATCGTCTTGCCGAACTGGGTGGGGCAAAGTGGGCCGTCCACAACACCGCCCGTGATCGCGAGGCCGAAGGTGCCAAGATCATCGAACTGACAATTGGTGAACCTGACATTCCTGTCGATCCGGCCCTGATTGAAGCGTGCGAGGCCTCCATGAGGCGTGGTCGCACCCATTATTCCAATGGTCGGGGCGAGGTCGGGTTGCTTGATGCGCTGGTGGAAAAATACAAACCCGTCTGGCCGGATGTTACGCCTGAAAACATCCTGTGTTTCCCCGGCACGCAGACCGCCCTTTATACCGTCATGACGGCTCTTGTGGATGCCGGGCAAGGCGTGCTGGTCGGTGATCCCTATTACGCGACCTATGCCGGGGTAATCCGTGCATCGGGCGCAGAATTGCAATCCGTTCCGCTGTCGATAGAGCATGGCTTTATCATGCAACCTGATGACCTGCGCGCGGCCATCACCAAGGACAGCCGTGTTTTGCTGCTTAACACGCCACACAATCCGTCCGGCGCGCTGCTGGATCGCGCAACACTGGTCGAACTTGGCAAGATCGCTATCGAACATGATCTTTGGATTGTCTGTGACGAGGTCTATGAGGATCTGGTGTTTGAAGGCACTTTTGCCTCACCGCTTGAAATCGAAGAGCTGCGTGATCGCACCATCGTCACATCCTCGATCTCGAAAACCTTTGCTGCCACCGGCTTTCGTAGTGGCTGGGCCGTTGGCCCCGAAGAACTCTGCACCAAGGTGCTACCGATCTCCGAAACCATCCTGTTTGGCAATCAGCCCTTCATCGCCGATGCGACCGAGGTGGCACTTCGTGGCAATTTCGATACGGCCGCGCGTATGTGCAAAAGCTATGCTGCGCGCGTGGACATGATTGAAACCGAACTTGCCGGCTGCGATGTGCTTAAACCGGGCAAGGTATCAGGCGGCATGTTTGCCATGATTGATGTCGGTGCCACCGGCATGAATGGCGAAGAGTTCGCCTGGGGGCTTTTGGATGATCAAAACGTTGCCGTCATGCCCGGCGCTTCTTTTGGCGAAAATGCCAAAAACCTGATCCGCGTTGCCCTTACCGTCCCCGACGAAGAACTTCGCGAAGCCATCAAGCGCATCCGGGCCTTTGCCGTTTCTGCCGCGGCGAAAGTCACTTAGCTGCCGAAACATTAAGTGCCTGCCATTTGCGCCGATAAACCGATGCAGACATCCCGACATGTTTGCGGAAGGCAGACCGGAAGCTTGATGGTTCGGAATACCCGACATCGTTTGCAATGTCGTCGATGGCCATTTGGGTGGTTTCAAGCAGTTGCTTGGCCTCTTCAATGCGCAAGCATTGAATATACTCGGCCGGCGACTGGCCCGTTGCTCGACGGAAACGGCGCAAAAAGCCGCGCGCTGACATCCCGCTGCGTTCCACAGCCTCTGTGACGGGCGATGCATTCATATAGTTCTCGGAAAGCCATACTTGTGCATCGGTTATGATTTTGTCTTCGTGCTGGCGGGCATTGGCCAAAGAGGCAAAATTAAGCTGGCCATCATTATGTGTGTTCAGCAGCCATACTTTGGCGACCCGTCTTGCGGCTTCAGGGTCTACAAGTCGTGCAATCAAATACAGGATCAGATCAGCCCATGAAGATGCTCCGCCCGCTGTGATGAGGTTGTGACCCTCACCGGCTGGGCAAAGTATGCGTTCCTTGCGAATGCGAATGTCTGGAAACTGGGATGATATGGTATCGGCAACTCCCCAGTGTGTCGTGGCTTCCTTGCCATCGAGAACACCGCTTGCCGCCAACAAAAATGTCCCTGAACATATTGATGTGACTGTTGCACCCGTGGCGTGAATTTTTGCAATCCAGTCCGCCAGCCCTGCCAAATCCTTTGGAAGTGGTTGAGAAAAGTCTGCATGGATATCGGGAACGATCACGAGATCGGGTAACGGTTCCGCATCAATACGGTCGTCAGGTGTGACCTTGCGGCCATTGACATCAAGGTACGGTGCACCGTCCAGCGTGCGCAGGCTCGCCTGAAAGTATGGTTTGGGAGACGGAGTGACACCATGCAGGAGTTCCCAGTCCCGTCCAACAGAAGCTAGCACATCAAGAATCGAGAAAGCAACTGCAGTTCCTACATGCGGGCTTCCGATAACAACCGTTTTTATCGGTATCTGCATAACATTTCCCATAAATGTGTCTGATAATCACCGGTTTGGTCTTTTTGCGTTCTACAACCCTTTGGTTGGGCCGTCTATACCCACTTCGTAAGCGGCGCACAAACGACGCCGTATTGATGTTGGAGAGCGAAATGACTGTTCAGGAAAAAATTACGACATTCGATGAAGCCAAGGCAGAAGCCTTCGCCACCCGTTTTGTTGATGCCCTATCAGATGCAGCGATGGTGCTGATGACCTCGGTGGGGCATCGACTGGGGCTTTTTGATACGTTGGCAGATAACCCCGGCGTAACCTCTTACGAACTGGCAGATCTGGCCAATTGCCGCGAACGGTATGTTCGTGAATGGCTTGGTGTCATGGTGACTGCCAAGGTTGTTGATTATGATCCGGTGGCCCGGACCTATACGCTGCCTGGTGAACATGCAGCCTTCTTAACCCGTGCTGCATCCCCGAATAACCTTGCCGTGACCAGCCAGTTCATTGGTGTCACTGCGTCGGTAGAGGACGAAATACTGATCCGGTTTGGATCTGGCGAGGGGCTTCACTACGATCATTTTCATCGTTTCCATGAAGTCATGGCCGAAGACAGCGCGCAATTGGTTGTTGCCAATCTCGAAACGGGTATCTTGCCGATTGTTCCGGGCTTGCATGAAAAACTGACGGCGGGGATCAAGGTGGCGGATGTTGCGTGTGGCGCGGGACGGGCAATGCTGAAGCTTGCCGAAATCTTCCCCAACAGCACCTTTACCGGTTTCGATCTGTGTGAGGATGCCTTTGCGCCAACCAGGATTGAAGCCCGTGACAAGGGACTGAATAACCTTTTCTTTGTCGCCAAAGACCTTTCGGATCAGGACTCCATTGGTTCCTTTGATCTGATTACGGCCTTTGATGCTGTGCATGATCAAAAGGACCCACAAGGTTTCCTGAAAATGATCCGGGCTTCGTTGGCAAAAGACGGTGTATTCCTGATGCAGGATATCGGTGGTTCACGGGATCTGGAAAAGAACATCGAAAACCCGTTTGCGCCCCTGCTCTTCACGCTTTCCAGCATGCATTGCACACCGATTTCCATCGGTCAGGGTGGTCCCGGTCTTGGTGCAATGTGGGGTGTTGAAACCGCGCAGGAATACCTGACAAATGCCGGGTTCTCATCGCTTGAAACCCATCGCCTCAGCCATGATCCGATCAACGCATACTTTGTTGGCCGGGTCTGAGGATAAGCCGTGAAATGTTGGCTGTTGGCAACATTTCCGCGCTTTGAGTGGTGTCTGCGGTGCGCTCCCTCATTTGTTTCCCCTCCCCTGACGGGACACCCGCAGCGCCACAACTTTCAGACACTTGATGACCCCGAATTCCAAGGACAAAAATGATGGAAGCCGTGAAACAGGATGATGTCCTGATTATTGGGGCGGGCCTTTCAGGCCTTGCTTGTGCCAGGGCACTTGCCCGGCGTGGCGTTTCTGGCCGTATCCTCGAAGCTCACACCCGCGTGGCCGAACCCTGGCGCAAACGCCACCCGGCTTTGCGCCTGAACATTCATCGGCATTTCGCATGTCTGCCCGGTCGTAAGCCGCCGACAGGCGATGGTGTCTTTCTCAAACGTGACAGCGTCATTTCCTATCTAGAGGATTACGCCAGCGACATCGATGTGCCGATTGATTTCAGCACAGAGGTCCTGTCGATCAAGCGATGCGTGTTTGGCTGGCATGTCGAAACCCGACATACCGTCTATCAGGCAAAGAACGTCGTCTTCGCCACCGGGCGGGATCGTATTCCTCATATCCCCGATTGGCGGGGCAAGGACACCTTCAAAGGAACATTGCTGCATGCCCGTGATATTGGCGATCTAGCGCAGTTCGATGGCAAACGGGTTCTTGTCGCAGGGGCCGGAAATTCGGGCTCTGATGTTTTAAACCACCTAGCACGACACAACCCGGCCGAGGTCCTTGTCTCGGTTCGCTACGGACCTGCTGTGGTGCCGTCCTATGTTTTCGGGTTTCCGCTGCATCGTCTGGCGCGCGGTTTCGCCATGATGCCAACCGCACTTGTTGATCGGGCGTTTCGGTTGACCCAGCGGCTTTTCCTTGGCGACTTGGCGAAATTGGGATTGCCGTCCCATCCTGATGGGGGCGGAACACGCCTGATGCGCGATGGTATTGCTTTCGCGATTGATGACGGATTTGTTGATGCCTTGAAAAAAGGTCGGTTTCGCGCGGTGGCAAATGTCAGGGCGTTTAACGGGCATGATGTGATTTTGGCCGATGGCAAACGCGTGCGGCCGGATGTGGTCATTGCTGCCACCGGTTACCGCACCGGATTGCAAAAGCTGTTAAGTCACCTGGGCGCAGTTTCATCAGACGGGCAACCGTTTCATCCATCCGGTGAGGCCGACTGTCACAATCCCGGTCTTTGGTTCACCGGCTATCGTTCCGGTTACACCGGGTATTTTGACGCAGCGCGTAAAAGTGGCGACAAGATCGCACGCGCCATACATGACAACCTGTCCGCAAGTCATCGGGTGTCGGTCAGCCAAACCGCCAGGCAGTCAGGCCCGATGGCCCGGCAAACTGGCATATGAGGCACCCTGACGCCAGGAAAACAGACCCCGCTACCAGTGGCAGCGGGGTCTGGTTCTATGTTCGGTTCTATGATTTGGGCATATCACCGCGGATGATATAGGCCAGTGCCGCAACCACCTGTTCGGGTTCGCGCGCCACACCATTGGCCGCACCATCGACTTCCTTCAACGCGTGATCATGCTCGGCGGGATGAAGCGTGATGTACGGAATGCCAAGGGCGGCTGCGTAACCGGCATCAAAGGCCGCGTTCCACTGCTTGTATTTCTCGCCAAAGCGAATGACGGCAAGGTCGGACTGTGACAGCAGGGTCTTGGTGCGCATGGCGTTAAGCTGCGCGCCCTTGCGGTCATGCCAGAACTTGTTTTCTTCCGCGCCAAACACGGCAACGCCGCAATCATCAGAATCTTCATGCACGGTTACAGGGGCGACCAGATCGACCGGAAGGCCGGCTTCTGCAACACCCGTCTCAATGCGCTCGCGCCAGTCGCTGTGAATTTCGCCAGACAAATAAACGGTCCAGACTTTGCTCATCTTTCTCTCCCTTGGTGGTCGTTATGATGGGGTATGTCAGACCCTAAAACGACAAAACCCGTTGCCAAAGGCAACGGGTTTTGAATGGTGGAGCCGATCAGGATCGAACTGACGACCTCTACAATGCCATTGTAGCGCTCTCCCAACTGAGCTACGGCCCCACTTTGTCCGCGACGCAGTCTGATGAAACAGGCTCTGCGGCGCGGCGCATATTTAGAAGGTTCGCCAAATATTGGCAAGACCCTTTTTCAAAATTTCTTAGCGATCGTCGTCGTCTGATTCGACGTGCTCGTATACTTCGTTCAGATCGTCGTCGTCTTCGCCAAGATCAGATGCATCTTCGAGGATATCCTCGTCGATATCGCCATCGACATCATCATCAAGGTCGTTGACGTCATCGACGTCTTCGTCTTCTTCCGGTGCCGGTTTGGCAACAGCGGATTTCTTGACCTTGGTCACCCCGTCTGGCGTCTTGCATTTCGGGCAGACGACCGGGGTCCGGTTCAGGTCGTAATACTTGGTACCACAGGCGAGGCAGTGACGTTTCTTACCGCGTGCTGACATTACGGCAAATCCTCTTAATTACCGTTATCAATTAAGAAAAAGACTTTGTGTCGCAAAAGCGCAGCAAGGCTGCGCACAGCGTCTTGTCTGAAAGGCCCAATTGCCATCTTGTCGGCCCCTTGTCAAAAGGAAATTGCGCGATTTTCCCTTTGGCAGTGAGATGGGATAAATCTGCCGCACATTGGTGCAAATTCCCATTCCGAATTTCGGGTTCGATACTGGTGCGTGCCAACCGCTTGTGCTAGAGCATTGGTCCCCTGATTAAAAGGCCCGCGCGCGCCTGAAAACATGGCCGCAGCGCAGCGCTTTTTCAATCAGCCTTTTTGTTGATGATAAAACAGTGACTGGCAGGTACGAGCCCATGAGTTCTTCGCAAACCAAACGCCCGCTTTCCTCGGCCAAGGCCGGGCCGCTTTCGGGTGATATCCGGGTTCCGGGTGACAAATCTATTTCTCATCGTTCCCTGATGTTTGGTGGTCTGGCGATCGGTACGACGAAGGTTACCGGTTTGCTTGAAGGCGAAGATGTTCTGGCAACTGCGGATGCCATGCGCAAACTTGGCGCCAAAGTGATCCGCGACGAAGATGGCACCTGGCATGTCACCGGTGTTGGCGTCGGTGCGCTGCGTGAACCGGATAGCGTGATTGACATGGGCAATGCGGGCACCGGTATTCGTCTGATGGCGGGCATTGTTGCCACCCATCCGATCACAACGTTCTTCACAGGCGACGCGTCACTCTGCAAACGCCCGATGGGGCGTGTTGCCGATCCGCTGTCCGAATTTGGCGCGCAATTCATCACCCGTGATCGCGGCCGTCCGCCAATGGCGGTGATTGGCACGGATGAGGCCAAGCCAGTGACCTATACCCTGCCGATGGCATCCGCTCAGGTGAAATCGGCTGTGATGCTGGCCGGTCTGAACACAACAGGCACAACCACCGTGATCGAACCCAAACCGTCGCGTGATCATACCGAACGCATGCTGCGTCACTTTGGCGTTGATGTGGATGTGAAGGTCAATGACGATGGTGGCCGCACGGTCAGCCTGACCGGCCCGGTCGAAATGAAGGCGGCTGATATTGTGGTTCCGACCGATCCGAGCTCGGCCGCATTTCCGATGGTGGCCGCACTGATCAATCCGGACTCACACGTCACCATTCGTGATGTGTGTCTTAATCCGCTGCGCACTGGCCTGATCACCACCCTGATTGAAATGGGCGGTGACATCACGATTACCAACGAGCGCGAAGAAGCTGGTGAAACCATCGGCGATCTGGTCGTGACCGGCAAGAACAGGCTCAAGGGCATTGTCGTTCCGGCTGAACGTGCACCATCCATGATCGATGAGTATCCGGTTCTGGCCGTGGCCGCGGCCTATGCCGACGGTGAAACCCGCATGTGCGATCTTGAAGAATTGCGCGTGAAGGAATCGGATCGTCTGGCCGCTGTTGCCGCAGGTCTTGAAGCCAATGGCGTGATCCATCGCATCGAAGGTGATGATCTGATCGTGACCGGCGGTGTTGTGCCGGGCGGTGGCATGGTGGAAACCCACCTTGATCACCGCATTGCCATGTCGTTCCTCGTTCTGGGTCTTGGCGCAGAAAAGCCGGTTGCGGTTGATGATGCCAACCCGATTGCGACAAGCTTCCCCAACTTCGAAGGTTTGATGGCGGATATGGGCGCGAAATTTACCCTGCATTCCTGATCAGGCCGACCAATATATAAGTCACGATCAGCACTTACATATAAGCAGCAGTATAATCACAGGGAGTGACCCCATATGATCATCGCCATTGATGGGCCTGCCGCGTCCGGCAAGGGGACCTTGGCACGTCGAGTCGCAGACGCAATGGACTATGCCTATCTTGATACCGGCCTGCTTTATCGTGCGACCGGCGCAAAAGTTCTGGCTGAAAATGGCGACCCGGCCGATGAAGCCGTCGCGGTTTCTGCAGCCGAAAACTTGTCTGCCGCCGATCTCGAGGACGAGGCCTTGCGCAGCGAGGAAGTCGGCACCGCTGCCTCAAAAGTTGCAGCGATTCCAAGGGTTCGCGCCGTATTGCTGGATTTTCAGCGCACCCTTGCCCGCACGCCGCCGGGCGGGAAGCGCGGCGCTGTATTGGATGGCCGTGACATCGGAACCGTGGTTTGTCCGGACGCGCCGATCAAGTTTTACCTGACAGCAAGTGTGGAAGAACGTGCAAACCGTCGGTTCAAACAGTTGCAGGAAAAAAATCCCGCTGCTATATACGAGCGCGTTCTTAAAGAGCTTGAAGAACGGGATGCCCGAGACAGTGCTCGCGATGTCGCACCGCTAAAGATGGCAGATGACGCAATCCATATTGATACGGATCGTCTGAATGCCAACGCAGTGTTCGATGCCGTCATGGCACATATCCATACCCATATGGGTGCGGATGACTGATCAAAAGGCGTTTTAACCGTCAGGCGTTGAACAATTCCGAGGTACCGGTCCTTTGGCCTGTTCCTAAGGTGAACGACTTGTGCGTTCACCTTTTCGTGTATGGAAGGTTCGCCTTTGCATGCGTTCGGGTTTGAACAGTGAATGACAAATCGCCGCAATTTTGCGGCAAAGACCACCGGACACAACCGGTTGGCCAGAATACAGTGACGATACTCGAAAGGAAGTCTGGTTTATGACCACCGCTGAAGAAGCACAATTCTCAACTGGCGAAGATTTTGCCGCCCTGTTGGCTGAAACCCTTGGTTCGGAAGACGAAGGTTTTGTCGGCCGCGTAATGACCGGTTCGGTCGTTAAGAAAACCGACGATGATGCCATCGTCGATGTCGGCCTGAAATCCGAAGGCCGCGTTCCGCTTAAAGAATTTGGTACCGGCGAAGTAAACATTGGCGATACCGTCGATGTTTATGTCGACCGCTATGAAAACAAGGATGGCCTGATCGTCCTGTCGCGCGAAAAAGCGCGCCGCGAAGAAGCTTGGGTTGAGCTGGAAAAACAGTTCTCCGATGGCAAACGCGTCGACGGCACCATCTTTGGTCGTGTTAAAGGCGGCTTCACCGTTGACCTGTCGGGCGCAGTTGCGTTCCTTCCGGGCTCCCAGGTGGACATCCGTCCGGTTCGTGACGTTACCCCGCTGATGAACAACCCGCAGCCGTTCCAGATCCTGAAAATGGATCGTTCGCGCGGCAACATCGTTGTTTCGCGTCGTGCCGTTCTCGAAGAGACCCGTGCAGAACAGCGTGCTGAACTGATCCAGAACCTTCAGGAAGGTCAGGTTCTTGACGGCGTTGTCAAAAACATCACCGATTACGGCGCGTTCGTCGATCTCGGCGGCGTTGACGGCCTGCTGCACGTTACCGACATCGCTTGGAAACGTATCAACCATCCGTCCGAAGCCCTTCAGATCGGCCAGACTGTTAAAGTCCAGGTTATCCGCTTCAACAGCGAAACCCAGCGTATCTCGCTTGGCATGAAGCAGCTTGAAGCTGATCCGTGGGAAGGCGTTGAAGCCAAGTACCCGGTCGGTTCGAAGTTCGAAGGTCGTGTCACCAACATCACCGATTACGGCGCATTCGTCGAACTCGAAGCTGGTGTCGAAGGCCTGGTCCACGTTTCCGAAATGTCCTGGACCAAGAAAAACATCCACCCGGGCAAAATCGTTTCGACCTCGCAGGAAGTCGAAGTCATGGTGCTCGACGTCGATGCCCAGAAACGTCGTATCTCGCTTGGTCTCAAGCAGTGCACCTCGAACCCGTGGGATGCCTTCCTGGCAGCTCATCCGGTCGAGTCCGAGATCGAAGGCGAAGTCAAGAACATCACCGAATTCGGTCTGTTCATCGGCCTCATGGGCGGTATCGACGGTATGGCTCACCTTTCGGACCTGTCCTGGGACCGTGCTGGTGAAGAAGTCATCAAGGAATACAAAAAAGGCGACATCGTCAAAGCCAAGGTTCTTGACGTTGACGTTGAAAAAGAACGCATCTCGCTCGGCATCAAACAGCTTGCTGGCGATCCGTTCAAAGAAGCCGTTACCGGCATCAAGCGTGGCGAAGCTGTAACCTGTGAAGTTACCGAAGTGAACGACGGTGGCATCGAGGTTTCTGTTGGCGACACCGAACTCAAAGGCTTCATCCGTAAAGCTGAACTGGCGCGCGAGCGTTCTGAACAGCGTCCGGAACGCTTTGCAGTTGGTGAAAAAGTCGACGCACGCGTCACCGCAATCGATTCCAAAACCCGCAAGGTTTCTCTCTCTGTCAAAGCACTTGAAGTTGCTGACGAGAAGAAAGCAATGGCGGATTACGGTTCGGCAGACAGCGGCGCATCGCTCGGCGACATCCTCGGCGAAGCTCTGCGCAAGAAGCAGGAAGGCGGCGAATAAGCCACCCTCCGACGAAATACGCTCTGCAGTTTTGCAGAACGAAAAGACGGGTCGCGCATTGCGCGGCCCGTTTTCTTTTGCGCTGATGGTGCCGAACACATTCACCGATGTGGATGATACCGGTGAATGGCGCATAGGCCTGATGGGCCCGGATGTTGCGTCAGATTATATATCGCAGGCTTTATGGGGCGGATTTTTTGCCCGACTCTGCCGATATCGGCGAATTTCGCGAAAATTTTGATTTTAAACGCTTTTTGTTCTTGCCTTCTGGCGTGATAAAAACCATTTGAAAAGGTGGTTTTCGGGGTTATCACCCCGGTTAAGTATTTGATTGAACAATTAGAACCGGAACACTCTGATGGCATTGGATGCCGATATCCTGCTGGATCGACGTCGACTGAAAAAATCCGTCTTTCGCTGGCGCGTGATGGCGGTGATTGCCGTGCTTGCGGCGATCGTGGTCGGCTTGTCGGGCACCGGTGTGAAGGACAGTGTACTGGGCGGCCTTGGGCCCCGGATTGTCGAAGTCACCGTTGAAGGCGTGATCACCGAAGATCCCTATCTTCTTGATGCGCTGCGCACGATTGAGGAAGACAGCGACGTTGTCGGTGTGATTGTCCATATCAACAGCCCGGGCGGCACCATGGTTGGTGGTGAAACGCTGTTTGAGGCGTTGCGTCGCATTGGCGAAACCCGCCCGATTGTCGCTGAAATGGGTACGGTTGCCGCATCCGGCGGTTATATGGCCGCGATTGCCGCAGACCATATCATTGCGCGCCGTGGCACGATTACCGGCTCGATCGGGGTGATTTTCCAGTCGATGAATTTCAATGGAACGCTTGAAAAGCTTGGCGTCGAACCGCTGACGGTAAAAAGCGGTCCGCTTAAAGCGGCACCCAATCCGTTCGAACCCGTTGATGATGTTGCAAAATCGGCCATGCAGGGCCTGATTTCGGACATGTTTGACGTGTTTGTTGAAATGGTCGCGACCCGCCGCGACATGTCGGTGGATACCGTTACGACTCTTGCCGATGGCCGTGTCTATACCGGTCAGCAGGCAGTCGCGAACGGATTGATTGACGAAATTGGAGGCCGTCGTGAAGCCTTGCGCTGGCTTGAGGAAGAAGCCGGTGTCACGACGGATGCACAGGTAGTGCCACTTGAGATCGAGTACCCGGAAGACGATTTGATGAGTGCTGTTCTTGAGGGAAACCTTGGAAAAGTGCTGTCATCTGAGGGGCTTAAACTTGACGGTTTGCTGGCGGTCTGGCAACCTGAATGAGAGCTTTTCTGACACATAATCTAATCCGTGGTTGAGTGAGACTGTCAGCATCAACAGGATGGGGCCTGGAAATGACAAAATCTGAATTGATCGCCCGCCTTGCCGAGATGAATCCGCATCTCTATCAGCGCGACGTTGAACGGATTGTTGCCACGATCTTTGACGAGATCACTGATGCGCTTGCGCGTGGCGACCGGGTCGAGCTTCGCGGCTTTGGCGCATTTTCCGTCAAACAGCGCGATGCCCGTATCGGGCGTAATCCGCGTACCGGGGATGCCGTCCCTGTCGGTGAGAAAAAGGTTCCCTATTTCAAAACCGGCAAACAGCTTCGCGAACGTTTGAACTGATTCCTGCCTGATCTTGTCTGACCGGCGATTGGGCGCGTATCGCACCTGCGTCACCCGCAACCTGCCCGATCTGGTCGGCGCGCAACACACAAAAACTGTGTGACTGTCGCCATGGCTTTTGTCCGGTTCTTGCCCCATACTGATCTGACTGATCATCAAACGTGACCTATTGCCGGGTCCTGAGCCATCCTTTGCGGGGATGGCCTGGGGGCGGCACAAGGAGCTAAGTAATGCGCTTCCTGTACTGGATTATTTCCATTCCGCTTGCCGTGTTGATTGCGGTTTTTGCTGTTTCCAACCGGGCGTTGGTAACGATTTCTCTCTGGCCGTTGCCGTTTGAAGTCGACCTGCCGCTGTTCCTGCCGATCATGGTCGCGCTTTTGATCGGGCTTGGCATCGGCTTTGCCTTTGAATGGTTGCTCCAGGGTAAGCACCGCCGTGCCGCACGGCGTATGGATAGCGAACTTAAGCGCATCAAAACCGATGACACCACGCACACCACACCCAATAGCGATCAAAAGGCCATTGGCCACAGCTGATCACGTCAAAGGGCTCCGTTTCGGGGCCCTTTTGCTGTCTTGCCCAAACAAACCACAAGCCGCGGGCTTCTGGCGCATGGCGCCCTTGCGGGGCAAGGGTCGGATTTGACATTGGCCTTTTTACACAAATCGGCTAAGCCATGTCCGGTCCGCCCGCAAAGGCAAATCTATCAGCCATCCTGACAGATCTGGGCCGACCTAACCTCGCCCACTGCCAACCCAATGCCCGCTTGATGGAGGACCGCATGACCCAGACCCTTGCCGCCAAAGACCGCATTTTCTGCGCGATTGATACCACCGATCTCGATCATGCGATCAATCTGGCGTCCAGCCTGTCTGGCGTGATTGGCGGGGCAAAGCTGGGCAAGGAATTCTTCGCCGCCCACGGGCCACAAGGGGTTCGGGCTGTTGCCAAGGCAGGCATGCCGATCTTTCTTGATGTCAAATATCACGACATCCCCAATACAGTGGCCGGTGCCATCCGTGCGGTTACGCCGCTGGGGCTTCGGATCGTGAATGTCCATGCCGCCGGTGGTCTGGAAATGATGAAACGTGCCGGTGATGCGGCGCGCGAAGCCGCCGACAAGGCCGGGGTTGAGGTGCCATGGGTGATTGCTGTCACCATCCTGACCAGCATGGATCAGGGTGATCTTGATGATGTCGGCCTCAAGGGCCCGATTGAAGAACGCGTGGTCAAACTGGCCGAACTGACCCAAAAGGCCGGTCTGGACGGGGTTGTATGCTCCGCACAGGAAATCACCCCGGTGCGCAAGGCCCTTGGCCCGGACTTCAAACTGATCACACCGGGTATTCGACCGGCTTGGGCAACCAGTGATGATCAGAAACGCATTGTGACGCCGGCGGATGCGGTTGCCATGGGCAGTGACGTATTGGTGATTGGTCGTCCGATCACCAAGGCCGATGATCCGGTTGCGGCGGCGCAAAAGATCGTCGCTGAACTTTCCTGATCCAGATGCCAGCCCCTTAATGCGCGTAGCTTGTCCGGTTTCCGATCAGGGGATGACAAGCTGCCATGCAAATTTCGCGATGGATTTGCGCACTGTGGTATCCCAGAATTGAATCGTTTCAAGAATTGATACATGATGCGTATCTCGCAGTTGCACAAAACGTTGGCCGCGCCACCCGCGCCACCCGCGCCGGCGTTGATCTGGATAGTCTGACATGACCGATATCACCACCCGCCCCGGATTTTTCGGGAACCTGCCGATTCTTGCGCTCGCCCTTGCGTCATTCGGGATTGGCACGACCGAGTTTGTCATCATGGGGCTTTTGCCCGATGTGGCGCTTGATCTTGGTGTAAGCATCCCCGATGCCGGGTTGCTGGTGACGGGCTATGCCCTTGGTGTGACTTTTGGCGCGCCGTTTCTGGCGATCGCCACGGCACGGATGGATCGCCGGCGTGCTTTGCTGCTGCTGATTTCCATCTTTATTTTCGGCAATTTCCTGTGTGCGATTGCGCCCGACTACTGGCTTTTGATGATGGCGCGTGTGGTCACGGCATTTTGCCATGGTGCGTTCTTCGGATTGGGGGCTGTTGTCGCCTCAAACCTTGTCGCCCCGCATAAACGCGTGCAGGCCATTGCCCTGATGTTTTCCGGTCTGACACTGGCCAATGTGCTGGGTGTGCCGTTTGGCACCGCCCTTGGACAGGAACTTGGTTGGCGCTCGACCTTCTGGGCGGTGGTCGCCATTGGCATCTTTGCCGCCAGCGCGCTTTATTTCGCCCTGCCGCGCAAGATCGCCGCATCCACGGGCAGCCTGTGGCTCGAAGCAAAGTCGCTTGGCAAAACCCAGGTTTTGCTGGCCATGCTGATTTCGGTGCTGGCCTCTGCCAGCATGTTTAGTGTCTTTACCTATATCACCCCGATGCTTCAGGAAATTACCGGCATCACCCCGCGTCAGGTGACCTATGTGCTGTTGCTGTTCGGGGTTGGTCTGACCTTGGGCAATTACATCGGCGGGCGTCTGGGTGACTGGCGTTTGATGCCGGCCGTCATCATTGCCTTTGTCTTGCTGATTGCGATCCTTGCGACCTTTACCGAAACGCTGACATCAGTGATTCCGGCAGTTGCAACCGTGATGTTGTGGGGGGTGGTTGCCTTTGCCCTGGTTTCCCCGCTTCAGATGCGCGTGGTGAACGAGGCATCCGATGCGCCCAACCTTGCATCAACCCTTAATCAGGGGGCCTTTAACCTTGGCAATGCGGCGGGTGCGTGGTTTGGCGGCATTGCCATTACCCAGGGTGTTTCCTATCAGCACATCCCGTGGCTTGGCGCCGCGATTGCGGTGCTGGCTTTGCTCTTCACGGTCTGGAGTCACCTGCTGGATCGCCGGGACGAAGTCCTTGTCGAAAACGGTGCCAGTGCCTGAAAAGTTGCCTGATCCAATACAAAACCCGTCATCCAAATGGCTGACGGGTTTTCTGTATGTCCGGTGTTGTTTTCCTTAACCGATCCAGTGGCGCATCTGATCCCAGCTGTGGCTGATGGTTGATCCGTACTGATCGATGATCAGCTTGATTGAAATCGCGATAGAGGTGACGACCAAAAGCGGTCGCACCAGACGCGCCCCCACCTTCATCACCATATGCGATCCGATCTGCGCACCGATCAATGCGCCAACCGCCATTACGCCACCAACAATCCACACGACCTCGCCCCCGGCAATAAACATCACAAGCGACGCAAAGTTCGAGGTGAAGTTGAGGATCTTGGTATGGGCGGTTGCCTTGGTCATATTAAAGCCAAGCAGGGCGACAAAGGCGATGGAAAAGAACGATCCGGTGCCCGGTCCAAAGAAACCGTCATAAAACCCGATGGCGAAACCGGCGGTAAAGGCGAATGTTGTCTTGCCGATGATCTGATGGGCATCAATGTCGCCCACGCGGGGTGAAAACAGGAAATACAGCGCAATCAGGATCAAAAGTGCGGGCAGGATGGTCATCAGAATGCCCGGATCAAGCATCTGGACCAGAACTGTACCCAAAGCCGACCCGGCAAAGGTCAGGACAATTGCCAGAACCATGTCGCGCGGATGAACATGACCCTTGCGAATGAAGTTAAGGGACGCACTGAAACTGCCAAAACTGCCCTGAAGCTTGTTGGTTGCCAGCGCCTGCGCCGGGGTGACGCCCGCCCACAGCAGGGCCGGAATGGTGATCAGACCGCCACCCCCGGCAATTGCGTCGACAAAGCCGGCAAGGGCGGCAACGGCAAACAGGATTGCAAGAAGTTCAAAACCAAATTCCATCGGCGAGCTTTCTAAATGGGGCGCGACCACACGTTGGGGGCGATGCAGCCTGTCAAAACAGCGCACATCATATGGCTTTGCATCCTTACGTCCAGTCGGATCGATTTCAGTCGTTGAATTGCGCGCAAGCCGTAGTCTAAAAGTCACACACCGTTCTTTTTATGAGTTCCAGATATGCCCGAATTGCCAGAGGTCGAAACAGTCACCCGTGGTCTGATACCCGTCATGGAAGGACAGGTTGTCGATCATGTCGTGCAGCGGCGCGCAAACCTGCGTTTTGCCTTCCCGGAGGGTTTTGTTGATCGCATGGCCGGGCGCAAGATCAATCAACTGACCCGGCGCGCGAAATATATCCTTGGCTATCTTGATGACGGGCAGGTGTTGCTGGTCCATCTTGGCATGTCCGGGCGCATGACCATCCATAATGACCCGAATGTCGGCGTGCCTGAACCCGGCAAGCATGATCATGTCGATTTTGTCATGGCGGACGGGGCGGTGGTGCGGTTTAACGATCCGCGGCGCTTTGGGGTCATTACCCTGATCCATGGTGACGAGGTCGCCACCCACAAAATGCTGGCCGGCATCGGGCCCGAACCACTTGGAAATGCCTTTAACGCCGCCGTTCTGGGGGTTGGCATCGCCAAACGGGCAAGCCCGATCAAGACGGTTCTGCTGGATCAGAAACTGGTGGCCGGTCTGGGCAATATATATGTCTGCGAGGCGCTGTTTCGGGCTGGCATCGCACCGGACCGTCTCGCAAAGGATCTCAAACCTGGCGAGATTGACCGTCTTTATCGTGAAATCCGCCTTGTGCTGGAAGATGCGATTGCCGCGGGCGGATCAAGCCTTAAGGACTATCGCCAAAGCGACGGCGAGCTCGGCTATTTCCAGCACAATTTCCGTGTCTATGGCCGTGAAGGCGAAACCTGCATTGCGGATGGCTGTGACGCCACCGTTGAACGCATCGTCCAGGCCGGGCGATCGACCTTCTTCTGCCCCAGCTGCCAAAAATAGCACCGGCACGAAACCTTCTTTGGGGCGTCACACGATCTGTCCCGGGCTTTTGCCAGACTGCCGTAGCGGCATCTTGGCAGGTGGGTGATGCATACGGGCGTCATCATTTGAAAACGCGGTGCAATCCATGACACGTCTGGTTGCGGCGTGCGGCCAAAATCGGTAAAACAGTATCAAAATATGGTTTCAGCCGAATCGGCCCGACAACGCCATGGAATCCTGCATCGGGATCAGCGGGCCGAACAGCGATAAAAGGATCACTTGCATGTCTTATGAAAACATCATCGTCGAGAAAAAGGGCAATGTCGGCCTGATCACGCTTAACCGCCCCAAGGCGCTCAATGCGCTGTGTGATGCGCTGATCAAGGATATCGGTGCGGCACTCGATGATTTCGAATCCGATGAAGAAATCCGTGCGATTGTCATTACCGGGTCGGAACGGGCCTTTGCTGCCGGGGCCGACATCAAGGAAATGGCCGATTACGACTATATGGATGTCTATAAAAACGACTTCATCACCAAGGGCTGGACCCGGGTGGCCTCGTGCCGCAAGCCCACCATTGCTGCGGTCGCCGGATTCGCGTTGGGTGGTGGCTGTGAAATGGCCATGATGTGCGACATCATGATTGCGGCTGACACCGCCAAGTTCGGTCAGCCGGAAATCACCATCGGCACCATCCCCGGTGCAGGCGGGACACAACGCCTGACCCGCGCGGTGGGCAAGGCCAAGGCCATGGAAATGTGCCTGACCGGGCGCATGATGGATGCCGAGGAAGCCGAACGCGCCGGTCTGGTTGCGCGAATCGTCCCGGCCGACTCGCTTATGAACGAAGCCATGCAGCTTGCCGAAAAGATCGCCTCCTTCTCCGGTCCGGTGTCGATGAAGGTCAAGGAATCGGTCAACAAGGCCTTTGAGATGACCCTGACCGAAGGCCTGATGTTCGAGCGCCGCGAATTCCATTCGACCTTCGCCCTCGAAGACCGGGCCGAGGGCATGAAAGCCTTTGGCGAGAAGCGCAAAGCCGATTTCAAGCACCGTTGATTGTTTAATCACCGGGCAACTTGACCCCTGATTCCGCGTGCACATATCTGCCTTGCGGGGCAAAAGAGTCCGAAGCCGCAGAAATTGAGGCGTTATGGCGGTATCGGGGGTTGACGAGGGTTTCGGACGGAGCTATAAGCCGCGCTCCGAATTACGTAACATTTGTTTGAAGAGACAGGTTCGCAATGGCTCACCATAAATCGGCCAAGAAGCGCATTCGCCGCAACGCCGCACGTGCAGAAGTAAATGGTGCACGTATCGGTCGCATTCGTACCTTCGTTAAGAAGGTCGAGGCTGCGCTGAACGTTGGCGACAAAGATGCTGCTCAGGCTGCGATGAAAATCGCCGAGCCGGAACTGGCACGTGGCGCACAGCTTGGCGTTCTGCACAAGAACACCGCTGCTCGCAAGGTTTCGCGTCTGGCTGCACGCATCAAGGCGCTTTAATTTATCCCTTACGGGATGGCGAGTCGAAGGCCGCACCTCTGGTGCGGCCTTTTCGCTGCCCGGATTTCGCAGAATCACCTTTTGTTCCTTGATTGCGCGGGTGCAAGAAACCGCAGAAAATAAGGACCGTTGCGGTGGCGAAATCCTTTTAACGTTCTGTTAAAGATCGCCTTGCCTGATGTGGGTCACATCAGTACAGTGTTTGGACTTTGCAGGTCGCGCAAAGCGACTGGCAACGAAGAACCAAAAAACAAAAGGCGCGAGTACACTTCCCTGATGATGTGGAAGGCCAGCGTGTTGATCAAAGCGATGATCAACGCGAGACGGTACTGTTTTGTCTTTTGCGGTCTTTGTCGTGGTGAAATAGGGAAATTCGGGGAAAGGTTCTTACAGTGCAGCACGCCGTGAGGGACACACAATCGGCACTGGGTCAATCCAAAGGGGGGATTGCGGGTGACGAGCACGCAGCACTTGATGATCATGCAGTTGCAACCTGGCAAGTCGTACGCGAAAAGCTGCGCGCCGAATTTGGCGCCACAGCCTATCGTTACTGGCTTGAGCCGGTTGGCCTGATCGCGGTTGAAGCCGGTGTTGCGCGCCTTGGTGCGCCGACCCGCGCCATGCGTGATTGGGTTACACAGCACTATCTCGACCGCATCCAGAAATTCTGGCATTCCGAAGATCCCGATGTGCATTTCGTTGAAATCAACATCGTGTCTGCGGCTGCCGCACAGGCCGGTTCAGCCGCATCAACCTCCAAAAATTCCTCTGCGGCTGCTGCGCCCGCATCCGGGTCGCGCGCCAAATCTGCACGTAATAACGAGTCCCGCGAAAACGTTGTTGCGTCACCGTGTCAGCCCGCAAGATCGGGTCGTACCGCAATCGCCAGCATGTCCGATGACGGCATTTCGGCAGCACTGGACCCGCGCTACACATTCGACAATTTCGTTTTGGGCAAACCCAACGAGTTCGCCTATGCCGCCGCGCGTCGTTTGGCAGAAGCCGAATCGGTCCCGTTCAATCCGCTTTTCCTGTATGGCGGGGTTGGTCTTGGTAAAACCCACCTGATGCATGCGATTGCCTGGCATATCCGCCGCACGCAGCCGCACCGCACGGTGATTTATCTCTCGGCCGAGAAATTCATGTACCGCTTCATCCGGGCGCTGCGCGACAAGAACACGGTTGATTTCAAGGACCAGTTCCGTTCGGTCGATGTGCTGATGGTTGATGATGTCCAGTTCATCTCGGGCAAGGATTCAACCCAGGAAGAATTCTTCCACACCTTCAATGCGCTGGTTGACCAGGGGCGTCAGATCATTGTTTCGGCTGACAAGTCACCGTCTGACCTTGAAGATATCGAGGAGCGCCTGCGCTCGCGGCTGGGATCCGGCCTTGTCGCCGATATCCACGCAACGACCTATGAGCTGCGTCTGGGCATCCTGGAGGCCAAGGCAGAACGTCAGGGCGTCGAGCTGCCCCAGCGGGTTATGGAATTCCTTGCCCACAAGATCACGGCCAACGTGCGTGAACTTGAAGGGGCCCTGAACCGTGTGATTGCGCATGCCCAGCTTGTGGGGCGTGAAATCGGGCTGGAGATGGTTCAGGACATTCTGCATGACGTTCTGCGTGCGTCCGAGCGCCGCGTTTCGATTGAGGAAATCCAGAAGCGCGTGGCAGAACATTTCAACATCAAGGTTTCTGACATGCATTCTGCCCGTCGTGCGCGTGCTGTGGCCCGTCCGCGTCAGGTGGCAATGTATCTGTCCAAACAGCTTACCACGCACTCGCTGCCGGAAATCGGCCGCAAGTTCGGTGGGCGCGACCACACCACGGTCATGCATGCTGTACGCAAGATCGAAGAACTGCACGGAACGGACCCGTCCCTGTGCGAAGATATCGATCTTTTGCGCCGTATGCTTGAAAGCTGATTGGTTGTCTGACTGATAGCCAAGTGACTGGGAATTTTGATGAAATCCGCCGTAACTCACGGCGGATTTTGCTTTTGAATCTGGCTGGATTTTTCCCCGAATTTGATCAGTAAAACTGCGAGTCGCGCGGTTTGCCCCGCTTTGCGCGTTCAAGGCATATTTTTGTCCGCCGACTCCTTTTATTTGCTTGGGTTTAAGCCGTAAAAATCCTTCGATTTCCCGGTATGCATGTTATAATGCCCCTTCCGCACCCGAAAGGGTGTGGGTCAGGTAGGAAAACTGATTAAAAATCAATTTGTTAAACAAATACTGACAGACGGATAGGACGGGCATGAAGCTGACCATCGAACGCGCGGCGCTGTTGAAATCGCTGACCCATGTTCAAAGCGTTGTTGAACGACGTAACACCATTCCGATTCTGTCCAATATTTTGCTGCGGGCAGAGAATGATCGTCTCTCGCTCACCGCGACCGACATGGACCTTGAAGTCATCGAAACCACGACGGCTGAGGTCTCTGAACCGGGCGCGACCACAACCCCTGCCCATACCCTTTATGAAATCGTTCGCAAGCTGCCAGAAGGCTCTCAGGTGCAAATCGCGCTTGAGCCGGGCGCAGGCCGCCTGACCCTGTCTGCCGGTCGCTCGAAATTTAACCTTGCGGTTCTGCCGGTCGATGATTTCCCGGTCATGTCTGGTGGCGACCTTCCGGTCAGCTTCGGTCTGGCTGCGGCCGAACTGCGCGGTCTGATCGACCGTGCCGAATTTGCCATCTCGACCGAGGAAACCCGTTACTACCTCAACGGTATCTATTTCCATGCCACCGACGCCGAGGGCACCAAGATCCTGCGCGCGGTCGCAACCGACGGTCACCGTCTGGCACGCGTCGAAGCGCCGCTGCCTGAAGGTGCCGAAAACATGCCGGGCGTTATCGTGCCGCGCAAAACCATTGGCGAGTTGCGCAAGCTGATTGATGAAACCGGCGAGGCGGTCGATATCGCAATGTCAGACACCAAAATCCGCTTTGGCTTTGGCGAGGCGGTTCTGACCTCAAAACTGATTGATGGCACCTTCCCGGACTACGAACGTGTCATTCCGTCGGGCAACGACAAGACGCTGGATATCGAATGCAAATCCTTTGCGGATGCTGTTGATCGCGTATCGGCCATCTCGATTGAAAAATCGCGCGCGGTAAAGGTTGTTCTGTCGGGCACGACCCTGACCCTGTCGGCATCAAGCCCTGAACACGGCACCGCGTCCGAGGAACTCGAAATCAATTACGACGCCGAGGATATCGAGATCGGTTTCAACTCGCGCTATCTGCTCGACATCGCCAAGCAGGTTAAGGGCGATACGCTTAACCTTCTGATGTCGGACGGTTCAAGCCCGACCATTCTGCGTGACACCGACGACCTTTCGGCATTGTACGTTCTGATGCCGATGCGTGTTTGACGGTAAGCACGATACGCTGTGGCTGCTCTTGCCAATAACCTCATGCCAAAAGACGGGGTGTCGATGACAAGCCGTCTTGCCGTATCCCGTATCCAGCTCAGCGAGTTTCGCTGTTACGAAGGCCTGCGTCTGTCGCTCGACAGCTCGCCGGTCGTGCTGACCGGGCCAAACGGGGCTGGCAAGACCAACCTGCTTGAAGCCGTATCGCTTCTTGCACCTGGCGGTGGATTGCGCCGTGCCAAGCTTGGTGAAATGGCCCGCAGCGTTCCGCCCACCCAAAACGGGGCCCCGCTTGCTTGGGCGGTTTCGGCCGATATGGAAACCCCCGACGGGGTGTTCCAACTTGGCACCGGCCTTGATCCGGCGGCTCTTGAACAGGGGCGTGAACGTCGTGCGGTGCGGATTGACGGGCAGACCCAGCGCGGGCAGGCGGCCTTGGGCCGGGTATGTGCCGCGGTCTGGCTGACACCCCAGATGGATCGACTGTTTCTTGATGGTCCGTCCGCACGCAGGCGCTTTCTGGATCGGCTGGTTTATGGCCTTGATCCCGATCACAGCAGCCGCGTTGCCGCCTATGAGCACAGCCTGCGTTCGCGCGCGAAACTGCTTAAGGAAGGCAAGGGCGATGACAAATGGCTGGCCTCGATCGAGGATTCAATGGTCCGCCATGGCATTGCGGTTGCCGTGGCACGCGGCGAATTGCTTGAACGGCTGCGCCGGGCCGGGACCATGGCCATCGGGCCGTTTCCGGCTGCGCGCCTGGCGTTGACCGGCGATCTGGAAGATTGGCTGGAAAGCCTGCCCGCGGTCGAGGTCGAAGATAAAATGCGGGCCGCATTGCGCGACGGACGTGGACGTGATGCGACCTATGGCGGGGCTGTTGTTGGCCCGCAACGCAGTGATTTGCTGGTCTGGCATGATGCAAAGGGCCAGTCGGCAGATCAATGTTCCACCGGGGAACAAAAGGCGTTGTTGCTGGCGATCATTATGGCCAATACCCGCCTGCAGACAAAGGCGCGCGGGGCTGGCCCGCTGCTGTTACTGGACGAAGTGGTTGCGCATCTCGATGCAGAACGCCGCAACCATTTATTTGATGAAATCGTGGCGCTTGGCGTCCAGGCCTGGATGACAGGCACGGACCGGGCGCTGTTTGAAGGTTTGGACGGTCGTGCGCAATTCTTCCGCGTGGAAGATGCCACACTGACCCTTGAAACCACTCCGTGAATGCCGAGGTTGTGACCCTATGACCAACGAAACAGAAACGCCGAACACTGGTGAAACGTCGCCGGAGTATGGTGCAGAATCGATCAAGGTTCTCAAAGGCCTTGAGGCGGTGCGCAAACGCCCGGGCATGTATATCGGCGATACCGATGACGGAACCGGTTTGCACCATATGATCTACGAAGTCGTCGATAACGCAATCGACGAGGCACTGGCCGGTCACTGTGACACCGTTTGGGTGCAGCTCAATGGCGATGGCTCTGCCACCATTCGTGATAACGGGCGTGGCATTCCGACCGACATGCACAAGGAAGAAGGCGTTTCCGCCGCCGAGGTCATCATGACCCAGCTTCATGCCGGCGGTAAGTTCGACCAGAACTCCTATAAGGTTTCCGGCGGTCTGCACGGTGTGGGTGTGTCGGTGGTGAACGCGCTTTCCACCCTGCTCAAATTGCGCATCTGGCGTAACGGCAAGGAACACTACATGGAGTTTTCCGGTGGTGATGCCATCAAGCCGCTTGAGGTCGTCGGCGACGCCCCGCTGACCGAGGATGGCACGCCGCTTTCGGGCACCGAAGTCACCTTCTATCCCGATGCCGAAATCTTCACGATGACCGATTTCGACCTGCCGACGCTCGAACATCGCCTGCGTGAACTGGCCTTCCTGAACTCGGGCGTGATCCTGACCCTGCGTGATGAACGCAGCGGCGATCCGGTCGAAACCAAGCTGCATTACGAGGGCGGCATTCGTGCCTTTGTCGAATATCTCGACCGCAACAAGGTCCGCCAGATCGAAGAACCGATTAGCATTGAAGGCGAAAAAGACGGCATCACCGTTGAAGTCGCCCTTCAGTGGAATGACAGCTATCACGAAACCACGCTCTGCTTTACCAACAACATCCCGCAGCGCGATGGCGGCACGCATATGGCTGGCTTCCGTGCTGCCCTGACCCGTCAGATCAACTCCTATGCGCAGGAAAGCGGTATCGCCAAAAAGGAAAAGGTCGCCCTTTCCGGTGATGATGCCCGTGAAGGCCTGTCTTGCGTGATTTCGGTCAAGGTTCCCGATCCGAAATTCTCATCCCAGACCAAGGACAAGCTGGTCTCGTCCGAAGTGCGTCCGGTGGTGGAAAACATCCTCAATGACAGGCTCGCCCAGTGGCTTGAAGAACATCCCCAGGATGCGCGCAAGATTGTCACCAAGGTGGTCGAAGCCGCATCTGCACGTGAAGCAGCGCGCAAGGCACGCGAACTGACCCGCCGTAAGGGTGCGCTGGATATCTCGTCGCTTCCGGGCAAATTGGCAGACTGTCAGGAACGCGATGCGTCCAAAGCCGAACTGTTCATCGTGGAGGGTGATTCCGCAGGTGGATCGGCCAAACAGGGCCGTGAACGTGGTTTCCAGGCCATCCTGCCGCTGCGCGGCAAGATCCTGAACGTTGAACGCGCGCGCTTTGACAAGATGCTTTCAAGTCAGGAAATCGGCACGCTGATTACCGCCATGGGCACCGGGATTGGCCGTGATGACTTTGACATCGAAAAGGCCCGTTACCACAAAATCATCATCATGACTGACGCCGACGTCGATGGTGCGCATATCCGAACCCTGCTTCTGACCTTCTTCTATCGCCAGATGCCCGAACTGGTCGAACGCGGGTATCTTTACATCGCCCAGCCGCCGCTCTATCGCGCCAAGCGCGGTAATTCGGTCCAGTATCTCAAGGACGACCGCGAGATGGAGCAATACCTGACCGCACAGGGCACCGAGGACGCCGTTCTTACCCTTGCCGATGGTCAGCAGCTGGCAGGCCCGGACCTGGTCCGTGTCGTCGAGCTGGCGCGCAAGGCCAAAGGCTTCCTTGAGCCGCTGTCGATCAAGCTGCCGATCTCCGTGCTTGAACAGGCCACCCTTGCCGGTGCGCTGAACCCGGCATTGCTTGATGATGATGGCAAACGCCTTGAAGCGGCCGAAACGCTGGCCAAACATCTCGACAGCCTCGAAGAAGACTATGACCGTGGCTGGCACGGCGAAGCCCCGATGGACGAAATCGTCCTCTGGCGTATGCTGCGTGGTGTTGAACAGCGTCATATCATCGATGGCAATATCCTGCGTTCGGCAGAAGCCCGCGCGATTGCCGGCATTCTTGGCGATCTGCGTGAACTGTTTGAAAAAGGCGCGCAATTTGTTGCCAAGGACAAGACCTGGAAAATCAATGGCCCGGTCGATCTGGTCAATGCAGTGATGGAATTCGGCCGTCGCGGCATTTCCGTCCAGCGCTATAAGGGTCTGGGGGAAATGAACCCGGATCAGCTTTGGGAAACCACGCTGGATCCGAACGTCCGCTCCCTCCTGCAGGTAAAAGTCAACCACGCAGACGAGGCCGAGGAAGTCTTCTCCACCCTCATGGGCGACATCGTCGAACCCCGCCGCGACTTCATCCAGTCAAACGCACTCAAGGTTGCAAACCTTGATGTATAAGCGGTGATGTCTTGTGAATTGACTCATAAAATCGGAAACGCGACACATAAATCTAGAATCTGTGACTCATAAAACGAGAAAGGCCCGGTCAAACGGGCCTTTTTTGCTTTTGAGGACTGGTTTTAATTTGAAGTCTATCCATCCGAAGCAATTTAAGTTTAGTTAGGTTCGTCGGACTAAATTGTGTATTTCTTACTATCTACTCTCCTTTAGGTTTTGTCGGTTGAAATTGGAATTGATCAGGTATGAAAATAACAGCTGCAAAAATCCGAGAACTGATTTCAGAAGAGCTGATAAAGGCTCAACCGGACTCAAAGAGAATTGCCGAGTTGTCTGATCTTTTACTGGATGAAACCGAGAGCGGTGTTCGCTTTTCCATTGACGCTCAGCATATCAATCGACTGGGTTTGGAGTTGGTTGGTAAGCAGGAAACAGCTCTGTCGGAGCTAATCAAGAATGCATACGACGCTGACGCGACATTTGTCGGTGTGACCTTCAGTGATTACGAAAAAAAAGGAGGGCGGCTGCTAATCGAAGATGATGGGCAGGGAATGGATGAAGACGTTATCAAAAAGACCTGGATGCGTTTGTCCACGTCAGAGAAAATTGACAATCCCGTCTCCGAAACATTTCAGCGACCAAGAGCAGGACAAAAAGGCATAGGCAGATTTGCTGTGCAACGTTTGGGGAAAAAATTAACCCTAGAAACTGAGGTGGCAGGGGTTGATGTCGGCTTGCGTGTTGAGTTCGACTGGGACAAAGATTTTGTTGCGGGAAGAGACCTAGACAAAATTTGGAGCCATGTTGAAAGGTATAGTAAACCTAACAGCAGGCATGGAACCCGCTTATTGATTTCATCGCTTCGCGACAAATGGTCCGAAGCAATTTTTCGTCGTGTATGGAAATCAATTCTATTCTTGCAACCGCCTCATAGGGTTGCGCCTATTTCAGGTGGTGGGACCTCGGACCCAGGATTTAGGGTGAGTATTAATGAACAGAGTGAAGATGCTGTTCGATCAGACTTCTCTATTGAAAGCAGTTTCCTAGACTACGCAATTGCACTGGTCGAAGGGGAAATAGATTCCGATGGAGTCGCAACATTTAAGGTCAAATCTGAGAGGCTAGACTTTGAAGCAGAGCACGTTTCAGAAACTCGGTTCTTGCTGACAGGTCCTGTCAAATTGGAAGCAAGGTATTTTGTGTACCAATCTGACTCAATGCCTGGAAACATGACAAGGGTTGCAGCGAAAATTGGCCAAGAGTTTGGGGGGATTAGAGTCTATCGCAATGGTTTCCGCGTGCTTCCATACGGTGAACGTATGGATGACTGGTTACGACTGAACGAAGATGTAGCAAGAAGAAATATTATCGTACCTGCAAATAACTATAACTTCTTTGGTCACTTGGATCTTGATCAAGAAAGTAACTTACTATTGCAAGAAACAAGTTCAAGGGAAGGGTTGATAGAGAATGAGGCCTTCGATGAGCTCAAGGACTTTGCGCGAAAATGTGTTGAGTGGGCAGCACTTAGAGTAGCCGCTGCGCGCGGTGCAAAAGTTACGACGAAGCAGAAAGACTTCGTCTCCAAGCTGAGAAAACCAACATCAGCCATTAGAGAGCAAATAGAAACACAGAAAATGAAAGTTGTTTCTGATGTTTCGGAAAATAATAAATCCAGTGAAATTGTTGGAGTGCTAGAAGAGGCATATAAGGTTGCTGAAGAGTTTGAAAACCAAACACAAGCACAATTCGATCACATGCTACAATATGAGAACATGCTTCGGATTTTGGCATCTCTCGGCGTATCGATATCTGTTTTTGCTCATGAACTGAAAGGAAGTAGAAATGATGTTGAAGCGAATATTTCATTAATAGAAAAGAATATTGATAGAAATAATGAAAATAAAATATATGGAAATATAAAAAAGCTTAGAGAATCCGTATCAAGAGTGTTTTCTCTTGGAAATTATATAGATAATTTAATTTCACATACAGATACTAGATCTTTGTCAAATAGATCTGTGGCCGGAATATTGGAAACATTTTTTTCACAATTCTCCGGATATCTCGACAATCAGGGAATTTCATTTGAAGTTAATGTCGATCCTCAACATCTCAGAACTTGTCCTGTGCATAGAAGTGAACTCGACTCTGTCCTCTTCAACTTTCTTACCAACTCTATCAAGGCAATTCGTCGGGCTAAGCAAGATAAACCAAAGATTCTTGTACGCGCGGTAGAGAATAATGGTGAAGTTGTTATTAATTTTGAAGATAACGGTACAGGAATTGATGACGATCACATAGATAGTGTATTTGGTGCTTTCTACACTACATCAGACCCTGACCCAGATGATATTACGGGTCGAGGCACTGGGCTTGGGCTAAAGATTGTCTCGGATATCGCCAATTCGTACGGCGGTTCTGTCTCCGTCGAGAAACCTTCCGAGGGATATATGTGTTGCCTTGAGTTTAGAATCCCTTCAGCGAAAGAAGAGTGAAATGTCATCCAAGTGTTTATATGTAGATGATGAAGAGAACTCTTACGACGAGCTGTTATCATCTGAAGAGTATGGTTTGGAGTTTTCATCCCCTTTCCCTACCAATGAAATTGATGCATTGGTAAATAATATCATCGATTTCCAGCCAGAATTACTGGCGTTGGATTATCGATTGGATGAGCATCAAAAGAATCATGAAAACAAAAATTACTATAAAGCTGGAGGGGTAGCTCAGCTAATTAGAGAGAGGGCAGTCGAACAACCTGGCAAGGATTTTCCCATAGTTCTTGTTTCTAATGAAAGAAAGATAAAAGACTTATATAAACCGGACAGAACGGCTCATGATCTGTTCGATGACTATTATTCGAAAGAGATGCTGGCAAATGATCTTCCACGTATTCAGCTAGAGCTGAAGAGTCTGATTGAAGGCTACAGATCGATTGTGGCGTGTTCTAGGGCAGCTACCGACTGTGCCCGTCTGCTTGGTATTGATGACGAAGAATGGAGAGAATTTGGCGCAGGTGATTTCCAAAGTGAATTCGAGAACGTGATTTCATCTCCACCCCATGTGGTCGCAAGGCACTTTCTTCAAAACCTTATAAAAAGAACTGGAATACTGCTGACTCCTTTGGATGTATTCGCACGTCTTGCAATTCATCACGAAGATGCTGCTGCAGAAAGGATTTGGGCTCATCTCAATAAAGAAGGTCTTCAATACGAGGGTGTCTTTGCCAGTGGATACCCAAGAGTTTGGCGTCACAGGTTCGAGAACTGGGCGGTTACAATATTTGGTAAGCCCTTCTCATCTGTGAAGGGCTTAGAACGCTCGCAAAAGATCGGACAACTGCTCGGTGTGGATATCAAACCAGTGCACTCTAAGTGGACTGGTAGCGATAAAGAGTATTTTGCTTTCCCATGTGCGAGCTGTTCTCACCCGACAGAGCAGTTTAATTCGGTTGCTGTCTACGACCGAGCCTTTCCCTCGTATACTGATCGTCGACGAGTGTGTTTTGATTGTCTCAGAAAGGATTTAGATAAGGAATATGGACTGAAAATCCAATCAGGAGATGTGACTCTCGCTGAGCAGGTACGTACCGGAAAGATAGGGGCTGATAAGTGACGATAAGCGCTGCAGATATGGCAGAGGTGCTCAGCTCGGCGGTCAACGCATTATTTGAAGTCGAGGTCGTTCAGCAGGAAAGTTTGAGTTCTATCAGAGGTGTCTGTAGTAGGCTTCGTTCAATTGCAAAAGGTAGTGATGACAGCGCTTGGGCGTATCAAATACCTCGCGGCGATCCAATATTATTTCAGTATGCGACTGATGAAGACGGAGAGTTAATTCAGCCTATAATAATTGCTGAAGAAATAGGGATAAGTATCGGTGAGCATGATTTCCCTTTCACTGCATGGGATATTGCTCTTGAAATATACTACCTTGGTGCTGAACGTGCAGACCTTGCTGAAAATCCGGTTGATGAAGAAAACCCGTTCTCCAAATATGTTCCTTGTGCTCGGTGGCACTCCGACCTTGCCAACGAAGACCAACCTGGTCCAAGGACCCACCTCCAATACGGTGGGCACTTCAGAGGATTAAGACAGTACGATTCTAAGCTTAAGGTGCCCCGTTGGCCATTTTACCCATTAGATCTAGTTCTGATGTCTGAAATTGTAGCTGCCAACTTCTTTGAAGAACGTTGGCGAGAGCTTCAACAAAATAGGAATTGGTGCGAGGCCGTCAACAAATGTCAAAAACTGTGCTTGATACCGTATTTAAATCGCATCAAAGGTGTTCTGGATGTCTCTACCACAACTGTACTAACCAGCACGTGGAACGATAACTGGACTTAAGCCTTTTTTGTTCGTTCAGGGTGTCTTAAAACCCTTAACGCTTTGAGGCATTTGTCCAATTCAATGCAAACTGACTCAGTGCGATGTCCGAATATTTTTGTTAACAAGAACTCATCAGCTAATTTTCGAGCGTGAACATATCTTTCGAGTCTCAATAATTTATCGATATTGGTAAATGTTGACTTTATCTCTCGCCAGTCTTCGAATTCTGGTAGCAGAATTCGAATTTTCTCTGCCTCTCGTGGCTCGTGCTTTAAGACACCCGAGCCGTATTTTCGTCCGACTATTTCGGCAGAAATTTGCGAGAAAGTTGATAGTAGAGAAATTGCTATCAACATCTTATCAGTTTTCTTTGAAGTCATAGACCCTTTAAAAAACACACGATGGATCGTGTTTGTGCAGTTTAGTCCCATTGCATTGATGACTATCCGTGGCCCGAGATGATGCATTACCGGGAAAAAGGCGTCGGGAGTTTGGTAGTCCTCAGTTTTGCACCAGAGTTTTCTCTTCTTGAATGTAGCAACGGTCTCAATTTTTGCTTTTGGGTATGAGTCCAAATAGCTTTGAATCCGCTTATTCTTTGATGGTGCGGTGTCGGAGTTTATCAAGCCACTCCGGTTACCTTCATTCCAATCAATATCTTGATCATTCTTCGTGAACTGAACGCCGCTTGCTGATGAAAATTTCGCCAGAACTGGGATTAGATCTGATCGGCGAAGTTTATTTGATGTTGCTGTCGTTTTGTCGATTACGAAGAACTTGTTCTCCCCAGTCACGAGACCAATTCTGACGTCGGCGACGTCTCCAAAGCTATGGCACGCACTGTTAGAGGAAATTTCATCGAGCAAGGATCTTGTTTCTACCGCGATGGAGTCTGCGACCGGGCTTCCACATGACGCGCTGCTGAAGAGTTCTCCAGCATCCCACTGATGAACTTTGTCAATAAGCTCAGCGACGTCACGGCATGAAGTCAGATTGATGTCCTGTTTGCCCGCTTTTTTGCTGGGGCTGTAATCGTCACCTAGAACAACGATCGTTTGTTCATCGGTACCTTCATACAAGAAAAGGCGTTCCTTGATCGAGAAGGCATGGATGCGCTTGAATCTGCTGCTAAGAAGCTGGCGGAGCGGCTCTGCGTAATTAGCTTGCGTAAAGCTTCCTGGTAGGACCCAGGCAATACGACCACCTTTTTTCAGGTAGGTTAGACCAAGGGCTACAAAGTATGCCCAGAGGCTGGACCTAAGATCGAGATGGATGTTGTTATCTTCGAGTTTCGCTATAGCGACTTCCCGCGACGAATGGGGAATATTCTGATAGGGGACGTATGGCGGATTGCCTATAACTGCGTCAAACGTTTTGGGCCAGCTTTGGTCAGGAACATGAGCCAGAAAATCACCGAGCGTGAAATTACTTGTATCTACAAGTCCACCAAAGGTATTCGACAAATGGGAAAAGGCGCGAGGATCTATGTCGCAGCCATACAAATTGACATGACCTTGAGATTTGCCAAATTCGTTTAGCCTCTCAGCCGCAGACTTCAAAAAACCACAGCCGCCAAAGCTGGGTTCTAGCACATAGTCAGTTGCGGACCGGATGGACCATTTTGTGAGAACATCTACAAGCTTTTCAGGAGTGTAATAGGCGCCAAGCTGTCTTTTCTCACTTGGTTCATGCGTCACATCTATAGGCAAATTTACAATGTTCATCTTGCCTAGGATAACCTTGTCCTGAATTCGTACTGTAGTGGGTTTACCACAAATGACTCGAGGCACAAACACTTGCTTGCCTTATGAGTCAAGAACATTGTTAGGAATTTTTGCCTCAGAAGGCGCTATTTGGGTAGGCGAGCTAGAAGTTCTTCAATTTGGCCAATCACGCCGTTCTTTCCCCCGTTGTTGGGGGCCAATTCAACATAGCGCTTTGTTGTTTTGAGGATATCGAGAATTTCCTTGTAGTCTGCCCGGCCGATTTTCACGGTATCTGATTCGTGCATTTCGAACTCCCTAGGTGATGATTGGCAGGTTAAATATGTAGTCCAAGGGTAAAAAATCTTATCACGCACTCAACCTCTTTGGGAATTAAGCGCAATCCCAATTGCCTTTAGTTTGTTTTAAGCGAGGCCTATTCACGCTGCCAACACGCAGAACACCGCAAATGACAACAATACTGAAGGCGTCATTTGATCAGATGTACGAATGATCGAGTTATTGAAGAGCTCGGCGAGGGCCGAATTTCTATCCGTGTAAATAGCTAGTTTACAGCTACGAAGACTCGTACGCTCCGTGCGAGCGGGTCGTTAACATTCGGGATGACTGCACCGTCGAGCAGAAGTGTTCTTTGATCCAGCGGTTCCTCTAGACACGATTTGATTTGCTCGAAGGTCAACATGTCCACATATCGTGCCCGGAGATTTGGCAAATGCTCATTGCTGTAATTGTCAGGTATTTGAAAGATGATGGCCGCCGGGTCGAATATTCCTGTTGGGGCCATACCATAGCCATCAGTTTCATGCAGAATCTCGAATGCATGGAAGTATATGATACCGGACGGATCGTATAAATCTGTCGAAAGTTGGCGTGTCCAGTTGTCCCCCGATTGATCGGCGAAGCCGCGGGCGAGCAACCGGGATTCGTCGATTGTTGAAAAAACGGTTAGCACATAAGTCGTTTCAGCCAAGGCTGTGAACCAGTTGTCACCAAGATCAAGGCCGATTTTCATTTTTCGGAAAGATAGAGAGATTTTTGAAATTAAATCGTCCATCCCACTCAACAACTCTTCGCTGAATACGTCGGCAAACTCGATATATTTGAGCGCTTGGCAAAGTTCCATTTGAGGTCCAGCGTGGTCAGGAAGGTATATCGAACGGCTGTAATCGATGATGAACTCGTGTGCTCTAAACAGGAAAAGGGGCTCGTTCGATCGGTTTGCGGGGACGATTTCGTAAATCGTCTGATCCTGTCCTTCAATCATTGGGCTTGGTACCCGAATGATTTGGATCGTGTTTAAGTGCCGATTGAGGCGATCGACCAGCGTGGTATGTGATTGCTCGGGGTTATTCTGCTGAGCGAGAGCAGGAAGCGTAAAAAGAAATACAAAAGCCAGACCAGCAATGACAGGAATCCTCATCGGCGTCCTCCTTGAGGCGACAACCTCTATAACGCGCATTTCTCGCGGCCAACCGGATCAACGTCTCTTTATCTGTTTAATATCTATATTAATTATATATTGTGTATTTAGATTCAACTTTTAATTTTAAATTGCATCAATTTGCTCAAATGTGGAGCTGCGACCTCCCTATTCCTGTCTACAGGACGACGTTTTGGGTTACATGAGATAGCTTAGCCTGCAGTTCTTAGGAGCTCAGTGATGCGCCTCTTGGGGGGGGTATTTTTTGCCAAAATCGCGAGTTGTTGTAGGTTTTGCCACTTCCGTGAAATTTATTCACGTCATTATGTGAGCTGAATATGGTGATCAATCGGCTCACGAGGGAGTCTTGTGATGGGCAAATGGAACTGGCAGCTCAGCGATTGGCCCAACTTCAATTGGGATAGGCAGCAGACCCAATCCCGCCTACCTTCTGTTTCTCATAAACAGGGATACGTGGGCGGATTGGTCAACTCGCTGAACGGCAGCCGAGCCTTAATAGCCAAAGCACTTACTGAGAACATTGTTGCTTCTTTTGCAATTGAGGGCGAGTACCTCGACGCAAATGTTGTATCGGATGAAATCGAGCGCGGGTTTGGCCAACCTCCCTCTTGCGAGAGGGCCAAGAGTGTCGGTCTCCTGGAGGCAAACGCTGCTGCTTTGGTATCAAACGTTTTTGACAATTCCGCTCAAGACCTCACTCCCCATCGATTAGGGGTGTGGCAGCGCTGCATGTTCGAGAGGACCTACTCGCCAGCTCAAATCGGACAGCCTGCAAGATGGCGAACCGAAAATATCAAGGTGGTTTCCGGTGGAAGCGACGACCGGAGAATTCATTTTGAAGCCCCTAGCCCGTCACGCGTCGCAATTGAGATGGAAACATTCCTTAACTGGTTCGCTTCTAGCCGAGAAGCCAAAAAAATAGATCCAATTTCGAGAGCTGCTTTGGCTCACCTGTGGTTCGTGACCGTGCATCCGTTCGAAGATGGCAATGGCAGGAGCGCACGCGCGGTTGCTGACCTGGCACTATTCCAGTCAGACAAAAATGCTGTCTTGTACCCAATGGCGCCTTACATTTTAGCCGACCGTGAGAACTATTACCGAGTGTTGGGGCGAACTCAGTCTTCCGGTTTGGACATAACGGAATGGATGATCTGGTTTTTCAAAACTTTGGAAAATGCACTTGATGGGGCAATCACGAGATTAAGCTGGAATATTGAAGCAAACAGCCTCGTGACAATGCAGCCAGAAAATCGACTTCTGACGCAACAAGTTAGAATTCTTGTGCTGCTGCATGATGATGCGGATCAGAATGTCATAAGCGCATCACAATATGCTGCGATTAACGACGTTAGTAAGGCGACAGCGACGCGCCACCTTACTGACCTGGTCGACAAAGGCTATCTATGCGTTTGCGAAGGACGCGGGCGTTCGACGAAATACCGTTTGTCAGGTAAATAATTGATCAGGCATCACACCATGCCAAAATCTGGTATGCCCTGACGCATGATTTCGCGAAGGGTTAGAGAATAGCGCGAGGGTCGTGCGTCTCCTTTTGGACGACGAACAATCTTCATCTCGCCGCCCTCTTCGTCAAATTCGATGATCCCAACTTGATGAATGTCCAGAGCGTCAATCGCAGCATTAATTTCTTCTGATGGCCATCGGAACGAGCTGTTTCTGCAAAGCCATACGTGGCGGAAAAAACTCGAGCGATAATCGATATCAGACAGCAGGTTCTGGAAAGCCAGTTTGTGTCTTGCGGGAACACTGGTCATGAACATGAAACCGTCAACCAGCTGCAAGGCGCCATCATCGCCACAACGAATGCCAACAGCGTCAATGCTGACGAATTCAAACTCATACCTCTTGAAATAGATACTGACATCGTCACCTCCGTACAGAAGGGACTTGTGCTCATCAATTAAAGCGAGAGCTTGTTCTCTATGAAGTGCGTCTTTGCGCGTCAAGAACGTTGGCTTCGCCGACGAAGAGTGCTTTCGGTTCGTTACTTCACTGAGGATTTCCTTGATACGCACCACCGGGACCCTCTCGTCGCGCATTTGAGCCAGAAGATTGAATGCAGCATCCGGATCAGCGCTGTAAATACGTGCGAACAGCTCAGCAGTATGAAAGTGGCCCAGTACGTCAAATAGGGCATTTGGTTCGAGTGAACGCTGTCCGAGAATTTCTTGCAGTTTCGTTTTTTCGCGATCTGCGATGGCATTGCCGCGGATGAGTGTTGAGCGCATCCGTTGCAACGCGTTGCGTGTATACCCGGATTTCTGAGCAAGCATCTCCCAGAAATGTTCTTTATTTGCAGAGTATTGCTTACCTGCTGGCGTTTTTTCGATCTCGTTGATGATCGACGCTATTTGTGTCCAGGGCATCCGCCGGCCCCGTGCGTCGTCCAATTTTGCAAGCAGTTCATCAAAGGATTGCGCGTTCATCTTGGGGAGATTTCCTTGCGTTAAAACATCTTTCAATTACCCATAGCAGAATTTTTCGATTGTGCAAAGTTGATTTGAATCATAATATGCCACGAATCATAACGTGGATTGTGAATGATGTTTGATCCCCATGCACAAAGAAGCAGAAAGGTTGTCCGGCGGACAACGCATCGCGTTGTTGGTCGTTTTCCAAGCTTAAAATCCAGTCGGGTCGTCCATTGGGAGTCCCAACTCGAGCGCGACATGATACGTTTGTTGGAGTTTGATCCAGCGGTGTTGTCATATCGGGAGCAACCAGAATCTATTACGTATTTCGAGAGTGGAAAAAGGCGTAAATACACACCCGATTTTATCGCGCAGATGACGACTGGCGTAACTGTCTTTGAAGTGAAGCCTTACGAACAGTCTATAACAAGCCCCTTGAAAGAGAGACTTGTGGCATTCCGGGAGCACTACGCCACACAAGGCGTAGATTTCTTGGTAATGACCGAGCGAGAAATCCGACAAGAACCGCGACTTTCAAACATCACCAAACTCTTGCGCTATCAGCGCGAAATCATAAATCCTGCAAGCAAACAGGTGGTTATCGATCTCATTGATAGCGGTGTTCAGACCCTTGCGGGGTTGTTCGAACATTTGAAAGAGCATGGCGTTCCGTTCCAGCAGGTCTATGCACTCATCGCTCAAGGCATTCTTGGCGTCGATATTAATCAACCAATCGACATCGACGATACACCTGTTTGTTTGCGGAGGGCTTCGTAATGGTTGCTGTTCGCATCGGTATGGGAACTGAGGTGTCTGTTGGTGAAACCATCTATGCCGTTCGTCGTTGCCTTGCAGGGGATATTCTTCAGCTTGAGTCAGAAGATGACGGTCAATTGGTGAAAATCCCAAGACCTGAGTTGGCATTTTCCGTGGCCAATGGTGAAGCTTCCATCATCGTTGGTGACCGGAAGCACCAAGTTTTAGAACGCCAGGACCTGAGTGTCCTTCCCGAAAAAGATCGCGATGAGCTTCGTCGCAGGCTTGCCTACGTAAAATTGGTCGAGAAGCCAAGGGTTGCAGAGAGCGGCGCAGCCTTGATGAAAGCCAGCATCAAAATCGGTGCGGCACAACTTAACGACCTTAAGCCGCCGTCTGTGGCAACGCTCTATAACTGGTGCAAACTTTACCGTCAGGCTGGCGGCGATCCTGTGGCATTAGTGCCGCAAAAAAAGCGTCGTGGGAACCGCAAACGACGATTTTCTCCTGAAGTGCTCGAAATCCTTCAGGCCGTAATTAATGAGCGATTTCTGGTTACGTCCAGGCCGAGGCCAACGGATGTTTACTCCGCTGTGGTCGTCGAGATCGAACGACTGAATGCATATCGACCAGCATTTGATCAATTGGCGGTGCCGACGCTTAGAACTCTCTATCGCGAAATCGAGAAACTCGAACCCTACACATACTTAAAGGGTCGATATGGGAAATACATTGCCGAAAAGGAAACACGACACGTGGGAAAAGGTGCTTTCTCCTCTCGACCTCTTGAGCGGGTAGAGATCGACCACAGTCTTCTCGATATCATCGCCTACGATGAGGAACTCGACATTCCACTAGGGCGGCCAACACTCACATTGATTATTGATCATTTTTCACGGATGCCTTTGGGCTTTTATCTGGGCTTCGAAGCGCCAGGTTCAGCGAGTGTAATGATGGCACTGCGCAATGCGATTGGAACTAAGGAATGGGTTAACGAGCGTTACCCTGACATTGAAGGCACATGGCCTTGTTATGGGGTGCCCGAGGTTCTTGTTACGGATAACGGGCCTGAATTCCATTCCAAAGACCTGGAAATCGCGTGTGCTCAACTAGGTATCACCATTCAGCATAACAAAGTGAAGTCACCATGGACCAAAGGTGTTGTGGAGAGGATTTTTGGTGAGATCAACCGATCTCTTCTGTGTGATGCGCCGGGAAAGACCTTTCACAACAAGGACGCACGTTCAGAGAATGATGCGGTTGGAGAGGCTAGCGTTCCTATCGCACTTCTTGAGCATATCTTGTGTAAATGGATTGTCGAAATTCATGCTAGGAAGATGCACGAGGGTATACAGGCAATACCGCTTGAAAGATGGACTGAAGGTGTGGAGACGTTTCCACCCCGGCTTATTTCTGATCAGGAGGACCTCAATGTTCTTCTTTCCTGTTTCAAGGAAGTTCGGAAAATTCACCCCAAAGGAATCGTCATAGAGGGCATTTGGTACAGCTCAAGAAAGCTGACCGAGCTGCGCAACAGCTCTAGCAAGGATTTCCAAGTAGATATGAAATTCGACCCGACCAATATGGGGCGTATTCATGTCCGTGATCCAAGAACCAATACCTATTTCGATGTCCCGGCATTGGATCTCGAATACGCAGAAGGGCTCGGGCTGTGGCCGCACAAGATCCTTCGTAAGTACCTTCGGAAAATGGGGGCGCGTCAGATCGATCCAACTGAACTTGCGAAAGTCAAAGAACACATTCACGACCTTATTCAGGAATCGGCCAAGACCAAGAAGCGGAAACGCACAACCAATGCACGGATTGGACGGTTTCGTGAGTCCTCCAGTCAAGCACCTTCGAATGAAGATCGGATTGTCGAGCAGAACACCTCTTATGAGATCTCATTTGATGCTGCACCAACGGCCGAGGAGGAAGATTATCGTGACGACCTAGTCGAAGATGAAGATTTTCTTGCTGATGGCATGCAGCGTATTCAGGCTGTCGGAAAGGATGACGTATGAGCATTGCTGTTAATCCAGACAAGCTTTCTGACATCAATCAGGTGATGGGTGATGTTCTGATCCGCCATCGTTCTTTCAAAACCGGTTTGGCACGGCTTGATGAATGCATGCAGTCCTATACGGGCTATGGAGAACCGGTTTGTATGCTTCTGCATGGTCCATCAGGTGTTGGGAAGTCGACGCTTGCAAAGGCTTTTCTCGTCGATAACCAGCCTGTCGAAACCCAGGACCGTAAACTGGTTCCGGTTCTGAGCGCGGTAATTCCGGTGCCAGCAACGATGAAGAATATGGCGTCCGAGCTTCTCGATAAGCTTGGCGACCCTCTTTCTGATCGGGGCACACTTGAGCAAAGAACCAAAAGGCTTCGCAAGCTTCTACGAGAGTGTGGCACAAAGCTCATCATCCTTGATGAGTTTCAGCACTTTATCGATCGCAAGAGCGAGCGGGTTATCCTCGATGTTTCTGACTGGCTGAAGAATCTTATTTCCAACACATCGATCCCGGTGGCTTTGGTTGGGCTTCCGTATTCGAGAAATGTGCTGTCGGCAAATGAACAGCTGATGCGGCGCTTTAGTTATCAGACTAAACTCTCGCCCTTTGATTGGAACGACAAGGCAGAGCGTTCAGAGTTCACAAGGATCCTTGACGCGGTAGACGGAAAGCTTGCGGAGATTTTGGGAGGCAAAAGCGATTTGAAGGGCCAAGCTGTCCGCTGCCATGCTGCGACAAAAGGTCTGATTTCTCTTTTGATCAAGCTGATCCATGGTGCCGCATACGAAGCAGCCAAATGCAATGCTTCGTCGATAACCCGGCAGCATCTCGCCAAATCGTTCAGGGAGCGCCTTGTGCCGGACAAAGCAGTTCTCAATCCGTTTCTCGACAGTTGGGATGGGCAAGCAATCGACCCGCTTCCCGAGAGCAGGCACATGTCGGTGGCGGGATGCATCCCATCGATTAGCGCGAGATCACGTTCTCAAAACATCAACGAAGTCCTCTCAGCGAGGTGAGACACATGTCAGGTGATCTGTCACTATTGGTACGTCCTAAGCCGGAGAAGGCTGAAAGCTTCCGAGGATATCTGCTCAGGGTTTCGACGGAAAATGGTTATCACAATCCAAACTGGATGCTGAGGCAGCTTGGTGTTCACCCACGCACATATTTGCCGCGTGATGACATTGCAAAGTTGGCAAGCGCGCTAAATCTCCAGGGCCGCGAGCTTTCAAATATGCAGAACCAAGTCGTGGCGCCTCGGTGGGTTCGTGTGGGGGCGCATGAAGTTCACATCTGTGCAAAGGAAAGGCGTTCTTTTCGCTATTGTCCTGACTGCTTGAGCGAAGCTCCGTACCATCGTGCCGTGTGGGATCTCAAGCCTTTGAGTGCCTGCCCGAAACACGGGATCTATCTGCTTGAGAGTTGCAGAAAATGTGATCGTCGTGTTGGTTGGGGGCGTGAGAACCTTCTCGAATGCGCCTGTGGAGCGGATTTAAGGCCGTTTCGGTCGCGCTCAGCACCCGATAAAACGTTAGATTTCTGCAGGTTGCTGGAGACGCGCTTCCACGGTCAGCCGGCGAACAAAAACTGCGCCTTGCATCCGGCATTTCAGAAGTTGAGTTTTACAGATCTCCTGAACCACACGATGTTTCTGGCGGCCTATATTTCAGGTCGAGGGCGTGGAACCGGCCGACAATTGTTTTACAATCTTACTGCCGATGCGTTGCGCGAGGTGTTTGACCGTGTTTCTGTGATTCTTGCTGATTGGCCGAACGGATTTCACCTGCTGCTTGATGAGGTACGGCAATTCACCGAACAGGATGTGGGAAAACACGTCGGGCTCGAGGCAGAATTTCGATCGCTCTACACCAATCTGTTTCGCAAGCAGCAGGAGGTTGAGCATCTGCATCTCATCCGTACCGAATTTGCCAAGTACATTGAAGGTAAATGGTTTGCTGGGTTTGTCGTGCCAACCAGTAAACGATTGTCGGATGAATGGTCCCAGGATCAATCGTTTGTTACGGTTGCGGAAGCGGCACGACGCCTTGGTATTCATCCAAGTATCCTGAGACGTGATATCGCCGAGGGGAGTTTGGCTGCAACCACCAGACAAATGCAAAGCAGATGCCTTCGTGTCGTAGAAGTCTCGGAGGTTGAGCGGTACCGAAACGCGCGCGAGAACCTGCTTGGAACCAATGATGCTCAGGAATTGCTCGGCGTTTCAAAGCACCCTTTCATGAAACTGGTGAACGCAGGCCTGATTAAAGCCGTCAAGGGGCCGAAGGTTGATGGTTCTCAGCACTGGGCTTTCAAGAAGCAGGATATAGAGGAGTTCATTGCATCTGTGATAAAGCAGGCGACCTATTGTCTGTTCGCAGATGAGCCTGTGACTTTTGCTAAAGCTTTGCGCCGTTGTACCGCCAAGGGACTTTGTATTGTTGATCTGATCCAGGGTGTGCTTGGTGGAGAGTTGAAAGCGCTGAAGCGCTCGACAAAAGTGATCAATCTCAAAGATCTGTTCTTCAATGACGCAGACTTCCGAGCGTTTCTTTACAATGAAAAGCGGACGATCAAATGGGCCGTTACCATTCGTGAAGCTTCAAGGATGCTTGGGTTAAATGAAGAAGCAACACGTCATCTCGTGCATAAGGGGTTTCTTGAAACAACCTCTGTCCCGGTAGATGGCCGTCTGCGCAGACAGGTTTCACTGGATGCGATTGAGCGGTTCAAAGCGACATATATTTCCGCTTCCTGCTTGGCAGCCCATAAGAATACTTCGGCAAGATCAGTCGTTGCCCAGTTGCAGGAACTGGGGACCAGCCCCGTTACCGGGCCAGCGATTGATGGAAGTCGTCAATACTTCTTCAGAAAATCCGCGACAGCTTAGGGCGCTAGCTTTAACGGATCGGTTGTGGACGAAACCAGCGCGAATTGATTGACTCTTCTTCAGTATGTCGCCAATCTTATGGCTGTGACGCAGCGATAGCAGTGGTTGCCCACTTTCCGAAGCCCGCGTTTGTCGCGGGCTTTCGTGTTTGAGTGGCCGGGCATTAGAAAGCTAGAGCGGAAGAATCAATTTAAGTTTGCTTCGAAGTGACTGCTCAATAAACTGATTGCGCGGTCAGCTTGTTCTTTGTCCGAAAAACGGCCAAAGCTAAACCGAATACACTCTGATGCTACCTGATGGTCAAGGCCCATCGCTGTTAGGACATGAGAAGGTTCTATCGATCCGGAGGAGCATGCGGATTGTGTTGAAGCAGCTATGTAGGGTTGTAGCTGTGCTAAGAGATCTGCAGCATCTCGACCCGGGAAATGCATCAAAGCATTTCCAGGATGTCGCAGCTTCTGGTCGCCAATCAGCTTAGCCAGTTGTTTTTTTTCAAGTTTCTCAACAAAGTACTCAGTAATAAGTCTGACGCGTTCTCTTTCAGATTCGCCATCGATCAAAATCAGTCGGCACGCTTCGCCAAAGCCTGCGATCAGTTCGGTTGGCATTGTCCCGCCGCGTCTTCCTCCCTGTTGTCCTGCGCCTTTCACAATCGGTTTGATGAGATTTGAAGTTCCAGGTCCCGCTAGAAGTGCTCCAACCCCTTTGGGGCCGTATAGTTTGTGCGCTGAGATGGTTGCAAAAGGGATATCGAGCTTGAGTAAATCAATATCTATTGCGAGAGGAGCTTGAGAGAGGTCCGCATGCAAGATGACGCCCTTTGACTTACAAATATTTGATATTTTTGAAAGTTCAGTAATTGAGCCATTTTCATTGTTTACCCCAATCACCGAAACAAGGGCCGTATTTTCATTGATTAAATGTTCAACTTCTGAAGGGGCCGGCGCACCATTTTTGTCCAACGAAATCTGCCGTAGCTTGAGACTAGTTGAGTTAGCCTCGTTTCGGACAGAGCTGTGGTCAGCGGCCCCTATTAGTATTTCATTTTTCCCTGTTTCCACAGTCACGGCATTTGCGATTTGAAATACCATTGCGTTTGCTTCACTTGCACCTGAAGTGAAGATTACATCTTCGGCTTGAAGGCCAAACAAAGCTGCAACGTGAGAGGCGGCTGCATCAATTGTCGAGGCTGCTTTCCAACCAAGGATGTGGTCGGCAGCGTGAGGGTTTGCAAAGTTTGTCAGATATGCATCCTGCATCACTTGCAGAACGCGATTATCAATTGGAGTTGCTGCCTGATAATCAAGATAGATCGTTTCATCAATTTGCATGATGCCCTCAATACTGGACGCTGTCTCCAGTACCTTGTATAACGTTTTCGTGCTGGATGATATCCCCAGGAGGAAAAGTGAGCGCACAGTATTTAAATGACGCATCATATCGCCCATGTTTTTCGGGGCACGAAACTTTTCCTTTGCGATACGGTTGGTTGCAAAAGGCTTATTTCGCGGTTAGCTCTGCTGCATCCCCCAAGGAAGCTGTCCACATTTTCCGTGATCAAGATGCAATCGCACGTTTTGGTGTGGGCCGAAATATGGTTAGCGCAATTCGCTATTGGGCGACAGCTGCGGGCATAATTGATGAATTTTCTGACGGTTTATCAGTCAGTTGGATCGGAGATATGCTTTTTGGTGAGGCTGGTTTGGACCCTTACCTTGAAGATGACTCTTCACTTTGGTTGTTGCACTGGCATCTGGCTTCTCGTCCCCGGCTGACATCGGTTTATTGGCTGTTTAATGAATATCGTGGCGGCAGTTTTGTTAGGTCAGATCTGGTTTCTGCTTTGTTGGAAATGGCGAATGAAAATGAATGGAGCAGGGTTGCCTCGACCACAGTAGACCGTGATCTGCAGTGTTTGCTTAGGACATATATTGGAGGACGAGGTTCAAGTGATGCGGGTGATTCTATCTTGGCCGAGTTAGGGCTAATACGTCCTGTCGATAAACAGCGTTCCCGGCTTTCACGTGGTCGTAAACTGAGTTTGCCAGATCAAATATTTCTCTTTTGTCTCAAGGAGTTTTGGAGGGATACGGCTGAGGAGCAGAGTTCGCTCTCGTTCGAAAATATTGCCTATTCTCCGGGGTCTCCGGGAAAGGTATTTCTGCTAGATGAAGAAGATATTGTAGATCGGTTGGAGCGACTTGAAGAAGTATCTAAAGGCGCCTTGGCCTGGTCTGAAACTGCGGGGATTAGACAAGTAAATCGTCGCAGTCGAACGAGCACGGAAGATGATCGTGGGATGCTTAGAGATGCCCTCTCACTTATGCGCGGGCTGGAAGCAGCATGAATAAAGCAGCAGAATTAACTCCAAGATTTCGCAGGTCTGTAAGGATAGATACAGACTACAAGTCTGCAGTTGCGTTGGACGGGTTTTATTGCCCGGCATCTTTCCAGAATGCGTTAACCTTTATGGCAACGCATATAGCTGAAACGGAACAAGCAGCATTTACTTGGACAGGCCCTTACGGTGGCGGAAAGTCAAGTTTGGCACTCGCGCTTGCATGTCTTTTTGGCGCTCCCAAACCTATACAAGATCAGGCATCTATTGCACTTGGAGGGAGTGTTATAGATGCATTGCAGTCGTGTTTGCCTTTCTTTCCGAACCAGTGGGATGTTATTCCACTGGTTACAGAACGAAGATCGATCAGCTCTCAAATTGCTGAATCTCTGAGCATTCCCAAAGAATCATCTTCGTCATCCATTCTGCGGGAAATTGAAAGCCGAATTGAAGAACGCGGTCTGCTTCTCATCATGGATGAGATGGGGCGTGGTTTAGAAGCAGCTGCGGACGGCGATGGAGATCTTCATCTTCTACAAGATGTCGCAGAGCTGTCCGCAAGAAGTCAGGGGAGGTTTGTGTTCCTTGGCATCTTGCACCAGGCTTTTGAAGAATATGCAGAGCGTTTGGGGCGTAGATCCCGCGACGAGTGGGCAAAAATCCAGGGGCGATTTGTCGATATATCGATTTCTGTTTCGCTGGAGGAATCTGTCGAGCTTGTTGGTGAGGCGCTTGGGCATCACCGAGCTCTAAGCAAAGCTTTACCGCTTGCAGAAGCATGCGTTGAAGCTATTCGTCCGGCGAGAGCCAAAGCTGATGCGAAACGCATGGCGGCAAAACTTGCACGCACTGCGCCACTTCACCCATTCACAGCATGCCTTCTGGCTCCTATGTCGCGAAGAAGGTTTAGCCAGAATCAGAGGAGTATATTCTCATTCTTAAGTTCGGCTGAGCCATTTGGTTTACAAGATGCTTTGGCTAAAGAGGCAATTGACGGCTGCTATTCTCCATATCTTTTGTGGGATTACTTGAAGGCAAATTTTGAGCCGGCAATTCTATCTTCTCCTGATGGCAGAAGATGGTCTCTTGCACATGATGTGATTGAGCGAGCTACTGCTCGAGGTGCGGTTGAAGCAGAGATCAATATTCTCAAAACTATAGCGGTCCTAGATATCCTCAAGGATCGTTCAGGGCTATCGACAGAGCCACAAACTATTGCATTGGCCTTGCAAAACATTGATGGGCCTGAGCTTGATGCCGCGCTTACAAACTTGGAACGCCAATCAGAGATAGTTTTTCGGAAGCATTCAGGCCATTACTTGCTTTACGCAGGTTCAGATTTTGATGTTGAAGCGCGTTTACAGGATGTGCTTTCTCAAACGCGAGATGTTGATCTTCGACTGGTGCGTTCTTTGGCGGACTTGCAGCCAATGTTGGCAAAACGACATCATGAAAAAACAGGTGCTATGCGCTGGTTTGAAATGTCGATTGAGCCGGTTTCTGAACTAGATAAGCTGACACGACCGAATCAAAGTGGCGATGTTGTCGGGCGCATAGTGTTTCCGTTGCCAACAAATGGTGAAACTGAGTCCGAAGTGTTTGCTGCATATGAACAGGCAATAAACCTTGATAACTCATATCCATTGTTTATCGGACATCATCCAAAATCTTTGATGGTTTTGGATTTAGTGCGTGAATTATCTGGTTTAAGCGGTTTGGGGGACAAATTTCCTGAGCTGAGTGGTGACCCAATAGCGCGACGTGAAATTGATTCTCGTATTACCGAAGTGCGCCAAAAACTAGAGGATAGTCTGAATGGGTTCATTGGCGAATGCTTGTGGTATTGCGGCGTAAACGAACCGTGCCACCTAACGAAAAGCCTGTTAAACGAACGGCTGTCTTCTTACGTGGACAAGCTCTTTAGCGCCAGCCCGTGTATCCGAAACGAATTGCTAAATTGCTCCGCTCCGTCCTCGAATGCCGTTAGCGCCCGTACAAAGCTGATGAAGAGGATGCCTCTCTATGCCAGCAATCCAAACTTAGGGTTTGAAGATAAGAAGTATCCTGCAGAACGCGGTTTATACATCTCGCTTCTGAAAGAGACCGGACTGCATGTAGATGGACGATTTACGCCTCCAAAAGAAGATGAAGAACTACACCCCCTGTGGTCTATGGCCGATAAAATGCTCCGCGATAACGATCATGGGATGGTTACGGCCGATGAAATAATAAGCGCATGGGCGGGTGAGCCAATTGGCTTGAAGGCTGGTTTGGGTCCTGTGTTTTTAATCGCTTATGCTCTCTCTCGTCGCTCGTCTGTAGCAATCTATGGAGAGGGTGTATTCCAGAGTAGCTTCAATGATTTATGTGTTGAGTTTCTTGCAAGGGATCCCAGAGATATTGGGTTGCGACGTGTCGAGATGGAGGGGTTCATCGGTGACACCCTTGAGGAGCTCGGTGCCCTTCTGAACATGAAAGGGGTAATAGACCCTTTATCGGTTGCAAGAAACATAATTGGTGAGTTTGACGCACTTGTTCCGTGGACGGCGCGAACGCAATCGCTCTCGCCGCAAACGCTTCAGGTGCGAGAAATCCTGAAGCGTGCGAGTGATCCGAATAAATTGCTTTTTGATGACCTGCCTCGGCTTACTAAACCATTGCCAGATGGCAATTTCGATCCCAATGCAACCGCCCTCTTGTTAAGAGATGCGTTGGCCGAAATGCGGGCTGCCTACCCCAAAGTTTTGGATGGGTTAAAAGACCTCTTGCTAAGAGAGCTTGATGTTCGGGGGCGAGATGAATTTGCACTTCAAGAGTTGCGTGATCGTGCTGACAATATTCGTCAGGTCGCCGGGGAATTGCGTTTAGAGGCCTTCGTAGGACGGTTGACGCAATTTCACGGTACGCGCGAGGATATTGAGGGCATAGTCAGTATTGCCAGCGATAAACTCCCTTCTGACTGGAATGATGTAGATTGTGAGCGCGCTGGTGTAGGCATCGTGGAACTGGCTAACTCATTCCTCAAAACGGAAACCATGGCGCGGGTAAAGGGTCGCAAAGATCGGCGCCATGCCCTTGCGGTGATGGTTGGCAAGGACTCGGGCCCTCGCCAACTATTCAGCGAATTTGCGCTGGCAGATGTCGATAAGAAGGATGTGGAGCAGTTGGCAGGTGTTGTCGACGAAGCGCTTAACAAAGCTGACCAAAAGAGGCGCGACATTATCCTGGCTGCTTTGATCGAAGTAACATCTAAATACATTGATTCTGATGCAAAACATCAATTGGGAGAGCATGTATGAGTGTGACCCGACATGTCCTTGGGCTGTCCGGTGGTCGGGATAGTGCTGCATTGGCGGTGTTTATGCGTCAGCGTTTCCCTGAGCTCGACATTGACTACTTCTTTACAGACACTGGAAAGGAGTTGCCCGAGGTATACAGCTATCTCACGCGTCTTGAGGGGTATTTGGGTAAACCAATTAAGAAACTGAATCCAAATAGAGATTTTGATTACTGGTTGAAGACGTACAAGAGCTATCTGCCGTCTCCCCAATCGCGTTGGTGCACGCGACAGCTTAAGCTTCGACCATTTGAAGAATGGGTGCAAAAATTTCTCAAGGCTGGAGATAAGGTGATTTCCTACGTCGCGATTCGAAGCGATGAGGAATACCGAGCAGGGTACCAGTCCAATAAGGAGCAGCTACAAGTAAAATTGCCATTCAAGGAAAGCGGAATTGATAAGGCTAGTGTGATCGATATTCTAGAGGGATCTGGACTCGGATTGCCCGACTATTACGATTGGCGGTCTAGAAGTGGCTGCACCTTCTGCTTCTACCAGCAGAAAATAGAATGGGTTCGATTGCGCGAGAGGCACCCAGAGGCTTTTGAGGAAGCGAAGCGATATGAAAAAACTGCGATAGAAAACGGATCGCCTTTCACATGGAGTCAAGGTGAGTCTCTGTCCGAACTTGAGAAACCAGAACGGCAAAAACAAATCAGAGAAGAACATGCGATTCGTCTTGAGAGAACACGCGCTAGATTACAAGCCAACCCATTAAGGCCCAGTGAGTCGATTGACTTGGATGATGTCTATGGTAACGCCGCGAAAGCATGTCTCACTTGCCACAAGTAGCTATCATTAGTAATGCTACTTTAGGTATAAATGTTCAAATACGGGGTGGCTGTGAACTTAGAAGGCTTGTTTTGGCAATTGTATCGGTGTTCCGTAGAGGATGAAGTTACTAACGTTCTTCATGAATTTGGTTTAGCCGATTCATCCGAAAACTGGAAGCCATATGGCGGAACGTATAACAATTATGCTGTGGTTGAGAACCAGCAAGCCTCTCCTATTCCGGCATTGGTAGAGAAAATTACTAACGGGATAGATGCGATACTTGAACGACGTTGTTGCGAGTTGGGAATCGACCCAAAGTCAACCAGTGCTCCCAGATCCATCTCTGACGGGGTAACCATGTTCTTTCCTGATCATGGTAACTGGGATTTGTCAGCACATCGAAAACAACAATCCGAGATGCTCCAAATTATAGCGGATGGCCCAAAACTCGCTGCATCTCTAACGATATACGATGATGGTGTTGGGCAAGCCCCTAATGACTTTGAGCATACGTTTCTTTCATTGCTAAGAGGCAACAAAAACGAAATTCATTTTGTACAAGGAAAGTACAATATGGGTGGAGCTGGAGCGGTAGTCTTTTGTGGGAAACAGAGATATCAACTCATTGCGTCTAAGCGATACGATAATAGTAGCGATTTTGGCTTTACCTTAGTGCGCAAACACCCTTTGAGTGCGGCAGAGGAAATTACCCGCAAAAACACATGGTACGAATATCTAGTGATCAATGAATCAATACCCTCGTTTAAGATTGATGAAATTGATCTGGGGTTGGCAAATCGAAAGTTTCGAACAGGCAGCATTTTGAAACTTTACTCATATGATTTGCCATCAGGTTCTCGCTCTGTGATATCCCGCGACTTAAATCAAAGTTTAAATGAGTATCTTTTCCATCCTGCGCTTCCGGTTCTGACGGTCGATACCAAAGAGCGTTATCCTGATGACCGTAATCTAGAGCGTGATCTCTTTGGGCTTAAAAGAAGGCTGGAAGAGGACGATAGCAAGTATGTTGAAACCTACTTTTCTGAAGAGGTCAATAACGCAGGGCTGGGAGCGTTGCGGGTTACGTCCTATGTCTTTAAGGCTCGGTCAGATGGAAAGTCGTCTAAAGAAACACGTGCAACTATTCAAAGTGAATTCTTTAAAAATAAGATGTCAGTAGTCTTTTCGATGAATGGGCAGGTTCATGGCCATTTCACATCGGAATTTGTAACGCGCTCACTAAAATTTCCTTTGTTGAAAGACCATCTATTGATTCATGTTGATTGCACTGGAATCAAAACTAGTGTTCGGAATGAACTATTTATGGCTTCGAGGGATCGCCTAAAAGAAGGTGAGGAGGCTCGGAGTTTAAGAAGAACTCTGACTAAACTCCTAAGCAATGGTCGCCTAAAAGAAATAAACGCATCTCGCAAAGCCTCTTTAAATGTTGAAGGGAATGATGCTCAAGATCTTTTGCGGAATATGACAAAAAATATGCCGTTGAAGGATGATCTTGCCAAGCTTCTCAATCAGACTTTTCGCCTAGAAGATGATCGAGAAGGTAAACGGCAGAAGCAGAAGTCCAAAAGTCAGCCTGAATCTCCCAAGCAAGAAAAGCCCGTTTTTAATCCGCAAAGGTTTCCGTCTACTTTTAAAATTGAAGTTAAGGCAACAAACGAGGATGGTATACCGCTAGTTAAGCTTCCGTTGGGTGGTTCGAAGAGCGTTCGGTTTTCCACTGACGTCGAAGATCATTATTTTGATCGTGTTTCTGAGCCGGGAGAGCTCCAGATAGCGGTTTTGGGGCCTGAGCCATCGCGAGATGGTGGGGGTGATCAGCCAGGAGATCTGACCGACATCAATTCGATACTTAATGTTGTGAAGTCCAGCCCTGCTTCAGGTTGCATTCGGGTTCACATAAACGCTACCGAAGAGCTCAATGTGGGTGATGCTGTTACGGTTCAGGCGGAACTTACCCATCCGTCTGGCGTTCTTGATCAGTTATTTATTGTCAAGATAACCGACCCAGAAAAGAAAAAGCCGTCAAAGAATCCCGGTGATACACCAGACGATCGAATGGGGTTACCAGAACCCGTTATGGTATACAAAGAGCCAAGAGAAGGCCTCTCTGCAGATGTACTGACTTGGGATCTGTTGGATGAAGCGGGAGTTAGCATATCGCATGATACGGTGGTACATCCCCTTGCAGACGAGGATGGACTTAGCAAAGTCTATATCAATATGGACAGCTCTGCGCTGTTGAATTATCGCAGTGCCCTAAAGACAGAGGATGCGATTACCGTTGCAGAAAAACGTTACTTTTCAGCAGTTTATTTTCATACTCTGTTTCTTTTCGCTATTACAAAGAACCGAAAATATCAGATTCAGCGTGAAGAAAATGAAATGGGTAGCGAGTCTGTCGAAGTCACGGAATACATTTCAGACCTGTTCACCAATGCTTATGCTCAGTTTCTTCTTAGCTTCGATACGCAAGAACTGATTAGTGCTTTGGAAGCGTAAGGTGATCGTGTCTAACTTGGGTCATTGCGACGAGAAAAGCTAGAATCCTCTTTAATTTGATAAGAAATGGACACTTCTAAGACTTTGTCTTTGTTTGCTTTTCTCGAGATGCGCAAAAATTCCAAATTTGCGCGTCAGCGCTTTCTGGAAAAATATGTCACAAGTTTCTGAATGGGCTTGTTAGTAGTAGGGCTGGTTTCTAAGCTTATGAGTCAATTCACATGTCTGTGTGAATTGACTCATAAAACTTGAATGGGCAGAGTAAGTTCAAACAGATGATTTGTACTTACTCTGCCCCGTTACTATCCTCTACGTTTGTTGCATTCAGGCGCAAACGTCCAACGTGTTGTGATCTGTCGTCCCCCAGCGCCATTAAGAAACTGATTCCGCGTCGACTGCTCTTGGTTTTGGCCGGGGCCGAAACTTGTATGTGGACGATGTTCGATTGTGACCCCCATAGTGGCAAGGCAACAAGTAGCCACAGATTAGCGGGGGCAGGCGCCGTGTTTCAGATCGCCGTGTTGGCGGATGCCATGCGTTCCAGCAAACTGGTTTGTTTGTCGAGGGACAACCGAAGGTCAAAGTGATCAACAATCGTTTTGCGGGCCCTTTTACGCATTATGCCCAGACTGTTTTGTTGTGTCAGGCAAGAGGTCATCCTTGCTGCCAATGCGTCGCTGTCCCAGAAATCGGTAAGAAATCCGTTCTGCCGATCGCGGATCACGTCATGGCAGGGGCCTGTGTCCGAGGCGATGACAACTGCACCGCACGCCATGGCTTCAAGCACGGACCAGGACAACACAAACGGATATGTAAGGTAAACATGCACCGAACTGATCTGGTAAAGCCGGATCAACTGGTCATGCGGAATCTGGCCCAGAAAGTGAATGCGGGATGGATCAATCCCGGTTTCGGCTAACATGACCTCACGCCACTTCCGGCCATCGGGGCGTGGCTGTCCGTAACTGATCCCGTCACCGCCAGCGACGACAAAAACAGCTTCCGGATTTTCTTCGGCAAGCTTCGCGGCTGCACGCATGAAAGTTGGAAAGCCGCGATAGGGTTCAAGGTCGCGCGCAACAAAGGTGACCACCTGATCGCAGGCGGTCAGAACCCGACCATCAGGCAAGGTTAAACTGGCCTGCGGATTTGGTTGGCAGCGGTGGGTATCAATGCCGTCGTGGCAGACCCCGATCTTGTGGTGATAAGCCGCCGGAAATGCTGATTTTTGCCACTTGGTCGGGCTGATGGCGGCATCAAGCTGATCAAGCGTTGTCAGCTGGGCCGCATTGCGCAGGCGAAGCTGCGTACGTTTCGCCAGCGTGATTTCATCATTGGGATCAAAGCCGACATCGCGCCCGCTGGCGTGATAGTAGTGCTCACAATATCCGATTAAGGGCGTGATTGGCAAAACGTCGCGGGCAAACATCATGCTGCCCCAGCCGATATGGCCATAAACGATGTCAGGTGCGCCTTCCTCACGCACGAGACTTTCAAGGGTTCTGGCGGTCTTAAGTCCCAATTCCTGATGGTATTGCGCAAATGGTGTGGCAGGTGGCGGGGACGTTACCGGCTGCCGGAGTGTCCGGATACCGGGCAGTCGAACATTCATGGCTTCGCACAGGAAGGAAACCTGCCATCCGGCATTGGCCAGATGGCAGGCAAGATGTACAAACTGTCCCGGTCCATGGCGATGAGCGAGGACAATCTTCATCGTCTGTTTCGGGCCTCCTGGACTTCGACCGACCCATGGATGGGAACACCTCCGTATCTGAGGGTTTGTGTCCAGAATTCTTCCAGTCTGCGCAAGGTGCGCAGGGCCGTTTCCATTTCCTGCTGGTCTTCGAGATTGTTGGTCAGGGCATCGTGATATTCTTCGTGGAACTCATGCAATGCCTGACAGAGTTCATGACCCTTTTCGGTCAACTTCAATCGAGCAGAACGCCTGTCGCGTGCCATGACCTGGCGTTCGACATAGCCCGATTCTGCAAGCTGTTTAAGATTATAGGACGCGTTTGAACCCATATAGTGGCCACGATCAAGCAGATCGCGCACCGAGAGTTCATCTTCGCCTATGGTGAAAAGCAGCGCCACTTGCGCCGGGCTGATGTCATCCTTACCGAGTCGAATGAGATCCACCCGTAACAAATCCGCAAACCGCCGATAAATTCGCTCGACGGTATTTGCTAGTTCAAGATGTGTGACGGTCATGAGTTTCGATCCGTTATCTGGTCCCAAGCGAGAGTTGATGCCAAGGCACAAATGCCCTGACACAAATTTCGTATTGGGGAAGATAACAAGACGTTGTTCTTGAACGGTTTTTCCGAACGCCTATTTCTTCCCGCAGATTTGCTCGTTATCAGGAAGTAATTCTAAAGTATTTTTATTTTTGAATTACTTCCATTGTTAATGTTTTTACATTGTCTAATCATCAACATGAGATCGACATATTTAAATTTATTGTAGATCATCATGTCATCGCAACTATGTGATTAGATTGCGGAAAAACTATGACTTTTGCCTAATTGGATGATTTTCGATGCAATTTCGCCGCAAAAAGCTGGCAAATCCTAAGAATTCGACCGAAGCCCGGCCCGAACTTGATGCGCGATCGGTCATCCGTGAAGCGCGCTTTACATTCGTGCGCGGGCTGGGATGGGCCGGTGTGATGAGTGGCTTTATCAATATCCTTCAACTTACCGTGCCGTTATTCATGCTTCAGGTGCATGATCGCGTAATCAACAGCCAAAGCACCGATACCCTGCTTTTGCTTCTGGTGATCGCGGTTGCGGCGATCATCCTGTATGGCATCCTTGATTTCCTGCGCGCACTTGTCTTTCAGGAAATGGCAAAGTCGCTTTTGCGGCGATTGAACCTGCCGGCAATTTCGGCGGCCATGCGTGTGGCCCTGGAAAAGGGATCCCTGCACGGGACCCAGGTCTTGCGCGACCTCTCTGATCTGCGCAACTTCATCACCGGCAACACCATCGCCGCCCCGCTTGAGGCAATCTGGTCACCGATCTTTCTTTTCGTGATGTTTGCCTTGCACCCCTATTACGGCATCGCCGGACTGGTCGCGGTTTTGACCTTGATCGGGTTGAGTCTGCTGGGTGACTTGATGGTCCGTCAGGCCACGAAGGAAGGAACAGACGCCAATCTGCGCAATATCGGCGATATCGGATCGACAGTTTCGAACGCCGAAGTGATTGAGGCAATGGGCATGATGCCAGCACTCGCCTTGCGCTGGCGGCAGGCGCAGATCCATGCCAGCGAGTTGCTTGATGTTGGCAATATGCGCAGCAAGGGCATGTATTCCATCACCCGTTCCGCCCGCTTTGGCATGCAGATCATTGTTCTGGCGATGGGGGCTTACCTTGTCATTCAGGGCGAAACCACGCCCGGTGCCATGATCGGCGGTACCGTGATTATGGGACGACTGTTGCTGCCGTTTGATAATGTCACCCGCGACTGGCGGGCATGGGTCGGCGCATTTTCATCTTGGAAACGCATCCGGTTGATGCTGGAAGAAAGTCAGTCCGAACGTGAAATCAAACCAACCCCGCGTTCCGAGGGACCGCTTGTTGTGGATAATCTGGTTTATGCGGTGCCGGGATCAAACGTTCCGGTGTTGCGCGGGATCAGTTTCGAACTGCTACCCGGCGAAATTCTGGGTGTGGTTGGGCCGTCAGCGGCGGGCAAATCGACGCTTTCAAGATTGCTGGTCGGGACAACCAAGCCCGCGACAGGGGGGGTCTATCTTGATGGGCACAATGCCTATCTCTGGGAGCGCGGATCATTTGGCGACATGGTTGGCTATTTGCCACAATCGGTATCGCTGCTGAATGGGACGATCCGGGAAAATATCAGTCGCATGCGCGATTCCAGCCCCCGCAAGGTAATCGAAGCTGCCCGTGCGGCGGGTGTTCATGAAATGATCGGACGCTTGCCGTTGGGCTATGACACGCCGATTGGTGCCGGACGACATACGCTGTCGGGCGGACAGCAACAGCGTATTGCTTTGGCACGTGCACTTTATGGCTGGCCACGTCTGTTGGTGCTTGATGAACCCAACGCCAATCTTGATGCCGAGGGCGAGGCGTCCCTGATCCGTGCCGTGCGGCAAGCGGCCGACTCTGGTGCAATGGTGGTGCTGATCGCTCATCGTCAAAGCATTATGCAATACGCCAACAAGCTTCTCGTCATGCAGGATGGGCGAGTCAAACAGTTCGGCGAACGAACAGATGTGATCCGTAATCTGTCCAATGAAAGCGACGACATCAAAAGCCTGCCCCCGGTAAAGCGTAAACACGAAAACGGAGGTGCGGCATGAACCGGGTCATTAACCTTGATGAGGGCGGTACAGCACTACCGGCCGAGGAACCTCAAGTCGCTTGGCATCAGATACTGTCTGAAGAACGTGAAGCGTCGCGACAAAGTTTGCGCAAGCCGATCATGGCTGGCCTGTTCGTCATTATTCTGGGGTTTGGCGGGTTTTTGACATGGGGGTTTACCGCCGAACTGGATAGTGCTGCTGTTGCAACCGGTTCGGTGATTGTCGATTCAAAAAAGAAAGTCGTTAATCACTATGAAGGCGGTATCCTCAAGAAGCTTCTGGTCGAGGAGGGGGAAAAGGTCACCGCAGGCCAGACTCTTGCGCTTCTGGATGGTACCCGCAGTGAATCTGAACTGGGTCAGTTGCGAGGCGAACGATTTGGCTTGATGGCCAAGCTTGCGCGTTTACGTGCAGAACAGCGCGGGCAGGAAAACATAACGTTCTCCCAAGAGCTTCTCGCCAGCGAAGAGGACTATGTCAGCGACATCCTGAACGATGAAAAACGCCTGTTTGCCAAACGTCAGGAAGTATATGCCGCCAAACGTGATGCACAGGCCAAACAAATCGAACAGTTTGAGGCCGAAGCAGAGGCTCTGGTGTCGCAGATTGACGCACGTACCCGTCAGGAAAAACTCGTCGCCGAGCAACTCAAAGGGATTCGCCAACTCGCCGAGAAAGGTTTCGCCACCCGTACACAACTGGTCGAGATCGAAAACAACTGGTCAGACCTTGTCGGCGATATGGGCGAGTTCAAGGCCCAGCGCGCAGCCGCTCAACAGCAAAAGGCCGAAGCCGAGATCAATCTGGCCTCGATTGAAATGGAATGGCAAAGCGACATTGCGACCGAAATTCAGGAAGCCCAACTTGCCCTGAATGATGTCACACAGCGCATCCGTGCGAGCCAGGACGTGCTCGACCGCCTCGAAGTGCGGGCCCCCCAGGCCGGAACAGTCGCCAACATCCAGATCAGAACGCCTGGTGGTGTCATCAGTCCGGCCGAACCAATCATGGACATCATTCCCGAAGATGAACCGCTGGTGATCGAGGCACGCATCAACCGTCAGGATATCGACTCGGTTCAGGTTGGATCAAAGGCGCAAATTCGTCTGACCGCCTACAGTCAGCGTCGATTGGCGCCGTTAAACGGCGAGGTACGCTATGTTGCGGCGGACCAGACAGTCGATCAGGAGCGCGATGCTTCCTATTACATCGTGCGTGCGGCCATTGATCCGGCCGAACTGGAAAAACATGACGACATCAATTTGCGCCCGGGGATGCCGGCCAACATTCTTGTTTTGAAAACCCCGCGTAAGGCCATCGATTACCTGATTGATCCCATCACACAAAGCATGGAGAAGGCCTTCCGCGAAGAGTAATCCTCCCCCGCGAAATGCGTTTCCAACTCAGGGCCTTTTCGGTTTCTCGCCGGATTGGCCCTTTTCTTTTCAAGTATAGATCGAAATTTGAAACAAATAAAAAATAAAGTAGAAGTAGTATTAATCAAATAAATGTAATTGATTTTGAAATAGGTCATAATGTTGACAAAATAAAAACACGACAATACCCTCCAAAGACAAAGTAAAAAAATATAGGGTTTCTGAGTGGTCGTTTTCCACGGGCTCAGAAGGTCTAGAGGGAACGGCCATCCTCTCGCGAGGGAAACATCCCCGCGATGTCAACAACGTTGGGACACGAAGGAGGATTACATGGCAACTCTCGAAGGCGGCGCCTTTGATGATGCGCTTCTCGGATCTCGTTTCAGTGACGTCATCTTTGGACGTGGCGGAGACGATACAATCTTCGGACAAGGTAACGACGACGTGCTGTTTGGCGAAGAAGGCAATGATGTCTTGTTCGGCGGATCGGGCGACGATGTTGTGCTTGGTGGCGAAGGTGACGATGTCCTGTTCAGTGGATCGGGTGACGATGCGCTGATCGGGGGCGACGGTAGCGACCTGATGATGGGTGGCTCCGGTGAAGATGTTCTGTCAGGCGGGGCGGATTCCGATCGCCTGCTTGGCGGTTCAGGCAATGACGTTCTCGACGGCGGATCAGACAGCGATCTTCTGATCGGCGGTGCAGGCGACGATATCGTTCTCGGCGGTGGCGGAGACGATGTCATGCTTGGCGGTTCTGGAGACGATGTGCTTCAGGGCGGTGAGGGTGATGACCTGATGCTCGGTGGCGCCGGGGACGATGTCCTCGAAGGCGGTGCTGGCGATGACATTATGGCTGGTGGTTCTGGCGGAGACACCTTCGTGTTCTCTGGCGGCGGCGGTAACGACGTCGTTCTGGACTTCCAGGCAGGTGACGACATGCTTTCCATTAGCAGCAACATCAATGACACCGGCATCGAAAGTGCCGATGACGTGGCTGCCCGTGCAACGCAAGTCGGTACCAACACCGTCATCGATCTTGGCAATGGGGATTCCATTACCCTCAACAATGTCGATGCCGAAGACGTACAGGATGATCCGGACAGCTTCTTTAGCGTCCAGTAATCCGCTGGCGGCGTCCGCAGCTTCGGCTGCGGACGACCCGTCCTGATCTTCAAGTAAGCGAAAGATTGTCATGCTTGAATTTGCCTCGTCCGATGCAGTGCGGACGACGGGCGAAGCGCCCGGTGTTTGCCTGCTGAACCCTGATACGTTGTTGCTGAGTTGGGATACGCCCACCCGTTTGTGGGAAGTTCCCCAGCTCGAAGCAGTTGGTGGTGTTGCGATTTCTCCGCAGGCGACATTGCGGTTGCCGCTTGATGGCGGCGGGACCCGACTGCTGCGCGTCATCCGCCGTCCGAAGGATGAACCGATAACGATTTTGGCCGAGGCCGGAACGCTTGGGCGAAAAGACGAGATCACAATAGACCCCGATGGTGATTTTGAATTTGCCAGCGCACCAACGCTCTTGAATGGCGTAACGCCCGCCGGGCGGCTTTCGCTGGTATCGACCCTTTTGGGCATGTGGGCCAGCCTGTTTCGAATGCGGCGGTCCAAAAGCTACAACAGTTTTCTGCTTCAGCTTGTCGCCGAAATTGTCGATCGCCCAAAGCCGGCTAAAGCCGTGGCCAAGCTTTCTGGTGACAAGATACTGCTGGCCACAGCATTGCCGCATGCCGTGAATGATATCGAGGCGGTCTTCATTGTCGCGCCTTCGGGGTTCAAGCGCCTCACGCAGCTTCCCCATGTCAGCCAGACCGGGCCGCGCGGGCAGAAGCTGGTTTACATGATCGCTGACCGGCCAGGCAACGCTTCAGGGGCCTATCTGGTTGTGACCGGTGTTCGCACCCTTGCCATTCGCCATCTGCCCGATGCGTCGACCCTGCCATCCCTGGCACGCTGGTGGCAAACACAGGGCAAATCAGATGCAGATTTACGCGAATATATCATTGGGTCGCTTGCCCGTGCCGATATGAGATCCAGTAAGGCCGCGATTGAATTCCAGCTCCGCTGCCCGCTTTCAAGCCAGCGCGTGTCAGGTGGCGGCTCCTTGCCAAGTGGTGAGGTCGATCTTGCTGTAACGACGGCGCGCGGCACTTTGATTGGCGGATGGTATCGCGATCCGGTCGATATGATTGCCAGCATTGATCTTCTTGATAGCAACGGTATCGCCCATCCGTTTGGCGATGGGTTTTATCGATATCACGGCAACGTTCAGGACGATGGCCGGACGGTGCCGGCAACCGGTTTTGTCGGGTTTTACCAGGACATCCAAAGCCCGGTGCCGATCCTTCAACCCAGAAGCCTGATGCGCCTGAAATCAGGCAACCGGCATCTCATGGTGCCGCCTGCCCAGCCCATTGATCCCGCCGAGGCGCGTGCCCGCATTCTGCGCGCAGTTCCGCCACAACACCTGACCGCAGACATTATCGAAAACTGTCTTGCGCCTGTGATTGGCGATCTTCAGCAGAAACTTATGGCATCTGCCAAGGTTGACCGGGTGATTGAAATCGGCAGCGCGCATGACGATCCGGATGTTTCGATTATTGTGCCGCTCTATCGCGTTCTGGGGTTCCTGCGCGCGCAAGTCGGGGCCTTTGTCTGTGACGACTGGGTCGCAAAGTATTGTGAATTGGTCTTCGTGCTCGATTCTCCTGAACAGGCCGAAGAATGCGAACATCTGCTGCGCGGTCTGCATGTTCTGTATGGCATCCCGATGCGTCTGGTGGTGATGACGCGCAATGGCGGCTATGCCCGGGCATGTAATGCCGGCGCAGAACAGGCTCGCGGGCATTTTCTGGCCATGCTCAATTCTGATGTGATTCCCCATACACCCGGCTGGGCACGCGGCATGGCATCGAAACTGGGAGGGGCCGAAGAGGTCGCCATCGTCGGTCCGAAACTTCTTTTTGAAGATGGCTCGATCCAGCATGCCGGGATGTATTTTGCCCGCAACGAAAGTGGCAAATGGCTGAACTATCACTATCACAAAGGCATGCCCGATCAGTTCAGGGATGCCAATATTGAACGCTCGGTCCCTGGTGTGACAGGCGCCTGCATGATGATCCATCGTGATGCGTTTGACGCGGTCGACGGCTTCACCGAGGACTATGTCATTGGCGATTACGAAGACAGTGACCTTTGTCTGAAAATTCGCAAGGCCGATTTCGACATCAAATATGTCCCCGATGTCAGCCTTTATCACTTCGAACGCAAATCCATCTCGACACATGCCGATTACATGCGCGGGGTTGCCGCTGAATATAACGCCTGGCTGCATGCGTCGCGCTGGGCGGATGCGCTTGAAGACCTTCACGCCAACGGCGTGCCGCAAAACCGATCGCGAAAAACCCCTGACGGAGAAGCGGCATGAGCCAGGTTCTTGCACTGTCCGACCACCCAGCTTCGCTGACATCTGATATGGACGACAACCAGCTTGCATGGTTGTGCCAACAGCTCATTTCCAACCGTTTCCTGCCGATCCCGCCCGAAGAGGACGTCTTTGTTGGTGATGGCGATTACCGTGCCATTGGCGCGGAGTTTCTGGATCATTTCGTTCGCATGGGCGGACTTAAAACTACAGAGGATGTTCTCGATATCGGCTGTGGCATTGGCCGAATTGCCGTGCCACTGACGCAATTCCTGAGCCCGAAACAGGCGATCTATCGCGGCATGGACCCTGTGCGCAACGGCATTGAATGGTGCAAACGCACCATCACGCCAGCCTACCCGAATTTCCGGTTCGATTGTTCGGACATCAGGAATGCGCTGTACAACCCCGAAGGTGAAATCAGCGGGCGCGGCATGCGATTGCCTTTTCAGGATGGAACATTCGATTTCACCGCAATGATCTCGGTGGCAACCCACCTGCCGCCGGACGAAATCGAAACCTATTGTTCCGAGGTCTTTCGTGTGCTGCGCCCGGGTGGTCGGCTGTTTTTGACCGCCTTTGTCATTCGCGAAGATGACGACCCGTCAAATCCCGACTGCGATGCCCGTCTCAAGGGGTTCGAAAAAGCCGAAGGTCAGCCCTGCTGGCATCTGCGCGGCGAAAACCCGATGGCAGCGGTCGGGTTTGACGATGCTTTTCTCGATGGTGCACTCGCGGCAGCGGGCTTTGACGTCCACACCAAAAGCTTTGGCGCGTGGCGCGGCAAAGCCGCCGCCCATTACCAGGATTTCCTGATTGCCCAGAAACCACGGAGGAACGCATGAACCCCCGGATAATGGTGCTTGCCCACAATCACCCCGATCTGCATCCGGGTGGTACCGAAATTTTCGCCCATGACCTGTTCCAGGCCTACAAGCGTGCGGAATGCGATGCGCTTTTTGTCGGGGCGACCAACGATGTTCATCGCGAACGCCGCCCGGGCACAAGTTTTCAGGCCATCAATGATGCCGGTGATGAAATGCTGTTCTGGGCGGGGCATTTTGATCGCTTCAACATGTCGCAGACCGATTTGTATGCGGTGGCCCCTGATTTCACGCGCCTACTGAAAAACTGGGCGCCGGATGTGGTGCATATTCATCATCTGGTCCTGTGGGGCATCGAACTGCCGATGCTGATCCGCCGTGTTCTGCCGAACTGTCGGATTGTGATGACACTGCATGACTATTATCAGATCTGCCCGAATGACGGCCTGATGATCCATCGCGACACCAAGACCCGCTATACCAAGGCCGACGTCACGGGGCGCTTGTGCGGGCTTGAAGGGTTCACAGCCGATCAACATGCGATGCGTGCGGTCAATCTGCGCAACCATTTGCGAGCGGTTGATCATTTCATCTCGCCCAGTAATTTCCTGCGCGACCGTTATATCGAATGGGGCATCGACCCGGACAGAATATCGGTGATCAACAATGGTCGACCGCCTGTTCCGGCCGCGCCCAAACGCGAAATCGGGACCGCCGGGATGCCCAATGTCTTTGGTTATTTCGGGAATCTCAACCCGTGGAAAGGCGCGGATATCCTGCTTGAAGCCTCGGAAATTCTTACGGCGGATGCGGTCGATTTTAATCTGCGCATTCATGGCGCGGCCTTGTATCAGACCGACGAATTCACGTCCCGCATTACCGATCTGATCGCGCAAAGTGGTCCACAAGTTCAGCATGTCGGGGCTTATCAACGCGAAGATATTTCCGATCTGATGGCCCGGGTCGACTGGGTCGTTGTGCCCTCGATCTGGTGGGAAAATGCGCCGCTGGTGATTCAGGAAGCGTTCCAGCATGGCCGTCCGGTGATCACCAGCTCAATCGGCGGTATGGCCGAGATGGTGCGCAACGCTCATGACGGCATTCATGTCCGCCCCGATGACCCGGCCGAACTGGCCCGCGTCATGAAAGATTGCGCAACCAATCCGAAACTCTGGAAAAAACTGTCGGGCCATGTCCGGTCGCCGGCAGCGATTGATGATGTAGCCCAGGAATATCTGGCGATGTTTCGCCGGATGGTTCGCCCCGACTTTGTTGCCGCCTGACGTTTAACGAGGAGGCCGCTATGGCTGTTGCCGAAAAAAAGACGATGGAAGACACCCCGTCACCGACTGTCACGCAGGATGCAGAGCAACCTGCACCGGCGCTGGAAGGGCGGGTAGATGCCATTGATCAGAACCGGCTGTATGGCTGGGTTTGGTCGCCGCAAAGCCCGGATGCCAAAATTGAGGTGGTCATTCGTCTCAACGGTCATGCTCTGCTGCGTGAGACCGCCGAAAATGAACGTGTCGATCTGCGCCGCAATGGTATTGGCGATGGCAAACATGCCTTCGAGGTCGAATTGCCCGATGCCGCAGTTGCCAGTGTCGACAGCCTTTCGGTCTGTGCCGTCATTCCCGGCACGAAAGATGAAATTACCCTGCGCATCCCGTCACAAAGTGAACAGGAAGCACACACTGCCCTGAATGCGCCGCTTGGCAAAATCTTGGATCGGTTGGACCGGTTGCTGGCCGCACAGCACATCCTGCAAACCGGCCAGCGCGAAGCTGCCAAACGGTTGGTCAGTGCATCAAAACGTATGGATGAACTTGCCTCGGCAGATGACGGCATCGAGGCAGGTGTGAAACTGGTTCGTACCGGTCAGGAAGAACTTTCAAGCCGGGTGGATGAACTCGAAGTCTTTCTGGTGCGCTTTGATAAATCGCTGGGTGGCTTTGACGAACGTCTTTCGGTCCTGACCGCACGCCATACCAATGATCTCAAAACCCCGTTGCTGATCCTGTCCTGCCTGATTGGTGTGACCGCCGGGTTGGCCATCGGTGCCTTTGTCTGGTGATCGCTCATGGCATGGAAATCATTCGTTTTGAAGCACATGCGTAAACATAAGGAAACCCGGGCATGACCGAACAGAATGGAATGCCGCTGGATGGCAGGACCGTTGTCGCCGCCTTGGTCGATGAAGGATTGGCTTTGATGGTCGGGGTGGGCAATGCCCTGCCGGCAACGATTGATATTTACCTCAACAGTCAGTCTGAGGCCAAAGTACAGGCGTCTATCATCTCATGGCGTCGCCACGATGCCGAACCCGATAACGCGTATGGCTTTGTTGCGCTGTTGCCGATGAAGGATATCTCTGCACGTCGTTTGAAAACGGTTCTTTTCCGGGGGGCGGGCAAACCGCGTGAATACCGGATCGATAACCGTCAGCACCGAATTGACTCGGTTTTGTCCGCTGTTGCGGATCAGTCCGGTTCGGCCTTCGCCACTGTGATTGATGGTTTGATTGAGGCTCTGCTTGCCGGTGACCCGGATAAAAAACGCCTCAGCAAGGTTGCCGCATTCGTGCAAAGTGCCGCGCGCAGCAATGGCTTCATCGAAGTTCTGGGCGGACTTGAAGAAGGCGATATCTATATCCAGGGCTGGTCAAGCGGGTTTCCCACCGGGCGCACACGCGTTATCGCCGTTGAAGAATCACCGGTTCTGGCGGAATTGACCAGTGCGGATTTCCAGCGTGATGATCTCGGAGATGAGGCATCAGGCGTTACCGGTTTGATGCTGGGCGATAAACCGATCAACCCGAAAAAGCTTAAACGGGTTTATTTCCGCGGGCGCGAAAGCTGGTACTCGATCGAGGTTTACCAACATCGTGTTCTGGTCGCACCGCCGGATGTTCCAGCCCATATTCGCTCTGTGCTTGATCGCGTGCGTGCCCCGGAAAAAATCCTGCACACCCTTAAAATGGCCGCACATCGTTTTGATGGGCGCGACACAGTTTCGGAACTCGATCGCCCGGTCCGCATCGGGATTGATTTTTCCCTCCTGATCGAAGGCAGCGGCATATTGATCTCTGGCTGGATGCTTGATCCGGACCGCGTAGTGAGCGATGTCTCCTTGCGTGTTGGCGGTGAGGTCGTGCGCATTGATGATCATTGGACGCGGCAATCACGTGCCGATGTGACCGATGCCTTTGCCAATGATCCCATGTTTTCCGGGATGAACCCGGCCCGGAATAATCACGGGTTTCTGGTATTTTGTCCGTTGGAAGCTACCCCGCCATCCGATCAGGCAACTTATCTGGAACTGGGCATCGCGGATGCTTTCCCGGCCTATTGTCCGCTGAACCCGACGCGGGCTTCGGCACGTCAGGCACTTTCACGGGTTTTGCCCTCGCTTGATCCGCGCTCGGTCACGGCGTCAAACAGTATCGAACGTCAGTTCGGCCCAATGTTGCAGGCAATGACAGCACAGCGTCCCTATGCGGTAGATATCCATGATATCGGGGACTTCGACGAAGATGCGCCTGTGACTCTTGTGGTCGGGGTTGATGATACGATCAACGATATCGGCGTGACCATCGCCCTCCTCGGGCTTGATAGCGCGACCCGGCATCTGCCGATTGTCATCGCCGGTCCGGTCGAAAGTTTTGATCAGGTCGGCAGCGAAATCTTGCGTCTTGCGGCCTTTTACAAACTCAACACCCGGATCGTTTTTGCCGAGGGTGTCGAAGATTATTGCGACGCGCTCGAAGTTGGCGTGGATGCGACCAACTCCGAAACAGTCGGGCTTGTGTCGGCGCACATTCTGCCGCGCGATGATGGCTGGTTTGATCAGTTACTGGCCGCGTACAGCAAACGCGGCAGCAAAGTCCTCGTTTCGCCAACCATCCTGTTTGAGGATGACTCTGTGCGTTGGGCCGGAACCTGGATCAACAGTGACGCCAATGTCGGACAATATCTGTCGGACCGTTATGTCGGCTATCCCTGTGCAGTCCTTGCCGATGCCCAACCCAGCGAAGTCAGCGCCGGTACGCTTGAATGCTGTGTTTTGCCGCGTAAGGCCTTCAAGGACAGTGACGGTTTTACCCGTGGCTATATCGGACCCGGCGAAAAAAGCCTCGACCTTGCGCTCAAGCTGCGCATGGCGGGTACGCCATCCTACTGGATCCCCGATGTCGAAGTGCTGGGCAGCGAACAATCCATAAGCAAAGCCCCTGCCTGGGAGGAACTTTCCAATCGTCTTGACCGCTGGGCGTTTGATCGCCGCTGGTCATTGGTCGTTTCAAACTTGCGGAGCCACAACAATGCCGTCGACTGATTTACGCGTCCTCGTTATTTCGCACGGCCATCCCAGCATCTCGCTGGGCGGGGCCGAAGTGGCCTCCTACAACCTGCATAAAGGGTTGAACACGCTCGATGGGGTCGAAAGCTTTTATCTGGCCCGCGTTGGCAGTCCCGTACCGCGTCATGGGGCCTCAGCACTGATGAGCTTGCGTCAAAAGGAAAATGAAATCCTTTATCACGCGGAAAACTATGATCATTTCCTGCTCTCAAATGGCAGCACAGATGAAATTGATCGGGATTTTCTGCGTTTTGTTAAGGATTACGAACCCGATGTGGTGCATTTCCATCACTATCTGGGGCTCGGGCTGGAAACCATCTATGCCATTCGTGAAGCTCTGCCGGAAACTGCGATTTTCTTTACTTTCCACGAGTTTTTGACGATTTGCCACAATCACGGGCAGATGATCAAAAGCGGCGGAACCAAGCTGTGCAACAGGTCAAGTCCGATCGATTGCAATGGGTGCTTCCCGAATATTTCGCCAGCATCTTTCCTTCGGCGCGAACGCTTTATCAAGGCCATGCTGGAATTGGCTGATCACTATGTGTCGCCCAGTGAATTCCTTGCCAACCGTTTCATTGACTGGGGCATGAAGGCCGAAAAGATGTCGGTGATCGAAAATGGTCTCGACATCGATCAACGGGCCAAGGACCGCCCGCTTTCCAAGAGCCAGCCCCGCCGGTCGCGCTTTGCCTTTTTCGGGCAGCTCACGATGTTCAAGGGCGCTGACATCCTTCTGGATGCCGTCGGGCGTGTACCCGAGGAAATCTGGGGCGATGATGCGCGGCTGATGATCTTTGGTGGCAACCTTGATCGCCAACCCGAGGAATATCAGGAAAAGGTCCATGACCTGATCGAAAAGGCTGGCGAACGCGTTCGTTTTTACGGGGCCTATCAGAATACCGAAATGCCCAAGCTGATGGAACTCGCCGACTGGACGATCATCCCGTCCATCTGGTGGGAAAACTCGCCGGTGGTGATTCAGGAAGCCTTTTTCCACGGGCGTCCGATGATCTGCTCAAACATCGGCGGCATGGCCGAAAAAATTACCGATGGGGTCAACGGCCTGCATTTCCGCGTCGGAAGTGCCGAAGACCTTGCCGATCGGATGATCGAAGTTCTCAGCGACAACAAGGCCTGGGATCGGATGCGCGAGGGAATACCAAGCGTGACGACCTATGAAGAATGCGCCGAGCAACATCTCGCGCAGTATCGGGAGGTTCTGGAGACGCGCCGCCAGTCTGCAAAGGCTGCGAGCCTGCAAACAGTGGCAAGTACGGCATGAATTCAGAACAAAAACGTGATCAACCAAGGAGAGATAACATGGCGCGCGTTCTTGTAATGATCCCGTCTGGCGAAGTCTACGACCACGACTGCGTCCGCTGGTACAACTATCAGGATGTTCAAAAGAGCATAAATCACTATCACAATATCGGTGATGCCTTTGTCTTCGATTCATCGCTCAAACTGATGAATTACGACAAGCTTGGTGTCTTGCCGATTGCCGACCCCAAGATGGAAGACATCGATCGCCTGCGTGAGGAATATGACTATGTCTTCCTGCGCGGATCGAACTACATCCATTCGGACATGGACTGGCGCAATACCATTGATGTTCTCAAACGGTTGAAATTGCCGGTTCTGGGCTTTGGCATTGGTGCGCAGGCACCGGTTAAAGGCAAGATCGAACTGTCGGAGCAGACGAAAACCGTTCTGCACATGATGGCAGATTCCACCACATCCATCGGCGTGCGCGGGGCTTATACCGCTCAGGTTCTTTGGGATCTTGGCATTACCAATGTCCGTATTGTCGGCTGCCCGACCGCATTCCGGCAAAACAATCCCGACATGCGCATCAAACTGCCATCCCTTGATAGCGTGAAGAATGTCGGCATTACCCTGCGTCGTGAAGTTTCACCCGCTTACGCGCAGGACATCAAACGCTATCTCACTTTCCACCGGGATCTGGTCAAACAACTGGCTGAACGTTTTGATGATATGACCCTGATGGCTCAAGGCGAACCCGAAGAGAAAAAGCTCGTTTTCGGCAGCGAGATCCAGCGCGAAGAAGCCATGCAGGCGCTTAAAAACAACGACTGGGTCAAGAACTGGTATCTCGACGATACGATGGAGCGCCTCTATCGCGAGAAGCTGTTCTATTCCGATGTTGTGTCTGATTACGAGGACCTGGTGCGCACCAAGGATTGCGTCCTTGGTTATCGTCTGCACGGTAATCTGATGGCGCTGTCAAATGGTGTGCCGTCAATTTACTTCACCTATGACAGCCGCACTGTCGAATTCGCCGAGACCTATCAGATCCCATCCTATGACGTGTTCTCCGAAAAGGAATTCGTGCTTGAGGATTACTGGAATCAGGATCTGTTCGACAAGTTCAACCGCGCCTGGTTCCAGACTTACCGTGAAATGGCGCAGTTCCTGACCGAGAACAATATCGACCACAAAATGATCGATGTCATGAACGCCGACGCGCAGCCGCAACGCAAGGTCGCGTGATCGTATCCGGTACTGCCGTTTGGCTGTTCCGCATGGGATATGTCCGACGGTGGTACCTCCAAAGATCAGCCTGAAGAGCAACAGGCAATATCAATAAGGAGACACGGCAATGACTGTACTTGTAACAGGTGGCGCAGGATATATCGGCAGTCACGCAGCACTTGCACTTCTCGATAATGGGCGTGACGTCGTCGTGCTCGATAACCTGAGTCAGGGGCATCGCTGGGCTGTACCAGCCGGGGCTGCGTTTGTTGAGGGTGATTGTGGCGACGAGGATCTGGTGCGGCGCGTTATTGATGAACATGACGTGACGGCCATCATGCATTTTGCCGGTTCGATCATTGTACCGGACTCTGTCATCTATCCGCTGGAATATTACCGCAACAACACGGTTAACTCGCGTGCCCTTGCCCAGGCTGCTGTTGATGGCGGGGTAAAGCACTTCATCTTCTCTTCGACTGCTGGCGTCTATGGCGAACCCAAAAACACCCCGATCGACGAGGACTTCGCGCTCAAGCCGATCTCGCCTTACGGCACATCAAAAATGATGACCGAAAAGATGCTGACCGATGCCGCCATTGCGCATGATTTGCGCTATGTCGCACTGCGCTACTTCAATGTTGCCGGGGCCGATCCCAAAGGCCGTGCCGGTCAAACATCGCGCAAGGCAACCCATTTGATCAAGATCGCCTGCCAGACTGCGACGGGTGTCCGCCCGCAAATGGCCATTTATGGCGAAGATTACGAAACCCCGGATGGCACCTGCATTCGCGATTACATCCACGTTTCTGATCTGGCCAATGCACACCTTCTTGCCCTTGAATATCTTGAAAAGGGTGGCGAAAGCGACGTCATGAATTGCGGTTATGGTCGCGGCTTCTCGGTTCATGAAGTGATCAACGCGGTCAAAAGGGTTTCGGGCATTGATTTCGAAGTCGAACTCGCCGACCGCCGCCCCGGTGATCCGGCTGCCCTGATTGCTGCGGGGGACCGCATTCGCCAGAAACTCGGCTGGACCCCGGTTCATGATGACCTCGAAGCCATCGTGCGTCATGCCCTTGATTGGGAACAAAGCCTTAAAACCCGCGAGGTAAGTGCGGCTTGAACGCACATCCCGCGACCTGCATTTCCAGACACGAGCAACGGTTCGAAACAACGTCAAAAATGACACGAACCAAACACGCAGGAGACGATTGATGGAATCCGAACTCTCGACCGGTGGGCGTAAGCCCCGTATTGGCGTGCTGATGCCCGCGGGCCGTCTAGAAGGCAATCTTGGCGTTGTCACGCACACCTATAATGATCCCGAAAAGGCAAAGACGTTATTTACCAATATTGGTGACTGCTTTGTCTATGACTCCTCGCTGCGCATTCTCGATTATTCCGAACTTTTCCCGATCTATGTGCCTGCGGATGGCAATCTGTCGGAAACCCAGATCGAAAAGATCAACCAGCTTGATTACATCTTTTTGCGCGGGTCGAACTATATCAACACCAATGGTCAATGGGACCCGATCACGGCGGTTCTTGAAAAGACCAAGGTGCCGGTAATCGCCTTTGGCATTGGCGTTCAGGTGCCAGACAACTCCGACGAATACGTCAATTCATCGACCAAGCGGTTCCTGCAACTGGTTGCAGATCGCTCAGTTTCGATTGGCGTGCGTGGAAATCTCTCGAAGAAGGCGCTCAATTCCATCGGCATCAAGAATGTGCGTATCTTTGGCTGCCCGACGGCCTTCCGTCATTGCAAACCGCAACTGAAATTGCGTTGGGTGGATGCATCATCCATCAACAGGCTTGGCTTTACCCTGCGTCGCAAGACACATGGTTTCCATACGCAGCAACGTTACGTGTTGCGCACGCTGGCCGAACGTTATGACACCGAAATCCTGTGTGCGGGCGAACTTGAAGAAAAGCAGATCTATTACGCCCGCGCCAAACTGGTCGAAAACTATGACCAGGTCATGGACGCAGCGGTCAAAAAACTGACGGCTGAAAAGTGGATCTATGGCCCGAAGGATCCGTTGCTTGCGCTGTATAAATCCTCGCTGTCCGTATTCGAAAGTGTTGCCGACTTTGAACGGGCCGAGCAATGCCTTGATGCGGTGACCGGCTATCGCCTGCATGGCAATTTGCTGGCCTTGGCCAATGAAGTTCCGGCCCTTTATGTCACCTATGACACGCGGACCCGCGAATTTGTCAAAACGTTGGGTATCCCGTTCGTTGATGGTCGCTATATGGACAAATTCTCGTTCGAGGAAGCCTGGGATAATGCCGATTTCGACCTGTTCGAGAAAACCTATCAGAAGCGCTTTGGCGATCTGAAAACCTTTCTTGAAGAAAACAGCATGGCGCACCGTCTGGGCAGTATCCCGGCCCCGTACGTCGCAGAGGCGGCGTGACCTTGCTGTCTGGTGCGTGGCGTATCCCCAGTAACGCCACGCACCACACTTTCATACTCGTTTATCAACCGTGGCGGGGAAGATCTTGCACAAGCTGCGCTTATCAAAACGCATGACCGCTCTGTCGGCATTCCTGCTCGGTTTGTCGGTCGGGGGGATGTTTGGCTGGAACCCGGATTTACGAGCCGCCGAGGTGACTGTTTCAGGATCAGAAGCCGTCATTTTTGATAGCGACGTCACCGGATGTGACAACCATCATCTGCCAGATTCCCCGGCGCGTGCCTTTCGCAATGATCAGGGCAAAATGGTTCTGTTTGCGCCGAATTTTCAGAACCGGGCCTTCGTTGGCTATGGCTTTAACAGTCTCCAGCCCGATTGTGACAGCCGGTTCAAGGCTGCGGGCAAGGCTGTGCCGGAATTGCTTGATGACCGCACCTGGCTTCAGGCGATCTATACCCGTGACGGGCGCAATGTTTACGCGCTGGGCAGCGCCAGTTTCATGCCCTATCGCCACGACATGCCGTGTGAGGGGCGCACCAAACGTACCGATTGCTGGATCAATGGTCTGGTAACGCTGAAATCCGGTGATGGGGGCAAGACCTTTGACTATCTGGGTAATCCCCCCCATCACGCACCGTTCCCGCCGCCCGAACCTTATCGCGATGATCGTAAACGCGCGCCAAGCTATGTGACGGTGACCAACATCATCTCATGGCAGAACTACTATTACGCCATTGTCTGGCGGCGCGCCGATAACTGGGAAGAGTCGCGTAACTGTCTGGTACGCGCACCGATTGATGATCCCAAAAAATGGGATGTCTGGAATGGGTCGGATTTTGAATTGGCCGCGACCCTGACCGATCAGGGGTGGTCGGTTCGCGAAACCGAATGTGCGCGGGTCGGGCCTTTTGGTGTCTCATCAATCCGCGGTCTGGTGCGTCACGAAGCATCGAACAGTTTCATCACCGTTTATCTGCACCGCATTCGCAAAAAAGGCGAACCCGATATTGCCGGTTTCTTCTATTCGAGTTCGACGGATCTCAAAAACTGGTCGGAACCCAAGCTGCTCTATCGCCAACCGCTAAGGCGCGATGCGGGTGATGGCGAACCGTTTGTCGCCTATCCATCCATCATCGACGAAGACAGCACAGACCGTCTGTTTGGCACGGTCGATGACAAGGCCAGCCTCGTTTTCGTCCGTCTTGTCCCCAAACCCTACAAGGGTCGCTGGCGTGTCCCGCGTCAGCTGATCCGTGTTCCGATCTCAATCAAGGAGTAAAGAACAATGCCTGTCGAATTTGACGAATTTGATATCGCCGGTCCGGTCCTGTTCGTGCCGAACCGACATCGCGACAAGCGCGGTGTTTTTGCCGAAACATTTCGCTATGACGATTTCCGCGATGTGGTTGGCGATATTGATCTGGTGCAGGAAAACCACTCGATCAGTGTTCCGATCAACACCATTCGCGGCCTGCATTTCCAAACCAGCCCCTATGCCCAGGGCAAACTGATTCGCGTGACACAGGGGGCAATTCTTGATGTCGCCGTCGATATCCGCCCGCGATCGGCAACCTTTGGTCAGCACATCAAGATCGAAATCAGTGCCGAAAACTGGTACCAGCTCTGGATCCCGGATGGCTTTGCGCACGGGTTCAAAACCCTGCAACCCGACACCCATGTCATGTACAAGGCATCGAACTATTACAGCCCGGACCATGATCGCGGGATTGCCTGGAACGATCCCGATCTTGGTATCGACTGGCAACTGTATGGTCAGCAGGCGGTTGTTTCAGATAAGGACAGCAGACAGCCTTCATTATCCGATTTGGGACCAGAAGCCCTTGGTCACATGCCGCCAAGCCATGCTTTCGCGACGGCCAATCTGGGCCGGACAAACGTCGCGGGGTTGAGCGCCAATCCATCGTAACTGGATTGGGTGCGCACGGTTTTGCCCATCATGTCTCCCTGTCCGACGCGTACTCAGTCCAGAAACGGGCCCGTTATCGGGCCCGTTTCTTCGTTTGGCAGATGATACGTATCAAAATGTCATAGGCGCATCACTATATGCCGCGATTAATAGCGTTAGTGTGCGACGGCGACACGCCAACTCACTGCCCTGGTCGACATATGACACCGCCACCAGCATCTTGAATTTGGGGCTCCTTAAAAGGCCGTAATCAACGCTAGCTTCGATGTGTATCTAGGAATGTGACATCCGTTTCGATGCATGACAAAATTACACTGCAAGTAAAATTCGACACATAATCTCTGAAATTTTCAGCCTTCTGTACAAGTTGGGCGCCTAATAAGCATTTGATTTTTTTGTGTTTTTCGAAATCGAGAAAGTTCCAATATTATGCTTCAAAACTTTCAGCATAATGCGTCGCAAAGTTCGAGATTTCGTTGGTAAACGGTGGTGTGAGTTTCTGGGTTTATGCGTCAATTCACAAATCTCGTGTGAATTGACTCATAAAACTGGAAACGCGACACATAACTTTAGAATCTGTGACGCGTAAAACAAGAAAGGCCTGCTCATGCGGGCCTTTCTTGTTTTTGGAGCTCTGTGTTGCAAGTTTTGACACTATCACACTTATTGGGGTTCAAATTCACCTAGCACCTTGTTCTCATTGATGATCGTCCAAACATAGTATCTTACAACTTTTTGTAGATACACTCTGTGGGCTGTTTACACATGAAACAACCAGTGCGGCAAGGCGTTGCCAACGCTGCGACGGCGGAACGTGATAAGGGCAGCTCGACGGGCTCAATCATTGCCATACCTGCCCTGGCTTTATTGCTTGGGCTGCTCATCTCATTTGCGCTTGGTTGGTCCTGGAACACCCGAAACGAGGAGGCCATCAATGCCGAGTTGTTGCGACTGACGGATCAGGCCGAAGAACTGGTCAAAACCCGCTTTGGTGTCTACGAGTACGGTTTGCGTGGTTTGCGTGGTGTGGTTATCACCGCTGGCCCCGAAAACCTGACCCGCGCCGAAATACAACGCTATATCGCGTCGCGTGAAAACAGGCGGGAGTTCCCCGGTGCGCGTGGTTTTGGCTATATCAAGTTTGTTGAGGCCGAAGATACTCAGCAATTCCTTGAGCGTGCACGCGCTGATGATTTCCCCGATTTTGGCATTCGCGAACTATCCCCAAATTCCGGTGACCGGTTTGTTATTCAGTATATCTATCCCCTTGCGGGGAACGAAGGCGCCACGGGTCTTGATATCGCATCTGAGGCAAACCGACGGGCTGCCGCGCTCGAAGCAGCACGCACCGGCGATGTAAGGCTGACCCAGCCGATTACGCTTGTTCAGGCCGATGGTAATGTCAGACGCGGCTTCTTGGTGCTGTTGCCTGTTTACCATCCGGGTATGCCGATCGGCACTCCGGATCAGAGGGAACAGGCGATCGCCGGTTGGTCTTACGCACCACTCGTCGTTGACGAGGTTCTATATGACTTTGAACCCAACCTTGGCAATATCAGCCTGACACTTACCGATTTGTCGGAGTCCGAACCATTCTTTGTGTCGGACACGTCCGGGCAGCAACCATCGGAAAGGCTGACTCAATCGCGTCAGATCAAGGTCAAGGGGCGCGACTGGTTGATGCAGACAGCCGTTTTACCTGGTCTATCACAAAGCATTGGTCTGCTTAGCCCATGGCTGATTGCTGCGCTTGCCGCGGCTCTGTCATTTGCTGTTTCAAGCATTATCTGGTGGCAGATGATTTCGCGGAGGAAGAATTTCCATCAAGCCTATGACAAAGACCTAAGTCTTATCGCTTTTCTAAGACAGCCAATCGCAATTTCGTCAACAACCCTGCTGTTGGGCTTGTCTTTGTTGGTGTGTTTGGCGACAGCGGTTTACATCTGGCGCACCAATATATCGACATTTTCTGATGAGCTGATTGACCGCACAGCTGAGGCAATCGACGCGCATCAGGATAATTACTCGGATTACAAAGCAGCCGTGAGCTTCTTTGCGACAAGCGTTCAGTCAATGGCATCTTTTCAGAGTTATCTTGATGATGAAAAGGTCGCGCCCGCCGTCTGGAAAGATCAAATTGCAGATTCCTTTGTCGCCTTCATGCTGTCTTCTGAGGCCGTTACCCAAGCACGCATTGTTGGTGTCGCCAATAATGGACGCGAGCTGGTCCGGGTTCAGTACGAAGACGGTCATCTCGTTAAATTTGATCAGTCACGGCTTCAGGAAAAAGCTCAAGAACCCTACATGCAGGCCGCCAATTCTTTGCGTTCCGGTGACATTTGGATTTCCGATATTAATCTGAACAGAGAGTTTGGCGAAATTGTAGAGCCTTTCGAGCCCACGGTTCGTTTTGTCTCGCCGATTTTTGACAACAGTCAGCAGCTGTTTGGTATCGCCATTCTGAATGTCGATGCCGAGGGGGTGCTTGCCGAGAGTCTTGCAACTGAGGCGCACGATCTTCTGGCGATCGCACTTGATCGGAATGCCAACATTATCTCCTATCCAGACGCTAGCCGAAATTTCGCCTTTGAAAAGGGTGAAGCCCCCGCATGGGACAAATTATCTCGTCAAATTGCACTTCCTTGGGGCGCAGATAGTCGACTACAAATGTTTGACAGCGAATTTGGCGAAATTCTGACCGCAAGTACGACAACCCAAGGCACTTCCAACGCGGCCAGTGGCAAGATCACCTACATCTTTGGCAAGCCGATGCGCAGCATCTATACCGCATTCCTTCGACCAGTAGGTGTTGTCGCGCTCGCCTTCTTTATCACCATCTTTGTTGTCCTGATGACTTTGTATACGTCATGGCGCAAGGGCCGGCAGGAGCAGTTACTAGAAGAACAAATTGTTGCCGCAGACAGACTAAAGGAGCAGGAGGAACTATTTCGCGGAATTCTTGCCGCAGCGCCAGAGGCGATGCTGGTGATTGATGATCAAGGCATCATCACTCTTGCCAACGATCGGGCCGGATCAACATTCGCATATGATACCGATGAACTGTTGGGCCGTTCCGTCAGCATATTTGTCAGACCTCAAGACGTCGCCGCCCATGAAGCGGGCATGAAGCAATATATGACAAACCCTGGTTTGGTGGCGATGGGTCGTGACAGAGAAATCATCGCACAAAGGAAGGATGGCTCAACCTTCCCGATTGAAATAAGCCTCGCCCCGGCGCAGCTTTCGGGCCAAACAATTGTCATTGTGTCCCTACGTGACTTGACCGAGGCCCGCCGAGCCGAGGCGGTGTTGCTTGCTGCAAAAGAAGCCGCCCTGAAGGCAAGTGAAGCCAAGGGCGCCTTCATGGCCAATATCAGCCATGAAATCAGAACGCCGCTCAATGCGATTATCGGTCTGACCAGCCTGTTGTTTGATGATGACTTGCCTGATCGCCATCGGGATTATCTGAACAAGATCAATCTTGCAGGCCGTTCTTTGCTTGGCATCGTGAATGACGTTCTCGATCTTGCAAAGATCGAGGCCGACGAGATGACCCTTGAAAAGGTTGTCTTCGCCCCAAAAGAAAAACTGACCGAGATTGAAACAGTTCTTAAGAATCAGGCTGAGAACGCTGGCATAAAACTGATAAGTGAATTTGGACCGGGCGTGCCGGACTTGGTGATTGGCGATGGTAAACGCCTTGGTCAAATTTTGACCAATCTTGTCGGTAATGCCATCAAATTCACGGAAAAAGGGTCTGTCACGCTCAAAGCCGAACTGGTCGAAACACAAAATGCCGATACGCCAGGCAATGTCACTTTGCGTTTCTCGGTAACCGATACCGGCATAGGCATCCCCGAAGACGTGCAGGCAAAATTGTTCCAGCCATTTTCACAAGCCGACAGCAGTACCTCGCGCAAATTTGGCGGAACAGGACTTGGTCTGTCGATTGTACGAAAATTGGCTGATTTGATGGGCGGAACCTCCAGCCTTGTAAGCGAACCTGGAAAAGGCAGCACCTTTGCTGTGACCCTTCCGTTTGAACTGGTCAAAGCAGATGGCAGTGACGAACAAGATGCCGGGTCTGATCCCCTGTTTGTCTTTGTTGTCGAAGACAATCAGGCTGAATGCTTGCGGCTGAAAGAACTCGCGACGTCTTTGGGGTGGCGTGCAATTGCGCTTTCCACCGGCCAAGAGCTGGTGGATGAGTATATGCAACGCCATAAAAACAACAGGCGACTGCCAGATGCCATCATCATTGATTGGCAATTGCCCGACTTCGATGGGCTGCGCGCTATTCAAAAGCTGGCAGACGACGTCGGTGGGGACACCTTGCCGGCAGCCCTGATGATTTCGGCCTTTGACAAAGATAAAATTGCCGAAATAGACGCAAGCAGGCTGGTCGATGAAATCGTCAATAAACCGATTGACGGCTCCACCCTGTTTAACACCGTCAACGAAATCGTTTCGGTGAAAACCGGTCGTCTCAATAAAGTGCTGGAGCGCACAAGCACGGCCTCTCTGAATGCGAATTGGCTGGCTGATATCAAGATTCTTGTTGTTGATGACAGTGCTCTGAACCGTGAAGTCGCACACCAGATACTTAAAAGAAACGGGGCGCATTCTGTGGCCGTCGAAAGCGCAGAAAAATGCATTGAACTGCTCGAAAAAACACCTCTGATGTTTGACGCCGTGTTGATGGATATTCAGATGCCCGGCATGGACGGCTACGAAGCAACGCAGTTTATTCGCAACAACCTGAAACTGGAAAATCTGCCGATTATTGCCCTGACTGCTGGTGCGCTTGTTGAGGAAAAGAGGGCCGCCCTGAATGCCGGGATGAATGACTTCCTGACCAAACCGATCGAACCGCAGAGCCTCATCAACAGAATAAGAGCATGCGTTGAACAAAGCCGCGGCCAGTCAATTCCGGTAACTTCGCATGTATCGGCCGCAAAACCTCAAACGGCTTTGTCGGAAGTCCCGGATCGCAATACCACGGCCAGCCCCCCTGCATCAGCAGATCTGGCCTCAAGTGTCTCTGAGGAGGCATTACCCCTCTGGGATAAGCAAAGGGCAATGACGTTGGTGTACGGCAACGAGGCCCTGTTGATCAGGATTGCCGGCCTGTTCCCGCCCCAGGCACGCGAGATCATCGATAAACTGCGCACGGCTTTGTCCGATGAAGATGCGAAAGCCTGTGCAATGTTGCTGCATACGTTGCAAGGTGCCGCGTCCCAGGTTGCCGCCCTCAAGGCGGCTGCACACGGCAAGAAACTTGAGAACATCACACTTGAAGAAGGCGTCTCCCCCTTGAAAACGGAGTTTGATGAGTTTGCCAGAACTGTCGAAGATACGGCAATCCTTATCGAAGCGTGGCTGACCAATGGCGTATCAGAAACCGCGCCAGCCAACGGCCAGAACGAGGACCTGATAAACTTGTTGAATTTGCTTGAAGCTGGAAGCGCTGATGCGATGGAAAAATTCAAACAAGTGACATCTGAGCTGGCGGAATTGACTTCTCACGATCAGGTCGCAGTCATGGAGAACCATCTGCGCAATCTTGACTTCGACATTGTTGCCGAAATGATCAAACCGATTGCGAAAAGTAACGCAGAATAACAAACCAGACGCCAAAATCCGGTGGTTAAGCACTTACGTTATCGCTGGTGCGTCCCAACTCGGTCACGAGATATGAAACCAGCAATTTGCCAATATGCGAAACGTGATCAAGGTGGGCAACAAACTGCGCAATCGATTGCCGGAGTGCGTCTTGATCCGACTGATTTTCCTGAACCATCGCAAAGTTATTTGCCAGTGACTTCGCGTACGCACTGCCCTTTGGATCACCGACCAGAGACAGCATACCACCCAGTGTTTGGAGCTCTCTTACGATATCCTCTTGCACATCTTCTGGAATATGTTCGGTCAATTGACCGCGGACACGTCCGATATCAAGGACAAGGCTTTCAAGCGCACGGTTATATGATGCGATGCTGCCATCAAAATTGCCAATCGCAGCCTTAAGGTCGATACCGAATTCACCTGCAAGTGACGTCGTGCGTTCTGACAGGTTGATGTATTCCTTATCGGACGTCTCGGCTGGTTTTCCGCGCAGGTTGCTGGCAATGGTTGCTGCAATCTCTTTTGCCAGAAACGGCTTTTGCACCACGTCTTGCGCCCCTGCCTTAAAGCAATCGCTGCGCACGGTTTCCGATGTATTTGCTGTCATAATGACAATTGGCAAAGAAAGATAACCAAGTGACCTGATCTGCTTGACCGCAGACAAGCCGTCAAGATCGGGCATATGTATGTCCATCAGAACAAGGTCAAGCGCACTGGCGGCGCTCTGGATTGTCGAAATTGCCCCATAGCCGCCACCGGCCGTGATGACCTTTGCCCCGTACAAAGACAGGAACTCCTTGGCGACCTCAAGGTTCATGGCATTGTCATCAACCACCAGAATTTTCCGTCCCGCCAACATGTCGACCTCCGGCTTTTTCTCGATGCTTGCGAGCACAAACTTATCAGGCTCATATTTGTGGGCCATGGCATCAGCAACCGCGTCCAGCAACATGGTTACACTGACCGGCTTGGTCAGAAATCCGTTGATGACTTTTGATCGGTCCAGGGAGTTTTTTGACATGAAATCGTGACTGTGTGCCGTGATCATCACGATAATAGGAAGCTTCCCACCATCGATTTCCTCACGGATTTTTTGTGAGGTATCCCAGCCGTCAATGTCTGGCATACGCCAATCGACCAGTACGATGTCATAGGCCGCATCCAGGGCGGATTTAAAATTCATCATATGCAATGCAGACTCTCCCGACGCAGCGACGTCTGCATGCCACCCTATTTCGTGGGCAAGTTCCTGAAGCACCTCGCGAGACGCCGGATTGTCATCAATGATCAGAGCGCGAAGGTTTTTCAGATGATTCGGGACAACAAAGGCGGCTCCCATATCGTCCGTGACAACACCTTTTAACGTCAGTTTAAAGCCGGGATTATCAGTGAAAAAGCGGCCAGCTTGCAGTTCGCCTTTGACGGCACCTGCAAGGCGCCTTGCGATTTCAAGATCAAGACTGATCTTGTCGGGATCGTGAATGGAACCGGTTTTGATCCGGGGCAACGTGGCTGAGTTCTGCAGGACCTCAATGTTCAGTTCAGTCGTACTGTTATTGCTCTCAAAAATTCTTGGCCTGACAATAACTGATCCGTCCAGGTCGGTCTGGACGATATGCGCCACAAGATGGCCAATGAGCTTCTCAAGTACCTCCCGCGGGAACCTTACATTTCGGAAGACAGAGCGATCCGTATCGTACAGCACCTCGAAAGTATCGGAATCGGTGCGACGGTTCAGAGTATCGGAAAGGCCACGTAAAAGCTCGTCAATGCTGTAAACGTTGCCAGCCTGGCCGGAATACTCGTCGATTTCGAAGAAATCGATGAGGGTATCAACACTCTCAAGAATCAACTTGGTAGAGCCATCAAGGGCATCAAGATATTTTGTTTGTTGCTTGGGATCAGGGCCACCTCTCAGAAGCTCGATCATGCCGAGCAACCCGTGCAGTTCGGTTCTCAAGCCATGATTGAGCTCCTTTAGCAAGGTGCGGTCATCGTCACGCAGCCGCAAGGCCTCTATCATCTCAATTCTTCGGTTCTCGCCAAATTTGGCTTCGGACAGGGGTTCGGCGATCTCGATAAACAGGGCCCGATCCTCGGGCCCGGGATACCCCACCCAAGTCAGATGAAACACACCGCGACTTTTCACCTTGCCGCGCAGGCGAAGCTCTCCGGCAAGATAGCCTGACTTGCCAATTGCCAGCTGGGACGTTTCGATGTCCCAGACATCACCGCTTGAGGAGTGATTGTTAAAGGTAATATGTGCTTCTTTAAGGCGGTTTCTTGAGACACCCCAAAGGCTCTCAAGAATATGATTGCTCTCAAGAATCTGTCGGTTCTGGTTGATGATCAGACAAGGCGACAAAGAGATTTCAAGGTAATCCTTGAGGTTCTCCAGACCTGCGTGACCGTTCGTTTCTTCGTTATCTGTTGATCGACGGTCATCCCAAACAAGCTCGTTGGGCAAAAAGTAGCCGGAAAAGAACGCAGCAATGCTCGACATCAAAGCCGCAATGACAATGGCGGGATGAAGTTCATAGTCACCCCCAAGGGTCGCAAGTGAAACGACAACCAGAGCGCAAGATACACAGAAAACTGCCAGCGGCCAGAACCGACGACTTTTCAATACTTTCTCCACCGACGGAAATATCTACCGAACTGATATTGGGACGAATTGTTGTCGTTCAAGTTGCGCAGTATCTTTGATTTATTTTGCACAACACCTTGCGTCATCAGATCAAACAAAAAACCGGATACAAGTGAACAGCTTGTCTCCGGCTTTGTTTTTGACGGGTCGTGACCTTGTCGGTCGTCACTTCCTGATCACAGCATCCCTTCGGACTTTGCCCAATCCAGCGCCTGATCAAGTGCGCGGCCCAGACGGGCGTGGATTTCGCGGACATCGTCCTCGGTCACGATCAGCGGCGGGCAGAGTGCAACCGTGTCATAGACATTGCGGCAAATAAGCCCTTCTTCCGCGGCAAGGGCGACGACCTTGGCGGCAACAGCACCCGGTTTGCCAAATGGCTGTTTGGTTTTCTTGTCTGCCATCTCAAGGCCCGCAATCAGGCCAACACCACGGATTTCACCAATCAGCGGATGATCGGCAAAGGCACGCAAACCATCCTGGAACAGCGGTTCCAGGCGTTTGGCATTGCCCATCAAATCGCGCTCTTCGATGATGTTGAGGTTTTCCAGACCAACCGCACAGGCAACCGGATGTCCGGTGCCGGTAAAGCCGTGGCCGAAATTGCCAAGCTTGGCGGTGTTATCGGCAATCGCGTTATAGACCTTGTCATTCACCACAATCGCGGCCAGCGGCATGTAGGACGAGGTAAGCTGTTTGGATGTCACCAGAATGTCCGGGGTGAAGCCGTATTTTTCGCAACCAAAGCGTTCGCCGGTCCGGCCAAAGCCGTTAATGACTTCATCGGACACGACCAGAATGTCGTACTTGTGGCAGATTTCAACCACACCTGGCCAATACCCCTCAGGCGGGGTCATCACGCCACCGGCACCCATGACCGGTTCGCCGATAAAGCCAGCAATGGTTTCCGGGCCTTCGGCGATGATCGTGTCTTCAAGTTCCTTCAAAAGACGCGCGGTGAATTCGGTCTCGGACTCGCCTTCTTCGCCATAGCGCCAGTAATGCGGGCAGGTCAGATGGGTCACCGGAATGGCAGGAAGATCAAAGTCCTTCTGGTTGCCGGCAAGCCCGGTCAGCGAGCCCGAGGCAATCGTAATCCCGTGATAGGCCTTGGTGCGCGACAGGAACTTCTTCTTTTCCGGACGACCCAGACCGTTATTCAGGAACCACGCCATCTTGACGACGGTATCGTTGGCTTCCGACCCGGAATTGGTAAAGAACACACGGTTCAGGCCTTCGGGCGTCATTTCCACCAGTTTTTCGGCCAGACGGATCGACGGCTCATGCGCCTTGTGCGCAAAGCTGTGATAGTACGGCAGGCGTTTAAGCTGCGCATAGGCGGCGTCGGCCAGACGGGTTTCGGAAAAACCGACGGCAACCGACCACAGGCCAGCCAGCCCTTCGATATATTCCTTGCCTTCGCTGTCGGTGACGCGCGCGCCATTGCCCTCGGTCATGATCATCGGGCCCTTTTCCTCATGCAGGCGCATGTTGGTATAGGGATGCATTGAGTGGGCGACGTCCGAGATGTGGAGCGAATTCGGGCGATGGTTCATGTGAAACTCCCGTTTAAAAGATGATGCCCATGCTGGGGGCGGCGATTATGGGTGTAGTGTAATTGGTGGCGTTAAAATGCGCCATTGGTGAGATTGCAAATGGCGCGGATCAGGTTGGCTCAAGGGCCGGAGCCCGGACCCCCAGATAACCTGACAGGAACGATGCCAGCGACTTGGGCAATGCGGGCGAAAGATAACCGCCCTCTTGCACAAGAACGGTGGGGTAGCCTGCGGCCGCGATCTTTTCGCCCGCATGGCGCAGCCCGTCCCAGGTTACTTTCATGCCCATTAACGGATCATCCTCATGGGTATCAAGCCCCAGGCCAAGAACCAGCGCGTCCGGCTTGAAGGCGGCGACTCGTGTCAGTGCGGTATCAATGGCCGAAAGCCAAGCCGCGTCGGTGGTGGTGCGAGGGAGGGGGAGATTGAGGTTATAACCCTCACCGGCCCCCGTGCCGGTTTCCCCGGCAAAGCCGGTAAAGAACGGGTAATAGTCCGTGGGATCCGCATGGATCGAAACCGTCAGGACATCATCACGGTCATAGAAAATATCCTGCGTCCCGTTGCCGTGATGAACATCGATATCCAGTACCGCAACGCTTTCGTGCTTGGTGCGCAACCGTGCCGCTGCAATCGCGGCATTGTTCAAAAGACAATGACCCGCCGCAATTTCCGCACTGGTATGATGCCCGGCCGGGCGACACAGCGCATAGGCGTGGGGTGCGCCTGCCAGCACGGCGTCCGTTGCCGCAACCGCGCAATCGGCGGCCCGCACTGCTGCCCGCCAGCTATGCTTGCCGATCGGGGCGGATGTATCACCCATATGCCAGCCGGCACGGGCCAGAATGGTTTCCGGATAGGATGATGTGGCAGCGCGGGGGAACACATTGGGCACAACTTCCGGGCCAGCGTCGGGCAGTTTTTGCCAATGATCCCAGGCGGTTTCAAGGAAGTCGAGAAACCGTTTTGTATGGACGGCTTCCAGTGCAGCCTGTGGGGCAGGTGCTGGGGCGGTTACCGAAAGCGAAAGCGCATCAAGCCCGGCAAGCAGAAGTCTTGCGCGTTCGGCCTGTTCGGCATTGCGCTGGATCTTGCCATAGGTCAGGCGAAACAGCGGATCATGCGTTTCGGTTTCGGGGGCGTAGAAGCATTTCATATAGAAGTCTTGCCTTCTTCGAGGATGCGGAACTGCTTGGTGACGATGCGTTGCGCCTCGCAAATGTGATAGCGGATCGCATCAATCGCCATCGCCGTATCTTGCGCACGCAATGCCTCAAGGATCGGCTCGTGGGTTTCCGCAATCTGGGTCGGATCATCGTAAAGCTGTCCGATCAGCATGATGCTGAATTCGGTTTCGATGGCGATCTGTTCAAACACGGTCAGGAATTTCGGGTTGCCACTGCCCGTACACATCAGACGGTGAAACTGCATGTCGGCTTCGACCTGGGTGAAGATATCGGCATCAAGGGTCGCGACCCGGTGCAGTGCTTCAACCTGTGCGCTAAGTACGGCTTCCGTCTCTTCGTTCCAGTTTTGAACCAGCCGTTGGATCACCGCAATTTCGATGGCCAGACGCAGCTCATAGAGATCATCAAGCGCCTTGGCGGAAATCTGACGTACGAAAAAGCCCCGGTTTGGTTCGGATGTCACAAGCCCCGAGCTTTCCAGTAAACGCGCGGCCTCACGGACAGGCGCGCGGCTCACACCCAGTTCGCGGGCCACAACCGATTCCGACAAACGTGCACCGGGTGCAAGCTTTCCGCTGACGATTGCCTTGCTCAGCAGTTTGGCGACGCGCTGTACGAGTCCCTCGCGATCAAGCTGTTGGAAGCCGGAAGATGGCTGTGTTTCTGTCATGTGCAAGCCTGATGAAGATGTGTCCGAGTTCTTTGTAATCAGCGCGTCGGCAATGCCAACGAATTTGTATGATTTAAAGCAGTCTAGGGAATGAATTGTAGATTGTCGACAATTTACTTGACTGGACAAAGATCATACCGCAGCCTTGAAGCAATCAAAAAAAGGCAACACGAAAGGGCGGCACTAATGCGCGACGGTGCGAGTGGTCAGACGATTTCTGAAATACGACGCGATCTGGCAGCGGCCTACCGGCTGATCTCGCTGGAGGGCATGGATGATGGCATCTATACCCATATTTCGGCACGACTCCCCTCGGGACCGGGGGGCGAACAACGCTTCCTGCTCAATCCTTATGGGCTGCGCTTTGACGAAGTCACCGCAGCCAATCTGGTTACTGTCGATGAAACCGGGGCTGTGATCGACGACCCCTATGGCGCGGGTGTGAATGCGGCGGGCTTTACCATTCATTCGGCGGTCCACATGGCGCGTCATGATGCGGCCTGTGTGCTTCATACCCACACGGTGGCCGGGGTCGCGGTGTCTTCGAACAAGGAAGGCCTTTTGCCGCTTAATCAATGGTCGGCACAGTTCTATGACCGGATCGCTTTTCATGACTACGAGGGCATCGCCCTTAACCTTGATGAACGTGCCCGCATCGTTGCGGATCTCGGGGATAAATCGGTCATGCTTCTGCGCAATCACGGAACGTTGCTTTTGGGGCGTTCCGTTGCCGAGGCGGTCAAGCTGGCCCTTAATCTTGAACGGTCCTGCAAGGCGCAGGTGGCGGCCCTTGGCATGGGGCTGACACCGGTTGTGCTGCCGCACGAGGTTGCAGAACATACCGCTGGCCAATACCAGTCAATGTACGACTCTTTTGAAAACAAGGGCAAATCAGACCCGGAATGGGCGGCCCAACTTCGCAGGCTGGAAGCCTGCGCACCGGGTTACCTCGGGTAATCCATTCCACCTTGTCCAATGGCGGCATATGTCGGCTTTGGGCCATGGTTAATTACGCAAAACAAAAACAACAAAAATCTGAAATCCAGAAAACAATCAGGGATTGCTATGAAATACCTAAAACTGAAAGCGACTACGTTCCTAATCGCTGCTTCCTTGGCGTCGCCTTTGGCCGCCCAGGAAGCTGGCGGTCGTCTTGACATCGTTGTTCAGCCCGAACCGCCGGGACTGATGCTTGGCCTCGTTCAGAACGGCCCGACCCAGCTTGTCGCGGGTGATATCTATGAAAGCCTTCTGCGCTATGACGGCGATCTGAACCCGATGCCGAGCCTGGCCAAAAGCTGGGAGATCTCCGAAGATGGTCTGACCTATACCTTCAAGCTTAACGAAGGTGTCAAATGGCATGACGGCGAACCGTTCACCGCAGAAGACGTTGTGTTTTCTGCCGATGTTTTCCTGCGTGAAACCCATGCGCGTCTGCGTGCATCGCTGGCCTATGTCGAAAGCATCACCGCCCCGGATCCGATGACGGTTGTCTTCAAACTCAAGGAGCCGTTTGGTCCGTTCATCAACGCCTTTGAAAACGGCACCATGCCGATCGTGCCCAAGCACATCTACGAAGGTACTGATTTCGCCAACAACCCGGCGAACGCCAATCCGATTGGCACCGGTCCGTTCAAGTTCAAGGAATGGGTCAAGGGCAGCCACATTCATCTCGTCAAGAACGAGGACTACTATGTCGATGGCCTGCCATATCTGGACGAAGTCTACTACCGTGTGATCCCGGATGCTGCGGCCCGTGCGGTGGCGTTCGAGACCGGCGAAGTTGATGTTCTTCCGGGCGGTTCGGTCGAAAACTGGGATATCCCGCGTCTGGCCGAAATGGACGGTGTCTGTGTCACCGAAAAGGGCTGGGAATTCCTCGCACCGCTGGCATGGATGTGGCTTAACAACCGCGAAGGTCCGACCGCAAACGAGAAGTTTCGTCAGGCCGTCATGTACGCCATGGATCGTGAATTCATGCGTGACGTGGTCTGGAATGGCTATGGCAAGGTCGCGACCGGTCCGATCGCATCAAGCACCAATTTCTATTCCGATGACGTGACCATTTATGATCACAACCCGGAAAAGGCCAAGGAACTGCTCGCCGAGATGGGCTATGACGGTGAACCGCTCAGCATCCTGCCGCTGCCATATGGTGAAACCTGGCAGCGCTGGGCCGAGGCTGTTCGTCAGAACCTCAGCGAAGTCGGCATCAATGTCGACATCGACAGTGCCGATGTTGCTGGCTGGAACGAAAAAACGTCCCAGTGGGATTACGACATGGCCTTCACCTATCTCTATCAGTACGGTGATCCGGCCCTTGGTGTATCGCGCAACTATACCGCCGATCGCATCAAGAAAGGCAGCCCGTGGAACAATGTCGAGGGCTATGAAAACCCGTCCCTTGATGAAAAATGGGCTGCTGCGGCAACCATGGTCACACCTGAAGAGCGCGAAGCAGCTTATCTCGAAATCCAGAAGGAAATCGTCGATGACGTGCCCGTTGCCTGGATGCAGGAGCTGACCTTCCCGACGATCTACCGTTGCAACGTCAACGACCTGGTGACGACGGCCATCGGTATCAATGACGGTCCGCGTAACGCCTGGATTGAAAAATGAGTCTGCGGGCGGGCCACCATCGGCCCGCCCCTTTTTCTGACACCCCGCAGCAAGCGGGGCTTTCAAATACGGGATGCGACAGGGACATATGACCATTTTCGCTGTGATCGCTTCGCGGCTTTCCAAGGCTATTCTGACCTTGCTGGCCATTGCGATTCTAAACTTTTTCCTCATTCATGCAGCACCCGGTGACCCGGCTGTCGTGCTTGCGGGTGAAGCCGGTGCCGCCGACGAGCAGATGATCGAACAGCTGCGCGAACGCTTCGGGCTCGATCAGCCGCTTTATGTTCAGCTTGGCAAATACATCGCTGGCATTGTGCAACTTGATCTTGGCTATTCCTTCCGCCAGGGCGCACCGGTTGCCGAACTCATTGCTGATCGGCTGCCTGCCACACTGTTGCTCACCATGACCGCCTTTGTTGTTTCGCTTGCCTTTGGCATCGCCTTTGGCGTTGCTGCCGCCGCACGCGTTGGCAAGCCATCCGATACTGTGCTGACGACGATGGCGCTTTTATTCTATGCAACGCCACTATACTGGCTGGCACTTATGGCTGTTTTGGTGTTTTCGGTATGGTTTGGATGGCTGCCGGGCTTCGGTTATGAAACTGTCGGTGCCAATTACACCGGTTTCGCCCGCGTCATTGATATCGCCAAACACCTGGTCCTGCCTGCCCTGACTTTGGGGCTGTTCTTCACAGCCGTTTACATGCGTATGGCGCGTGCCTCCATGCTTGAAGTCTCGCAGCTTGATTTCGTCAAGACCGCCAAGGCCAAAGGCCTGTCTGACGCTGTCATTCGCCGCCGCCACATCCTGCGCAACGCCATTTTGCCGGTGGTGACACTGGCGGGTCTGCAGGCCGGTCAGCTGGTCGGCGGGGCCGTTTTGACGGAAACCGTCTTTGCCTGGCCGGGTATTGGGCGATTGATGTTCGAAAGCTTGGCTGCACGTGACTACAACACGATTTTGGGCGTGTTCCTTGTCTCTGCCGCCATGGTGATCCTGTTCAACATTGTGACCGACATTGTCTATCGCATTGTCGATCCCCGTATCGGAGCCCGTAGCTGACATGTGGAAACGTTTCAGAAGCAATATGGGCGCCATGATTGGTGTGGTCTTGCTGATCGCGGTTATCGTCATCGCCCTGATCGCCCCCTTGCTCTTTCCCGATGGGCCATGGCAAATGGTCCAGCGCCCGTTCCTCGCCCCGTTTGCGGTTGATGGCTTGCCTTTGGGCACAGATACACTGGGCCGCAATGTTGCCGCCCAGCTGGCCTATGGGGCGCAGGTCTCCCTTTTGGTCGGGCTGGTTTCAACGCTGGTTGCACTGCTGATCGGTGTGCCGCTTGGCGCGCTGGCCGGGTTCTATGGTGGTTATGCCGATGAAGGTGCCATGCGCTTCACCGAATTCTTCCAGACCATCCCGAACTTCGCGCTGGCCATTGTGCTGGTGGCGATTTTCGAACCGACCCTGTTCTCGATCACGCTGGCGATTGCGATTGTCAGCTGGCCACCGGTCGCCCGCCTTGTGCGTGCCGAAGTCATGTCAGTCCGCACCCGCGAATTTGTTGATGCCGCGCGTCTGGCCGGTCTTTCCAAACCGCGCATCCTGATCCAGCAGGTCCTGCCCAATACGGTATCCCCGATCATTGTGATGGCGTCCCTGATGGTGGCAACCGCGATCCTGCTTGAAAGCTCGCTTTCCTTCCTGGGGCTTGGTGATCCCAACGCGATGTCGTGGGGCTACATGATTGGTGCGGCCCGCACGGTTATCCGCACCAGCTGGTGGCTCAGCTTCTTCCCGGGCATTGCCATCGTGATCACTGTTTTGGCGCTCAACCTGATCGGTGAGGGACTCAATGATGCCTTCAATCCGCATCTGTCGCGAAAGGGCAAAGCATGAGTGAGACTCTGACAGTCGAACGGCTGACCATTGGTCTGCCCGAAGGGGCGGATCGCCCCTTTGCGGTCGAAAATGTCAGCCTGACCATCAACAAGGGCGAAATCCTTTGCGTGGTCGGTGAGTCCGGCTCTGGCAAGTCGATGACGGCCAATGCCCTGATGGGGCTTCTGCCCCAGGGGGTAGAGGTCAAATCCGGACGTGCCCTGTTTGAATCCCGCGATGTTCTGCGTCTGTCCGAGGCCGACAAACAGGCCTTGCGCGGCGCACAGATCGCGATGATCTTTCAGGAACCCATGACCGCGCTGAACCCGCTGATGCGCATTGGCGATCAGATATCCGAGGTCTTTGCCGCCCATGGTCTTTACACCCAGTCCGAACGGCGCAAACGTGCGCTTGATCTGGTACGGGAAGTCGGCCTGCCCGACCCGGAAAAGATCATTCGGGCCTATCCGTTCCAGCTTTCCGGTGGTCAGCGCCAGCGCGCGATGATCGCCATGGCGCTTGCCCTGGAACCGAAACTCCTGATTGCGGATGAGCCGACAACCGCCCTTGATGTCACGACACAGGCACAGATCCTGAATCTTATTCTTGATCTGCGCGAACGGCGTGGCATGGCGGTGATGTTTATCACCCACGATTTTGGGGTGGTGGCCGAAATCGCCGATCAGGTGATCGTGATGCGTGAAGGCAAGGTTGTTGAACGCGGTGATGCGGCGGCAGTTCTTGATAACCCGCAGCACGAATACACCAAACGCCTGCTTGATGCGATTCCGACCGGAAAACTTCCGGAAGCCCGCGAACTAAGCGATACACCAGCGCTTGAAATCAAGAATCTGTGCAAAACTTTCCGGACGGGTGGCGGGCTGTTCAAGCCCGTGCGCGAAGTCCGGGCAGTGGATGATGTGTCGCTCACCGTGGCACGCGGCGAGGTGCTTGGTCTGGTCGGCGAGTCAGGCTCGGGCAAATCGACCCTTGGCCGAACGGCTGTGCGTCTTGTCACGCCCGACAGCGGGCATGTGATGGTTGGCGGTGTTGATCTTGCAGCTCTGTCCGAGGAAGAACTCCGTCGTCAGCGCAACAAGGTCCAGATGGTCTTTCAGGATCCTTATGCCTCGCTCAATCCGCGTCAGCGGATCATGGGGGCCCTGACCGACGGCCCGATAAATCGTGGCGTGCCCAAGGAACAGGCACAGGCCAAAGCCCGCGAACTGCTTGAAATTGTCGGTCTGGGGGCTGATGCCGCCATGCGCTATCCGCACGAATTTTCCGGCGGGCAGCGCCAGCGCATCGGGATCGCCCGGGCACTGGCAATGGAACCTGAACTGATCATCGCCGATGAGGCCGTCTCGGCCCTTGATGTGTCTATTCAGGCACAGGTGCTTGATCTGTTGCGTGAACTGCGTGAACGGCTGTCGCTTTCAATCCTGTTCATCACCCATGATTTGCGGGTTGCAGCCCAGCTGTGTGACCGCATTGCGGTGATGCAAAAGGGCCGCTTGGTTGAAATCGGCCGGGTCGAGGACATCTTCCTTAAACCGCAGCAGGAATATACCCGCCAGCTTCTGGCTGCCGTTCCGGGTGCGGACTGGGCACAACCGGAAGAAGCCATGGCATGATTGGCGTTCTTTCCTGTAGCAGGCTCGATTTGCGGGGCATTTATGGCCCGCATTTCGAGGCCCTGGCACCCGAGCTTGACCTGCGTCTGCCAGATGAAATCGACCGGCCCGAAGATGTCAGCTTCATGGTCACTTTCATCCCGGCAGACGACGCGTTTGTTGCCTATCCCAATCTGCAGGCGGTCTATTCAATCGGGGCGGGGGTGGATGCGATCATGTCCTGTCCATCCCTGCCGCCCGGCTTGCCGGTTCACCGGGTCGAAGACCCAGATCAGGCGCGCCAGATGGCCGGTTTTGCGACCTTCCATGTGCTTTGGCATCATCGCAATATGGGCAATTACCTTGCCAATCAGAAAGCCGCCCATTGGGAACGCCATCTGACCGGCCTGTCGCCCCGTGCCCAGCGGATCGGTGTGGCGGGTTTTGGCCATATGGGTAGGGCTGTGGCCAAGGCACTGGTTGCACTTGGCTATCCGGTGGCAAGCTATTCCCGTTCCCGTCCGCAACCGGCCGAGGATGGCGTCACCCATTATACCGCCGGTGCATTTGATGATTTTCTCGCCCAAAGCGACATTCTGATCAATGTCCTGCCCCTGACCGAACAAACCAAAGGTCTATTTGGCACCAATACGCTGTCAAAACTGCCAAAGGGCGCGGCATTGATCCATCTTGGTCGCGGTGGACAGGTCGATGAGGCCGCCCTGATTGACGCCCTTGATCGCGGGCATCTGTCGGGTGCTTCGCTTGATGTGTTTGATTCCGAACCCTTGCCGCCCGAACACCCGATATGGACCCATCCCAAGGTTTTCGTCACCCCGCATGTCGCCAGCATCTGCGAACCGCAGACGACTGTCCTTTCCATTCGCCGGACCCAACTCCAACTCGTGCCCCTGTCGGCTTAACCAGCAAAGGTAGCGCCCCACATGACGACCCAGATGAGCATTGATCCGAATTCCCTTTCCGCCCGTGAATTGGCGCATCGCATCAAAACCGGCGAACTCAGCGCGACTTCGGTCATTCGCGCGACGCTTGATCGTGTGGCGCGCATCAATCCGGGTATCAACGCCATCGTTCAGGATTGCGCAGCAGAGGCGATGAAAGATGCCGAGCATCTCGATGCCCGCATTGCTGCCGGGGATGATGTTGGCCCGCTGGCCGGGGTGCCGGTCACGATCAAGGTGATTTCAGATCAGGCGGGGTATGCCACAACCAATGGCACGACGCTGGCGTCTGATCTGATCGCAACCCAGGACAGCCCGTTTTTGCGCAACATGCGTAACAAGGGCGCGATTGTCATCGGGCGCACCAACACACCGGCCTTTTCCTATCGCTGGTTTACCTCCAACAAGGTGCACGGCACGACGCTTAATCCCCATAACCCGACCCTGACGCCGGGCGGGTCTTCTGGCGGGGCCGGCGCGGCCACGTCGGCGGGCTTGGGTCATATTGGTCATGGCACCGATATCGCGGGTTCCGTGCGCTACCCGGCCTATGCCTGTGGCATTCAGGGTTTGCGCCCGACCCATGGCCGCATTCCGATGTTCAATCAGACGGGTGGGGACCGCCCGATTGGCGGGCAATTGATGGCGGTATCGGGCCCGCTTGCGCGCAGTGTCGATGATCTCAGGCTCGGGCTGGAAGGCATGTCGGGCTACGCCCCCGAAGATGTCTGGAGCGTTCCGATGCCACTGCGTGGCCCTGATTTTGTCAAACGTGTCGCGCTCGTGACCCATCCGGGTGGGATCAATACCGACCCAAGGATCGTCGCGGATCTGGAACGGGCGGCCGACATCTTCCGGTCCGCGGGCTGGACCGTCGACACCCCGGAAATCCCCGAAATCCGCGAGGCCGTTCAACTGCAAATCGACCTCTGGCTTTCCGATGATCACGAGGCAAAACTCACTGCCGCACGCAAGGAAGACGATCCCGGCGCGATTGCCCTGCTTGAACATTATGCTGACCGTGCGGCATCCATTGATATGGCAGCCTTCAGCCAGCTCTTCATCCGCCGCGCGGCCCTTATTCGTGCCTGGCGGGCGTTTCTGGAAAACTATCCCGTCGTCCTGATGCCGGTCTCGGCCGAACTGCCGTTCCGCAAGGACGAAGACCTCGAAGGCTCTGAAACCATCGCGCGCCTCTGGGAATCCCAACTCCCGCAAATCGCCATCCCGCTGCTCGGCTTGCCAGCCATCTCGATCTGCTCGGGCGTTGAAAATACCATCCCGTCCGGCGTCCAGCTTGTCAGCGCCCCCTGGCGCGAAGACATCTGCCTGACGGCCGGCGAAGTCTTGGAGCAAGGCTTCGGCCTGCCGCAGATAACCCTTTAACCTCAAAAGGGCCCGCTTTCGCGGGCCCTTTTCTTGGTATAGATGGGGGGCTTACCCAACCACATTGAACTCCGGCCCATAAGGATAGCCGGTGATGTTTTCATTGCCGTCTTCGGCGATCACCAGAATATCGTGTTCGCGATAGCCACCCGCACCCGGCTTTCCTTCGGCGATGGTCAGCATCGGTTCCATGCTGATCACCATGCCCGGTTCAAGAACCGTGTCGATATCCTCGCGCAGCTCAAGCCCGGCTTCGCGCCCATAATAGTGCGACAGCACGCCAAAGCTGTGGCCGTAACCAAATGTGCGGTATTGCAGCAAATCGCGCTCGGCAAAGAACGTGTTGATCTGTTCTGTCACGTGTGCACAGGACGCGCCGGGTTTAAGCAAGCTCATGCCAAATTCATGGGCCGCCACATTGGCGTTCCAGATTTTCAGGCTGGCGTCATCGACCTCGCCCACAAACATCGTGCGTTCAAGGGCGGTGTAATAGCCCGAAATCATCGGGAACGTGTTAAGCGACAGGATATCCCCACGCTTAAGCTTGCGCGCGGTCACCGGGTTATGCGCCCCGTCGGTATTGATCCCGGACTGGAACCAGACCCACGTATCGCGATATTCCGCATTCGGGAAGCGTTTGGCGATCTCAAGTTCCATCGCGTCACGTCCGGCCATGGCAACGTCAATTTCACGCACCCCTTCCCTGATCGCGTCCCGGATGGCATAGCCGCCCACATCGGCAACCTGCGCGCCATGGCGGATCAGCGCGATTTCGGCTGCTGATTTGTGCATGCGCTGGCGCATGGTCGCCGGCGCAATATCCTTGCTGTTTGACGGTTTGAGGAACTCATCCAAAAGCGCCTTTTGCGCGAGGCTGATATGATCGCCCTCATAGCCAATCACCTTGCCCGGCCCGGTCACCGAAAGAATGGCGCGCCAGTAATTGTTTCGCTGCCAGTCGGTATAGGTGATGTTGTCGCCATGACAGCGCCGCCACGGTTGGGCGGCATCAATGCCGGCACTGATCGTGACACTTTCGCCTGGTGTGACGACAAGCCCGTAAGGTCGGCCAAAGGCGCAATACAAAAAGCCCGAATAATAGGCGATGTTATGCATGGAGGTGAAAACACAGGCCTCAACCCCGGTATCGGCCATGTGTCTCCGCAAGCCCGCAAGACGGGCATCATATTCGGCCGCCGCAAACGGCAGGACGCGGTCACCTTGGTGGAAACGGTAAAATTCCGGGCGATCCATAAACGAGTTCCCTCTTTTACGCGCTGCGCATCAAAAGGGGCTGAGACCTCCCCTTGTGCAAACAGCGACAAAGCAAGATCCCGGCGTTCAGGATATGTATGGTGATGGTCGGGCGCGTGGTTCAGATCGTTTTTCACGCTGGCGACGCCATCGCCTGCCCTGGATGAACTTTGGCGATGGGCGCTTCCAATGGCAAGCAAATTTTACGCACCCATAGCATAGATCACAGCACGCCCCGCCTTGTTCCCATATGGTCACACTATCACAAGCAAAACGGGCACAAGCAAAACGGGACCCCTTGTGTAAGCCTCACCATACGTTTGTATGGTTAACAGTACTTTTTTAACAGCTTGGCGCTTTACTGTCAGAGAGCATTCAGGGTCCTGACCCTAAAACGCGGGCAAAAACGGACACGCGGCGTGGCAGAAGAAAACGAAAACGGCGAAGACGAAAATAACGAAGGCGGCAGAACAGCCGCCAAGGCGGCGATGAAACGCATCGCCGCAAAGGAACGACGCGAAGCACTCCGCCGTCAGCGTCGACGGCGCATGATTGTGTTCGGGGTGTGTTTCTCTGTCGTGTTCCTGACCATTTTCGGCATCATCTATTCAATCAAGTCCAATCTGGACCTGAGCCGCAACATGGTGCGCAGCCCGGAAATCCGGATTCTCGGCTATGACGGTGCCCTGCTTGAAACCATCAAGGGGCATTACAGCCAGGACGTGTCGCTGACAACATTGCCCGAACGGGTTCAGAATGTCTTTGTCGCGGCGGCTGATCCGGACTTTTTTGATCATCTCGGGGTATCGGGCGCTGATTTCGCACGGATTTTCAGCACCCAAGATGCGCCGGGATCGACGATTACCATGAAAGTCGCGCGCAGCTTCTTCAAGCGCAAGGACAGCGGCCCCGGACGCCATATGCAGGAATTTCTGGTTGCCCTGTGGCTGGAATGGAATTTCAGCAAAAAGACGATTTTGCGAAGCTACCTTGAACGCAGCTATGTCGGGCGCGGTATTTTTGGCATTTCTGCGGCCTCCCGGCTTTGGTATGGCGGCCCGGCAGAGCGCATGACCCTGCATCAGGCCGCTGTTCTGGCCGCAGCCATCAGCGATCCGGAAACCTTCAATCCGCTGTTTTATCCGCGTGAAACCGCCGAAGAAGCCAACAAGATTTTGGCCCGTCTGGGTCAGTACAAGTTCATCGAGGCGGACCGTGTTTCGGCCTTGACCTTGATTGAGCCGCAACTTGATGTGCAATACGCCGAAAACGTGCTTTCGGGCTATGTCGTGGACATGGTGCTCGAAGAAGTTGCCGACATCGTCGGCTATAGCAGCCGTGACATCGACGTTCTCACCAGCATCGACTGGACAATCCAGAATCTGGCACAGCAAATTGTCCCCGAAGTCGCCAAATTGCGCATCAAGCCGCGCGGCGCAAACCAGACCGGGCTGTTGTCGATCAGCCCCGAAGGACGCATTCGTGCGATGATCGGCGGTGCGGATTATTCACCATTCCAGCGCAATCGCGTGACCGAGGTTAGGCGTTCTGCCGGGCGCATGATCAAGATCGCCACCTATTATTATGCCCTGAATCAAAACAGCGACCCGGCGCAATGGGTGCGCGACAATCGCATGGCGGTGGGCGGCTGGCGGCCGATCAACCCTGATCATGACTATATGGGCATGATTTCACTGCGCGAGGCATTTGTGCGTGACGTCAACACGGTACCAACCAGCCTGGCTGATCACTTCGGGCTATTGAATGTCCGGCAGTTTGCCCACGACATCGGGATCAAAAGTCCGCTTTCAACAGACATCCGGACCGTCGTCGGGCTCGACCCGGTCACCATTTCCGATATCACCGCCATCCATGCCCTGCCGCAAAATTCCGGCAAGCCGGTCCAGATGACCCTGATCAACAGGGTGTCATATACCGGGGATGAAAGCGCGACACCGGTCTATCAGCGCGTTGACGCGGTTCAGGAAAAACAGCTGACCGACGAGGCCATCCAGGGATCATATGTGCTGTTTGCCAGTGTTACCGATCCGCAGGTGCGCCTTGATCGGCCCTTTGCCGGGTATGGAACGGTGGCCGGCGGGCGTTCTGATGCGTGGTATGTTGGCTTCTCGTCCGATCTGATCACAACGGTATGGGCTGGCAATGATGACGGGTCGCGTATGGACGTGCGCGGCGAGGTAGAGCTTGCGTCTTTGTGGCGGTTATTTATGCTGGACGCGCATGATGGATTGCCCATTCGTTCAATGGTCCGTGCATCATCAGAACGCCGTCGCGCAGGCGATGGCGTAAAGGATCTGTGGAAGCACGATCAGGCAAGCAATAATAACTGACAAAACCGTCGCAGAACGGGGAGACGGGGGACTCCCTCCTCGGTTGGGACAAAAATTGACATTCGCCGGAAACAGCGGCGCGATCACCTGTTGGACGCGATTTTGGGGCGCGTTGACATAACCGGTGAGTTCGCGTGTGCCAGGGCCGGACCAGACCGATAGGTGCGTTTGTGGCGCAAAGAGAATTCAAAAGACAGAAAAGTGTCCGTAAGGGATCGAAAGGTTCCAAAAAGACCAAAAAACGGGTCAGCAGCGCGCGCAGGAAGGGCGGTGGTCTTTTCGCGCGCCTCGGCGATATGATTCCGGGGCCGGAAGCCATTGCAAAATTCATCGTTCTCGGCTCGATCTGGGTCATGGTTCTGGGCGGCGGGGTTGTTGCCTATTACGGCTATGGCCTGCCAGACAAGGTCAGCTTTGATGTTGCGAGCGAACGCAAACCATCCATCCGCGTGATCAGCATTGATGGCCAGAATCTGGCCGCCTATGGCAATCGATACGGAAACCCGGTCGAAGTGCGTGACCTTCCCGATTATGTCGGTCAGGCCTTTGTTTCCATCGAAGACCGCCGCTTTTATGACCATTTCGGCATTGATGTCGTTGGTATCATGCGTGCAGCCTGGGCCAACCTGACCGCCGGGCGCATTACCGAAGGCGGCAGCACCATCACCCAGCAGCTCGCCAAGAACCTGTTCCTGTCACCCGAACGTTCCTTTGGCCGCAAGATCGAAGAGGTGCTTCTGGCCATCTGGCTGGAATTCAAGTTTGATAAGCAACAGATCCTGTCGCTGTACCTCAACCGCATTTATTTCGGATCGGGTGTTTATGGCATTGATGCCGCAGCACGCCATTATTTCGGCACCGACCCGCGGCGCCTGAACCTGTATGAGGCGGCGGTTCTGGCCGGTCTGCCCAAGGCACCAAGCCGCTATAACCCGATGGTTGATCCCGAAATTGCCGCTGATCGCGCCAATGTCGTTCTGGCCGCGATGGCATCGACCGGGGCACTGACCAAGGCGCGCGCCGAACGCGCCAAACAGACCCGTGTACGAACCGCGCGTTCCGCTCAGAGCGGGCCGGGGGTTCGCTATTTCTCGGACTGGGTTCTTGATCGGGTGCGCGATTATGTTGGCTATGTCGATCAGGATCTTCTGGTACATACCACGCTTGATTCCCGCCTTCAGGAAATCGCCGAGGAAAACCTGCTCCGTGCGCTCGAAAGCAACGGTGCCAAGGAACACAATGTCGGACAGGCCGCCCTTCTGGCGATGACGCCCGACGGGGCGGTGCGCGCCATGGTCGGCGGCCGTGATTATTTTGAAAGCCAGTATAACCGCGTGACACAGGCGCGCCGTCAACCGGGCTCGGTATTCAAGCTGTTTGTCTATCTCGCCGGGCTTGAAAACGGTTTTGGCTCAAATGACTGGATGCGTGACGGACCGATCGTCATTGACGGGTGGGAACCGCGCAACTTTGATCGCAAGCATCACGGCACCATGTCGATCCGTGATGCGGTCGCGACCTCGAACAACTCGATTGCCGTACAGCTTGCCCTTGAAGTCGGCCTGGACAAGGTCATTCAAAAGGCCCGCGACATGGGCGTTTCATCGGAACTCAAACCGGAACCAAGCCTCGCCCTTGGCACCAGCGAAGTCTCGATGCTCGAGCTCACCGGTGCCTATGCCATCGTTGCCAATGGCGGTTTTGCCGTTTTCCCGCATGCGGTCAGCAAGATCACCGGCAAGGGGGGCGAAGTGCTGTATGAACGCTCTGACGACTTCCCGTCCCGTCTGATGAACCCGCTTCATGCCGGGGAAATGAACAACATGCTGGCCGCGGTCGTGTCCAAGGGCACCGGGCGCAACGCCATCATTGACCGCCCGGCCGCGGGCAAGACCGGCACGACGTCCGATTACCGCGATGCCTGGTTCATCGGCTACAGCTCCGATCTGGTGGCGGGCATCTGGATGGGCAATGACGATGGCAGTCCGATGGATGAACAGGTCACCGGTGGTGGGCTTCCCGCCGCGCTTTGGCGTGATTTCATGCTGCACGCCCACCAAAACATCCCGGTCCGGTCGCTTGGCAAGGCCGCACTCGCGCGCTCCAAAAAGATCGGCGAGGACGACAGCTGGCGCGATTTCACCGCCGGCTACAGTTCGGGCAACAAGAAGCAGTAAGGCACCTCAAGTGTCTTTGGCGAAATTACAGGCGGTCTTCGGGCCGCCTGTTTTCGTTCAACCGCTCGCTCAGCGCCGCCCCATCCCATCCCATCCGTCATTCCCGCGAAGGCGGGAATCTATGGACAGCAAATGTGAAAAGGGGACTGTCCCCCTTTTAAGCAGAGTGAGCCTCTTGTAACCGTTTCGTTTCGTAATACTCTTCGGCAACAATCGTAGTTCGGAACTCAGCTTCTTTCTCTGTTAGCTTGTTTGTAGCGGTTCGAATTTTCTCTAAGTCCACTCTGAAAAATTCTTTGCGCAAGTTTACGGCATTTACTCTCGAATGAGAGAACTCGCGGTGCAGCGCAGCTTCCAGTGCAGGGGCATCGTCGTAGTAGATGATTGCATGGACATCGAAAGGGAATGGAACACTGGCATCGCCGAGTTCTTTGACGCGGTCCATCGGATCCAGACGCCGCGTGAGACCGATTTTATAAACGTTCTCTCCAAACGAGCCAATGTTGCTAATGATATATACGTGGCCTTTTCTGGTTTGCTCGGCCAAGCTTTTAGCACGCCTCTCACTTGCTTCAGCTTCCAGAAGCTTTTCCTCAAGCTCCTTGATTCTGGATTCTGCCGCCGCCTTTTGCTCATCTCCAAGAAGAAGCAATTCTTCTCGCGCTTTTTCAAGCATATCTCGATAGATTTTCTCTTCCTGCTCAGCTTTTGCTATTGCGGCTTCGTATTCCCTAATTGCCTTTTGCTCTTCCCGTATTTGCTCTCTAATGAGGCGCTGTTCCTCTTGCTCTTCCTGCTTCTTCAACTTGTATTGATAGAACAGTCGGCATTCTTCGAACTTCAGCTTTATATATGCATCGGTAATCCCACACTTTAAGCTGAGCATGTTTTTCTCAAGCTTGTTTGCGAGTTTTTCTATCTGCTCTAAAGATCTAGAAAACCGACTTGGGGAAACTTTTCCGATTAGAAAATCACATTCGATGTTAAAGGCCGCTAACAATAACTGGCTTTGACCCTTGAGAATTTTCTTATTCTGAGCCTCATCTTGTGACAACTTTATCGAATCAGGGATCTCAACAGCTCGGTTACTAGAGATGAGCTCTTTTTGCTGATCTCGAACGCGCCGAATTTCTTCTTCAAATCGTTCGGTTGTCTCGAATAAGTAGTCGGGAGTTTCGAAATGCCCGTAACTAACAAAATCTTCAAGCCGCGAGTACAAATCGAGCTGAGGTACGAGCTCAGACATTTCGTTTTTTATGTTTGAAAGCTGAATTCTAGCATTCTTAATATTTTGAGAAATCTCGCCCTGCTCTTCCTTCAGGCACTCGACAGCTTCTATTAACGCCCCCTCAGAATCCTTAAGCTGCCGAAGGTCAGCTGTCTCAGATTTAATATTTTTGAGACTTTCATTCGCTTCGATCAGTTGCGTATTTAGCTCAGATTTCCTCGCAATTCTCTCTTCAATATCACGCTCTAATGAAGAAAAATTCTTAATTTTCTTACCAAACCGGCGACGAACAAAGGCGTATGTAACAACTACAGAGGAACAAACTGAAATCAAAATATATACTGGAAGAGAATAATCCACCTACATCAACTCCAAATCAATAATTGTCTCTCTAAGGTTCTTTCTACGGATACATCTCTTCTCGTAGGCGATTTTCTCTTCCTCGCGATTTTTTTGAATCGCGACCTTTAGCAGCTCCTTTTGGCGCTTTTCTTTCTCTTTCTGCAGCTTTAGCTTTTCCCTTTCTCGCTCACGCTGCAAACGCTCCCGTTCTCGCTGACGTTGCAGGGCCTCTCTCTCTCTAGCCCTCTCCTGTCGCTCTCGTTCCTTAATGGCTCGTCGGTTAGCCCTATCAATGGCCTTAACAACCTTAATAGTCGTCCTTAAAGCGCTTCTTCGAGCCATAACTTGCAATCCCAACTTGAGCCTTTATCGATACAGTAGACCTATGCTCACCGGACCAGCCTGTAGAGCAAGCAAATAGAACCCATGCAGCAATACCCGGAAAGATTGTGTTCCTGCTAAGATTGACACGAAAAGAAAGCAAGCGCAAATACCCGAAGCAAGGTTAATGCTTCCAACAGGGCGAAAAGAAAGTGAAAAGGGGACAGGTTCATTTTTTCCTTATTTCCGCTAAAACCACAAAAAAAGACCGGCATCGCTTTCACGAGCCGGCCTTGAGTTTGGCTTGCTTTGATCACATCGGGGGGGATGTGATCGGGAGTTTCTCACCTGTCAAAACCCCGTGGGTGCAGCATCGGGATGGGAGACATTCTGCTGCAGGGTTCCAACTGACGGTGCGGGTGGCGCTTCGTCATGGTGAGATATCAGGCCGCGATGGCCTGATCCGTTAACGCTTCGAGGAAGTCCAGGCATTCCTCGATCTGCGAAATTTCAATGAACTCGTTGGGCTTGTGGGCCTGTCGGATGCTGCCCGGACCGCAAATGATCGACGGGATGTTGCCCTGCTTTTCAAATACGCCCCCTTCGGAGCCATATGACACCTTGCCCGAAATTTCCGGGATGATGTTGCTGACATAGGAAAAGGCGTCCGCATCCGTGCAATCACCCATGCCCGGATAGGAAAAGATCTTCTCGAAGCTAAAGCCGGTATCTTCCGCCTTGGCCTTCATCTCCGCATCCAGAGTATCCATGATGGTCTGTTGCAGACCGGCGATCACCGCTTCGGCGTCATGGTCGGGCAGATGGCGAATTTCAAAGGTGAATTCGCAATATTCCGGGGTGACGTTGGTCGCGGTCCCGCCGCTGATCGTGGTCGTCAGCATCGTGCTGTGCGGCACGGTGAAGTCTTCGTCAAACGGGCCGTTTTCTTCAAAATCCCGGGCCTGTTCGGCAATCAGGTTAATCGCACGCGATGCATATTCGATGGCATTGACGTGATTGGGGGCAAAGGAACTGTGCCCCGCCGTGCCGGTCACGCCAACCCGCATGGAATATTTACCCTTCTGGCCATTGATGACCTTCATGTTGGTCGGCTCGCCAATCACGGCCAGACGCGGTGGTGTCTCCATCGCCGCCAAGTGATCGACCATTGACCCAACACCGATGCAGCCGACTTCCTCGTCATAGGACAGGCAAAGATGAAACGGGATTTCAAGATCACGTTTGACCAGTTCCGGGATCATCGCCAGCGCGCAGGCCGAAAAGCCCTTCATGTCCGCCGCCCCACGACCATAAAGCTTGCCATCGCGCTCGGTCAGCTCAAACGCCGGGCTTTCCCAGGTGGTTTCAAGGGCGGGCACCACATCGGTATGACCCGAAAGCGCAATGCCCGGTACCCCTTTGGGACCGATGGTCGCCAGAAGGTTGGCCTTCTGTCCGGTTTCATCATGGAACAGCGTCGACTCAATGCCGTATTCCGCCAGATAGTCACGGACGAAATGGATCAGACCAAGATTGGAGTTTTTGCTGGTCGTGTCGAACGCCACCAGTTTGCCAAGCAGATCAATGGCATTGTGGAGACGCGACATGTTTGGTTTGGACATTTTATCTTCTTTTTTGCTCGGATCAGGACGCAGATGCCGCATCGGCATTGCGATTGTTGCGCCATTTCTTCCATTCGCGGCGAATGGTCAGGATGACGAACAGAACGGTCAGGGCAAAGAAGCCCCAGGAAATCCATGACTGGAAGAAGACACCAAGATCACCGCGCGAAATGGCAAGCGACCGGCGCATATTGTCTTCAAACATCGGGCCAAGGATAAAGGCGATCAGGAACGGGGCTGCCGGGATGTTGAGCAACATCATGGCAAAGCCGACCACACCCATCACCAGAAGGACTGTGACATCAAACGGGCTGGCCCCGATGGAATAGATGCCATAAACGCACAGGATCAGAATGCAGGGCAAAAGCAGCGTCTGGGGAATGCGCGAAATCTTGGTAAAGGCACCGGCTGTTGCCTTGCCTGCGATAAACAGGAAGACAGAGCTAAACAGGATGCCGATAAACAGCGCATAGACATCGCCCAGATTGTTCTGGAACAGAAGCGGTCCCGGTGTCAGGCCGTGGATCATAAAGGCACCGAGCATCACACCGGTAATCACATCCCCCGGCACGCCAAGGGCCAGAAGCGGGATCATGGTGGCACCACAAGACCCGTTATTGGCGGACTCGGATGCGGCAATGCCTTCAAGCTCACCCTCGCCGAACTTGTCACCGTTTTTCGACGTCCGGCGCGCTTCGCTATAGGAAAAGAAGGCGGCTGTCGACGGGCCAATGCCGGGGATCGCACCAAGGATCACGCCAATGATTGATCCGCGGAAAATCGATTTGATCGACCCGCGAAACTCCGCAAGGGTCAGGCGGTTATCGCCAAGCTTCATCGCATCGTTGTTTTCTTCCGGGCGGAAGACAACCATCTTGATCAGTTCCGGCAGGGCAAACAGACCGATCAGAACCGGCACCATGCCAAGACCCGATTTCATGTCTTCGGAAAGCGCGAACCGATAAGATCCGTAAATATCCTCGCCCACGGTCGCCAGAAGCAGGCCAAGACAGGCCGAAATGATCCCCAGAACCAGCGAACGGCCCGAAATACTTGCCACGATGGTCAATGAAAACGCCATCAGCATGAAGAATTCCGGCGGTCCGACCCGCAGCGCAAAGGTCGCCAGCGGAATGGCCAGGAAGAACAGCGAAATGTTCGAAATAAAGTCACCGATACAGCTTGATACCAGCGCGATATTCAGGGCCTTGCCACCCTTGCCGGCACGCGCCAGCGGATAACCGTCCAGCACCGTGCACGCGGCCGATGCCGTCCCCGGTGTCTTGATCAGAATGGCCGAAATCGACCCGCCATAGGTTGACCCTTTATACAGCGCCACCAAAAGCAAAATGCTGGTGACCGGCGGCAGGTAAAACGTAAAGGGCAGTGCCAGCGTCACGGCCATTGTTCCGGTCATGCCCGGAATGGCACCGATGATCACCCCGGCCCAGATCCCGGCAAACATCGCCAGAAAATTCGGAAGGGTCGCGACCGCCTCAAAGGCGTAAAGCAATTCATTCCACATAACGTTCGGGGCTCTCGGTTAAAGTGTTACGAGGTCAGAAAGGCTGAAAGACAACAGCTTGCCTTCGGGGAAGGGCGTGTGCGTGACCTTGGTAAACAGCAGATACAGCAAGACCGGGAAGATGATCGAAAGGCCGATCATCCAGAATTTGCGTTCGAAATTGCCCGTCATGATGAACAGCACGCCAAGCAACAACACCGTTGCCGGAACAAAACCGATCAGGGGCATGCCATAGACAAAGGCGGCAAACACGATCAAGACGCCAACAAAGCGCTGAATGTGGGTCTTGTTGCCAAGCACGCGACTGCCAAGGCCTTCGACCTGATTGCGGCTGGCTTCGCGCATCTTGGGAAAGGCAAGAACAAGGGCAAGAACCCCCATCACCAGCCCGATCACCGCGACCACGCGCGGCCACATGTCAGGTGGCGGGGCAAAGCCCGGAATGAAAGACGGAACCTTCACATAGATCGGAATCAGAACGAACAGGATGACGGCAAAGAACACCGTGGCCACCAGTCCGGCATAGAAATCGCGATTTTGGTTCATGGTTCCGTCTCGCATCAAAAGTCTGAATTAAACGACGTTGGTAGGGTCGGGACCCTATCGCTTACTGGATGTAGCCAAACTTCTTGGCCATGCCGTTATAGAGCTCGTACTGGCTCTTGACGAAGGCGGCCGGGTCCTGATCACCAATGATCGAGGTCGAGCCACGCTTGGCGGCAAGGTCAAGCCACTGTTCGTCGGTTGCAACCTGACCCAGGATCTCGGTCCATTTCGCAACGACGTTTTCCGGAAGACCCTTCGGAGCATACAAACCGCTCCAGCCGCCAACCTGACCAGCCTGTGCATAGCCGAGTTCCTTGGCGGTCGGGACGTCCGGCAGTGCGGCCATGCGCTTGGGCGAATAAACCATCAGCGGACGCATTTTACCGGCTTCGATGTGGGGCATCAGTGAACCGGCAGCAATGGCCAGGAAGTCAACGTGACCGCCAAGAAGGGCAGCAGCCAAAGCAGAGCCGCCTTTGTATGGCACGAGGGTGGAAGCGGTCAGCGGGTCAAGACCAACGTCAGACAGCAATGCCTGAACCGTAAAGCCGTCAATCGCGGTGGGGCCGGATGCGGCATAGGTGGTTGCACCGTTGCTGTCTTTGATTTTGGCAATCAGCTCGTCGATGTTCTGGATGTCGGAATTGGCGTTAACAGCCAAAATCATCGGGGTTGCTTCAAGCATGCCAAGGAAGGTGTAGGCATCCCAGCCAACCGGGCTGTCGGTGTAAACAGCCGGATAAAGCGCCATGCCGACACGCGACAGAAGAAGGGTATAGCCATCCGGGTCCGCTTCGGAAACAAAGCGCGCGCCATTCATGCCGCCATTGCCGGTTTTGTTGACAACAACGACCGGCTGCCCGCCGGTATACTTGTTTGCGGTCTCTGCCAGCGCACGGGCGGCCAGGTCAGATGCACCGCCAGCGCCATACGGCGCGACCAGCGTCACGGCCTTCTCGGGATAGGCATCGGCCTGGGCTGTGGAAATCATGGTTGTCGTTGCAAGGATGGCAGCAGCAATGCCGGCTGCTTTTTTGAGCTGTCGAAACATTTTCATGTCTCCCTGGATGGTGGTGGCAGGATTGCCGGAGCTCAGACGGGTTTTCACTCTGTCTTTTGTTTTTGTGCCTTCCTGCATAACCAAAGCATAACTGGTGACGCAAAAAATTAATTCCAGTATAACTAAAATACATACTGAAAGACCCGGTGCGGATGAAAGCCGAATGTCGGAGAGAGTGATTTGAACCTGCGCGAACTTGAAAGTTTCAATGCCTTTATGACCCACGGTTCTGTAACGCGTGCGGCTCAGGCGATGAACATTTCCCAGCCGATGGTCAGCCGGTTGCTGAACAATTTTGAAAAATCGGTCGGGTTTGAACTGTTTACCCGCAAACGCAATCAGCTGACCGCCACCAGCGAGGCCCAGCAGTTCCATGCAACCGTGCTGCGATCGCTGAATGCCTTTCGCGAGGTTGAAACCCAGGCGCGTGCGATTGCCAATGATCAGCTCGGCGCAATCCGGATCGCTGCCCAGCCGATCTATGTCGATACTTATCTGCTTGATGTCATTGCAAAGTTCAAACAGAACCACCCGAACGTTTCGATCAGTATTACTGATACGGGACTCGAAGGGATGCTTGACATGATTGCCACCCGGCAATGCGATCTGGGCATCGGGATTACCCTTGATCTGCAGGACCCCGATGTTGTGATCACCCCGCTTGCGCAATCGCGTGCCGTCTGTCTGATGCCGGTTGATCACAGACTGGCAAAGTTTGAAACCATCGATATCGATTTGCTGCGCGGCGAGGACTTTGTCGAGCTGTCCATCGGATCCCCCTTGCGCACCAAGATCGACTATATCTTCCAGATTGCCGGCTGGCCGCGCAAAATCGCGGTCGAGGCCCGCACGATCCGGACAATTTCGCGCCTTGTCGAACGCAATGTCGGCATTGCTGTCAGCGATCCGTTCGCTGCCCTTTTGGCCGATACCGACAAGGTGGTCGCGCGGACTTTGACGCCCTCCATCGAATGGGATGTCGCGCTGTTTACCTCGTCACGTGAACTGAGCGCGGTGGAAAAAAGCTTTCTGGCATTCCTGCGGGCCGAATTGCCAAATCTGCGGGCCAGTGGCTGTATTGTATGAGGATTTGATGTGCTGGGTTTTCGCAGCTGATCTGTGAAACATCTGTGAAACACCTGTGAAACAACGATTATTCAGAAATTTTGAATAATGCCCCGGATTATTCAATTTCCTTTATCGATTGCCAGCTTGGCGGCAAGCCCCAAAAAGATACATCCGGTCGCGATCTGAAAGGCACGGGCAATCTTCGCAGACCGTGACAGAACCTGCCCGATTTTCCCGGCAAAACTGCCCACCAGGCAATTGATAATCGTCCCGCCGATATTCAAAATCAGCCCGAAAATCAGGAACTGCAACAACACCGACCCGCGTGACGCATCGACAAACTGCGGAATAAACGCCAGCACAAAGACAATGATCTTGGGGTTCAGAAGGTTCACCACAATCCCGTCCCGCCAGGCGGCAAACGCGCCGGAACGCTTGGTTTGTGCGGGTTTCAGGCGCTGATCTGTACTTCGAAACGCACCAATCGCCAGCCACACCAGATAGGCAATCCCCGCCCAGCGCAACACATCAAGTGCCACCGGATGAGCGGCAACGAGTGCCGCCAGACCCAGTCCCGCAAGCATGGTGTGGATCAGCGCCCCCGTGGCAATCCCGAAACTTGCCGCATTGCCCGCCATCGGCCCCGATTTGATGCCCTGACCCAGACAAAACAGCATGTCATTGCCCGGCGTCATGTTCAGCGCCAGCGCGGTGGGGATGAAAATCGCAAGGGTTTCAAAAGGGATCAGCATATCGGGGCGTCTTTCCGAACGGAATGTGGGGGATGCTTATTTTACGGTTGGCGTCGGGGTGGCTGTGGCGGTGCGCAATGTCAGGTTCCCGCGCCATAGCGATGCAGGGCTGGCCCGTTTTTCTTCAGCCAGTGTTGCTGCTTTTTTGACGGGCCATACAAATCATCTACCACGGCCCAGAAGCGGGCAGAATGATTAAGCTCCTGCAAATGCGCGACTTCGTGGGCGACGACGTAATCCAGCACATCTTCGGGGGCCAGCACCAGCCGCCAGCTGAACGACAGATTGCCCGAGGACGAACAACTGCCCCAGCGCGTCCGGGTGTCCTTTAGCGAAATGCGATTGACCTTTTTACTGATCTGTTCGGCATAGGCATGCGCACGCGGGGCGATTTCAAGCTTGGCCTGCTTCTTAAGGAAATCGGTTACCCGGCGGTTGGTGTGTTCGGGCTGACCCGACACCCAGATAACACCCGCCTCGACCCAGACTCCGCGTTTGGCATCGGGCACGGCACGAATGGCGTGATCGTGGCCCAAAAACGGAATCCACGCGCCCGGCGCAAATTGCACCCGTTCGGGCAGGCGTTGCATGTGGGCGGTGACCCAGTCGCCATGCTGATGGAGCATCGAAATCGCCATCTTGCGCGAGACCCCTTTGGGCACGACGATTTCAACGCCGTCAAATGTCGGATCGATGCGCAGCTTGAGTCGCGTCGCGCGCGCACTTGGGCGCAAACGGACCGGCAGCGGGCCGATTTTGGGCAGATCGATCTCGGTTTCTTCGGTATTCTTGAGCATTCGGTGCAGATTTTTCCAAAAGCGGGGCAAAAAGTGCGATCTTTTTGTGCCTTTTTGGAGCCAAGCCCATCTTGGGTCTTGCCCCTTAGTAGTGTTTTCCTATACTCCGCGCTCAAGGTCTAGGGGCGATTTGCGACAGATGAGTTGCAGCCCCGACAGGACGCAGGCGTTTGGTGCCGCGCCCTGCATTACATCGGAAGAAGAAAGGCGTCACTCCCATGAGCGATCAGGTCAAAAAGGTCGTCCTTGCCTATTCAGGCGGTCTGGATACCTCCATCATCCTGAAATGGCTTCGCGAACAGTATAACTGCGAAGTCGTGACCTTCACCGCCGACCTCGGCCAGGGCGAAGAGCTTGAGCCGGCCCGCAAAAAGGCAGAGATGTTCGGCGTCAAACAGATCTTTATCGAAGATCTGCGTGAAGAATTTGTCCGCGACTATGTCTTCCCGATGTTCCGCGCCAATGCACTGTATGAAGGTGTTTACCTGCTCGGTACCTCGATCGCGCGTCCGCTGATCGCCAAGCGCCAGATCGAGATTGCCAAGGAAGTCGGCGCCGATGCGGTATCCCATGGTGCCACCGGCAAGGGCAACGATCAGGTCCGTTTCGAGCTCGGCTATTATGGCCTGAAGCCGGATGTGAAGGTTATCGCACCGTGGCGTGAATGGGATCTGAATTCGCGTACAGCACTTCTGGACTTTGCCCAGAAGCACCAGATTCCGATTTCGGCCGACAAGGCCGGTGGCGATGAGCCGCCCTATTCGACCGATGCCAACCTTCTGCACATTTCCTATGAAGGCAAGGCGCTGGAAGACCCGTGGGTCAAGCCGGACGAAAACATGTTTGTCCGCACCGTTTCCCCGCAGAACGCACCTGATGCGATCACCACCATCGAAATCGAATTCGAAAAAGGTGACCCGGTTGCGATCAACGGCGAACGCATGAGCCCGGCCACCTTGCTGACCAAGCTTAATGAGCTGGCAGGCAAGAACGGTATCGGTCGTCTGGATCTGGTTGAAAACCGCTATGTCGGCATGAAATCGCGCGGCGTTTACGAAACCCCGGGCGGCACCATCCTTTTGACTGCGCACCGCGCAATGGAAAGCATCACGCTTGATCGTAATGCCGGTCACCTGAAGGACGAGCTGATGCCGCGCTATGCGGAGATGATCTATAACGGTTACTGGTGGTCGCCGGAACGTCAGGCCCTGCAGCGCCTGATCGACGATACCCAGCGTTCGGTGAACGGCACGGTTCGCCTTGATCTTTACAAAGGCAATGTCACGGTTACAGGCCGTAAATCGCCGAACTCGATCTATTCGGAAGAACACGTCACGTTCGAAGCCGACACGGTCTATGACCAGCATGACGCAGAAGGCTTTATCAAGCTGAACGCACTGCGTCTGCGCCTTGGCTATGGCAATGACGATCTGAAGTAATCACGCATCTACTGTGATGGATCGCGAACGAGGGGCGATTTCGCCCCTCGTTTTCGTTTCCAAGCCCGGCTATAACCGGGCGCATAACTTGTTCAGACAACTATATCGGTCATGCAGCGCTATAAATGCACCGTCGAATATGATGGCCGCCCCTATCACGGCTGGCAGTACCAGGACGAAGTGATTTCGGTTCAGAAGGTCTTTGAGGCCGCAATCGAAAAATTCGTCGGGACGTTCGTGCGCGTCTATGTGTCGGGCCGGACCGATGCCGGGGTGCATGCGCTGGGGCAGGTGGTGCATTTCGACCTGCCGAAATATTACCCGGCGGACGCGGTGATGAATGCGATCAACCATCACCTGAAACCCGATCCGGTGGCGATCAAGGAATGCGAGGAAGTCACTGAGGACTTCCATGCACGCTTTTCATCAAAGAAACGCTACTACATGTATCGCATCATCAACCGTCGCGCCCCGCTGACGTTCGAGGCCGGGCTTGCGTGGGGAATCTATAAGCCGCTTGATGTTGATGCCATGAATGAAGCGGCCCAGCACCTGATTGGCACGTTTGACTTCACAAGCTTCCGGGCCAGTGAATGTCAGGCCAAAAGTCCGATCAAGACGCTGGAAAAACTTGAAGTCACGCGCGGTATCGAAAACCCGCTTGAAATCCGGGTCCATACCGAAAGCCGGTCCTTCCTGCATCATCAGGTGCGCAACATGGTTGGCACGCTGGTACTGGTCGGAAAGGGCAACTGGAAGCCGATTGACGTTAAATATGCGCTTGAGGCCTGCGACCGTGCCGCTGGTGGCCCGACGGCCCCGGCGGACGGGCTTTATTTCGTCAAGGTCGATTACTGATCCCCAGAGCAAATTCCGTTTAGATCGAAGCGCCGATTATTCCGCGTCCTCGGCCTTGGCAAGGGCGGTGGTAACCTTGCCCAGCGCATCAAGAAACACCCGCTGTTCCAGACTGTTTAACCCGGAAAGTGCGGTTTCGTTGACCTGATTGACCATGGCCTGAATGTCTGCGGCGTTTGTCCGCGCCTGATCGCTGAGCCGGATATGGGTAACACGGCGATCATCAGAGTCCTTTTCGCGGGTGATCAGCCCGTCACGTTCCATCCGGTTCAAGGTCGCGGCCATGGTGGGTTGTTCGATGCTGGCATCGCGGGCCAACTGCTTTTGCGTACGCGCACTGCCATCGGCAAGGGCGAAAAACACCGGCAGATAGCCGCTGCTTAGTCCAAGCGGTTTGAGTTTCTGATCAATGGCGCGCGCAAACAGGCGGGCGGCCCAGTTGGTCATGTATCCAGCGGATTGGCGGCGATCAAGGGGCATGGCAACTTCTCGACGGTATAAATACATAGCTTGCTATATAATACATAGCGTGCTATTTAATTTGTGTACTGTACGCAATGACCCAACGGTTCGCGAGTGTTTTGTTCAGGCAACCGGTCGCGTTTTCTCGGTCACGTATGGTGACGAAATCGTGTGTGGCGCCACATCGTATCAACCTGTCTGGAAAGTGAGATTACGATGTCCACATTCAATCGTTTATTGCTGCGCCGCCTGCATCGTGTTGCGGGCATGGCAGCCCTTGGTTTTATTGCCAGCTTCTGGCTGGCGACGGTTATTGTTGAACTGCGCGGAAACATTGGCGAAATCACGCTGGTGAAGACGGCCATTGCGTGGGGATTGATCGGATTGATCCCTGTACTAACCGCAACGGGCGGGTCGGGTTTTGCCCTGTCGGGCGGGACGCCAAGCGGGATTCTCAAGACCAAGCTTCGCCGGATGCAGGTGATTGCGGCCAATGGCATACTGGTGCTCGCACCTTCGGCGATTACACTGGCCATACTTGCGCAGCAGGGCCGTTTTGACGGCCTTTTTGTCGGCGTTCAGATTCTTGAGCTGCTGGCAGGTCTGATCAATATCTGCCTGATCGGATTAAATATCCGGGATGGATTGGCTTTGGCGAGATCGACGTAAAAAGGGGTGGGACATGTCCCACCCCTTTTGCCTGAATTCAGCACCAGTTTGCGTTACGCGAAGCCAAAGAACTCGAACAGTTCGGACTCATCAGGCAACTGCACCTTCTCGATGTCGGGGAATTCCTGACGCCAGATTTCCTTGGTGCCGTAATTGCGGTCATAAGCCGAATCCTTGCCCGCCTGTACGCGTGATGTGCTTTTCCTGCGGATCAGTACAAAGGGCATTGTCGCCTAGCCGAATATCCAGTGCCACAGGAACGGAATGGTCAATGCCGTGGCCAGGGTGTTGAGCCCCATGGCAAGGCCGGAAAAGGCCCCGGCGGTTTCATTGACCTGAAAGGCACGTGCGGTGCCGATGCCATGCGATGCCACGCCCATGGCAAAGCCGCGTGCCCGCCAGTCCTTGAGGCGCGCCATATTCATCACCATCGGGCCAAGTGTGGCCCCTACAATGCCGGTGGCGATCACGCAAACCGCGGTCAGGGCCGGAACGCCGCCGATATTTTCAGCAATGCCCATCGCAACCGGTGTCGTGACCGATTTCGGGGCAAGGGAGGCCAGCGTTTCAGGGCTTGCGCCCAATGCCCAGGCCAGAATGACCGTGCTGGCACTGGCAACCAGCGATCCGAACAGAACGCCAAAGGCGATGACGGGCAGCGCGCGTTTAAGCGTTTCGGTCTGGCGAAACAGGGGTACGGCAAGGGCCACGGTCGCCGGACCCAACAGGAAGTGAACGAACTGCGCACCTTCGAAATAGGTGGCATAGGGCGTGCCGGTGGCTTTCAGCAACAGGGCAATCAGGGCAATGGCAATGACCACCGGATTGCAGATCGGGTTACGGTCGCTTTTCTGATAAAGCCAAAAGCCGATCGCATAGGCGACAAGCGTGATGGTCAGCCCGGTCAGCGGTTTGGCGGACAGGTAAACCCAAAGCTGGGTGATATCAGTCTCGTTCATTGCCCGTCCTCCAGACTTTCGCCCGGTTTGGCCTTGGGCAGCAGTTTCGACATCAAAAGCGCGGTCAGCACCATGGCCAGCAGGGTGGAGATGATCAGGGCGGCCGCAATCGGCAGCCAGTCACCTTTAAGGCGATCAATCTGGGTGACAACCCCGACACCGGCCGGAACGAACAGCAACGAGAAATGAATCAAAAGATTGTCGGCCGCATCTGTCAGCACCTTGGGCGGCTTGCGTTTGATCAGAAGACCAACAAACAGCAACACCAGACCAATGACCGGTCCGGGCACCGGCAGATCAAAAAGTTCCGAGACCACCTCGCCAAAGAGCTGGCAAACGAGGATCAGGGCAAAAGCAGCAATCACGGGCGACCTCCCCACAGGTACATGCATGTTTTTCTGCGCATGACATAATACGTCCGGGGGTGTTCTACTTTTATTAATTACGCAAAACGCCCGTGCCAGGTTGGCACAGGCGTTTGAAAATTTACTCTGTTCTGGATTTTAGCGACGCTTTTGTTCGCTGGAGGGTAGCCGATGGTTGACGTCGAGACACTGGACGACTGGTTAAAAAAGTTGCGCACGCAGTGGGACTGGGTGGCCGGATGTAGTGAGTTTGCATTGGTATGGGACAGTGAAGAGTTTCAGTATTGGTTCGAGAAACAATCACAGCCTGCTAGAGCTTCACTAAAGCTGATTGTTAAGTCAGTTGTGGGGAGTAATGCGGTTGCCGGTGTTGCGAGGCTCTTTGATAACAATGCTGGTGAAAATCGAATTTGCATTCCACGGATGATGCATTGTCTTGAAGAACCCGAGTTGGCGTCTGATTTTTGCAGGGCAGATAATGGACAGCTTCAGCTGACGCGGGCGAGAGATGTATGGGAAAGCCTAAAGGACACAAACTCTCACCGTTCACTTAAAGCAAACAACCAAACAAAAATCCTTAAGGCATTTCGCGACTATCGAAATGCAAGACAGGCGCATTTACTCGATTTCGAGCCAGAGGGGGTCTTTTATACAGATTTATGGCACTTAGCCGACAAGGCGGGCGAAATTATCGAGTTGCTTGGAGCTGCATCCGGAACATACACCGTCAGTGCTTCAGCCACAAAAAAGGTCTGGAGAGATAGGCATCAGAGCCTGTTTGAAGCTTGGCAAACTTAGCCAAGCCTCGGTTGTTAGGCATGATTGTAAAATAGCATGCGTATGTCCTAGAGGATTTCCAGAACATTTTCCGGCGGACGGCCGAGAACGGCCTTGTCACCATTGACCACAATCGGGCGTTCAAGGGCGCGCGGATGGGCACACAGGGCTTCGATCAGCTCGTCGCCGCGCAGATCGGCAATGCCTTCTTCGCGGGCCTCCTTCTTGCGCAGGATGTCTTCGGGCTTCATGCCGAGCATATCAAGAATGCCTGAAAGTTCCTGTGGGGTGGGCGGGGTGTCGAGATAGGCGATCACATCGGGCGTGATGCCCTGTTCTTCGATCAGGGCCAGGGTCTGGCGCGATTTCGAGCAGCGCGGATTGTGGTAGATGCGGACCATCATGGGTGGGCTCTCCGTATCAGCGGGTGTCTGGGTGTTGTTTAGTGATACCCGGCTTTGGCGGGCTGATCAAATGCCGTCGATCATCGACAGCAGGTCTTCAAGTTCCTCGATCTCGCTATTGATGATGCGGGTGGCGGTGTCATAGCCAAAACCCTGTCGGGCAAGGGCTGCCATATCCTTGTCGCGTTTTTCTTCTCGGATGTCGGGGCGGCGCCACGGGCCAAGACGCCGACGACGGGCATAGGCGGCGGCGGCGGCAATGTTCGGGTCCGTGCCGCGCACTTCTTCATAAGCGGCGTCATCGGCCTCGGCCCTGAGTTCGGCCAGGGCCGCATCGACCTGATCACTGGCAATGCCACGCGATGACAGATCAGCGGCAATCACCCGAAGCGCCTTGCCCCGGCGCAGCAAGGAACGTGCGCGTCCCTTGGCATAGGCATCGTCATTGATGAATCCCGCCTTTTCGCAGGCCGAAAGCACCGAATTCATCCACGCGACGGCTTCGTCCGGGTCGGTGCCGTGTTCTGCGACCGACAGGCGAATTTTCCCGCGCATCAGCGTTTCAAGCCGGGCACGCGACGCAGCAAAGCGTTCGAGATACCAGGTGGCATAATTCATCAGATAGTCACGGGTGACCTTGCGCGGGCGTTTGGGCTCATATGACCGGGTTTTCGACTTTTTGTCTGATCGGCTTGAAAAACGCGCATTTCCGGCGGGCTTTTTTTCCGGCTCTGAGTCGCTGGTTTCCGGGCTTTGACGATGTTTGTTTCGCATGGCTGCCACTATGAATGAATTCACACCCTTGCAAGTGTGCCCCCACTCTCCCTATTTTACGCGCAATTGTCTGCATTTTTCCGAAGGAAATTCCATGAACGAGTCAGAGCAACCTGCTCTTGCCCCGCGTCATATGGGGGCTGTGAACTGGCTTGGACTTTGGACCCTTTATGCCAAAGAAGTCCGTCGGTTTTTGAATGTCTATTTGCAAACGGTTGCAGCACCAGTTGTGACCAGTCTGCTGTTTCTTGCTGTTTTCCTGCTGGCCCTTGGGCGTGCTGTTGAAACGGTGAACGGCATCGCGTTTGCCACCTTCCTCGCCCCGGGTCTGATCATGATGACCATGGTGCAGAATGCCTTTGCCAATACATCCAGCTCGATCACGATTGCAAAGGTTCAGGGCAACATCGTTGATATCCTGATGCCGCCACTGTCGCCCGGTGAAATGGTTGCCGGTTTTGCCTTTGGCGCGGTGACGCGCGGGGTGGTTGTCGGCGTTGTAACGGCGATCTTCATGTCATTCTTTGTCGATGTCGCGATTCACAACATCTGGGCGATCCTGTATTTCGGTTTTTCGGCATCGCTGATGCTGTCGCTTTTGGGGATTGCCGGTGGCGTCTGGGCGGAGAAGTTTGACCATATCGCGGTTGTGACCAACTTTGTCGTCACCCCATTGTCGTTCCTGTCGGGCACGTTCTACAGCGCAGAAAGCCTGCCTGAAGCCGGTCAGGTGCTGGTGCATTTCAACCCGTTCTTCTACATGATTGACGGGTTCCGCTATGGCTTTACCGGGATTTCGGATGGCACGATCATGACCGGTGTTGTTGTGCTGGCGGCGGTAAATGCCGCCCTTTGGATGCTGTGCTATCGCATGATCAAAAGCGGTTATAAGCTTAAGGCCTAGGGCGACTTCTGATCGCTTGAAAAACAAGGACGGTGCTTCGGAATGAAGACCGTCCTTTTTTCATTTTGATGCCCTTTTCCTGATCGCGGTTCTAAGTGCTTTTTGCGACGTTGACAGGGGGTGTGAATCTCTTGATACTCCTCGGCTTCCCAGCAGTCCGCTGGAACCTGACCAGATAGTCAGGAATGTGATTTTACCCGAATTGAGGAATAAGAAAGTGATTACTCCCGTCATGCCGACTTACGCGCGGGCCGATCTGGCCTTTGAGAAAGGTGAAGGACCTTATCTCTATGCGCAGGGCGGCCGACGATTCCTTGATTTCGGGACAGGTATTGCCGTCAATACGCTGGGGCATTCGCACCCGCATCTGGTTAAAAAACTGACCGAGCAGGTCGAAAAGCTTTGGCATACCTCGAACCTTTACCGGATTCCGGGGCAGGAAAAACTGGCCGAGCGGCTGGTGGCCAACAGCTTTGCCGATACGGTGTTTTTCTGTAACTCCGGGGCAGAGGCCAACGAGGCGGGCATCAAGATGCTGCGTCGTTATCAGCATGTGGCGGGCAATCCCGACAAGAACCGCATTCTGGTTGCGACCAATGCATTCCATGGCAGAACCCTTGGCACGCTGACGGCGGGCTATAGCGACAAATATCGCGAAGGTTTCGGGCCGATGCCCGACGGGTTTGACCGGGTGGCATTTGGCAACCTGAACGAGCTGCGCAATGCGATCACGCCCAATACCGGTGGTATCCTGATTGAGCCGATCCAGGGGGAAGGTGGTATTTGCCGCCCGCCGGAAGGCTATCTTGAAGGTGTGCGTAAGGCGGCAGACGAGTTTGGCATGCTGGTCATGTTTGACGAAGTTCAGACTGGTATCGGCCGGACGGGCAAGCTGTTTGCCTATGAATGGTCGGACATGGTGCCGGATATCATTTCCTCGGCCAAGGGGCTGGGCGGTGGTTTCCCGGTTGGGGCGTTGCTTGCCAATGAAAAGGCGGCAAGTGCGATCCCGGCGGGTATGCATGGCACGACCTTTGGCGGTAACCCGCTTGCCATGGCGGCCGCCAATGCGGTGCTTGATGAAGTGCTCAAACCCGGTTTCATGGATCACGTTCTGGAAATGAGCCGTCTGATTATCGATGGCCTTGAGGTGATTGAACGCAAGCATCCGGGCTTTATTGAAGAAGTGCGTGGCATGGGGCTGTTGCTGGGGATGAAAACCAAGCCGGCCAATGTTGATGTTGTTGCCAAACTGCGCGAGCTGAACCTTTTGACAGTGCCCGCAGGGGACAATGTGGTGCGTATTTTGCCGCCGCTAAACATCACCAAAACCCATGTTGACGAAGCGCTGGTTGCCATTGATGCAGCCGCGGCAGCCCTTGGCAAATAAGGGCGGGGAAGGAAATAAGACTATGACTGATATTCGCCATTTTCTTGATCTCGACAAAATGTCGGCAAGCGAGCTTAAAGACATTCTGGCCCTTGGCGACTCCGAGAAGGCCGGGAATGCACCGTTTGGGGTAAAACCGCTGGCGGGCAAGACGCTGGCTTTGATTTTTGAAAAACCTTCGACCCGTACGCGCGTGTCGTTCGAGGTTGGCATGCGCCAGCTTGGCGGCGACGTTGTCGTGCTTGATGCCGACAGCAGCCAGCTTGGCCGTGGGGAAACCATTGCCGATACCGCACGCGTTCTGTCGCGCTTTGTTGATGCGATCATGATCCGGACCACCGATGAATCCAAGCTTCTGGAAATGGCAAAATATGCCACGGTGCCGGTGATCAACGGTCTGACCGATCAAAGCCACCCGTGCCAGATCATGGCCGATCTGATGACCATCAAGGAACATAAAGGCACGCTTGAGGGCCTCAAGTTCGCATGGCTTGGGGATGGCAATAACGTATCGGCATCCTTCATTCATGCCTCGCCGAAATTCGGCTTTGCGCTGGATATGGCCTGCCCGGCAGGCTATCGCCCCAATCAGGGCCTGATTGAAAGTGCCAATGCCGAAGGCGGCAAAGTGCGCCTGACCGATATGGACAGCGCGCTTGAAGGCGCCGATGTGGTCGTGACCGATTGCTGGGTCTCGATGGGGGATGAAGATTATGATGCCCGCATGGCGGCACTTGCCCCCTATCAGGTCAACGAGACCACCATGGCACAGGCCAAGGATGATGCGATCTTCATGCATTGCCTGCCGGCACATCGCAACGAGGAAGTCACCGATGCGGTGATCGACGGACCGCAGTCTGTTGTGTTTGACGAGGCGGAAAACCGCCTGCATGCACAAAAAGGGGTTCTGCTATACTGCCTGAACGGCTTGCCTTCCTGAGGATGTTTATTAAATAAGCATCAGAATTTCGGGGCGGACAGCGATGTTCGCCCCTTTGCTTTGGCGAGACATGGCTGGACAATGCGGTTCGGCCGTTGTTATACGCCCCGGAACACGTAAAAACGCGGAACCCGAAAATGCAGATCGCTGTCGATTTTTGCCAGCCCTTCACGCTGGATCATTCCAATATCCGTGGCCGCTTCACGCGCCTTGGCCCGACGGTGCAGACCATCATCGGCCAGCACAACTATCCGCCGCTTGCCAACCATCTGTTGGGCGAGATCATCGGCCTTGCCGTATTGCTGTCTTCCTCGCTGAAATATGAAGGGCTTTTTACCCTTCAGACCAGTTCGGACGGGCCGATCAGCATGCTGGTGGTTGATGTCGACAGTGCGGGCAATGTACGCGCCTGCCTGCGGGTGGATGAAGATCGCCTGAAGGCGATGATTGCCGAGGAAGAAGGCGGCGAAGAGGCGCTGCGCGGGCAGGTTCTGAAACTGATGGGACGCGGGCATATTGCCTTTACGGTCGATCAGGGTGACGAGCATGACCGCTATCAGGGGATTGTCTCGCTTGAGGGCGAGACCCTGGCACAATGTGCAGAGGCCTATTTCCGCCAGTCCGAACAGCTTGAAACGTCGTTCAAGCTCGAAGTTCATCGCGGCGAGACCGCGGATGACTGGTGGGTTGGTGGGCTGTTCCTGCAAAAAATGCCGGTCAGCGCATCGGGCGATGCGAGCACCCCCGAAGAGGCTGAAAAGGTATCTGAAGACTGGAACCGGTCGACCATCCTGATGGCCAGTGCGACGGAAAACGAGCTGGTTGATATCTCGCTTTCGGCGCATGACCTGATCTGGCGCCTGTTCCATGACGAGGAACCGCGCGTCTTTGATCAGACCCGGCTTCAGTTCAAGTGCCGCTGTTCGCGCGAAAAGATCGAAGGTGCGCTTGTGACCTATCCGCTTGATGAGCTTTTGTCGATGCGCGAGGACGATACCGGCGAGGTTGGCGTATCTTGCCAGTTCTGCAATACGCGCTATGGCTTTAACGAGGCTGATCTGCGCGCACTGAAGGCGGACGCGCCGGACGCGGGATCACCGAAAATCTGATAAAGGCATCAGCGGCTGTGATGCGACGCTGTTCGTCACAGCCTTGCCTTAATCCTAAAGCAACGTCACCATGACAGGATCATCGTCCTGACGCGCCATGGTGGCGTTGTTTTTTTATGTGCGCGAATGAACGAACAAGCAAAGGAGATCGAAGACATGACGGTTTTGTCCATCAAGGGCCTGCGCGCCGTTGTTGCCGGGGCGGCACTTGCGCTGATGGCGGCTTGCACAAGCGGTCCGGTCGCGACCTATCCCGATGTGACATGGCGCCATCTTGATCCGATTGTCTTTGCTGCCGGTCCGATTGAAAAGGTCGCTGCATGGTCAAACACCGAGGATGGATCAATCCAGTCCTCCTTGCCGTTCAATCCGGGCCGTATGGCAATGAACTGGCCCGATGACCGCATCCAGACTGCAGGCACCAGTGACATGCTGCGTTATAGCGTGACCGAGGCATCGGTGACCTCGAACGCGCTTAAAACCACCAAGGGCATCAAGGGCGTGTTCACCGATGATCAGTCCGACAAGATTGACCTGAAGATTGCAGCCAAGCTTGAACTGCTTGCCGCCAACGGCACGCCCAAGGGTGAAGTCAGCGCGATGGCGGCCCGTTCGCGCACACTGTCTGAATCGATGTCGGTGTCAGAACGTGAACAGGCGATTTACGACGAGACAACCGCCCTTTTGATGGATCTGGACCGCGAGCTGGAACGCCAGATCAACAACAATATGGGGCGTTTCCTGTTGCGTTAAATGTGTGATCGCAGAAAAGCAGGCTATCGATATCAACCCGGCAAGTGGCACTTTTGTCATCTGCCGGGTTTTGTTTTACCGCGTTTTGGGTATTTGTGTCAGCGGTCCGGTTTGTATAGATTGTCAGAATTAAAACTTAAGATAGACCGGACCACGCGATGCTCTAAAGGAGCGTGCACAGGGCCGGCAGGGACACATAACTGGGCAATACGTGCATGCAACAACCGGAAACACCGGGTGGCGGGTTACGGCTTTTTTCAACCCGTCAGCATAGTGTGGGCAGGCGCTTTGAATATTGGCGAAGCCTTCATCAACTGATCGAGCTCGATACGCCGACCCGGGACGGCGCGCGCAACTTCAATGCAGAGCTCATGCAATATATTGCCTCGAACGGGGCGGTTTTTGGCGTTACACGCAGTGACGATACAATCGCACGATTTGCCAGATCTGAAGGCGAATTTGTGTTGTTGAGCATTCCTGTCAGCGGCAAGGTTGATATGGCCTATGGCAAGGATAGACAGTACAGCCTGCGCGCCGCGGATACCACTGGTGTGGTGCTGGTTGACGGGCTGTCACATTTGACCACATCCGTTTCAGATCATTATTCCCATATTTATCTGACGATTGATCGCAATGCGGCGCTTTTGGCGCTTCAGGGGGATGAAGACCGGTTGGCGCGGGGTGTTTCCCTTCTGGCGCAGGGTGGCTTGACCGAGATGCTGCGATCCCATTTGCAGGAGATGGCAATCCGGCGCCGGAGTTTGACGGCGCACGAGGCCGATGTCGCGGTAAAGGTGGCTGGTGACCTTGCGCTTGGGGCATTGGCGCAAGGTGTTGTCGGCCATGATTCGGAACGCGGTATCCCAAATTCGACCCTTTATGAAGCGGCCTGTCGTTTCATCCGGATCAATATTGCGCGCATGGACCTGACGGCCGAGACGATTGCGCGCGGCATTGGCTGTTCACGCAGCCATCTTTATCGCGTTTTCGAATTGCAGGATGAAACGGTAGGGATGGCCATTCGCCGTTATCGGTTTGAGAATGCGGTTTCCCTGCTTGAAAATGCATCCTATCCGTCGATCAAACAGATTGCCTATGAGTCCGGTTATAAATCGGCGGCGGCATTTTCGCGGTTCTTTCGCGATTATACCGGTCTGTCACCAAGTGATTTTCAAAAAAGCCGCTAATCCAGTCATGTAGACATAAAGACGCATTGCAAACCCTTTGGACGCCCTGCATCGCCGCTTTTCGCTAAGCTTCGGCGCAATCAAGCGGTATGGCGGAGCCATGCCGACTGCGACGCAGAACGCAAAAAGGGGATATATGCATGGGCATGTTTGCTTCCGGAACGTCCGGAAAGTTTTTGGCAGCAGGGGTGGTTGCCTCAGCATTGCTTGGGACGGCAATGTGTATGACAACATCTGCCATCGCGCAGGAGACGGCATCTGAAAACAGTCAACAGACCGGGATGCAGGACGATGATGCACATGACGGCATTCATCTGTCAGCCGTGTTCACCGAGCTGTCCTATTCGAAATATAACGAAAATGACGACATTCCAAACCGTGACAAGTCCAATGGAATGGCGATCAAGGTTGGCGGAGTGGTGTCGAATGGCAGCAATGATACCTTTGTCACGCCTTATCTGACATTTGCCAAAAGTGACAGTGACGGTTCAAACCAGTTTTCCGATATCGAAACGGACAGTTCAATGGTTGGGGCCGGCGTCAGTGTGACCCATTTTGTCACACCGAGTTTCAGGGTACTTGGTGGTGGACAGTTGGGTACTGGCAGTCAGGATGTTGTTTTTAACGGTGCAGATACCAGTGAAACCGATATTGATTCCTATGCTGCTTATGGCGGGGTTGATGTCGACCTGTATGCGTATGAGAACTTTTTGTTCGGAGTTTCCGATCAGATCGGCGTAAGCCACACCGATGCCAATTTCCAGCCGGGTAACAGCATCGGTAAGGGGGCAAGCCGTGCGTGGTCAAACGGCTTTTCGCTAAATGGCAACTGGTTTGTGACCAACAAGACGATACTTGGGGCGCGACTGACCTATATACGGTTGTTTGGTGTTGAATCCATGCCCGGTGAGGACCCGCTGGATCGCAATTACGGGCAGGTTTCGATCAATGCCCGCCATATGATCAATGACTCTGTATCGATATACGGCAGTGTTGATCATGTTGTTTTCAATGATCTGTATGATTCGACCAGAACCATGGTCGGTCTGATGACATTCTTCTGAGACCACGAAGGGACAAGGTTATGACGTCATTAAAGAGAAAGTTGAAGCTCGTGGCGGTAATTGGCGGGCTCCTGAGTCTTAGCGGGTGTTTGACCCCCGAAGTTGTCAACAGCCCGGAATTCCAGAAGCTTCTTCAGACAGAAGAAGGCAGAGCGCAACTGGCGAAGTTTATTGAGCAGAACCCACACTATATTACGACCATGCAGCCAATGTTGTTTGGCACAGGGTCATAACGGGGCATCACGGATCATGATGTGACATCGTGTTGATGTTGTGTTTTGGGGGCGTGCGATCAAAACACAGAAAGACAAAAGCCCGGCCATTGCGTGCCGGGCTTTTGTTGTATCGGATAATGAATTAGAGGATGTACCGGTTTAACGGAACATCATCACCGGGACATGGCAGGACCGGACCATTTCGGTGGTGGTGCTGCCGATGATCAGGTTGCGGATGCGCGAATGGCCATAGGCGCCCATGACCAGAAGGTCGATATTTTCCGCTTCGATCTTGTCCTTGATCACGTCTTCGGGCTCGCCCGATGCAAATCCGGCATCGACCGTGTAGCCCGCATTGCGCAGGATGGTTGCCGCGTCATCAAGCTTTGCCTGCAAGGTGTCATTGGGTTTGCCAACCGACAGCAACGTGCAGGGCAGGCCGGTAAACAGCTTGCCCGATGCAATGTGGCGGACAGCCTTCATCGCGCTTTCACCGCCATCAAAGGCAATCAGGAACTTGTTGATCGGCTTGAATGCGCGTGACGCGACAAGCACCGGTTTCTTGGCCGAACGCACAACCCGTTCCAGGTTCGAACCCAGATGCAATTTGGCAAAATCGGCGGCCTCGCCGCGTTTGCCGACCAGAATCAGATCGGCATCACCTTCGAACTCGGCGATGGTTTCGATGAGATCACCATGGCGCAGTTTGGTGGTAACCGTTTCAACACCCTGTTCGCTCAGCCCGGTCTTGGCTTCTTCAAGCAGCAGGCGACCGCGCTTGAGTTCGAGCTTGTTTTTCTGCTCGTCGAGATCCGCCAGCTCCTTGAGCAGTGCTGAACGGGCACCGAGTTTGAGGCTGCCACTCAGGTCTGCCGGTTCGGAATCGGTATTGCGCCGGCCCAGCACATGCATCAGTTCGACCGATGCGTCGGTGCGTTCTGCCACCCAGCGGGTCAGGTCGCATACACTTTGCGAATAGCCTGATCCATCGATCAGTGCGATCAGATGTGTCATGGATCGTTTCCTTTCCCAGTTTCCCTAGTGGCCCATCAGGCGTTCAAGCGCGCCGGGCTTGTCGTGGATGGCCAGTTTATCGACGATTGTCTCGCTGGCTTCATTGAGACCGATCAATTCAACTTCGGCCCCTTCACGGCGGAATTTGAGCACGACCATATCAAGGGCTGCAACACTTGAAATGTCCCAGATATGCGCGTGGCTGACATCAATCGTGACCTTGTCGAGCGCTTCGCGGAAATCAAATGCCTTGGTGAAGTCTTCGACCGAGGCAAAGAAGATCTGGCCGCGCACTTCATAGGTGCGGTGCGTGCTGTCATCCGACAGTGTGCTGGTAACACGGAAAATCTGCGCGATCTTCCAAGCAAAGAAGATACCCGAAAGCAACACACCGACCAGAACACCGATGGCAAGGTTGTGCGAACCCACCACCGTGATCACGGTGGCCAGCATCACGATCGACGAGCTGCGCGGATGATCCTTGAGGTCCTTGATCGAGGACCAGCTGAATGTCCCGATCGACACCATGATCATGATCGCGACAAGGGCGGCCATCGGAATGATCGCCACCAGATCGCCCAGAACTACAATCAGGATCAGAAGGAAGATACCGGCAAGGAAGGTCGAAAGGCGGCAACGGCCACCCGATTTGACGTTGATCACCGACTGGCCGATCATCGCACAACCCGCCATACCGCCGATAAAGCCGGTAAAGAAGTTGGCGATGCCCTGACCGTAGCATTCGCGCGTGCGGTTCGATGTGGTGTCGGTCAGATCATCAACGATCTGGGCGGTCATCAGACTTTCCAGAAGACCCACAGCCGCGACCGCCGCCGAATAAGGCAGGATGATCAGGAAGGTATCAAGGTTCAGCGGCACATCCGGGAAATAGATCGCCGGGAAGGCATCGGGCAGCGCGCCCATATCGCCCACAGTGCGCAGATCGGCATCGATAAAGAACGACAGGCCGGTCAGAACGACAATGCAAATCAGCGGCGAGGGGATGACCTTGGTGACGAGCGGGAACAGATAGATGATGGCAAGGCCACCTGCGACCATCACATAGGTCATGTAGCTGACATTGGTCAGTTCAGGCAGCTGGGCCATGAAGATCAGGATGGCGAGCGCATTTACAAAGCCGGTCATGACCGACTTGGACACAAAGCGCATCAACGATCCCAGACGAAGTGCACCTGCCAGCATCTGAAGGACGCCCGCCAGAACGGTCGCGGCCAGCAGATAATCCAGCCCGTGTTCGCGCACAAGCGATCCCATCAGAACCGCAGTTGCTGCGGTGGCGGCCGAAATCATGCCCGGACGGCCGCCAAAGATGGCGGTGATCACGGCAATCGAGAAGGAGGCATAAAGCCCGACCTTCGGGTCAACACCGGCAATGATGGAAAAGGCAATGGCTTCAGGGATCAGGGCCAGCGCAACGACAAGGCCGGAAAGCACATCGGCGCGGATGTTGCCAAGCCATTCAGCCCGCAAACGCGGCAGAAAATCGCTATTCACAGAAAATCTCCGTCTCGGTCAAGCCCGACTTTGCACCCGAATTTGCAATGGGTTATCCCCCGGGCTGGAATGTCATCAGGCGGTCTTCATGATCCGTCAGCCGGAAATTCAGCGACAGGTCTCCCCAAGACCATCCCGTTCGTTGCTGCATCGCAGCAGGCTGTACCTATACCAATTTAAAGAATGGCACAACCGTGACACGGATTTGTCAGGGCATTTTGGTAAGGCCGGACGGATAAAAAAACTGCCGGGCACTGAAGTCCCGGCAGGCGCAGTTTGGCGGAGGCCACAAAACTTTTGCGGATGTTGCTAGCCGGTGGCGCGCTCGTCGATCTGGATCGCTGAGAGGAACTGGTCGATCTCGCTGCGGAGATTTGCCGCCTGAACGGAAAGCTCATGTGCCGCAGAGGTCACGTCGTCGGTTGCGTTTTCACTTTTACAGGCAGCATTTTGAACGCCATTGATGCTGTCGAGCACTTCGCGTGTGCCCTGTGCGGTGTCGCGGGCGCGAAGTGCGATATTGCTGGTGGCTTCACCCTGCTGGGTGACGGCCTGGGCCACCGTGTTCGAGATCGAGTTGATTTCATCAATGACCTCGGAAATGTCGCGCATGGCGGTGACGGATTCCTGCGTTGCTTCCTGAATGGCAAGGATCTGTTCGCTGATTTCGCCGGTTGCACGGCTGGTTTGCGCAGCAAGGTTTTTGACTTCGTTGGCGACCACGGCAAAGCCTTTGCCCGCTTCGCCCGCCCGGGCGGCCTCAATCGTTGCGTTGAGGGCGAGAAGGTTGGTCTGGGATGCGATGTCACTGATCAGCGTGATGACTTCGCCGATTTTAACCGTACTTTCCGAAAGACTTTGCACCAGACGGTTGCTGTGTTCGGTTCGGGTGACGGCACCTTGGGCAATCGTGCTTGAGGTGCGAACATGATCGCCGATTTCCGCGACCGAGGTGGAGAGCTGGGTGGCGGCACTGGCAACCGAATTGATGTTGTCAGATGCACGTTCGACAATGGTGACCACACCACCGGCAAGCTGGGTGGTATCAGACACCGCACCGGACATGACATTGGCCGTGTTGCCCATCGATTCCGAGGCATGGCAAAGCGCCTGCACGACATTGTCAGCACGGGTTCGGAAGGTGTCGACCGCGTTGGCAACGGCGGTGGCGCGCGCCAGTTTTTCGCGGTTCTCCTCTTCGCGCTGACGGGTCAGGCGATCATTTTCCAGAAGGCTTTCTTTGAAATTGGCCAAGGCCTGCATGATGCGTGCGATGGCATTATTTCCCCGGGTTGGTGGAATTTCGGCATCAAGTTTTCCGGCGGCTAGCTTTTCCATCATGCATACCGCATGGGTTAACGGGCGGGTGATGCCCCGGCCCAATGACCAGCCGATAATGGTGGCGACGGCGGCAACGATGACAAGGATCAGCAAGGAAGCATTGCGCATATTGATTGTTGGGGCGAAGACTTCATCGGCGGAAACCGTTGCAAGAAGTGCCAGCCGGGAATCGAGAATTTCCAGCGGGGTATAGGCCGAGACCACCATGGCGCCATCGAAATCATTTACCGTCATGGTGCCGGTTTGGCCGCCAAGGGCAAGGTCGACAGGGACGGCATTGATTTTACGAAGAAGGCTGGTCTGTTCGGCCATCAGGCGGGTGTCATTGCGCATCAAGCCGTCTGCGCCGACAAGATAGGTGTCACCGGTTTCACCAAGACCCTGTGCTGCCTGCAAGGTGCTGTTGATGCGGTCAACCGGGATCCGCACCGCCATGACACCAATCAGGTTTGACCCGACTTCATCGTAAACCGGTGCCGCCATGAAGGCAGAAGGCTTGCCGTCTGCAAGGGTGTAGCGGGTAAAATCGATGAAACTGACGGTACCTGGTTTTGCATCGCGGGCGGCGGCAAAGACCTGTCCCAGACCGGACGTGGCATAGCCATCCTTTGACAGATCGACGGAAAAGTCGTCCGTCTTCGAAACACTGTAAAGCACGCTTCCTTGCGTTCCGATCAGATAAATATCGCCATAGGAGCGTTCACGGCGCAGTTGTCTGAGCCATGGGTGATATTGTTTGTGGATGTCGGAATAGGTTGAGCCGTCCGGCGCCTGATCAAGCATGTCGCGCTCTGCTGCGTCATGCGGGTTCTGATCGATATAGAGATTGTGCAATGTTGCCATCGCGTTGCTGCCAAGGTCGGACCAGGCGAAATCGAAAATGGTGATGGATTGGCGAAGTGCTGGGCTGGACGCCTGCAGGATCAGGTCCTGTTCGATGGATCGGAAATAACCATCGAGCTCGCTTTGTCGCGCACTGACCACGGCAGAAAGTTTCTCGGTAGCGCCCATATTCAGGGCATCGCGCGCAATCAGATAGCTGGAAAGGGCGGTGGCCGCTGCCGCGAGAATGGCCAGAATGGCGATTGTCGTCGGGATGACGCGACGCAAAGACATAGAGGCAAGGAACGACACCAGACCCTCCTGACCGATTTCTGGAATGAGTGTTCAAATACTCAGTAAAGCAAAAATCCGATCCGGCGAATTCACATGCTTGTGTCCGGGGTGTGAGGCCAAACGAGAAAAGCCTGATCCCCGGTTGGCAGGGATCAGGCCATGTTTTCAAACCGTTCGGCTGTTTTCGCCTCAGGCGTTGTCGCGCAGGGCCTTGGCGATAGCTTCGCCACAGGTGACGGTGTTGGCCTTGCCGCCAAGATCGGCGGTACGCAGGTTTTCATCCAAAAGCACGGTTTCGATTGCCTTCATGATCGCGTCATGGGCGTCGGTGTGGCCGAGATGATCAAGCATCATCGCGCCGGACCAGATCTGCCCGATCGGGTTTGCGATACCCTTGCCGGCAATATCCGGGGCCGAACCATGGACCGGTTCGAACAGGGACGGGAATTTGCGTTCCGGGTTGATATTGCCCGATGGCGCGATGCCGATTGTGCCCGTGCAGGCCGGGCCAAGGTCAGACAGGATATCGCCAAACAGGTTCGATGCCACCACCACGTCAAAGCGGTCCGGGTTCATCACAAACTGGGCGGTCAGAATATCGATATGGTATTTGTCCCAGGTGACGTCGGGATAGTTTTTCGCCATTTCGATCACGCGTTCATCCCAATAGGGCATGGTGATCGAAATGCCGTTGGATTTGGTGGCCGACGTCAGATGTTTGCGCGGGCGTTTCTGGGCCAGTTCGAACGCGTATTTCAGGATGCGATCAATGCCGGTACGCGACATGACGGTTTCCTGAATGACGATTTCACGGTCCGTGCCGGGATACATCTTGCCCCCGACCGAGGAATATTCGCCTTCGGTGTTCTCGCGCACGACATAGAAATCAATATCGCCCGGTTTGCGGCCCGCGAGCGGGGAGGGCACGCCGGGCATCAGCTTGGCCGGGCGCAAATTGACATACTGGTCAAAGTCGCGGCGGAACATGATCAGCGAGCCCCACAGTGAAATGTGGTCCGGTACCGTATCGGGCCAGCCGACAGCGCCAAAGAAGATCGCATCGTGGGGTTCGATCTGTTCGCGCCAGTCATCTGGCATCATTTTGCCGTGCTTTTGGTAGTAGTCGCACGATCCGAATTCGAATTCATTGAACACCAGATCGAGGTCAAAGATTTCGGCCGCCGCCTTAAGCACGCGGATGCCTTCGGGCATGACTTCGGTTCCGATGCCGTCGCCGGCAATGACTGCGATTTTGTGGGTGGGGCGTGTCACGGTGCTGTTCTCCGCTGATGTGTGTTTTTGGTGGGTTTTTCAGTTTGGCGATTATTGCGTTGATCGGCCGTCACGTCGAGCCCTTGAAGCGATCCGGATTACAGTCCTGATTACTGTCCGGATACAAGAAAGGCCCCCGCCATTGGCAGGGGCCTTTCCGTGTAAGGGTATCTGGCGACCATGGGCCGTCAGAGTTCAGCTCTTAACGATTTTGGCGGTTATCGATCAGGTCATCGACAACACCCGGATCAGCAAGGGTCGAGGTATCGCCAAGCTGGTCATATTCGTTGGCGGCAATCTTGCGCAGGATACGGCGCATGATTTTGCCCGAACGGGTTTTCGGCAGACCCGGTGACCACTGGATGTAGTCGGGGCTTGCGATCGGGCCGATTTCCTTGCGGACCCATTTGACCAGTTCGGCGCGCAGCTCGTCGGTCGGTTCCTCGCCAGCATTCAGGGTGACATAGGCATAGATGCCCTGACCCTTGATGTCGTGCGGGACGCCGACCACGGCGGCCTCTGCCACCTTGGAATGGGCGACCAGTGCGCTTTCAACTTCGGCGGTGCCCATACGGTGACCCGATACGTTGATCACGTCATCAACACGGCCGGTGATCCAGTAATAGCCATCATCGTCACGACGCGCACCGTCACCGGTGGTGTAGACGTTGTTGAAGGTGCTGAAATAGGTCTGGATGAAGCGTTCATGGTCACCATAGACCGTCCGCATCTGACCCGGCCAGCTGTCCTTGATGACAAGGTTGCCATCGGTTGCGCCGGTCAGTTCCTTGCCTTCGTTATCCAGAAGGGCTGGCTGAACGCCAAAGAACGGCAGGGTCGCCGAACCCGGTTTCAGGTCGGTCGCGCCCGGCAGCGGCGTAATCAGGATGCCGCCGGTTTCGGTCTGCCACCAGGTATCAACAATCGGGCAATTCTTTTTGCCAACATGTTCGTAATACCATTCCCAGGCTTCGGGGTTGATCGGCTCACCCACCGAACCAAGGATGCGCAGGCTCGATAGATCGGCCTTGTTCACAAAGCTTTCGCCTTCGCGCATCAGGGCACGGATTGCGGTCGGTGCGGTGTAGAAGATGTTGACCTTGTGCTTTTCGCAAACCTGCCAGAAGCGCGATGCGTCCGGATAGCTCGGAACACCTTCGAACATCAGGGTCGTCGCACCATTGGCCAGCGGGCCATAAACGATATAGCTGTGACCGGTGACCCAGCCGACATCGGCCGTGCACCAGTAGATATCGCCTTCATGATAGTCGAAGACATATTCATGGGTCATGGATGCATAGACGAGGTAACCGCCCGAGGTGTGCAGAACACCCTTCGGCTTGCCGGTCGAGCCCGAGGTATAAAGGACAAACAGCGGGTCTTCGGCGTTGACTTCGGTCGGCGGGCAGTCGGTAGAGGCTGCTTCGCAAACTTCGTGATACCAGACGTCGCGGGCATCGTTCCAGGCAACGTCCTTGCCGGTATGCTTGACGACGACCATTTTCTCGACCGATTTGACGCCCGGATGTGACAGGGCTTCGTCAGCGTTGCGTTTCAGCGGGATGGAGCGGCCACCACGCAGACCTTCGTCAGACGTGATAACGACTTTGGCACCGCAATCCTCGACACGGCCAGCCAGCGCTTCGGGCGAGAAACCGCCAAAGACGATGGAATGGATTGCGCCGATACGCGCACATGCCAGCATGGCAACGGCGGCCTCGGGGATCATCGGCAGATAGATAACAACGCGATCACCCTTGGCAACGCCCATCGTTTTCAGCGCATTGGCGAAACGGCAGGTGCGCTCATAAAGGTCGCGATAGGTGATGTGTTCGGAAACGTTGGGGTCGTCGCCTTCGAAAATGATGGCGGTTTGATCGCCGCGTTTTTCAAGGTGACGGTCAAGGCAGTTGGCCGCAACGTTGAGCGTGCCGTCCTCATACCACTTGATATAGAGGTCTTTGGCATCGTAGCTGACGTTTTTGACGGTGCTATAGGGTTTGATCCAGTCAATGCGTTTGCCGTGTTCGCCCCAGAAGCCTTCCGGATCCTCGACCGACTGTTTGTACATGGCGTCATATTTCGCCTTGTCGATCAGGGCGTTCTTTTTGATGTCGCCAGGTACGGGATAAACGTTCGCAGACATATGTGGCCTCTTGTTCGTTTCCTGTGGTCTCTAGGTCGGCACCGGGGTCCTGGGATGACTTTCCGAAGGTCTCGAAAAAGGCATCAGTCCGATGCAGTATTTCGGTGCGGTTCAGAAACTGCTTTGCCACCATGCCCGGTCCGGTGTGTGATCGGTCCCGGTAAAGGGCCCGGTAAAGGGGACGGGCACGGCAAAGTTAGTCCTGTCGCTTGCGCCCTATGCTAGTGCGCAGAAGGTATTGAGGGAATACAACTTAAGACGGGGGCGGTATGGTCCGGTTTGGTCCCCGTGACGGGTTAAGTGACCCGGTTGCAGAACGTGAAACCGAACATCGCCGTCTTTTTGGGGGTGTTCGGTCGCTGGTTTTGGATCGTATTCCCTTATGATATTGAAATATATCCGGAATTTTAATCTTCGCCAGTGAAGCCGATTACATTTTTTCCGTGCCCGGATATGGGGTTTGTCTGGTTCGGTTCTGGATTTGATGGAACAAAACAGATACAAAGACTGCAACACGTAATCGAATGGTGGGACAATGGATCCGATTTCTTTGGCAGCAGGTGCCCTTGGCGCATCTGTTCTGGCACTTGCCTTTAGCATCATGATGGTCAAGCGCATCAAGGATGCCGCCGAGGCCGAGACGGAGTCGCGCACAGCCCTTCTGACATCGCAGCTCGAACACGCCGAAAACACGCGCCGCGATCTTGCGACAGAGGTCGCGCAGATGCGTGAAAAGCTTTCCGAGGCATCGGAAAAGCGCGCCATTGCCGAAACAACGGCCAACCGGGTGCCGGTGCTTGAAGCCGAGGTGAAAGAGCTTCGCACCGCCCTTGATCAGTGGCGCGAAAAGGGGTCCGAGCTTGAAACAGCGCTTGAGAAAGAGCGCGAGGCTGCCAAGGAAAAGCTCGAGATGCTTGAAGATGCCAAGACCAAGCTTCTTGATAGCTTCAAGGCGTTGTCGTCCGATGCGCTCAAGATCAATAACGACGAGTTCATGAAGCTTGCGCGTGAAAACTTCTCGCGCCTGCAGGAAGGGGCCAAGGGCGATCTTGAAAAACGCCAGCAGGCGATTGATGGCCTTGTAAAACCCATCAAGGAACGCCTGGAGGCCTTTGATACCAAGGTTAACGAGCTTGAAAAAAACCGCAAGGAAGCTTACGGCGAGCTGCGTGAGCAGGTCGGGACTTTGGTGCAATCGCAACACAAATTGTCCAAGGAAACCCAGACGCTGAGTTCTGCCCTTCGGTCCAGTTCATCGGTGTCGGGCAAATGGGGCGAGCTGCAGCTCAAGCGCATTGTCGAACTTGCCGGGATGCTCAAGCATTGTGACTTTGACGAGCAGGTGCATTTCAATACCGACGAAGGCGTTCAGAAACCCGACATGGTCATTCACCTGCCGGGTGGCAAGAACATCGTGGTGGATGCCAAGGCCCCGACATCGGCCTATCTTGAGGCGATTGACGAGAAATATGACGATGAACGCCGCGAAGCATTGATGGCGACCTATGTGACCAATGTGCGCAAGGTGATCACGGAACTTTCGAAAAAGTCCTATTGGAAGTCGGTGGACAGCCCGGAATTTGTTGTGCTGTTCCTGCCTGGTGAAAGCTTCTTCTCGGCCGCCCTTGAGCGTGACCCGCGGTTGATCGAGGACAGCTTCCGCGATGGGGTGATCTTGGCGACACCCACCACGCTTCTGGGCTTGCTCAAGGCGGTGGCGTATGGCTGGCGTCAGGAAGCCTTGGCGGAAAGTGCGCGTGATATCAGTGAAATCGGCCAGCAACTGTTTGATCGTCTGGGCACGCTTGCCAAGAATTTCAGTTCCATGGGCAAGTCGCTTGAAAGCACAGTCAAGAATTACAACAAGACACTGGGTACACTCGAAGGATCGGTTCTGGTTTCCGCGCGCAAGCTTAAGGAAAAGCATATCGTTGCCGATGACCGCATGATCGAGGAACCGGCACCCTCGGAAACCCATGTGCGTGACATCACCAAGATGGAATTGCTCGCCGGGCCCGAGGATGGCGCAGAAGGTGCCAGCGACGATGCCACGCCTGATGCGCAAGATTAACGCGGTGCGTTAAGGCGGTTTTCATGGCGCAGGCATGGCAGCCATCACGCGCAAATCGGGCTGTTTGCTTGACTTGGGCGTGGGGAGACCTTATCTCGAAGCGCGAAATTCGCTATACTCGTTTACTACAATTAGTTCGAACACCGGATTACTGACCCATGGCCCTGCGTGAAATTCTTATCGTTCCAGACCCGCGCCTGAAAAAGGAATGCGAACCGGTCGAAGCCGTGAATGATGAGATCAAGACCCTTCTTAATGACATGCTTGAAACCATGTATGCGGCACCGGGCATTGGCCTTGCAGCGCCGCAGATCGGGGTGATGAAGCGTGTGGTGGTCATGGATGTGTCCGATGACAAGGACAAGCCGGAACCGCTTAAACTGATCAATCCGGAAATCATCTGGGAATCTGAGGAAACCTCGATCTATCAGGAAGGGTGCCTGTCGATCCCGGAACAATATGCCGATGTCGAACGCCCGGCCGAAGTCGGTATGCGCTATATGGATGAAAACGGCGAAACGCACGAGATCGAGGCGGACGGGTTGCTTGCGACCTGCATCCAGCACGAGATCGATCACCTGGATGGGGTGCTGTTCACCGATTATCTAAGCGCGCTCAAGCGCAACATGATCCTGAAAAAAGTCCAGAAACTGCAGAAAACCAAAAAGTCTGCCTAAGAATCTCGATCATTAAACGCATGCGAAGGGCCGGTTTTCCGGCCCTTTTGTTTTGCTCTGACGCGGACCAATATCGTCATTCCGGGCGGAGCGAAGCGCAGACCCGGAATCCATAACTTCCGGAGTTGTTGGCAGGTTCCCGCCTTCGCGGGAATGACGATCCGAGCGTTCACCCTTTGTCGTTCAAGTGCGACGTGGTTTCAGGTCGTCAGGGTTCAGCCCGACAATCCAGCCTTCCCGTTCCAGAACACTTGGCGCGTTGGGCAGATGTTCGGGGCGGCGGCCTTCGGCAATTTCAATCAAGCCCATCACACCAATCAGGGCGTCAAAGGCATCATCCTTGCCGTGATCCGGACCAAAGCCATCCTTGATGTCGGCCCAAACCGCAGGACTGATTTCAATGCCCTTCGTGCTGGCATCGTGGCGGAGTTTGTGCAGGTAGTTCTTGCGGCTTTCCTGATTTGATTTAGTCAACTCACTCGTATTACTAAGCCAGCCATAAATCTCACCGGGATAGGTTTCAATCAGGGTGACGCCGGGGGATTTGCTGCAGGTTTCAAGATCGCCGGTGAAAGGCCAGATGTTAAATCCATCGGCATATCCCGGCATGATCAGGTGTCGGAGGCCGTGCAGCATGCCCTTGCCGACCTGATTGGCCCCCAATGTCCAGAAGGCGGGGCAGGCGGCGTTACGTGATGGGGCATCTTTGGGATTGGTGGCCCGTTCGCAGCGGCGATGCAGGGCATCGAAGTCTGGCAGACCCAATGCCGTGATCAGGTGATGACGTTTGACACTGCCTTTGGCGCCGGAATTTTGCGGATAGAATGGCCGGGTGTGCCGGATTTCATCCGGTGATTCGCAAACTTTAAAAAAATCCTGCCAATGATCGTCACCAAGCACGGCGAGAAGGCTTTTAAAGTCTTTGATATTCGCGCCATCATACCACGTATCAAGAAATCCGATGGGCATATCAAGGCCAAGCCAGAGCGCATCGGTCTTGCCATGGCTGGCAAGCGATTGGCGAAACTGATGGAGCATCCCGACCGGATCGATGGCATGGATGTGCCAACCGGTTTCACGGCGAACAGCTTTGGCGACCCAGCGGCCTTTTGCCGACATGCTCCAGTCAGCGTGCCAGATGTGGGTGACCGGGTATTTGGGCGATTGGGGTAAGGCTTGGCTTGTCATTTGGGCAGGATAACGCCAAATTGCCGCCAGAAGACTCAAAAGATGAATGGGATTGATATGACCAAGCTGCGCATTGCCTTTATGGGAACCCCGGACTTTGCCCTTGTGGCGCTGAAGGATCTGGTTGCAAGCGGGCATGACGTGGTGTGCGTCTATTCACAGCCGCCGCGCCCGGCAGGCCGCGGGCACAAGGAAACGCCAAGCCCGGTGCATGCCTGGGCCGCAGAGCAGGGGATCGAGGTCCGCCATCCGGTGTCGCTGAAATCGCCCGAGGAACAGCAGGCCTTTGCCGATCTTGATCTGGATGTTGCGGTGGTCGCGGCCTATGGCCTGATCCTGCCCAAGGCGATTTTGGATGCGCCAAAACACGGGTGTTTGAACATTCATGCATCCCTTCTGCCGCGCTGGCGTGGTGCGGCGCCGATCCAGCGCGCCATTCTGGCCGGGGATGCAACGACCGGGGTCACCATCATGCAGATGGATGTCGGGCTTGATACCGGTGATATGCTTCTGATTGGCGAGCTGCCAATCACGACCGAGACGTATGCCAATGCCCTGCATGATGATCTGGCGAAACTTGGTGGCGCGCTGATTGTCGAGGCGCTTGAAAAACTGCCCAAGGGGGAGCTTGTTGCCACCAAGCAGCCCGAAGAGGGTGTGACCTATGCCGCCAAGCTTGAACGTGCAGAGGCCAAGCTTGATTTCAATGATGACGCCGCCGCACTTGAGCGGAAAATCCGTGCCTTTACCCCGTGGCCGGGGGCCTATTTCGAGCTCGGTAACGAACGCATCAAGGTGCAGGCGGCTGAAGTGATTGATCAATCCGGCCCGGTGGGTGAGATCCTTGATGACAAGCTGACGATTGGCTGTGGCACGGGTGCGCTGCGTCCGACCCGCATTCAGCGCCCGGGCAAATCGGTGATGGATACCGATGCGGTGCTGCGCGGCTATGACAAGCTTGCCAAGGGAGTCGTTCTGGGCTGATGACAAACATTGCGACCCAGACAGTCGGTGATTTGACGATCCGACCCGCCTTTAACCGCGATGGCGACGGCATTGCCGATCTGATCGCGCTTGTTTTTGCCGATTATCCGGGCTGTGTGTTTGATCGCGAAGCTGAGTTCCCTGAACTCGACGCGATTGTAGATGATTTCAAGGCCGATGATGGCCGGATCTGGGTCGCGGTTGATGACCGGGACCGGATTCTGGGCTGTTTTGGTGTCAAATATGATGCCACCACCCGCGAAGGCGAGCTTCACAAGGTCTATTTGCATCCCGCCGCACGCGGGCGGGGCATGGCGCAAAAACTGATGGCCAAGGCATTGGCGTGGCTGGGCCAGACCCACCCGGAATGCGCAACCGTGATGCTTTGGACCGATACACGGTTTGAGGCCGGCCATCGCTTCTATGAAAAATGCGGCTTTGCGCGCACAGGCGAAAGCCGCATTCTTGATGATCTTTCCAACTCATCGGAACTGCAGTTCCGGTTTGATTTCGCGGCCTACCAGAAAGCCCTGCCCTTCTAGGCGCTTGATCGGTCGGCTTAGGTGCGCTATTTGGCGCGATCGCGTGCCGCGGCTGCTGTGTCGGTGGTGCCGTCGCTGTTGCGGGTGACCGCACGGGCATCGCGGAAGCCAAGCTCCCATGGCGGGACCGGGGTGAATTTTTCCGCCAGAAAGTCAACAAAGGCACGGACCTTTGGCGACAGGTGGCGTTTATGGGGATACACCGCCGAAATCCACGCCTGATCATGGACATATTCGGTCAGAACCGGGGTCAGGCGACCGGTGCGGATATCTTCGTGCACGAGATATTCCGCCAGTCGCGCCATGCCCAGCCCGGCCAGAACCGCTTCGTGCAGCACGTCGCCGTCATTGGCAGAGAAAGACCCCTGCGCACGGAAGGACACATGGCCATCCGGGGTTTCGAAATGCCAGTCGTTAAAGCTTTCGCGCGATGACAGATGCAGACAGTTGTGGTTTTCAAGTTCCTGTGGCTTGCGCGGAATGCCGTTCTTTTCCAGATATTCCGGCGATGCGACGATCATGCGGCGGTTGACGGCATATTTACGCGCAATCAGGGATGAATCCTCAAGTGCCGACAGACGAATGGCAAGGTCATAGCCATCGTTGACCAGATCGGTGAATTTGTCATCAAGGGTCAGTTCAATCCGCACATCCGGATAGCGCGCCAGGAATTCCGGGATCAGGGGCACCACCTGCATTTTGGTGAAGGCAACCGATGCGTTGATGCGCAATGTCCCGCGCGGGGCGGCATAAAGCTGTGTTACGACTTCTTCGGCTTCTTCGATCTCGTTCAGGATGGTGCGCGCGCGTTCGTAAAAGGCACGGCCTTCTTCGGTCAGGCTAAGCTGACGCGTGGTGCGCATCAAAAGACGCGCGCCGAGGCGATCCTCAAGGCGCGAGATGTATTTCGAGACGGCTGACGGTGACAGGCGCATTGTCCGGGCAGCGGCCGAGAAGCTTCCCTCCTCGACAGCATGGACAAAGATTTCCATTTCCGCGGCGCGATCCATATTTCAGCTTCCTATTTATGACGCTCATTCACAAGTAATGTGCATATTGAGGTAATTCTCTTTCCCCGTAAAGGAAATTACATTGAGTTCATCGAGAGCGACATGGGTCGCAACGAACGAAATTTCAGGAGGTCACCATGGCCACTTACGAAGAAATCACCACCCGTTACATCTCCACCACTGAAATCGAGGCAGGTGTACGCAAGGGTCAGCAGCTCCGCGCTGAATTCGTAGGCTCCTTCTTCCGTAACCTGTTCAAAGGTTCCGAGAAATCAGCCGACGTAAACCATCCGGCTGGCACCGTTGGCGGTGCTGCCTAACTGACGACCTAACTGCATGCGGTCGAGCGCCGATTGATTTTCCTCCCCAAGAGGTGCTCCCGCAGGCAGGGACTACGACTACGGTTTCTATCTAGCGTCTTCCTCCCTATTTGACGCTGTTTTCCCGACTGGCCCGGACACTTTTGTGTTCCGGGCCATTTTTTTGTTCGGGTCATTTTTTGTTCGGGTCATTTTTTGTTCGGGTCATTTTTTGTTCGGGTCCGGGCCCCTATCCCGAATGGCTTTCCCTAATGGCTTTCTTTGGGCGCAATGTTTGGCGGCACATAGAACCCCGGCCGTTCCGAGAACCACGAGCCAATACTGACCACAGCGGATGCAATCAGTGTAACGACCAGCATCATCGCAATCGAAATGTCGGCGGCAAACATCCAGCCATAAATTGCCGGTCCCATCGCGGATGCCAGAACCATCACGGCGGTCAAGGTGCTGCGCACCGCACCAATTTCATCAAGCGGGACCAATTCCGGGATGATGGCAGTGCGCAGTGTCGTGGCAAAGCCGACCGTAATGCCCACCAGCCCCATGTAAATCAGGATCACCCATGGCGTGGTTGTAAGGGCAAGAATGGCTATGCCAACCATCATCGGGATCAGATGCCAGGGAAACAGGCGGCGGGCCGAATGCTTGTCAATCAGCGGACCACTGCCAAACGCGCCCAGTACCGATGTGATGGCAAAAACCGTGAACCCGGCGGCAAACCACCCCAGTTCAATTTCCTTGTGGGTGGAAATGGCCCCCTGATGGAAAAACAGGGCGGTCATGATCAGCGGCGGTGCGGCCAGCATCGGCATGCAGAACCAGACATAAAGCGATTTGAACAGGCGCGGATGATCAATTGAAGCGTCAGGCGACGGGGACTCGGTGCTATCGGCGTTGGATGGGGCGGCGTTGGTTGCGGCAGATGTGTTTGGCGACTCGTTTGATTTTGCCGGTGATCTTGTGGGCGCCTTGCGGAATTTCGCATCCCCGCGAATAAGCCAGATCGCAGCCGGCAGCAGAATGACCAGAATGAAGACCGCCGACCCGGCATAGGTATAGCGCCAGCCAAAAGCGGCAATCAGGGCCAGCAAGGTCGCGGGCAGGATGGCCTCTGCCAGGGGGAAGCCGAAACTGGCAATCGCCAGCGCCCGTCCACGACTGCGGGAAAAATACCGCGCGATGCCGGTCATGCTGACATGGCTCATCAAGCCTTGCCCGGCCAGACGCAAGACAAACAGGGCGGCGATCAGCATCCAGACATTGCCGGCGAGTGAAATCATCACACACCCAAGTGCGAGAAGCGCCATGGTTGCCAAGCTGTAAGACAGGATATCCACCTTGTCGATCCAGCGCCCCACCACTGGCAGGCAAAGCGCACTGGCGATGGTGATCCCGGCATAGATATTGGCAAATTCGGTTTCATTGAGTGCCAAGCTTGCCGAGATAAAGGGCACAAACAGCGCAACCAGAAACGTCTGCCCGAACGAGGAGCCGAAACTGTGCAGCGCGCCAAAGGCCAGCTGGCGCGGTGCCTGACGAAGCAAGGTGAAAAATTGCATGCGGATTCCGGCAAGGTATGAGTGGGGCGCGCGATTTAAGGTCGAAATAGTATGAGGAATTTATCTGTGCGAACGCGGCCTGTCTACCTGCCCGCATGGATGGGGCGCGCAAAGAAAAAGCCCGCAGCGGGAACTGCGGGCTTTGAGTTTCCTTGAGGAAGGAAAGGTTTAGCTTGCGGCGACAGCCGGTGTCGGGGTGTTCTTTTTGCCCTGCCACCAGTTAATGGCCAGAACCGCAAGAAGCACGACGGTACCTGCGACTTCGGCGCGGAAGTCGGGATAGAAGACACCGATGGTCGCCGGAACGATGATGATCCGCGAGAACACATCCATGGTGGCAAACAGGAAGCCTTCAAGGGCGGCTGCAAAGGCAACCAGACACAGGATGGCGGTAAAGCCGGTCCACAGAACGAGCTCGATTGCGCCGCCTTCGATGATTTCCGGGTTAAACACCATGAAGGCCGGGATCAGATAGAGACCCTTGGCAAACTTCCACGCCTGCACACTGGTTTCCATGGGACTTGCGTTGGCAATGGCCGCCCCCGCAAAGCCCGCCAATGCAATGGGCGGTGTGACGTTACTGTCCTGCGAGTACCAGAAGACCACAAGATGGGCGATCAGAAGCGGGATGCCGAACTCGTTCGAAAGTGCCGGGCCAACCAGCACGATCAGCACGATATAGGATGCCGTCACCGGCAGGCCCATACCAAGGATCAGGCTGGCGATCAGCACCAGAATAAGTGCCAGAACGATGTTGCCACCCGAAAACGCGATCATCATGGACGAGAATTTCAGACCCAGACCGGTCAGGCCGACAACGCCGACAATGATCCCGGCAACCGCACAGGCCATGGAAACGGCAACGGCGTTCTTCGCACCAAGTTCAAGGGCCGCGATGGTGATTGCGATGCCCTTGCGAATGGCGGCAACCAGTTTGTCATGGCTTGGTTTTTCGCCATTTTGCGGGGCGACAATAAAGAACCACAGCGCATAGCGCAGGGCGGCAACGCCAATCACGGAAAGGATCGCCCAGAAGCCGACACGCATCGGCGATATGTTCAGCACCAGCAGGTAAATCAGCACACCCAGCGGCAAGATGAATTGCCAGCCTTCCTTAAGAACCTGTTTCCAGTCGGGCAGTTCTTCGACCGGCATACCGCGCATACCCTGTTTCAGGGCAACGATATGCACGAACAGATAAACCGTGCCGAGATAGAGAACCGCCGGGAAAATCGAAACCAGAACGATTTCGAGGTAGGGGACCTGCGTATATTCGGAAATCAGGAAGGCACCCGCCCCCATCAGCGGCGGAGTGATCTGCCCGCCGGTGGAAGCAGCCGCTTCGACGCCGCCTGCCTGTGCCGGGCGATAGCCAAGGCGCTTCATCAGCGGAATGGTAAAAGCACCGGTCGTCACGACATTGGCAATGGCCGACCCGCTGATCGAACCCATACCAGCCGATGCCAGAACAGCGGCCTTGGCCGGACCACCGGGCTTTTTGCCCGTTGCGGCATAGGCCATGTCGATAAAGAATTTGCCGGCACCGGTCACTTCAAGGAATGCCCCGAACAGCACGAACATGAAGATATAGGTCGCAGCAACCCCCATCGGCAGGCCATAGATGCCTTCCTGACCGAGGTAAAGCTGACCAACCAGCCGATCAACACTGTTGCCGCGGTGGGACAGAATGCCCGGCAGCCATTCGCCAACCCAGGGCAGGGCACCGCGGGGACCCGACAGGGCATAGATGATGGCGACAATGCCGATCACGGTCATGCCAAGGCCGACTGCACGGCGGCTGGCCTCCAGCACGGTGACCGTGGCGATGACGCCGATGATCAGGTCGGTGTCGCTCCAGAAACCGGCGCGGTTGATAATTTCATCAAGATAGAAGGTCAGGTAGAAGCCCGTGGCAAAGGCACCGGCAAGGAAGGCGATATCAATCAGCCAGCCAAGTGCGCCGCGCTTTTTGTTGCTGCCAAACACCGGGAACATCAAAAAGGCCAGGAACATCACAAACGCAAGGTGGATACTGCGTTGATAGAACAGGCCAAGCGGTTCGATCCCTGCGCCATACATCTGGAACAAAGAAAGTGCGACTGCAACAATTGAAATTGCCCACATAACCATTCGTGGCTGTGGCAATTTATCCGTCATGGACGGAAGCGGTGCCGGTTCGGACATTAAACTTATTCCCCGGTATCAAGGCGGATGGTGACACGGGTGTGTTCAGCCATCTTTGAAAGGTTGATCTCGTCACTGTCTGTGACGATGCGATGATTTACCGCAAGTGACCCCACGCGTAGCACATAGGCGTTGCCGCGCACAGGTTCGTCGATATCTTCGATCCAGTATCCGCCCCCTTCTGCGCTGGTCAGAATACCACGACCTGGGTAATGACCAAGACCTGCAGCGAAGTCGGGCTGATAGGCGCGATGGAGAACCATCTTGCCCAGATCATCGACATAACAGTCGATTACGCCATCACCGGTCACAGAATGGTTCCAATACAGGCACCAGCCGGATTGACGTGGAATTTCGGTTCTGGCCAGAAGCGTCCCGTCCGCACCGATGACTTCAAGATGGTCAATCACGGTGCCGGGCTTGACGTGGTCCTGACGGGCCGGACCAGAACATGCCACTATCAAGAGAAGAAGGGCGGCCAATAATGGCCGCCCAAACATTTGCAGAAGCATCCGATTACGGCATCAGCTTCGGCGGAATCGGCATGCCGGTTTCTTCGTAGTAACGAAGCGCACCCGGATGCATCGGGATCGGGGTCGAATTCAGAGCGAAATCAACCGTGGTGTCGTTTGCTGCCGGGTGGATGGCAATCAGTTCTTCGACCTTTTCAAACAGGGTCTTGGTGATCTGATAAGCCAGTTCCTCGTCCATTTCTTCGTTCACGAACAGAACGTTCGGGGTCGAAATGGTGTTAACCGGTGCGGTTACGCCTTCGTAGATGCCGGTACGCAGCGCGTACGGTGCAAAGGTCGGTTCTGCATCCAGTGCAGCAAGGATTTCGTCATCGGTCAGCGCGATCAGCTTGATGTCGCGCGTGGTTGCGAGGTTCAGGATCGAGCTGGTGGGCGGACCAACGCTCCAGAAACCGGCGTCGATGTCACCATCACGAAGGGCATCTGCGGTTTCGTTGAAGTTCAGGCGCTGTTCTTCGATGTCATCATAGGTGATGCCATTGGCGTTCAGCAGGGTCTGTGCCGAAACTTCGGTACCCGAACCCGGTGCGCCGACAGAAACGCGTTTGCCCTTAAGATCGGCAAGACCGTTGATGCCGCTGTCAGCCATGGTGACGATCTGAACTGCGTTCGGATAGATCGATGCCAGGGCACGAACGTTATCAAGGGTGCGGCCTTCGAATTTGCCGGTGCCGGTGAAGCCGGCATAGACGGTATCGGCAAGACCGATCGCGATGTCACTGTCGCCGCGCGAAATCAGGCCCATGTTTTCAACAGACGCGCCGGTAACTTCGGCAACGGCGCTGGAACCATCGACATATTTGGTGATCAGTTCCGCAAGGCCACCGCCATACGGATAATAAGTGCCACCGGTACCACCGGTTGCGATTGACAGTTGCTGTGCCGACGCGGGTGCGGCGGTCAGCATCATGGCTGCGGCTGCTGCTGTAAGCAGAGTACGGAGCTTCATGACAGTCCTCCCTAGGGTTAACACTCTTAACGACAAATAGATCCAAAGGATCTTTCGAGAATATGATTCTTCACGTTCTTCGATGACCCGTTTGGCGGGCCTGTTGTTTTTGGGTTCTTGCGGACACCTGAACATGATCGCACCAAATGGTGCTGATCAGAATACAGGGCGCATTTCAGAACCATGTTCGAGAGATGATTTCAGACAGCCATTTGTTCCGTCCGAACTGGACAGGCTGTGTGGTCTCCTCCCTCGTGTTTTCGTCAGTTTATCATTTTGGGATTCTAATACGCAATGAGTATGCCAAAACCGGAATAAAAAATAATAATATAAATCAATATCTTATGGATTGGCGATTCTGCAATTCGGCATAATCTTGCCGATTTACCGAAATTGATCGGCGGAATCTTGCCGACTTATTGCGTGTGCGAGATAAATATCGCATCGCAACAATAACTTAGGCCGATTTATCGCGCCGGATGTTGAGTTTTTTCATTTTTTCATTGAGCGTCCGGCGCGGGATGTCGAGTTCTTCCATCACGGATTTGACGTTGCCATCATGGCGATCCAGTGCGTCGCGGATGACGCGTTCCTCGAACTCGCGAAGCTGCTCGGCAAGGGCCAGATCCGTTGTTTGCGGGCCGGATGGTTCAAATCCGCCCTTGAACAGGCGTTTGAAGCGTTCTTCGGGGCTGCCGACCAGAAGCACATAGCGTTCGGCCATGTTTTTAAGTTCGCGCACATTGCCCGACCAGTCATGCGCCCTGAGTTGTGCAATCAGGGTTGGTGTGACGCGCTCATAGGGGCGTTCAAACCGCTCGGCAGCGCGTTCGGCGAAGATGTCAAACAACAGCGCGACATCATCCTGGCGTTCGCGCAAGGGGGCGATGGACAGTTCAAAGGTGTTGATGCGAAACAGCAGGTCTTCGCGGAAATTGCGTTCGGCAACTGCGGCCACCAGATCCTCGTTGGTGGCACAGATCAGACGGAAATCGACTTTTACCGGCGCATTGGAGCCCAGACGCACCACTTCGCGCTGTTCAATCACACGGAGCAATTTGGCCTGAAGGGCCAGCGGCATGCTTGATATTTCATCAAGAAACAGCGTGCCGCCAATCGCATGTTCGATCCAGCCGATCCGTTGGCTTGCGGCACCGGTAAAGGCACCTTTTTCGTGGCCAAACAGTTCGCTTTCGGCCGTGCTTTCGGGGATGGCGGCACAGTTTACTGCGACAAACTTTTCATCGTGACGGTCGCTGAGATCATGGATGGCACGCGCGACCAGTTCCTTGCCGGTGCCGGTTTCGCCGGAAATCAGAACCGGGACTTCTGTTGGCGCGATATTGGCAATTTCATCCTTAAGGTTGCGCATGGCCACCGAATTGCCGATCAGGCGTGAATCAAGGCTGCCGCGGCTTTCGATTTGACGCCGGAGGTTTCGGTTCTCGATCACCAAACGGCGTTTTTCAATGGCGCGTTCCAGGCTTTCGACAATGTCTTTTGGCTCGAACGGTTTTTCGACGAAATCATAGGCGCCGCTTTTCATCGCCTCGACCGCCATCGGCACGTCGCCGTGGCCGGTCATCAGGATGATGGGAATGTCGGGATCGGCTGCCAACACGGACCGGGTAAAGGTAATGCCATCAAGTTTGGGCATTTTGACATCGGTCAGGATCACCCCGGCGAACTCGGGATTGATGTCGTGCAATGCTTCGCGGGCGTCTTCATACACCGTGACGTCGAAATCGGACAGTTCCAGCCATTGGGCAAGAGAGACGCGCATGGCCTCGTCATCATCGACAATGATGATGTGTGGCGTGATTTGCGGTGCGACGTCATTGTCTTGCGCGCGGTCTTTGGTGGTCACGGTGTTTTACCCTTGAGTAGCGGCAGGCGAACTTCGAAACAGGCCCCGGCGGTTTCGCTGTTATAGGCTTTTATGCTGCCGCCGAAGTCCCGCACAATGCCATAAGTTACCGAAAGTCCCAATCCCACGCCCTGACCGGGATCCTTGGTGGTGAAAAACGGATCAAACAAAAGAGACAGGGTTTCGTCATTCATGCCCGGCCCGGTATCGGTGATGCGCATGATGACATCGGTCCCGGACTCAGACAGGTCAATATAGATCCGCTTGGGTGTGCTGCCAGCCATCGCGTCAATCGCATTGCGGATAATGTTCACGCAAATCTGTTCGATGCGCACAAGGTCGGCGCGAATAACAAGCGGCGTATCGGGTTCATTGCATTCAATGCCGCATTCTTCCTGCTGTAATTGCGGGCTTAGCAATTGCAGGGCGTTATCAAGTGCGACCTTGAGATCGACCGGTTCCAGAACCCCCGTCGATTTGCGCGAGAATGTCTTGAGCTGGCCGGTGATGGCGCCCATCCGTTCGGTGAGTGCGGAGATTTGATTGATGTTCTGATCAAGCTTTTCGGTCTTGCCGCGCTCGATCATCAGTTTGGCACTGGCGCAAAATGTTCGGATGGCGGCAATCGGCTGGTTGATTTCGTGCGCAATGGCGGCCGACATCTGACCAAGGGCTGCGAGCTTTCCGGCCTGCACCAGTTCGTTCTGAGTGCCGCGCAGTTCTTCTTCGGTTTTGCGCCGTTCGGTGATTTCTTCTTCAAGACGGGTGTTAAGCGCCTGAATACGTTCAAATTCAAGCGCTTCGCGCTGGGAGGCAAGCTTGAGTTCGCGTTCGCGCAGGAACAGGATGACCAGAATGATCATGCCCCCGGCGATCACCGCGATCAGCATGACCGCCCCTTGGCGGTCCGTAACCTGATCCATGGATGTCAGATAGAAAATCCGCCAGGCACTGCCGCGGATCGGTTTGCTGTCAAACAGGTAGCGATGACCATCAATGGCGACGATGCCCGATCCCTTTGCCAGTTGCTGCCCGACATCAAGTGATGGCAGATCGCGACCGGGATATTGCCGGTTGCTTTCGATCCGGGCACGGTCAGCCGGCGACAGCGGGGACAGGGTTTTATATTTCCAGTCCCCCTGACTGGTCAGGGTAATCACCCCGTCGGCGTCGGAGACAAAAACGGTCTCGCCCGCGTCCTGCCAGTTCTGTTCAACTTCATCAAGTTCAAGTTTGACGACAACGACTCCGATGACCTCGTCATTTTCACTGTCGCGGACCGGGTTGGAAATGAACAGGCCTGCCCGCCCGGTGGTGACCCCGATGCCAAAAAAGAACCCTTCGTTGCCCTGCAAGGACTGATTGAAATAGGGGCGGAAGGAATAGTCTTCGCCAACAAAGCTGTCTGGTGTGTTCCAGTTGCTTGAAGCGACGGTTTCACCGGTGTCATCAAGAATATAAAGCGCCGCCGCACCGGACTGATCATTGACCTGTTGAAGATACAGGTTGGCGGTTTGCGCCGTACTGCGATCTTTGACCGCGCGGGTGACCTGATGATGGCGGGCGACGACATAGGGGAGATAGCGATAGCGATCAATGGCCGCACGCAATGAGCTGTCATACAGCGCCAGCCGGGCTTCGCCGGTGGTTTCAAGTTCGCGAATGGTCAGATTTCCGGTCGAGCTGACAGCCGCCCAAATCACCATTGCCGAAATAAACGTCCCGGCAAAGATCAGGGTTCCGCGGCTGAAATTGCTTAACCAATAGAAAATCGCGACCTCCCCCGGTGATCCGGGATCCTTTTGAAGTGCCGGGCGTTGGGCGTGGGATGACATATTTACGCCAATTAGGGAACGTGGCGACATAAAGTCAACAAATACAGATGACCAAGGGCCTGAAACGCACGTGTATTTGAAGGGCCTTATTTATGCCGCAAGTGGTTATTTTTTCGCCACATTGGAATGTAAATTGTATAGTCACCAGACGAATGAGTGAAATGTATCTGTCCAGTAGATGAGGTCCAGGTGAGTAAGATCGCACTTGTTGATGACGACCGGAATATCCTGACGTCGGTTTCGATGGCGTTGGAAGAAGAAGGATATGAGGTCCTGACATATTCTGATGGTTCGGAAGCACTTCATGCCATCACGAAAGAAGAGCCTGATCTTGCGGTGCTTGATATCAAGATGCCCCGCATGGACGGACTGGAACTTCTGACCCATTTGCGCAAGAAAACCGAAATGCCGGTGATCTTCCTGACATCCAAGGATGACGAGGTTGATGAGCTGACCGGCCTGCGCATGGGGGCTGATGACTATATCAAGAAGCCGTTTTCCCAGCGTTTGCTGATTGAACGTATTCGCACCCTTCTGCGCCGTGCGGAAATCATGCGTGCAGGCGGCGTGCGCCCGAACGGGTCAGATGATGTTTTGCAGCGCGGTGATCTGGTGCTTGATCCGTCGCGCCATATGTGCAGCTGGAAGGGTCAGCATGTGAACCTGACCGTGACGGAGTTCTTGCTGATTCAGGCGCTGGCGAAACATCCGGGGCATGTGAAGAACCGCGATCAGCTGATTGATGCTGCCTATGGCGAGCACATCTATGTTGATGACCGCACGATTGACAGCCACATCAAGCGCCTGCGCAAAAAGTTCCGCGAGACCGACAAGGAATTCAAGGAAATCGAGACCCTTTATGGTGTGGGCTATCGTTATCGCGACACCGCCACGGTGGCGAGCTGACCAGAGATTTTCTGACGCGCCAAGGCAATGGCTTTGGCGCGCATCCTTTTGCGGGCCCGATCAACACCGGGCCGGTTATTGCAGGTTTGAATGAGCGATCTTGGGACTGGTGATCACGACCAGCACACAGGTCCGTCCGAAACCCGGGCGACACGGATAGAGGAACGCCACGGGCTTTTTTCGCCGTTGACCTGGCGGATTCTGGCCGTCAACGCGCTGGCACTTTTTGTGCTGGTGGCGGGTATCCTGTATCTGGGGCGTTACAAGCAGGAGCTTATTCATTCCGAACTGGAAGCCATGGCTGTTCAGGCGGAAATGTACGCGGCGGCCCTTTCGACATCGGCGGTCAGTTCCAGTGATGATGCGACCAACCGGGTAAAAATCGAGGTCGCGCGCGAAATGGTGCGCCGACTTGTGGGGATTACGGGCGCACGCACACGCCTTTTTGCCACCAATGGCAGCCTTTTGGCCGATAGCCGCAATATCCAGTCGCTTGGTGCGGGCACCATTCAGGCCGAAGAACTTCCAGCACCTGGCGAAGAAGACGCTTTTGCCGATATCATGCGCAAACTCACCGATGGGATTCTGACCCTGTTTGAGGGGGAACAACCCTTGCCGCTTTATGTTGATCCGCCCGTGGCAAGTGCGGCGGATTACCCCGAAGTGCGCGCAGCTTTGGCGGGCTATTCGCGCGGGGTGGTGCGTGTGGACAGTCAGGGGCGCCGGGTTTTGTCCGTGTCAGTCCCGGTTGCGCGCTTTAAACAGGTTTTGGCATCGGTCATGCTGACCAAAAGTGGCGAGCCGATTGAAAACGCCCTGCACGCGGTGCGCCTTGATATCCTGAAAATCTTTGTTTTTGCCTTTGGCATCACCGTGTTGTTGTCGATCTATCTGGCGGGTGTGATTACGCGGCCGCTTAACCGTTTGGCCCGTGCGGCCGAACGCGTCCGGCGCAGCAAGAACCGCCAGTTTACCATTCCCGATCTTTCGGGGCGGCGCGATGAAATCGGCGATCTGTCAACGACACTGCGCGATATGACCGAAACGCTGTGGGATCGCATGGATGCCATTGAACGTTTTGCCGCCGATGTTGCGCATGAAATCAAGAATCCGCTGACCTCGCTGCGCTCGGCGGTGGAAACCGCGACCCGCCTGAAGGATCCGGAACGCCAGCGCCGCCTGATGGAAATCATCGCCGAGGACGTGCAGCGCCTTGATCGTCTGATCAGTGATATTTCCGACTATTCGCGCATGGATGCCGAACTGTCGCGTGCCGAAAGCGAGGAAGTTGATCTGGGTGTGCTGCTTACGACATTGGGTGAGCTTTATAACGCCGATGTCGATGGTCCGCCGATCAAGGTTTCCGTCCCTGACAATCTGAATGTTCCCGCACTTGAAAGCCGTTTGACGCAGGTGTTCAGGAACCTGATTTCCAACGCGATCACCTTTACCCCGGATGGCGGGGAAGTGCGCGTACGCGCCTGGCGCGACAAGAACTGGGCGGTGATCACGATCGAGGATGACGGGCCGGGGATCCCGCCCGGCAAGGAAGAGGCAATCTTTAACAGGTTTTATACCGAGCGCCCGTCGAGCGAGAAATTCGGCCAGCATTCCGGCCTGGGACTTTCGATTTCAAAGCGAATCGTTGCTGCCCATAACGGTGAACTTACCGCACAGAATCGCATGGTTGATGACGTGATCAATGGTGCGATCTTCACCATTCGCCTGCCGCTTGATTAAGTTTTTTTCTACCCAGAAGCGCGCTTTTCCTATGCGCGAGGTTAAGTCAGCCGCCCTTGCTGCGTTTGGGGTTTGACAACCCAACTTCTGCCAAGCATCGTTTTCCATTATGTCCCAGCTTCATGCAAATTGTGTCCGGATCGGTGCCCATGCGGTGCTGTTGCGTGGACCATCCGGATCTGGAAAATCCGGGCTTTCGCTGCGTCTGATCGACGCTGGCGGCTTTCTTGTTTCCGATGATCGAACCGACCTTGTGGCGCGTGACGGGCGTTTGATTGCCAGTGCACCCGAACCGATTGCCGGATTATGCGAAGTACGCGGCATCGGGATTGTGCGTGGTCTGCCGCAAAAACCGGAAGGCGACGTGCGTGTTCTGATTGATCTGAGTTGCGCGCCAACGCAGGTCGAACGTATGCCGGAACCGGAACATGAAGAGTTTTGTGGTATTGAGATCCCGCGTTGGACATTATGTGCATCCGATCTGGCTATTGAGGCAAAGATCGGGGTAGCTTTGGCGCTCGCGACAGGTGAAATGACACTTGAAACGTAACCCACAGGAATCCGCTTTGCAGAACTCTTCGATGAATTCTTCTGACAGTCAAAACAAGGCTCTTGGCGCATTTGATGGCAAAAGCGGCCTGGTTCTTGTGACCGGTGTGTCGGGTGCGGGGCGCACCACCACGCTTAAGATTTTGGAAGATTTCGGCTTTGATGCGGTCGATAACCTGCCGCTTAGGATGCTTTCCGCGCTGGTGCCCAGTGACTGTCGCCCGGAACAGCCGATTGCCATTGGCCTTGATATTCGCAGCAGAGATTTCGGTGTTGATCAGTTTGTCGATATTGTCGGCCGCTTGCGCAAGCAGACGGGCATGGACCCGTTGATGATCTATGTCGATGCAGACACAGCAGTCTTGCAGCGCCGCTTTACCGAAACCAGACGCCCGCATCCGCTTAACCATGATCGGCCTTTGGTCGATGCGATCGAGCATGAAAAACGCCTGATGGCGCCGATTGCCGCTACGGCGGATATGCGCATTGATACATCGCGCCTGAAATCAGCCGAGCTTCGCAAGATCCTGCAGGACCAGTTTGATATTGGCGAAACCGAAGGGATGGCGATCTTTGTGCGCAGCTTTTCGTTCCGCCAGGGGGTGCCGGCAGAAGCCGATCTGGTTTTTGACGTTCGCTTTCTGCGCAACCCGCATTATGATCCCGAGCTTCGCCTGATGACCGGGATGAATGCGGCCGTGGGGCGATACATAGAAGAAGACCCGGATTTTGCCGGGTTTGTAAGCCGCCTTAAGGCAATGCTGGAGCCGATTTTGCCGCGTTATGCGCAGGAAGGTAAAAGCTATCTGACCATTGCGGTCGGATGTACAGGTGGTCAACATCGTTCGGTGTATATCGCGCGGTTACTCAATGACTGGATTGCTGATCTGGGGTATGACACACATCTCAGTCATCGGGACAAGCCGGACGAGCCGACCTCGGGGGAGTGATAAAATGGAGAATACTGCATGATCGGGATGGTGCTGGTCACCCACGGCGATCTCGCGAAAGAGTTCGTATCTGCCTTGCAGCATGTTGTTGGCGAACAGGAAAATGTCGAAGCGGTCTGTATCGGGCCGGATGACGACATGGAACAACGCCGTTCGGACATTCTTTCCAGCGTCGAAAAGGTCGATAGCGGCAAGGGCGTTGTCCTTCTGACCGACATGTTTGGCGGGACTCCGTCCAATCTGGCGATTTCCATTATGGAACAGGCAAATGTCGAGGTAATCGCAGGGGTTAATTTACCTTTGCTGATTAAACTCGCTTCTGTTCGCATCGATGGCACCCTGGCCGAAACGGTCAACGCGGCCCAGGATGCGGGGCGTAAATATATAAACGTTGCGTCGCGTCTGCTGAGCGGCGAGGAATAAGTCAGCAACAAAAAGAACAGGGCCGGATGCACCGGGACAGCGCATCTGGCTTGCGGGGACATAGATGGCGCAGAAGGAAAAACGCACTTTAACAATCAGCAACCAGCGCGGATTGCACGCGCGGGCGGCTGCGAAATTTGTTAAACTGGCAGGCGAATTCAAGTCGAGCATCATGGTGCGCAACCGCGGCACAGAAGTATCAGGTGTGTCGATCATGGGATTGATGATGCTGGCCGCATCCATCGGCACCGAGATCGAGGTTGAGGCCACAGGCCCGGACGCCACCCAGGCGATTGATGCGCTTAATGAACTGGTCGATGCCAAGTTCGACGAAGAATAAGAACCCATTGGTCACGATTTGAGGCCACGGGCGTCTGACTTTCGGGAAACAACAAGAACGAGTTGGTAGCGAAGGCTTGCAAGTTCCTCCGACGGAGCAAACCGTTTCAGATGAAAATACCTCGGGCGCTCGACGGGTCATTACCGGATTGGGCGCATCGGGCGGGATTGTTATCGGTCGCGCCTTTGTCCTGGATCGCCAGATCGTTCATGTCAGTCGCAAGCCGATTGCCCCGGATGCCGTTCAGGACGAGTGCAAACGCCTTCATGATGGTGTTGCCGAAAGCATTGATCAGCTCAAACGCCTGAAATCCCAATCATCGGCCAAGGAAAGTGCCGCATCCGAGGAACTTGGCTTTCTGCTGGATGCCTATATCCACATGCTGACGCAATCGCGTCTTGTGCGTGGTGCCGAAGAACTGATCGTTTCCAAAAAACTCAATGCCGTACATGCGGTCAATGAAGTGATCGATGCCATTGCCGAACAGTTTTCCGGCATGGATGACAGCTATATCGCGGCGCGTGCGACCGACATTCGCGAGGTTGGCTTGCGCCTGATGCGCTGTCTGATGGGGGAAACCGACCGCGTCGTCGACAAGGCGCCAAGCGGCTCCATCCTGATTGCCGAGGATGTCAGCCCGGCCGACATGGCGCGCTTTGAACCGGGCCAGGTGACGGCCTTTGTCACGGCCCTTGGCGGGGCTGAGGGCCACACGGCGATTATGGCCCGTTCGCTTGGTATTCCTGCGGTTCTGGGGGCGACCGATATCATTCGCGGTGTGCGTGGTGGTGACCAGATCATTGTCGATGGCGGGCGCGGTGAAGTGATCATTGCGCCGACCGATGCCGATATCGAACATTATACCCAGCGCCGTGCGGATTGGCTGGCGGCGCGTGAAAAGCTGGCAAGCTTGCGCGACGTGCCATCCGCCACGCGCGACGGGATTGATATCGATCTGCATGCCAATATCGAATTGCCCATTGAGCTGTCGGCAGCACTGGAAAACGGGGCGGCTGGCATCGGGCTGTTGCGCAGCGAGTTCATGTTCATGAACAAGGACTATCTGCCAGACGAGGACGAGCAATACGAAGAACTGGCCGACATCGTCAAACGCATGGATGGCAAACCCGTCACCATCCGCACCCTTGATATCGGCGGTGAAAAGCTGGCCGTCGCCCTTCAGAGCGAAATCGGGTCCGGCCCGAATCCGGCGCTCGGTTTGCGTGGCATCCGTTTGTCCTTGCGCAAAACCGAACTGCTTGAAGCCCAGTTTGCCGCCATCCTGCGTGCATCCCTGCATGGTCCGGTCCGGGTTCTGATCCCGATGGTGGTGAGCGTGCATGAAATGACCCGTGCCCGTCAGGTCTACGAGGCCGTGGCCAAGCGCCTGCGCAAGGATGGTCACCCGATCCCCGAAACCCTGCCGCCCCTAGGCGCGATGATCGAAATTCCGGCAGCAGCCATTGCGGTGGATACGCTGGCGCGCGATAGCGATTTCTTTGCGATTGGCACCAATGACCTGACGCAATATACGCTGGCGATTGACCGGACCGATGATCAGGTGGCGGGATTGTTTGATCCGCTGCATCCCGCTGTTTTACGCCTGATCCGTGATGTGATCCGGGTGGCGGGCGAACGCAATATTCCGGTCAGTGTCTGCGGCGAGATGGCCGGTGATCCGCGCTATGTGCCGCTGTTTATCGGGTTTGGCTTGCGCAATCTTTCGATGTCGCCGGTCAATCTGTTGTTGGTCAAGCAACGCTTGCGTCGCCTTGATAGCCGCAATTCCGAACATCAGGCCAACCGCGTTATGGAACAGTGGGACTCCGCGCGCATTGCCATGATGCTTGATGATTTTAACGATCTCGCCTGACAAATCCCGCCAGCCATAGCTTGCCGTCACCTTGACACATCCCAACATAGGGGGAGTTCCGGGCTCTTTGTGTCCTTGTCGTCCGTGGTCAAGATGCCCCGGATTGCAAGGTGTGACGGGGGATGCACCGGTCAGAATTTGTGCAGGACACAAATTCACACAAAAAAGAACTTGAAAACGATATAAAGATATCTTTATATGTGTCCTATCGCGGTCGCGGATAGGACCGCAACAGAATTTATCGGCGTATCGGCGGGACAGAGTCCCATGCGGATGCGCCATTCCTGTTTGATTGGAGACAACATGTCGAACTTTACCGATTACAAGGTCGCGGACATCTCGCTGGCCGGTTGGGGCCGCAAGGAAATCGCGATTGCCGAAACCGAAATGCCGGGCCTGATGGCGCTGCGCGAAGAATATGGCAATGCAAAACCGCTGGCTGGCGCACGCATCGTCGGCTGCCTGCACATGACCATTCAGACCGCAGTTCTGATCGAGACCCTGACGGCCCTTGGCGCGGAAGTTCGCTGGTCTTCGTGCAACATCTTCTCGACCCAGGATCAGGCTGCTGCGGCGATGGCTGCTGCTGAGATCCCGGTATTTGCCTGGAAAGGCGAGACCGAGGAAGAATTCTGGTGGTGCATCGAGCAGACCATCGCGGGTCCGGACGGCTGGAAGCCGAACCTGATCCTTGATGATGGCGGCGACGTAACCCAGCTGATCCACGAAAAATATCCGGAACTTCTCGAAGACATCAAAGGTCTGTCGGAAGAAACCACCACCGGTGTGCACCGCCTCTATGAAATGGCGAAAAAAGGCACGCTCAAGGTCCCGGCGATCAACGTCAATGACTCGGTCACCAAGTCGAAATTCGACAACCTGTATGGCTGCCGTGAAAGCCTGGTTGATGGCATCAAGCGCGCAACCGACGTGATGGTTGCCGGCAAGGTCGCTGTTGTTGCCGGTTTCGGTGACGTGGGTAAAGGTTCGGCCGCGTCCATGCGCAGCCAGGGTGCACGTGTTCTTGTGACCGAAATCGATCCGATCTGCGCCCTGCAGGCCGCGATGGAAGGTTACGAAGTCACCACCATGGAAGACGCAGCTCCGGTTGGCGACATCTTTGTGACCACCACCGGTAACATCGACATCATCACGCTTGACCACATGCGTGCGATGAAAGACCGCGCAATCGTTTGCAACATCGGTCACTTCGATTCCGAAATCCAGATTGGTTCGCTCAAGAACTACAAGTGGGACAACGTCAAGCCGCAGGTTGACGAAGTCGAGTTCCCGGATGGCAAACGCCTGATCGTTCTGGCCGAAGGTCGTCTGGTCAACCTTGGTTGCGCAACCGGTCACCCGAGCTTCGTGATGTCGGCATCCTTCACCAACCAGGTGCTGGCCCAGATCGAACTGTGGAAAAACCACGCGAACTACGAAAACAAGGTTTATGTCCTGCCCAAACACCTTGATGAGAAAGTTGCAGCCCTGCATCTGGAACGTCTTGGTGTGAAACTGACCCAGCTTTCGTCCGAGCAGGCCGAGTATATCGGTGTGCCGCAGGCGGGTCCGTTCAAGCCGGAACATTACCGCTACTAATTGGCATCTGCCGATTTGTATCAAAGCCGGTCCGCGTCTGCGGGCCGGCTTTTTTTGTATGCAGATACACTGCAAATTGTTAGAAAAATTCAAACCAGTTAGATGGATGGCCATCATGCCCCAGCTCGAAATCGAGTATTCTGCCCAACTGCCGATCAAGGATGAATTATCCAAGCTTGCGGTTGATCTGCATTACGTGATTGCCCGCGAAGCCGATGCGGATCTGGATTCCTTCAAGACCCGGATTACGCCACTGGAGAATGTCGTGATCGGGGATGGCGATGCCAGAAACGCCATGGTCCATCTCGATATCCGGCTTTTGTCCGGGCGGATCAATACAGTGAAATTTGCCACGGGTGAGGCCGCCCTTGCCGCCCTGATTGACCGGCTGGAATGGCTGGTTGGCGATTATCAGGTGCAGTTCACCGTCGAGGTTCATGACCTTGATCGGGAAAACTATTTCAAGCACATCACCGAAAGGTCACGGCCGTCCTGATCAGGCGTTTCGGCGGGCTTGATGATCACATCAACAGCGCTTCGTGGATCGGATGATCCGGGCCATAGCGGTCATTGAGCAATTTGATCAGCTCACGCGAGAAGCCCTTGCCAGCATCGAGGAGCGATCGCAGTTCGGCGTCATTGCGATCATGTGGTCCGACGCCATCAAGGCGTGCACGGACTTCAGGATCGGAAAGTTCGCGCAGGAAACGGTCATAAAGTTCCAGCGCAGGCAGGCTTTTTTCACCAAATACGGTTTGCAGGCGCGTGATGGGCGGAAGCTGTAAAAGTTCCGACAGCTTTTCACGTTTACCTGCATAATCGCGGCCTGCGGTTTCAGCTGCTGCGATAATGCCGCCGAAATAAAGCATCTTGCGCGAAAAAACCAGTTTCAGCCGCCGGGGTGCCCATGCCTTGCTGGCGTCGCCTTCGCGGGTCTTGATTTCAAAATCGACACTGATGGTGCGGTAATAACGGATCACGTCATTGACCAGGAAACGCGCGATGGAATCGCGCGTCACGGAACTTGTGACGTAATTGGCGATCAGATCGTCGAAGAACTTGCGTTTGCCCGCCTCGTTATAGAGCCACTCACATTCCAGCAAAAACAGCAGCCGTCGCGTGGTGATCGAGTTTGTATCGCCATCAAGCCCGATGCGATTTACCAGTTCCTCGGCCGTTATATAGGACGAAAACGGACCGTTCACCGCCGGTTTCTTGGTGACCATCTTGCCAAGGATATCGGCAACCTGTTGGTGCGGGGCCTGACTGCGTTCGGCTTCGCGGCCGATGATGAAGTAATCCAGATCGGATTGATCGGATGCCTCGTGGCGCCCATAGGAGCCGGTCACCACCACGCAAAATGTATCGCCCGACAGGCTTTTGCCCAACGCGTCGCGCATCTCGGCCAGACGTGTGGCTGAGTAGTGCTGATTGGTTGCGATGGTTTGCGGTAACAAGATCGGATTTGTTCCTTGCTGCGACTCGTTGAAAACGGCCTGACCTGATCATTCCCTAACCTTTAAAGATTAAAAGGGCGTTTATCAGGATCTGTTTGAGTATCGCTGTAATCCGGGCTTCTGTGCCATCCGGACCAAAGTTGCACCGATCACCGGTGTTATCGCGTTAGTCGAACAGGCTGGCGGCTGCGGCCTGCTGGGCCGGGTCGGTCAGGCTGCCGACGCGCCGCAGGAAGGAATGCTTTTCCTCGTAATAGCGTTTTGACAGATCGGCAAAGCAGCGGACTTCGACATCCTTGTTGATGTGAAATTCGCGCCGGGGCACCTTGGCCTCGTGCAGATCAAGGGTGCTGGCAGATGCGCTCATCTGATGGTCGACCGCGTCGGCAACGCCATCAAGCTCAATCCGGTTTTTAAGACTATGCAGGAATTTCTTGAAGGCCGGGTGGCTGTTCAGGAACGCCTTTTCGGTCAGCAGGAAATCATCGGCGGCAAAGTCCGGTGCATTTTTGACAACAAATTCGCGGCACAGATGGTCGGTGGCAAAACACATCGGACCAAAGATGAAATTGCGATAGATGTCTTCTTTCAGCTGCCAGAACTTGTCCAGGCGCTTAAGCGATTCTGCGTCCAGCTTGACGGCGGCTTCAAGCAACAGGCGCGGGTGGCAATGCACATGGTTGGGATGGACATAGGTCTTGGTGCGACTGATGCCCTCCAGCGTGTCGATATTGACCGGACCGGCAAACAGGGCGGCATGCGGATGATCGGACTTTTTCGACAGAAGGGCGATCACTTCATCCGGGTCGACACCATGCTTGACCAGCAGATGATTGACCGACAGGTCCAGATCGACCTCGCCGGTGATGATCTGATTGGTCAGTTGATGGTGGTTGCGGTTAAAGCGCCTTGCAAATTCCGGTTCCAGCGTATGGGAAAACGGGCCATGGCCGATATCATGCAAAAGGGCCGCCGCCCCCAGAAGATCGCAATCGGCATCCGATAACCCCATCAGTCGGCAATAGCGTTGCGACAGCAATGCCACGCCAATCGTGTGGTCATAACGGGAATGACGGATATTGGCCGGGCGTCCATTGGGGTGGAACAGATAATCAATGGCACCTAGAAACGAGATTTCGCGCAACCGCTCAAAGGCGGGGGATGCGATCAGTTTCTTGTGCAAGGGTCGGTCAAAGGCCGAGGCGATCTGGGCGCGTTTGAAATGATAGTTATATTGCGGCACATCGCGAAACAGCAGTTCCCATTCGGCAATGTCAGCGGCATTGAAATTGGTATCAAACAGATCGCCGATTTCCGCGGCCGGTTTTGCCGCCGCCTTGAGCGCGGCAGAGTCCTTTTGTGGCGCGGCCTGCTTGGGCTCTGCGCGCTGGGCAAAAAGATCTAACTGCGGTTTTGGGCTCATTTTAGGAATGGTTGATGTGCTCGGTTGAGAATGTGTGTCCCGCAGACATAAACGGAATCACTGGCCATGTGAATGAGTTTTGAGCCGAAGATTTCGCCATGAAACACGCCATCCGACAAGCCTGTTGCCGTGATGATGTGAAACGGTGGTAAAAGCACGACGTTTTCACCATAATAATAGCTCATAAACACAAACGGTTAACAACACGTGACACGGCGAGCATCCGAACAGGCATCCACACAGCTTCGCGCAGGCAAAAAGACAGTGGCGATCATGCGCAGACTGTCTGATTTGTCGCGTCCGGCCTTTTGGCGCAGCACGGGTGCGATGGTGGCGACGTTTGGTCTGTCGGTAACCGTTCAGGCCCAGGAAAAATTCCGCCTCAATACCGCAACAAATGCCGGAGAGGGTACTGCGCCCGCTTTGGCCCAGGCGGATGGCATTGGTGCGACGATTTTCGGAAGCCTTGCAGGCCTAAGTGATCGCGACTGGCTTGTGGTTGGACTGGCGGCTGTCGGTGGCGCGGCGATTGCCGGATGGGTTGGTTGGCGGTTGTCGTTACGCATGCGCCGCCATCTTGAAGAAGTCGAAGATCACGAACATGAACTGGCCGGTGAGACCGAGCTTTTCACCCAGCTTTTGTTTGCTGGTCCTGACCCGGTTTATTACTGGAGTCACCATGGCTTTGCCGAAGGTGCCAGTCCGTCGCTTAAACGGGCCTTTCAACTGGGGCATGACGGGCGTTTTCCCGATCTGCTCGACCTTCTGCGTGACGACGATGCCGATGCGCTAAAAGAACGGGTGCGTAACCTTAAATCAGGTCATGACAGGTTTGAGCTTTGGGTAACGACCATTGATGAACGCAAATTCCATGTGACCGGCATGGCCGCGCGCAAGGATCGGTCATCGGATGTGCTGGCCCATGGTTTGTGGTTCCGTGATGAAACGCGTCATTCGCGCGAACGCGAAAACCAGTTTGGCGATTTCCAACTGCTGAAACACGAAGTATCGGGCCTGCGCCAGTTGCTTGACAGCCTGCCCTTCCCGGTCTGGCGTCGTGATGGTGAGCTTCGCCTGATTGATTGCAACATCGCCTATGCCGATGCGGTCGAACAGCAAACCATCGAAGATGCCCTGGCGACACAAGCCGAAATCGGCGCGGGTGTGATCCCCGATCACGGGCGGTCATTGGCGGCATCGGTTCAGCGCAATAATGAAAGCCTGACACGTGATTTCCATGTCGTCATTCGCGGTGATCGCAAATTGTTGCGCATTACCGAAATGCCGGCTGGTGGTGGGGATGAACCCGATGGTCTGATCGGGTTTGCGATTGATTGCACCCCGGTCGAAGAACTGCAGTCTGATCTGTCACGCCATATTCGCGCCCATGCCGAGGTGCTTGAAAACCTTGGGACGGCGATTGCGGTTTATGGCGGGGACAAGGGGCTTATCTTCTTTAACACCGCGTTTACCAAGCTTTGGGACCTTGATGACGAATGGCTCTGGACCGAGCCGACCCATGATGATGTTTTGCGGCGTTTGCGCGATGAACGCAAACTGCCGGAAGTCACCGATTTCACCCAGTTCCGCAATACCGAAAACCAGCGTTTCACCGATCTTCTCAAACCTGAAGAAGACCTGATGCATCTGCCCAATGGCATGACCTTGCGTCGCTTTATCTCGCCCCATCCGTTTGGCGGGCTGATGTTTGTCTATGAGGATGTCACCGACAAGCTGGTTCTGGAAAGCTCCTATAACACCCTGATTGCGGTTCAGCGTGAAACGCTTGAAAGCCTGCATGAAGCAGTTGGCGTGATCAGTGGCGATGGCCGGTTGCGGCTGTATAACCATGGCTTTGCCGATCTTTGGGGGCTTGAAAGCACATTCCTGGATGCCTCCCCGCATTTGGGCGACGTGGTCGAGAAATCCAAGGATTACTGGCGCGAACGCGATGACTGGGAAAAGTTCAAGAACCGCATGGTCGCACGCATCACCAACCATGAGCCGATGAATGGCCGCCTGGAACGTGCAGACAATTCGATCGTTGATTTTGCCATCGTGCCGCTGCCTGATGGTGCGGTGATGATGTCCTATATCGATGTGACTGATACCATCCGGGTTGAACGCGCGCTGCGTGAACGCAACGAGGCACTGCGCACTGCCGACCAGATGAAGTCGGACTTCATTTCGACCGTATCGCGTGAACTGACCAAGCCGCTTGATCACATCAATGGCGAATCTGATCGTTTGATCCCGCATCTGACCGGCAATGTGGCGCGATCGGTTGAAACCATCCGTACCGAAGCCCAAAGCATGCTGGCGCTGGTCGATGATATGCGCGATCTGGCAACCCTTGGATCGGGGCAGGTCGCACTTGAGCTTGATACCGTTGATCCACGTCGTTTGCTGCGCTCGCTCGAAGCACTGACAAGGGCCCGACTGGCGGAACTTAATGTATCGCTGCGTCTTTATTGTTCCCGTCAGATCGGCTGGATGGTGGCCGATGAACGTCGCCTGAAACAGGCCTTGTTCATTCTGGTGACCAACGTGCTGCGCACCGCCCCCGAAGGCAGCGAGGTTTCCGTGATTGCGCGCCGCCGGGGCGAGGATATCGAAATTTCAATCTCGCTGTCGGACGAAGCGCCGCAACCGATGCTGTTTGAAGGCCTGCGCGATGGCGAGTCCCCATCGGCCCGCCGTGCGCTTGGCATGGCTATGGTGCGCGCCGTGGTCGAAATCCATGGCGGGCGCGTCAAGATCAGCCGCGATGGCCGCGAAATCGCCTGCATCCTGCCCGCGGGCGAGGAAAGCGATCTGGGTTAAGGCGAACGAACATCACCCTGATACGAAAAAAGGCGCCGTTTGGCGCCTTTTGTTTTGCTGGCCTGATCGTCGCGCGGTTCAGACTGTAAACGGCACGTCCTTGCCGGCCACAAAGGCATCGATGTTATCAAGTGCGCGGAAGCCCATGGCGTTGCGGGTCTCAACCGTGGCTGAACCCAGATGCGGCAGCAGGAAGGTGTTGGCAAGGTCGCGATAGGCCGGTTCGATGTTCGGCTCACCCGCGAACACATCTAGCCCGGCTGCCGTCAGTTTGCCCGATTTGAGCGCGGCAATCAGGTCCTGATCGTTGACGACATCGCCGCGCGCGGTGTTCACGATGATCGCGCCATCGGGCAGCTTGGCGATGAAATCCGAATTGACCATGCCGCGCGTTTCGGGCGTGGACGGGCAATGCAGCGACAGGAAATCACAATGGGGCAAAAGGCCGTCGATGCTGTCGTGATAGGTCGCACCCATTTCCTGATCAGCAGGCAATTGGCGGCGGTTGTAATAATGGATGTCCATATCAAAGCCGCGCGCGCGTTTGGCGACCGCCTGACCAATGCGACCCATGCCAACGATGCCCAGTTTCTTGCCTGTCACTTGTGTGCCCATCAGATGGGTCGGACGCCAGCTTGACCAGGTGGCGTTGCGGACTTCTGCCTCCCCCTCGCTGGCACGGCGGGCAGCCCCAAGGATCAGAAGCCAGGCAATATCGGCGGTGGCATCGGTCAGGACACCCGGCGTATTGCCGATGATCACGCCCTTTTTCCTGGCGGCTGCCAGATCGATATGATCGGTCCCGACCGAGAAGGTGGCGATGATTTTCACGCTGTCGGAAAGATGATCAAAAAACTCGGCATCAATCGGATCGCCCACCGAAACAAGGGCGGCATCCGCGCCATGACACAGGGCCAGGATTTCAGCACGGGTCAGGGGATCGTCATCTTCCTGGGTGCGGATGTCGTAACTTTCAGCAGCGCGCTTTGCAACGGCATCAGGCAGTCGGCGGGTGACGGCAAGAACGGGTTTCATCGTGTGTTTCTCCCTGAAGCGGTTTTGTTTTTAAGTTGTCCTAGAATAGCTGCCCGACGGCCAGACGGATACCGATGGATGTGATCACCAGCGACAGCAGGAAATCGGCAAGAACAATGGTGCTGGCGGTCGGGATCGGGACCGACAGGGTCAGCTTGGCGATATAGACGCCATAAACCAGTGTCGCGATCACCGCGATAAAGACAAAACCACCGGCCCCCAGCGACGGGAACAAAACACCCAGCATCAAAGCCGCCAGATAAAGCCCCATCTGCAGCACGCTTGCCCAGTTATAAACCGTGATAAACGCGATATAGCGTTCCGCACGCCCCAGCATTGGAATGACGTGGAACATGATCAGCGGGAAGGCGACCCATTTGATGACATAGGCGATGCTTTCAACCAGCATGTAGCGGATGGCCGGGAAATCTTCCGGGGCATCGAAAATATCGTTCCAGCGCAACAGGACAAAGGCCGGAAACACAATGGCGGCCGCCAGAAATGAGCGCCAGAAGCCTTCGATTGAAAAATTAAAAAATCCAAGACCTTGTTCGTCGCCACGGGCAAGACGCCATGTGCCGTAAAGGGCGCGCAGGGTTTCGCTGGATGTGCTCATCTGGGGCAATTTTCCGGATTTTGGGGCAACTCTGATCCCGATTGTCTAGCAGTCTGCCAAACGAAGGGAAACAGCTTATCGCTGAATGACCGTCCTTCACAAGGTGGGGTTGCCAAACGTCTTTTCTCTGCACGGCCGGGCGGGCCTTTGACATGTGAAAACGAGGTGGCGGGATCAGGATGACGGACAATACGGACGAAGAATATGCGTTGCGCTTGTCCTATCTTGAACAGACCGATCCCAACTCGCTTGCGGTCGCGCGACTTTATCTTGAAATGGCCAGCAACCATACCCGCGAAGAACGAGAAGCGGCATTGAAGCTGTTTGATGCTGCGGATGAAATTTTCTCTTTTCATTTGCCGACTGCGCGCGATGCAGCGGTGGCGGGGCTTGCGCTTAGTCTTAACAACCGCGCAGCGCTTGAGATCGAGGCGGGCGAATGGGACTGGGCGGTTGATGCTGCCTGTCAGGCGGTCGAATTGCGACAGGACCGGTTGCGCAATTGTGTCGGGCGCAGAGACGACAGTGAACGCCTTGATCTTGGTTATTCCCTGGCGGCCCTTGTTCTGGCCCTGCAAGGGGCGGGCAAGCTTGATCTGGCGCGCGATGCGGCCAGCGATGCGGTTGAAGTGCTTGGCACCTTTGCCGGGATGCGCAATCAGGATGCCTTTATCCTGCTGACCAAGCTGATCTTTATATATGCCGATCTGTGCAGCCGGACCGACCAGTTGCCAAATGCGGGCGTGTTGTTGCCGTTGGCAAAGGCATTTTATGGTGCGCGCGGCAAGCCGTAACAGCACCGCGCAAAGCAAAACGACCACACGGACAAGGTTCTTTTCCATGTGGTCGTTCTGTTGAAGGGGCCTGTTTGGTGGGATCAGCGGGTGCTGGCCACCGACCATGTCAGGGTGACGTCACTGTTTGCCGGAACGTCGATTTCCCAACTGACCTGTCCGGGTTGCGGACGGTCGTGCTTGTGGCTTTCGGCGGTAACTTTCCAGTCAACAGGCAGATGTTCGCGGATGGTGATGGTTTCTGCACGATCACTGGTGTTGCTGATGGTCCATGCGAGATCGGCTTTGACCTCGTCTGGCAGGTTCGGACGCGCTTTGCGGTCAAGGGATGTGACATTGCGCGTGCCTGTCAGGTCGCTTGCCTTGCCCAGACGCAGGGTCGCATCGCGCCCAACCGGGGTGAGTGAAATCATGTCCTCGGACAGATAGCCGGTATCACCTGCCGGGGTTTTGGCATAGATGCGCACGATGCCATCTGGCCATGGGCTTTTGGCATCTGTGCCGCCCGTATTGGTAATCTCGATTTCAAGATCCGGGCGTACGAACGTCTCAGAGCCGTTCTGACCCATATTATAGGCGTTGCTGGATGCGGTAAAAATCGCGTGGCGTTTGACCGGCAAGACCTGTGGGTCAAGCAGCGGTAAAATCACCGTATCGCCATCCTGCATCGAAAGACCGTCAAACGGACCATAAACATGCAGGTTTTCGAAACTTGCGCGGTCCGGTTCTTCATTGGACGGTGCGCCACCATCAGCCATGGCCGACATCATCATTTCGGTCCGCGCAGCCTTGACCATCTGGGGCTGATGAACGTGGTTCGGGTCACCCGCAACCAGACGCAGGCTGGCGTTGTTATAGTCGCTACCCGATGCGTTCATCACCTGGGCAATTGCAGTGAGTTTGAGCGTGTTTTCCCCGCGGTCATAATAGGCGGTATAGGATGTATTCCAGCCAATGCCGCCCAGAAGGTATGCCATGGAAACATGATCCAGCGGGGCACTGGTGGCGATGTCCGCATCAAGGGTGGGCGTGGTGGTGAAGTCATCAGGCAAGTCGGAAATAATCACCTGATCAAGCGGCACCCGTTCAATCCCGGCATCGGTTTGCGCCAGGGCCACATGGGTCACCGCGACCAGCGTGCCGTCGATCAGGTCATCGTCACGACGAATGGTGACGGTCTTGCCGATCTGATCGCGCAGCAGGTCATCAAGGACGTTGGAACCGTTCGTGCGGTTACGCAGGGACATCCAGACAAGATCGGCGTCCCTTGCGCTGCCAAGCAGGAAGGAATCATTCATGATGGTGCGTGGCAGGCCATCAATGCGAAGGGTGCTTTGGCCTTCGGGGATGGATACGTCGCGTTGTTCGGCAATCAGCGAAAGATTGCCCGGATAAACGGTGAGCTGCAGGTTGGTACGGTCATCTGCGGACAGATCAACCGAGGGGCCCTGTGCGCGGGCAGCTTCGATATCCGGCCCGAAAAACACCGCCGAGCCCAACAAAGCGGCCAGTGCGAAACGATTGCGCAATGCTGCGGACATTCCCGATCCCTTTTTATGGTGGCATGCAAAGTTCTGCTTCAATCCTGCTACTTTTGCTTGAAAAAGTGGCAGGATCAAGGACATGTGGCGACGATTTGAAGAATCGGGCAAGGGCAGGCCGCACGCATGGCATACGGTTTGACGTGCGGCTATTGGCACGTGCAATGGGGCAGAATGTCACAAAGAAAGACGACGGATCAGCCAAGCTCGTGATGGAAGGAATAGCCGCCAGCTTCGGGCAGGTGATGCTGATAGGCGGCTTGGCGACCGGTATCAATAATGATCGGGGCGCGAAGGTTGACCGACATGCTGACCGGCCCGTCATCGGGTTTGTGCAGGGTAACGATCAGCAACACTGCGCCATCGTTCTTCTTGATGCCATGAATGGCAAAGGCCTGTTCAAGATGTTCTGGCCGGATGGTGTCGCTTTCAAGGTTATAGGGCGCGACAATAAAGGCCAGTTCCGGTTCGGTCAGGCATTGCATCAAAAGGAAGGCATTGCCGCTTTCTCCGGGGAAGCTGGCAAGGGCGAAAACATTGTGATCAGGAAACCCCTTAAGCCCGGCCGGGAAGTATATCGCCTTGTCCCAGACAAATTCCCGTTCGCCAAAAAGGGTGGTCAGTTTGACGGCGGACGGCACGGCATCCGTGGTCGTGGTATTCGGGCCTGTCGTGGTCGCCATCGCGTCCTCCTGCTGATCCGTTTTCATGCTGCGTCAGAAGTTATCAAAGCATTTTGGATTGGTATGCCCGATATTCAAGGGTTTGGCAGACCAGGCAGCATTCTATCGCCCGTTTATTTAGCAGTTGTTAAAGAACACTCTGACGGGTTCGCTAAATCCTTTGACCTGAATTGTTTGCGTCTGCCCATAGCGCGCCAGCAGGGTTGGGGCAGCGACAGGCACTTCGCTGTGCAGGCGGTTGGCGAATTGTTCGCTCAGGACCGCATCGCTGCCAAGTTCGCGGGTGGCCTTTTCAAGACGGGCAGCCAGATTAACCGTCGCCCCGATCACGGCAGGTGTCACAGCTTCGCGCTGGCCGATATCGCCAACAACCGCCGGACCGAAATTAAGACCCACGCCGATTTCAAGCGGCGCGCCACCGTTGGCCGGATCTTCTGCCTGCCATTCGGCGACCTGGGCGATGATGGCCTGTGCGGCACAATAGGCGTTGGCAGCAGGATGTTCGAGATCATCAAAGGCAGCGAAACTCGCCATCACGGCATCACCGATATATTTTTCGACAATCCCGCCATAGGCCCCGATTTGCGATGTGGCGATATAATGGAACTGGTTGAGAAAGCGCATGACTTCCTGTGGATCACGCTTTTCGGCAAAGCGTGAAAAGCCAATAACATCGGCAAACAGAATGACGCATTCGCGCCGCTCACCCACGCGCACCGGTTCGTCACGATCAGCCAGCTGATCGGCAAGGACCGTCGGGAAATAGCGGGCCAGATTGCCATGCGCGCGTTCGGATGCCGCCGACTGGTTGATCAGAACCCGCAAACGCGAAACCATCACCGCACAGGCCAGGGTAAAGACGATGACAATGATCACCTGTTCGGCCAAGGCGGAAATATCGACAAATTCGGGCAGGTTATAGGTATCGATAATTTCCTGCTGGGTCGGGTTCCATTCATCGCCGAAATGCTGGGAGACGATAACGCCGGGCCGGGTCATCAACCACCAGATCGCCCCGCACCAAGATACAAACAGCCAGAAGCCAAACCACAGGATCAGGCGCGGTGAAAAGGTCATGATGATGATCGCCATCATGATCATGGAAAAGACCACGCCACGGTCGCGAACGACAAAGCCATACAGCCAGGCCGGTTGTTCCAGCAATGGATTGAGCGGATCGGGCACGACCGAGACATAGACGATCAGGACCGCATCAATCACCGCCAGCAGATAAATCATCCAGTATGACTTGTCGCCACGAAAGGCGACGAAGAGCTGGACGAATACGCCGGGAACGAACCAGGCGAGAACCTCAAGCAGGGTATAAAGCTTGCCGGTCGGGGAATCGGGTTTGCTAAACAGCAGCAGGATAAATGCCAGCAGGCAGATGCGCAGAAAGGCGACAAGGATCAGCCCGCGCTTTTCTTCGCGGGCAACAAGACGTTCAAAGATCGAATCCGAAGGTTCAGTTTTTGACGGCATCAGCAAGAAGTTGTTTCAGCCCTTCGCTGTCCTTGATGACCAGACGACCATCACGGCGCGTGATCATCCCCTGTTTTTCAAGTTCACGCAGTTTCTTGTTCACCGCTTCACGCGTGACACCCAGCATCAGTCCAAGTTCCTGTTGTGACAAGGGCAGGGCAATTCGGATGCCTTCGGGGTCCGGGCCGCCATGGCGTTCGGCCAGCCACAGGATGCGCTTGATCAGGCGTGCCGTCAGATCCAGGAAGTTGGCATCTTCAAGCAGGTCACTGACCCAGCGCAGGCGACGGCACAGAAGGGCCGTGATGTGACGGCGCAGCGGTGCTTCGCGGTCAAAGATTTCAAAGAAATCGTCGCGCGATATAAACAGGGTCCGGGTCGGGCCAACCGCCCGCGCGGTTGCGGTGCGGGGTTCCCCGTCAAGCAATGCGATTTCGCCAAAGACAGCACCGGGTGCAAGAACATTAAGGACGATTTCCTTGCCGGTTTCCGACACAGAGGAAATGCGAACCTTGCCCGCCTCGACCGCGTAAAGGCCGTCTGCCGGTGCACCCTTTTCAAACAGCAACTGCCCATCTTCCAGTCGTCGCACGGTTGCCTGGTTTGAAAGCTGTTCAAGCAGTTCGGGATCAAGATCCTCGAACAGGAAGCTGCCTGCCAGAATGCGCGAAGCGACTTTCGCAAGTTGCGGTGATTTGGGACCGGTTACACTGTTCACGGGGTTCACTTTGAAAAGGGTTTCGTTTCAGAGGGCGAATCGAAATATTTAACTGCCAAAGTAGCACAATTATCCTGTTTTGCTGCAAGCTGTTTTGCAAGCTGTCTCAGGCGGATGTACCTGTGGCCGCAGCGATTGTGCGCGCGGGCTTTAGCACCGTTTTAGTTCTCTGTGGTTTGAAATTTAGGCAGCTCTCCCCCAAGCGTAAAGATGTTAAATCATCGCTTTTTGTCAGGAATTTGACGGTAAATCCGCTGCTGACGTACGGACACGGATTGATTGCGATTGGTCTGAAAGCCTTGGTATCTGCGACTTTAGGCTAAAATATAGAACGTTTGACAAAATCTCCTATGTTTTTTAAATTATCCCAATTCCGAACAAGGGCCGCTTAGAACAAGAGTGTCAAAAGCAACCTCGGTCTGCGGATGTCGTTTTAATCGGGAGGAAGTAATGAAGATGATCTCCAAAGGTGCGCTGTTTGGCGCCGTATCCATTGCTGCTGCGTCATTCGGGTTTTCCGCGCAGGCAGCTGATGTCACCCTGAACTTTGCCCACGTTGACCCGGCAGAGTGGACCACCTCGAAAAAAGGTGCGGCGTCACAGGTCTTTAAAAACATTGTCGAAGCAGAATCCGGTGGCCGTATTGAGGTCGGACTGTTCCCGGCCGGTGCGCTGGGCGGTGAAACCGATCTGCTGCAGAATACCCAGGACGGTACCCTTGCCATGTCGATGGTTTCCGGTCCGTTCTCCAAGGTCTGCCCTGAAGCGGCTGTTCTTGATATTCCTTATGTTTTCCCGAACGCCAACGTTGCGTGGAAAGTTCTGGATGGTGACTTCGGTGAAGAGCTTGCGGCTCACTGCCTGGAAAAAACCGGCCTGCGCACACTGGCTTATGGCGAAACCGGTTTCCGTAACTTTACCAACTCCCAGCGCGCGATTGCCGAGCCGAAAGACATGGAAGGTCTGAAAATCCGTGTCATGACCGTTCCGCTGTTCGTGGAAATGGTCAAGGCACTTGGCGGTGACCCGACCCCAATTCCGTGGCCGGAAGTTCCGACTGCACTGACCACTGGTACGGTTGACGGTCAGGAAAACCCGATCAGTGTGATCTACGCCAACAAGTTCTATGAAATGCAGAAATACCTGACGCTTGATCGTCATGTATACGGCACCGACTTCATTGTTATCAACGAAGCAACCTATCAGAGCCTTTCGGAGGCTGATCAGGCGCTTCTGCGTCGCGCAGCCGGTGTTGCATCGAACGTGGGCCGTGCGGTTCAGCAATTCAACTCTGCCGAAGGCGTTGCCAAACTGGCAGAGGAAGGCATGGAAGTAACCACCCCGACCGCCGAACAGCTCAAGATGTTCCGTGACGCGGCACAGCCAGCTGTCATCGAATGGCTCTCGGGTGAGATCGATGCTGCATGGATCGAAAAACTGCAAACTGCCGTTTCCGAAGCCGAAGCTTCAATGTAATCGGTGTTTGGCGGGTCGGGTGCTCCTCCTTGCACCTGACCTGCCCTTTTTTCCCGCTAACTTGCTTTTAGAAGCATAATAATAATTTTCAGAGTGATCCGGGGGAACCCATGCAGCGCACCGAAAATGCGTTTAAGCGTTTGCTCGCCGGGCTTTCGGGGTTGAGTATCCTCGTTGTCTTCGGTGTTGTTTTTGCCGGTAGTGTCAGCCGCTATCTGTTTTCTTCCCCGCTGCAATGGAGCGAAGAAGTCGCGAAATACGCGATGATCTATGGCTGCATGTTCGGTGTGGCCTATGCCTATCTGCAGGGTACCCAGATCACCTTCAGCATTGTAGTTGATACCATTCCCGCACGTATCCGCCGCAAGCTTGCAGTCATTGTTGATGCCGCGACGCTGGTTCTGGGCGGTATCCTTGCCTATGCAGGCTACATATTTGCCGCCAAGCGCGGGGGTATTGTTGCCTCGGGCATTGGCATTCAGATGTATTGGGCGCAAATCGCCATCACCGTGGGTGGTGTCTGCCTCGTAATTGCAGCCGCCTTGCGTCTTGCTTCGTACTTCAAAGAGAATTCTGCGCGGGGTGAGGCATGATTACCGGTGTTACCCTTCTGACCCTGCTTGCAATTGGTGCGCCGGTCGCATTTGCAATCGCGCTTGGCCTTGTTGCCTATATCAGTACGGGCACGTTTGGCCTTGATCTTCTGCCGCAGCGTATTTTTGCCGGTCTGGACAGTTTCACAATTCTGGCAATCCCGCTGTTTGTGCTGGCGGGCGAGTTGATGAATGCCAGCGGCATCACATCGCGCGTGATCAACCTGGCCAATGCGCTTGTCGGGCACGCCAAGGCCGGTCTGGCGCAGGTCAACATCTGGTCTTCCGTGATCTTTGCCGGTCTTTCGGGGTCGGCGGTTGCCGATACATCCGCGATTGGCCGTATCTTTATTCCCTCGATGGAAAAAGAAGGGTATCCGCGCGATTTTGCCGCCGCCCTGACCGCCGCGTCATCGGTGATCGGCCCGATCATTCCACCCAGTATCCCGGTAATCATCTATGCGCTGATCACCACCAATGTCTCTGTGCCTGCCCTGTTCCTTGCCGGGATTGTGCCGGGTGTTTTGCTGGCGCTTGCGCTGTCGGTTTATGTGCGGTTCTTTGTCAAAAACCACGCAAAACCGCGCGAACGCATGAATGTGGGCGAGAAGCTCAAAGCCATCTGGAATGGTCTTATTCCGTTGTTCATGCCGGTCTTTGTGATTGGGTCGATCCTGGCGGGGATTGTCACGCCTACCGAGGCGGCAAGCTTTGCGGTGTTCTATGCGCTGGTTGTTGGGTTGTTCGTGTTCCGCGAACTGAAACCGGGCGATCTGCCGGCAATTTTCGCAGGCGCGATGCGCGATTCTTCAAGCATCCTGATCATCATGGCAACGGTTGCTGCGGCAAACTGGTTCATGACCTTTGCCGGTATTCCGCAAACCGTCAGCAAGTTCGTTCTGGGGTATGTCGACAGCCCGGTCACCTTCCTGATCCTGATCAACCTGATGCTGCTCGCTGTTGGTCTGGTGCTTGAGGGGATTGCCGCAATGCTGGTGCTGGTGCCGATCCTGCACCCGATTGCGCTTAGCCTTGGCATTGATCCGACCCATTTCGGGATCATTGTGATCTTTAACCTGATGATCGGCCTGATTACGCCGCCGATGGGGCTGTGTCTGTTCGTTGCAGACGCGGTGGCCGGTGTCGGGATGGCACGCATGATCCGCGCCATCATGCCGTTCTTTATCGTCGAACTGATGGTGTTGCTGATCATCACCTTTGTTCCGGGCATCGTTACATTCCTGCCCGAACTGTTTGGATTTTAGGATACCTGTCCATGTTGAAACTCGGTCTTATCGGTAAAGGCATTTCACGGAGTCAGTCGGCACGACTGCACGTATTGCTGGGCCGTATGTGCGGTATGGATGTCACGTACGAATACCTCGACAGTGATGTGATCAACAATTTTGATCTGATCAAGCAGCTGACCACCTGTGCGGAAACCGGCTATGCCGGGGTTAATGTGACCCATCCTTACAAAACAAGTGCGCGCAAACTTATTACGCCGCGCAAACGTCTGCCCGAAGCCTTGGGCTCGGTGAACACCGTTGTCTTCCGCGAAGATGGCTGGCGCGGCGATAATACCGACTTTGTCGGCTTCATGCGCGGTTATCGGGGGCAGTTCGGCGATGCCAAGCCGGGCACGGTTTTACAGATGGGTGCCGGTGGTGTCGGTCTTGCGACGGCCTTTGGCCTGCGCGGGCTTGGTGCGAACAAAATCCTGATCCATGACAAGGATACATCGCGCGGTGAGGAACTGGTCGCGACCCTTGTTGCGGCCAATGCCAATGCGGCCTTTGTCGGTGAAGATGACCTTTCTGACGCGGTGCGCGCGTCCGATGGTTTGATCAACTGCACGCCGGTTGGCATGAACCAGTATCCTGGCTGTCCGTTTGATGCCGATCTGTTTGGTGGACAGAAATGGGCGTTTGATGCGGTCTATACGCCGGTTCAAACCGCGTTCCTGCGCGCCGCGGCCAAATCGGGCATTGAAGTCATGACCGGCTTTGAACTCTTCTTCTTTCAGGGTATTGAAGCATTTGAAGTTTTCAGCGGGGCAGAGATAGATGCCGACGCTGCAAGGGACGAATACTTCAATGCCTATCCCGAGGCATTGACAGGCTAGGGGACCAAGACGATGAGCAGCAGTACCGTTGCCGAGACAGTCTACAACGAAATTCGCGATGACATTTTGTATGGCGAATTGCAGCCGGGCGTGAAGCTCAAGCTTGAGGCGCTGCGCGAACGTTATAGCGTCGGGGTCAACACGCTGCGTGAAGTGCTTAACCGTCTTGTCGCTTCAGGCTTTGTCGTTGTCGAGGGCCAGAAAGGTTTCCGCGTTGTTGAAACATCACCATCCAATTTCAAGGAATTGACCGCGATGCGGCTTTTGCTTGAGCGCGATGGTCTGGCGGCCTCGATCAAGCATGGTGATGTGGAATGGGAAGCCCGGGTTGCGGCCGCCCATCACAAGCTTGCCGCTGTTGAAAAGCAGATGCTTGACCGTGACAGCCGTGAACTGACCGTTCGCTGGAGCCAGTATGACCGCGAATTTCATCAGGCGCTGATTTCGGCCTGTGGCTCGAACCTGCATATGCGTCTGCACCACGAGATTTTCGATCAGTTCCGCCGTTATGTGGTGATCGAACTCAAAACCCATGGTTTCCGTGCCCAGGAAATCATCGATGAGCATCGCGAAATCTGTGAGCTGTCCCTTGCACGGGATCTGGATGGCGCGATTGCCAAACTGACCGACCATATCGAAACCTATCGGCGCCGTTCACAGCATTGATCTGCGCGCGGGGCAAGTCCCGTGATTGCTGCATCCTTCTGTGAATGTGCCGGTGCCCCACATGCATCCCGGAGGGATAAAAATGCTGACCTCAATTGCCACAGTTTCACTGTCGGGCGATCTTCAGGAAAAACTCGACGCCATTGCTGCTGCCGGCTTTGACGGGGTCGAGATTTTTGAAAATGACCTTCTGTCCTTTGACGGATCGCCAGAAGATGTCGGCAAAACGATCCGTGATCTGGGTCTGAAACTGGTCACCTTCCAGCCGTTTCGCGATTTCGAAGGCATGCCCGAACCCCAGCGTACCCGCGCATTTGAGCGCGCCGAGCGCAAGTTCGACCTGATGGAAGAACTGGGAACGGATCTTTTGATGGTCTGTTCGAACGTCTCCCCGCAATCATTGGGTGGGCTTGATCGCGCCGCCAGGGATCTGGCAGAGCTTGGTGATCGTGCGGCCAAACGTGGCCTGCGTGTCGCGTTCGAGGCCCTTTCATGGGGCAAGCATATCAGCGACTATCGCGACAGTTGGGAAGTTGTGCGGCGCGCCAATCACCCGAATGTTGGTCTTGTGCTTGATACCTTCCACATCATGGCGCGCAAGGTGCCGCTTGATGCGATTTCATCGATTCCGGGTGACAAGATTTTCCTCGTGCAGGTGGCCGATGCGCCGATCCTTGAAATGGATGCCCTGTCCTGGAGCCGTCATTTCCGCTGCTTCCCGGGGCAGGGGGACTTCCCGCTCGGTGAATTCATGCGCAATCTTGCCATGACCGGTTATGACGGTCCGCTGTCGCTTGAGATTTTCAACGATCAGTTCCGCTCAAGCTCGACCAAGAACGTGGCGAAGGATGGCTTGCGCTCCCTGATCTATCTGGGCGACGGCATCGAAGGCGTTCAGGTTGGTGAAAAGGGCACAGCCCTGCCGCCCAAGGCGCATGCCAAGGAAGTCGGTTTTGTCGAGTTCGCGGTCGAGGAAGAAAATGCCGAAAAGCTTGCCACGCTTTTCGCAGCCCTTGGTTTTGAAAAACGCGGCAGTCACAAAACCAAAGCGGTGACCTGGTGGAAACAGGGTGACATCAACCTTGTGATCAATTGTGACAAGGATGGCTTTGCGCATTCCTATAACATCGTGCATGGCCCGTCGGTCTGTGCGGTGGGGCTTAAGGTTGATGATGCCAAGGCAACGATGGATCGTGCGCAATCATTGCTTGCCGCTCCCTTCAGTCAGGCGGTTGGCAAAGGCGAAATTGAAATGCCGGCCATCCGGGGTGTTGGCGGCAGCCTTGTTTACTTCCTTGATGATCACAGCGAGCTTTCGCGTATCTGGGATGTCGAGTTCGAACCCGAAAAGGGCACGGACGCCGATGCCGGAAAGGCGAAACTTCGCAAGGTCGATCATGTTTCATACTCGATGCAGTATGAGGAAATGCTGACCTGGCTTCTGTATTTCACCTCGATCTTTGATCTCGGCAAAATGCCGACCCTGGACATCCCGGATCCGGGCGGGCTTGTGCAAAGTCAGGTGGTGCAAAGCGATGCGGTGCGTTTGATCCTCAATGGCTCGCAAAGCCCGCATACCCAGCATTCCCAGTTCCTCAACGAGTTCTTTGGCAGCGGTGTGCAGCATCTGGCATTCGCCAGCGACGATATCTTTGCATCAGTGGATTACTGCATGGCACATGGCGTTGAAATCCTGCCGATCCCGGAAAACTACTATGACGATATCGAAGCACGTTTCGGGCTGGAGCCGGAACTGCTTGATCGGTTGCGCGCACGTAATATTCTTTATGATCGTGACGATGAAGGTGAGTATTATCAGGTCTATACGCGCACCTTCGCCAATCGATTCTTCTTTGAATTGGTGGAGCGTCGCGCGTATCGTGGCTTCGGGGCGGCCAATGCGCCGATCCGGCTTGCGTCACAGACGCGCATGAACCGTCGTAACGATGCGGCGAAATAACCACAGGGCACCAAGCGCATAAAGGCGGGAACAAGGAAATGAGCGTGCAGGAAATTCTAGTCATCAATGGACCGAACCTGAACCTGCTAGGGCAGCGCCAGCCAGAGATTTACGGCTATGACACGCTGGCCTCGATTGAGGAAAAGTGCAGTGCGCTTGCCACGGAACTTGGTGTTTCGGTGCGTTTTGGCCAGTCCAACCACGAGGGTGCGATCATTGACATGATCCACGATGCCCGCACCAAGTCAGCCGCCCTGATCATCAATGCCGGTGCCTATACTCATACATCCATTGCGATCCATGACGCGCTCAAGACCTTTGAGGGCTATATCATCGAGTTGCATATTTCCAACCCGCACGCGCGCGAGGAATTCCGCCACACCAGCTGGATCAGCTCAGTCGCCGATGCCGTGATGGCCGGGGCTGGTGCCTATGGCTATGAGCTGGCAACCCGCCTTGCTGCAGAAAAGATCAAGGCGGCCTGAAAAAAGCTCTGAATTATTCAATCCTGTCTCGGCGAAGTTCTTTAATTCCGCCCAAAGACAATTTGAATAATCACGACATTGGCAGCAATCGTCATTCCCCAAAGCCTGCCCCCGCGAAGGCGGGGGGCGGGAATCCAGTCTGCTTGCGGCGATATGGACTTCGGGTCTGCGCCCCGTTTCGCCCGGAATGACGGCCCATCTTTAGACGGAACTGCGTGACCGCAACGCGGCGGCCAATGTGCCGTCATCAAGATAATCAAGCTCGCCACCCACCGGCACGCCATGGGCAAGGCGGGTGACCTTGACCCCGGTCTCCATCAGTCGTTCGGTGATGTAATGCGCCGTGGTCTGGCCATCGACCGTGGCGTTGGTGGCAAGGATCACCTCGGCCACAGCATTTTCACGCACGCGATTGACCAGCTGATCGATTTTAAGGTCATCCGGACCGACGCCATCAAGCGGTGACAGTGTGCCCCCCAGCACATGATAGCGCCCCTTGAACGCGGCACCGCGTTCCAGCGCCCAAAGGTCCTGAACTTCCTCGACCACACAGATCGTGTCGGAACTGCGGTTGTGATCGGCACAGATATGGCAGGGATCGGTGACATCAATATTGCCGCAATTGGCACAGGTCGTCATGACCTCCGCCGTGGCATGAAGGGCATCGGCCAGCGGGATCATCAATGTTTCGGGTTTCTTGAGCATCTGCAAAACCGCACGTCGTGCCGAACGCGGCCCAAGGCCGGGCAGGCGTGAAAGCAGCTTGATCAGATTTTCAATTTCCCGTCCGGTCATCATGACCCCGTGCTGGTAAAGTTTGATCGTTACATATTGCTTGTATCAAAAACAAAGGGTGGCGCAATGCCACCCTTTGCCGCGTACCTTTAAACTACGAAATTTATCGCGTGTCCGATGAAAGATCAGAACGGCAGTTTGAAGCCTTCCGGCAGGTTCATGCCGCCGGTGACGTCTTTCATCTTTTCCTGAACGGCGGCCTCGACCTTGACCTTGGCGTCGTTATAGGCGGCAACGATCAGGTCTTCGAGGACTTCGGTGTCTTCGGGGTCGACGATGCTTTTATCCAGCGAAAGGCCGCGCATTTCGCCTTTGCCATTGAGCATCACTTTGACCATGCCCGCACCGGACTGGCCTTCGATTTCAAGTTCAACCAGTCCTTCCTGCATTTCCTGCATTTTGGACTGCATCTGCTGGGCCTGTTTGAGCATCCCTGCAAGGTTCTTCATAGCTCGTCGTCTCCTTCGAGATAAAATGCGTCGTCATATACGGAACCGCTTTCGTCCTCTTCACCCTCGGGATTTTCCTGTCCGGGTGGCAGGTGGACGGCAACGATTTTTGCTTTGGGTAAACCATCAAGAATGGCCCTGACCAGCGGATCTTGCGAGGCATCCGCCTTGCGCTGTTCAAGGGCTTCAAGTTCCTGTTCCTTAAGGGTCGGTGCCCCTTCCTCGCGCTCAGACACGCTGACCAGCCAACGATTTCCGGTCAGGCCATTAAGCGCCGTGATCAGTTTGGTCGAAAGGTCCGATCCTGCCCCGCGTGCCGGGCGAAATTCGATGCGACCCGGCTCATACTTCACCAGATGCATATAGTTTTTGACCTGCATGGCAAGACCGGTGGTTTCACGGTCCTTGCCAAGCAACTCGGCAACTTCCTCAAACGTTTCGGGCATCCTGGCATAGACAGGTTGTTCGACCTGTTCGGGTTCGCCCAGCGGGTCGGGTCGTCGCTGTGCCACGGCAGCTGCACCACCGCCGCCACCATTGACCACTTGCATGCGGGGTCCTGGACCACCGCTACCGCCGCCGCCATTGCCACCGCCTTGCGGGGCACCGCCGCCATTGCCGGCATTGTTCATATCCTGACGGAGCTTCTTGATCAGGTCACCGGGTGGTGGCATTTCCGCGGCATAGGCCAGACGGATCAGGATCATTTCAGCGGCCTGAATGGGGGATGGCGCAATCCGCGTTTCTTCAAGCCCCTTAAGCAACATCTGCCACGCGCGGGTCAGTTGCGGCATGGCAAGCTTGGCGGCAATTTCCTTGCCGCGTTCGCGTTCGATCTGCGACACGCCGGGATCATTGGCCGCATCGGGTGACAGCTTTACACGTGTCAGCCAGTGGGTCAGATCGAGCATATCCTGCAACATCACCGGCGGATCACCGCCAAGGGCATATTGCGCACCAAGAAGTTCCAGCGCCTCGTTAATCTCGCCCTTCATGGTGTGATCAAACAAATCGAATATGCGTGACCGGTCTGAAAGGCCCAGCATATCACGCACCTGCTGGGTGGTGACCTTGCCCGCACCATGCGAGATCGCCTGATCGAGCAAGCTCATGCCATCACGGACCGATCCATCGGCGGCACGCGCGATCAGGGTGACGGCTTCTTCTTCGATCTCGGCATTTTCAAGCCCGGCGATGCGGCCATAGTGCGCGGCCAGTTCATCGGTCTGCACACGACGCAAATCAAACCGCTGACAGCGCGACAGAACCGTAATCGGAATTTTGCGGATCTCGGTGGTGGCAAAGATGAATTTCACATGCTCTGGCGGTTCTTCAAGCGTTTTGAGAAGCGCGTTAAACGCACTTTTCGAAAGCATGTGCACTTCGTCGATGATGTAGATCTTGTAACGTGCCGAAGTCGGACGATAACGCACGCCTTCGATCAGTTCGCGAATGTCATCCACACCGGTGCGCGACGCCGCATCCATTTCCAGCACATCAACATGGCGGTCTTCGGCAATCGCGCGGCAATGCTCACAGACACCGCATGGCTCGATCGTTGCGCCGCCATTGCCGTCTGCGCCAATGCAGTTCAGCGCACGCGCAATGATACGCGCCGTTGTGGTTTTACCAATACCGCGCACCCCGGTCAGGATGAAGGCATGGGCCAGTCGGCCGCTTTCAAGCGCGTTTGACAGCGTCTTGACCATCGGCCCGTGGCCGATCAGCTCATCAAAGGATTTCGGGCGGTATTTGCGCGCAAGAACCTGATATTCGCTTTTGGCTTCGGGTTCGGCCACAGCAGCGGGCGCGGTTGTTTCCGCACCGGTACTTTCTGATGCCGTTTCACCTTCTGGCGCTGTTTCGCTCGCGGTCTCGATCTGATCGCTCATTCATCCGGTCCGGACTGTTTTAATTCTCAGTTGGTTTTAGCAGCTTCGCGACCGTATGGGAAAGGCCAAGTGGGAAATTTCCCATACAAAAAGCCATCTGCCCGCGAATGTCAGGGGCATGGCAAATATCAGCGATTTCAAAGGGAGAAATGAAAGGGTGAGAGACTGAACAGCGACCCGGAAAAACTCGTTACGGCTGCTACCTTCCGGTCCTGACCGGGTTGGCGAGCGGTCCGTCCACTGCCAGCCTCTCGCCCCCTATATCGCGCAAGCGTTCACAAAACGCAAGGGGGCATTCGGAATTTTAGTGCTGCGCGCAAGTCATCAGTTGCATGCAGGGTCCGCATCGCGGGTGCCGTTTGATACCCGGCCGTCGCGATTGTCGCGCGCCCAGCGCGAAAGCGCGTTGCGCGCAGCATTTGCCGCCGTATTGGCAGGCAGCAGAATGTTCCAGTGTCCCGCCGGGTCATTATCATATTCAACCTGATAGCCGTCAGGCCCGGAAAGGTCATAGGTTTCATCGACCACCGGGTCACCGTCCACGACGGCGGTAAAACGGAACAGGCATGGCTTGTTGTTATTGTTGCCAATGTTATCTGCGTCGAAGTTTGAAACACCGCCGCCGCGATAGGTAAATTCACCATTTGAAAGATTGGCCCGACCGGTGTTGGCGTTGCTCAGACCGACACCATGATAAATATCCACATCTGCATGGGCCGGGTTTTCAAAGGTAACCTGCACGGACAGCGCACCAATGATGAATGCGCCATAGGCTGTGAGTTTTGAAAGCATGATTGTTTTCCTTTCTATGTGCTGTGATTAGCAGGGAAAACGACGAGGCCCCGTCATGGATGTGAAGGAAATTGGCATGGCTTTGCCTGCGGTCGGAACGTTGATCGGGGAGATCGCAGTTGTCTTTTATGCGCGCAGCTTTAAAGTCTGAGCCAAATTTTGGCCGATAGGTAAATCGGTCGCTGCAGCCGAGTTTTTGAAAGAAGGAGCACCAGGGGTCATGACAAGGCAATTCTTCGAAGCCGCTGATCTTGATCGTGATGCGAGCCTTCGAAAATCTGAGCACTGGCAACAGCTTCTGTTGGCCGAGGAGTCGCTGCGCATCCTGATTTGTCATGCGGGTGACCCACTTTTTGCCTGGCCCGAAGACATGGATGCCCACGAGCTTGTGGTACTGGGTGCCCCGGCGGTGCCGCATCTTGATGTCGATCTGTATGGCGGGGAGTGGATTTACCTTGGCCGCGATGTTGGCGGGCCAGTGATCGCGGTGGATATTGCCCCGGTGGTTTCAGATCGTGAAGAGGCCGTGCGCAAGCTGGGGGGTGGTTTTGGCGACATGCGCACCCGCATGGCGTGCCTGTCCGTTGACGAGGCCGCCCTTGCTGCGCAGGCGCGCGCCATCTTTCACTGGCACCAGGGGCATAAATTCTGCGGGGCCTGCGGGTATCCCAACGCGGTGGTCGAGGCGGGCTATCGCCTGCAATGCACCAATCCGGTTTGTGGCAAGCCCCATTTCCCGCGGACCGATCCGGCGGTAATCATGCTGATTCACCATCAGGATCATGTGTTGCTGGCGCGCTCGCCCCAATTCCTGCCCGGCATGGTGTCTGTGCTGGCGGGTTTTGTGGAGCCGGGCGAGAGCCTTGAACAAGCCGTGGCGCGTGAGGTGTTCGAGGAAGTCGGGATCAAGATCAAGCGTCCGGAGTATGTGGCGTCTCAACCCTGGCCGTTTCCGGGGTCGCTTATGCTGGGGTTTGTGGCGGAGGCCGAAACCACAGACCTTGTTCTTGATGACGAAGAAATAGAATTTGCGATGTGGGTACATCGCGATGATGTGCAAAACCTTCCTGAAAAGGACATTAATTTACCCCGCCCGATTTCAATTGCGCGCTTCCTTCTGGAAAATTGGTGCGCGGGACGCATATAGTATCCAAAGCGTCTTTTTTCACCGTTTTGATGGTGGGCATGCCTTTGCCGTTCGTCAGCAAGTTTCGGGGGAGCATTTTGATACCTATGCGTTTGGCACGTAATGCGGCGTTGAGCGGCTTTGTCTTGGGCATGCTTCTGGTTCTTTCCGGGGGGATGGTTGCCAAAGCCCATGAACCGATACCGGTCAAGGTCGGCGCCTATGAATATGGGGTTGTCTATTTTTATCAGGATGGTGAACCCCGCGGCATGGCGCCGAGCCTGATTGATCTTCTGAATGATTTTCAGGATGAGTACGCGTTTGAGCTTTCCGAAACGTCATCGCGACGGCGCTATCAGGCCGTGGTCGATGGTGAGGTCGATCTTGTCCTGCTTGAAAGCTCGAAATGGGACTGGGAAAACTATGATGTCCGGTTCTCTGGCCCGATCGTTCAGGAAGAGGATCTCTATGTCGCGCTGGCTGATCGCGGAAATGCCGAAGCACTGTTTTCCGATATCGCCAGCTATCCGATGCTTTGCGTGCTGGGTTTCCATTACGGGTTTGCCGATTTCAACGCAGATCCGGCGTATCTGCGTCAGAATTTCGATGTCTTGCTGCGCTACAACGAAAAAGAAGTTCTTGCAGGATTGTTGGCCGGAGAAGCACCGATCGGTGTCGTATCCGCAGGCTTTTTGGCCGCGCAATTCGGCGAGATTCCCGGTTTGCGCAATAGCCTTGTGATCGCCGATCAGCCCGATGCAACCTATGATCTGGTGTCGGTGCTCTCGGAGGGTTCGGCCATTCCGCTTGAGCGGTTCAATCAGCTGGTATCCGAGCTACGCGCCACCGGCGAGGTGGAAAGACTGTGGCAGCAATTTCGGGCGGGCCTTGCCGGATAGCCCTTAGTCCAGAGGTGGAATACGGGCAATGACATTGCGCCGCAAAGCGTCGGGACGTTCCCGCCAGGCAACGATGCCCTTTTCACTTTCGGCATATTTTGACGCCAGTTCACACAGATCATCAATCATGCTGTCTGGATCGACATTGCCGTAAACATATCCCCACTTTCCCGATCCGTTCAGCGCGATCGAGCAGCCAGAATTGCAATTGGTCAGACATTCAACTGCCTTGAGCTCGAACGGCAGATCGCGCTTGGCACAGATTTCTTGCATGCGTTCGAACAGTGTCTGGCCATGCCGCGGATTTGTTGATGCCTCGGCGTTTGAGGCCGTGCAGGTGGTGCAGATGTTCAGGCGTGGCTTGGTCGTCATGCGGGTCATTTTATCCAAAATGGGGGTAAGCGATCAGGGCGCGCATCCAATCAGCTTGCGACCGGTCTGGTCAAGTCACCATCAAGATGATGGGCAACATATTCCTGAATGGCACCGGCCAGTTGGCGGCTCACCAGTGGATGGGAATCCTCGGCCAGCATGACGGCCACACCAACGGCGGGCAGTGGCGGGAAACCGTCACGGGAATCCAGGATCTTGAACTCGTCGGAGACACTGGCCGCCGCAAGGGCAGCAACACCCAGCCCGTTGCGCACCAGATGCAAAAGTGACGCCGCCTGACGGGAGGTGGCATACAGCGTGAACGGCCGATTGGATTTGGAAAATGCATCAATTGCCCACGCATGAAACTTGCAATCCTCAGCAGGCAAAACCAGTGGCAGTGGATCGAGCTTGTGTTGCTTGTGCATCGGCGAAGACGCCCAGACACCGGGTTCGTGACGCAGGAAATACCCTTCTTCGCCCTTTTCGGACCGACTGATTATCGAAAGGTCAAGTTCGCCCTGATCAAGCATTCGACGCAAAAGGATCGTCGGGTTAACCGATACAAAGAACCGCGCATTCGGATAGGCCGTGCTGATGGCCCGCAAGACAACGGGCAGGATCTTTTGCGCGTAGTCATCAGGGCAGCCAATACGGATCGGGCGGCTGGCATCCTGGGCGCGTAACTTGCCCATGGCTTCGTCTTGCAGCGACAGAATGCGGCGTGCATAGCCGACAAAGGTAATGCCTTCATGGGTCAGTTGGACATTGCGACCGTCACGTTCGAACAGTTTGTTATCAACCAGTTCTTCAAGGCGCTTCATCTGCATGGAAAAGGCCGATGGTGTGCGCCCGATACGGTCGGCTGCACGATTGAAACTGCCGCATTCGGCAAAGGCTACAAAACTTCGTAACAGGTCGGAATCCATATGGCGCCCCTTTGATCAGAAAGTTTGATCAAGAATCTTGAACAATTGGATCAAAACTATTCGATTGTCGGAATGCGATCCAGCGGCAAATATCAAACCCGGCCGGCCAATGCAGTTTTCAGTGAATGCTTTAACGCATGTGCCACAAGGAATATCACGATGATTTTGAACGACTATTTGATGTCGGGGAACGGCTATAAGGTCCGTTTGCTGCTTTCGATTCTGGGTCAACCGTTTGAATATGTCGAACGCGACATCATGAAGGGCGAAACCCGCACGCCGGAATATCTTGAAAAGATCAACCCGCACGGCAAGATCCCGACCCTTGTGCTGGATGACGGTCGGACATTGGCCGAAAGCAACGCCATTCTGACCTATCTGGCCGAAGGAACCAACTTTATCCCCCGGGATGCTTATGAACGGGCCGAGATGATGAGTTGGCTATTCTTTGAGCAATATGATCATGAGCCCAACGTGGCGGTTCTGATTTCCTGGTACGAGATCAAAGGATTGCCTGACAATGCCGATATCCTGGAGCCGATGAAACAGGCCGGGGCGAAACGTGCGCTTGATCTGATGGAAAAGCGGTTGTCGGGTCACAACTGGCTGGTGGGTGAGGCGCTCAGCATTGCGGACATTTCGCTATATGCCTACACGCACCGGGCCGAGCTTGGCAAAATCAGCCTTGCACCTTATTCCGGCATTCGCGCCTGGCTTGACCGGATCGCAGCACTTCCGGGCTATGTACCGATCACCTGGACGCCATAAGACTGAAAAGAAGCCACCACAAACAAGCTATTGCCCATGGGGTTGGGGATCCGGGGATTATCATCCCTGTCTGTGGTGGCCAAGTACCCTGACGTAATTAAGGGGAAACGTCAGGGTGGCGGTCAGGCAGATTTCAAAAGTTTTTCGGGCAAAAGAGGATCGGTTTGTGCCGCAGAACCCCGTGCCCTGAAGCGCATAAAGGCATCTTCGACATTGGGCGTGTCGGCCAGCATTTCCGGCCCGCCGGGCATGGCGTTCAGGTAATGGATCATTGGCATGATCATCATGTCCGGGATGGTAAAGCGATCACCGCATATCCAGCCATCTGCGTAAGCCGGATCAAGGACAGAAAGGTCATGACGGATGATATCGGCCATCCGGTTCATCTGGATGGCAAATCCCGGATCATGGCGCTTGGCATCGTCGGTTAGAACCATCGGAATGACGAAATTACGGATGATGTTCTGATCAAGCCGTGTCATGGCAAGGCTGATCCACTGGTTCATCCGCGCCACTTTTTGCGCACTTACAGGACGAAGCAGCGGGCCCGGAAACCGGTCATCGACATAACGACAGATCGCGGCGGTTTCATACAGCACAAAGGGGCCGTCATTCAGGACCGGTACCTTGCCAAACGGATTGCTGCGCAACAGTTCGGGCGTTGGCGGATGTCCCGGGGTCTGGACATTTTTGGTGCTGAATTCAAAGGCGATTTCCTTTTCCAGACAGGCAATGCGAACAGTGCGTGTAAGATTGCTGCGCGGCATTCCGATGATTGTCACGACCGACATGGCAAGGTCCCTTTTTGCTAGGTGAGCTTGCACACAGCATTACGTCGGCCATAATATGTTCAAGAACATATTATTATGGTGTGTCATGATTGCATTCTGTCCAGGGCCGGATGCCCGAACACGCGGTGGAGATTGAAATGCCCTATAGCCCGTCCCACAAACCGAAAACCCGTATCCGCATCGTTAATGCGGCCAGCGCGTTGTTCAAAAAGCACGGGTTTGAAAATGTCACGATTGATCAGGTCATGGCGGCTGCCGGGCTGACACGTGGCGGGTTCTATGCGCATTTCAAAAACAAGGAAGATCTGTTTGTCGCCTGTGTGGAAAACGGCATGTCGCTTTTATCGTCGCCCGTGTTGGCGAAATTGCGCAAGGCAGAGTTATCCGGCGACGACTGGGTGACATCCTTTGCGGAACTTTATCTGTCGCGGGTGCATATTGATAATCCCGACCTTGGATGTGCTTTGCCGACATTATCGACAGAGGTATCGCGTTCCGGTGACCTGGCACGGGCAGCGTTTTCAAAGCTGATTGAACAGGCATCAGGCAAGCTTGCCTGGAAGCTGGCAAAGGAGGATGGCGTTCCGGGTATGGATAAACCGGTGCCGGTTGACGGCGAGTCCGTGCTGCCGGATGTCCCCGACGGCTATCGCCGGGAAGCCACATCAATGCTGGCGATGATGGTTGGTGCGGTTGTGCTGGGTCGTGCGGTCGATGATGACACCGCCGACGATATTCTGGCGTCCACGCGCGATACGATCGTGCAATCGCGGGGTCGACCGCCAAAAGAAGCCGGTCGGAAGACCGGCTGATCAGTTGTAGAAACCTGACAGGATTTCAGCATAGATCTTCACAAGGTTTTCGATGTCATCGACCATGGCGTGTTCATCGACCTTGTGCATGCTTTGCCCGACCAGACCGAATTCGGCGACCTCGGTGTATTTCTGAATGAAGCGCGCATCGGATGTGCCGCCCGTCGTGCTCATTTCCGGGCGTTTGCCGGTAACCTTTTCCGAAGCATCGGCAATCAGGCTTGCGAGTTTGCCCGGCGTGGACAGGAACGCCTCGCCAGAAATCTTGACCCTGAGATCATGCGCACCGGCATGCTCGGCACAGACATCCTCAATCCATTTTTTAAGATCCGCACCCTTGTGCTGATCATTAAAGCGGATGTTGAACGCGGCACTGACCTTGGCGGGCACCACATTGGTTGCGGTATTCCTCGCATCGACGGTGGTGATTTCAAGGTTGCTGGGCTGGAAATGATCGGTGCCCTGATCAAGTTCACGCGAATTAAGCACATCCAGCGTCTTGATCATGCGTGGGACCGGATTGTCCGCCAGATGCGGATAGGCGACGTGGCCCTGTGCGCCATAAACCGTCAGCCAGCCGGTGATAGAGCCACGGCGGCCAACCTTCATCATCTCGCCCAGATATTTCGGGTTGGTCGGTTCGCCCACCAGACAGGCGTCAAATTTCTCGCCCTGCTGATCGCACCATTCGACCAGCTTGACCGTGCCGTTGATCGCGTCGGCTTCTTCGTCACCGGTGATCAGGAACGAGATGCTTTCATCAAAATCCGGATTGGCAGCAAGAAAGGCGTCAACGCCGCCAACAAAGCAGGCGATACCGGTTTTCATATCAACCGCACCCCGGCCAAACAGACGGCCGTCTTTGACTTCGCCACCGAACGGATCAACCGTCCATGCGGCAGCATCGCCAGCCGGGACGACATCAGTATGTCCGGCAAAACAGAAATTGCGGCCCTTGGTCCCAAGGCGCGCATAAAGGTTGTCGATCGCGTCACTGCCATCACCGTCAAAGACCTTGCGCGTGCAATCAAAGCCGCGGGCCTCAAGCGCCTTTTGCAACACATCAAGCGCGCCTTCATCGGCAGGTGTTACCGACGGGCAGCGGATCAGGGATTGTGCAAGTTCAAGGGCGGTCGACATTGGCACTCTCTTGGTCTTTGGGTGTTAGGCAGTAATAGGAATTGTAGCCTATTTTATATGTTTCATGTGAAACATATCAGGAACAAATATACATTAAGGGGCGAAACAGCCATCCGTTTCGCCCCTTATATCATGATCACATTGCGTGTCGCAGATCAGTCGCGCAGCAGTTCGTTGATCGAGGTTTTCGAGCGGGTCTTTTCATCAACACGTTTGATGATGACCGCGCAATACAGGCTCGGCCCCGGGGTACCATCGGGAAGCGGCTTGCCCGGAATACTGCCCGGAACGACCACGGAATATGCCGGAACGCGACCGACAAAGGTCTCGCCGGTGGTGCGGTCGATGATTTTGGTCGATGCGCCGATGAAGACACCCATCGAAATGACAGCACCTTCTTCGACAATCACACCCTCAACGATTTCCGAACGCGCACCGATGAAAGCATTGTCTTCGATGATGACCGGACCGGCCTGAAGCGGCTCAAGCACGCCACCGATACCCGCACCACCCGACAGGTGAACGTTCTTGCCGATCTGTGCGCAGGAACCAACCGTTGCCCAAGTGTCGACCATGACGCCGGTATCAACATAGGCGCCGAGGTTCACGAAGGACGGCATCAAAACGGTGCCCGGTGCGACATAGGCCGAGCGGCGCACGATGCTGCCCGGAACAGCGCGGAAACCGGCTTCCTTGAATTGGGCATCGCCCCAACCTTCGAACTTGGACGGGACCTTGTCCCACCAGTTGGTGTTCTCACCCGGACCGCCTGCGATGGTGGTCATGTCATTGAGGCGGAACGACAGGAGAACTGCCTTTTTCGCCCACTGATTGACGACCCATTTGCCATCAACCTTTTCAGCAACGCGCAGTTCGCCGGAATCCATCGCGCGAAGCGATTGTTCAACAGCTTTGCGGATTTCGCCCTGGGTGGCGGAATTGATTTCGTCGCGGTTTTCCCAGGCGACGTTGATCACGCCTTCAAGCTCGGTCTTGTTCATGTTTCGAAGGTCCTTGCGGTCAGCCAAAATTGCGTCGGCGGAGAATGGTCAAAGCCGACCTTGAAGTCAACTCCGCCAGTTTACGTAGAAACGCCTGTTTAAGGCAGATTTCCGTTCCTGATCCCTGTTTTGCCCATCTATCCCGTCCAATGGGCGCGATAGAAATAAACGATCAGAAGGCCAAGCTCAATCCTGGAACGATGACAAATCGGCCAAGTCGGCAATTTGATCCGGCAGGGGCATCCGCGTCAGGCGCCTTTGGACAATCCACGCAAGAAGTCGACAAGATCATCCGTTTCATGATCAATGCGCGGATCATCGCGCCCATCCTGTGCCCATTCGATGTCGGTATGCACCCAGACAGTCGTCATACCCATATCCTTGGCAGGCAGCAGGTTTTTGGCCATGTCTTCGAAATAGACGGCCCGGGTCGGATCAATGCCATCGCGCGCCAAAAGCAGGTCATAGGGTTCCTGCTTGGGCTTGGGGATATAATTGGCATCGACAATGTCAAAGATGGTTTCGAAATGATCGGAAATGCCAAGGCGATCCATCACGCGTTCGGCGTGGCCACGCGATGCATTGGTAAAGATCAGTTTTCGGCCCGGAAGATCATCAAGTGCAGTTGCCAAATCCGGTGCCGGTGACACCACCGACAGATCAATGTCATGGACCTTGGCCAGATAATCAGCCGGATCAACTTCATGTTCGGTCATCAACCCGCGCAGGGTGGTGCCGTAGCGATGGAAATAGTCCTTTTGCACCCGATAGGCTTCGCTGGCTTCAAGCTTGAGCGCATCGCGAACATATTCCCCGATCAGATCAGAAACCTGCGAAAACAGATTGCAGGCCGCCGGATAAAGCGTGTTGTCGAGATCAAAGATCAGCACGCTGTCATCAGTAAGGCGGGGCAGTGCGGATGTGCGTTTCGGGGCGGTGGTCATGAACGGGGCCTTCCAGAGTATGCATAGGTCGATGACGGGTCAGGGCGCCGACATTTGTAAGCGATCCTTACGGTCTTGCAAACCATCAGGATCACTCATTGACGTGTTCACGCATTCTGACATTGCATCGGTGGGTATGTGCTGCGCCGAGATATGGCCGCAGGGGTTTAAATTTTCCCGCAAGACCAAACATATAGAGTGCTTTTGGCCGGTCCCATGTCCGGGACGTTGGTGCGTGAAATCGTGCGTCAGGTTTGACCGGTCTTGTTTGTCTGCAGAGGTTTTCGGCTTCTTGTAAAACCATTGTTAATCAGGATCGGTTGATGATTGGCAAAAGACACAAAGAAAATCAGGACGGTTTCCGTGTTCGGGGGAAGGGGAAATTGTCTTTAGATCCAGGCAGTGTGAGAGGGTGCGTTGGATAAACTTATAAAAGCTGGGACAACCGAACTTCGAAATGAAAGAAATCGTTTTGCGGCTTTGGCCTTTGTCTGGGGGGACCTTCTTCTTGAGCTGGACGGCGATCTGAAGATTGTTTTTGCCTCTGGTGCATCAGACGGCATTCTTGGTCAGCAACCACAGGACCTGGCGGGCAAACCGTTTACCGGGTTTTTGTCAAAGCAGTTCAGGCCACTGGTAACCGAAATGTTGCAGGTCGCGCGCCGACGCGGGCGAATGGATAACATTCAGGTGCGGTTTAACCAGCAAGGCGAATTGTTAAGCCCGCCCGTTTCCATGAGCGGCTATTTCTTGCCGGATCTTGGCGATCATTTCTTTGTCGCATTGCGTGTGACGATCAATGCGCTGTCACCCGATATTGCCGCCACCCTTCAGCGCGACAACGCCACGGGACTTCTCGATGAGGAAAGCCTGTCAAAGGTTGTCACGGAACGGTTGATGGCGCGCCGGGAAACCGGGATTGAACACAAATTTACCCTGATGACCCTGAATGCGTTTGATCCGCTATGCGCGCGGATGAAACAGATCGAACAGGCTGAAATGATGGCCAGCGTCGGTGCTTTTTTGCGTGCCCATTCGGTCGCGGGCGACACGGCCGGGCGACTGGGAACTGAACAATTTGGCATGTTGCATCGTGCCGATGTGCCGATTGGCGATCTTGAAAAACGGATCGGGGAATGCATTCGTGATGCCGATCCGGCAGGGGTGGGTGTCGATGTCAGTTCGACGGTGACTGATTTTACAACAGAGATTATTCCACCCGGCGATCTGGCGCGGGGTGTTTTGTACTCCATCAGGCGATTCTGTGACCGTCAGGAACACAGTTTTACCTTCTCGCGGTTGATGGGGCAGGCCGACAATCTGGTCAACAACACCTTTTCCGCGATGCAGGATTTCGGCATGCGGGTCGATCAACTGAAGTTCGATACGGTCTATCAGCCCATCGTGCGCCTGCCGACAGCCGAGATCCACCATTTCGAGGTGCTGGTGCGGTTCTATGATGATGACGGCAATCTGATCCCGACTGAGCAGCTGATTACCTTTGCCGAACAGGTCAATATGGTCCATCGCCTTGATCTGGCGATGTTGCGCAGAAACATCAAATGGATCAGATCACAACTTGATGAGGGTATTACAGTTCGGGTTGCCGTGAATATTTCCGGTCATTCAATTGAAAACCCGGATTTCTGCCGGTCTGTGATCGCGCTTTTTGAACGGAATCGCGACGCCCTTGGTCAATTGATGCTTGAGGTTACTGAAACAGCCGAAATCAACGATATCGATACCGCGGCGAAGTGGATAAGCCGTTTCCGAGAGTTCGGTGTTGAAATCTGTCTGGATGATTTCGGCACTGGCGCGTCGAACTTCCGCTATCTGAGTGCGATGGATATTGATTATGTGAAGATTGATGGTGAATCGATCCGCCAATCGACCAAGACAGCCAAGGGATTGGCGTTCCTGCGGTCACTGGTCGAGTTATGCCACGAGATCAATGTCGAAGTGGTCGCTGAAATGATCGAAACCGACAAGATGCGCGAGCTGGTTACGAAGGCCGGGTTTGATTATGCCCAAGGGTATCTTTTCGGAAAGCCCGAAGCCGATATCACACTTTACTGGCGCGATGCAGCTGCCCGACGTTGACGCACGGGGGTGACGAACAGGGTTGAAGCCGGGCTTTGGACTGTTGGGGGCCACTGGTGCAAGCGTTTTTGGTTAATGTCAGAAGCCTAAGCCGGGTGTGATCAGTCTTGTAGCGGCGGGCCGTCTTTGCGGGCCACCCCGTACTTTGCGAGGATGCTGTCAAACAATCCATTCTCACGAATGGTGGTCAGGCCGGTATTGAGTTCGTTAACCAGTGCTGTTGGATTTTTCGCTTTGCGTGAAATGCAGGAATAATAGGGATTGTTGGAAATTATCTTGTCTTGAATAGACTTGATTCCGGGAAACTGCCGGTCTGGATTGCGCAATTCGTGATCCATGGGGGCCTTGTAACTCAGGGCCACGTCCAGCCGGCGTGAAAGCAACATATCAATCAGTGTGGCTTCACTGTTGACCAGCAGCACATCCAGTCCGGCGTCACGTGCGGATGCCTCAAGGCTGTAGCCGTTGACGATGCCAACGGTCATGTCCTGGGCGTCCTTGATTTCCTCAAGCGTTTTCAGGTTGTTGGTTCCGACGGCATAGAATGCCACCCGGACATATCCCAGCAAATTGGAATAGAAAAACTCATCTTCACGTTCGGGCAGGTAGCTGCATGAACACAGTCCATCAACCTGACCGCTGTTGGCCATGAAATACGCCCGCCGCCACGGATAGAACGGTGTAATCAGGGTAATGTTACGTGTGGCAAAGGCCGCGCGCAGGATCTCGACATCATAGCCCGGCTTGGCTGGGTCCTCGCCGATTTTGGAGGGCGGAAACGGATTACAGGCAAGCGTAACGGTGTCTTGATTGCCGGGCGGAGAGATCAGTGTATTTTGCGCAGCGACCGGCGCTGCCCCATAGAAATACAGGAACAGTGCAAGACAGGCCGGGAAAAGCGAAAGGCGCAATACGTCATCCACGTCAGCCAGAAGGCGACGCGAGAAAAGGTATGGGATAGAAGCAACCCTTTTCATCTCGACTACGCTTTAATTGTTCCAAATTCTATAGCGAGATCAAAATACTAACAGGTTTATTGCCAATTGTGCGAACGGAATCTCGCACCGCAATCAAACGGGGGCACCGGGGCCAAAGAAAAAGGCCGGTGACAAGCACCGGCCTTTTTGCAGATTGACGCCTGATATTATTCGGCGGCTTTTACTTCGGCACTGCTGCGAATTGCAGCGGCGCGTACGCCGTCGTCGACATGTTCTTCGAACTTCGCGAAGTTCTTTTCGAACAGGCCAGTCAGGTTTGCTGCGGCCTTGTCATAGGCGGCCTTGTCGTTCCAGCTTTCGCGCGGGTTAAGAACGTCTGCCGGAATGTTGCCGCATGCCGTCGGATATTCCAGACCGAAGAACGGGTCGGTTGCGAATTCGGCATTTTCGAGATCACCATTCAGTGCTGCATTCAGCAGACCACGGGTGTAAGCGATCTTCATGCGCGAACCAACGCCATAGCCGCCACCGGACCAGCCGGTGTTGACAAGCCAGCAATTGGCTTCGTGCTTTTCCATCATTTCGCCAAGCAGCTTGGCATAGACCGACGGATGACGCGGCATGAACGGCGCACCAAAGCAGGCAGAGAAGGCCGCAGTCGGTTCCTTGACACCTTTTTCGGTGCCGGCAACTTTTGCGGTATAGCCCGACAGGAAGTGGTACATCGCCTGTGCCGAGGACAGTTTTGCAATCGGGGGCAGAACCCCGAACGCATCACAGGTCAGCATGATGATGTTTTTCGGATGGTTGCCGCGGCCGTCTTCCGATGCATTCGGAATGAATTCGATCGGATAGGAAGAGCGGGTGTTTTCGGTGTGGCGGGCATCGTCGAGATCAAGCTCGCGCGACTGCTTGTTCATCACAACGTTTTCAAGCACGGTCCCGAAACGCTCGGTCGTGGCATGAATTTCCGGTTCGGCTTCTTTGGAAAGCTTGATGACTTTCGCATAGCAGCCGCCTTCGAAGTTAAACACGCCATCTTCGCCCCAGCCATGTTCGTCATCACCGATCAGGGTGCGCGACGCATCGGCCGACAGGGTGGTTTTACCCGTGCCAGACAGGCCAAAGAAGATGGCGGTGTCGCCGTCCTTGCCCATATTGGCCGAACAATGCATCGGCATGACGCCCTTAGCCGGAAGGATGTGGTTAAGAACCGAGAAGATCGACTTCTTCATTTCACCGGCATACCAGGTGCCGCCAATGATAACCATTTTGCGTTCGAAGCTGACCATCACGAAGACGTCGGAGCGGGTGCCGTCGACTTCCGGATCCGCCTGAAGGCCCGGTGCATGAAGAATGGTGAATTCTGGCGAGAAGTCGCGCAGTTCCTCTTTTTGCGGCTGGATAAACATGTTCCGCGCAAAAAGGTTATGCCATGCATTTTCGTTGATCACACGTACCGGCAGGCGGAAACGCGGATCGGAACCGGCAAAGCAATCCTGAACGAACAGCTCGGTGCCCTGGAAATATGCGCGCACTTTCTGATACAGGCGCTCAAATACGTCCGGGCTGACCGGGCGGTTTACATCGCCCCAGTCAATATCTGCCTTGGTGCTTTCTTCTTCGACGATGAAGCGATCCAGTGGGGAACGGCCGGTATGTTCGCCGGTCAGGGCGACAAAGGCACCGCCTTTGGCGATTTTACCTTCGTTGCGACGGATCGCATGTTCATAAAGGCCGGCAGCGTCGAGGTTCCAGTGAACGGCGCCAAGGTTTTTGAGGCCATGAGTTTCAAGGCCTACACGGCTGACAACGGGTCCTGATTGCAGCACGAATCTCTCCTGGTGGGAATTAAAAGAGCTGGGGGTTAATGTCCTATTCCACACAACAAATTGTGGGTAATTCATTGCGTTGAGACATATTGTTACAAAGGTGTCTTAAAAGCAACCGCTCCTTTTGCCTAATACCTAGGAAAACGTAAGCGTTTTTGCGTTTGCGAAAATTACCTTTTCAGGGTCGCGGGTTTAATGTTCGGAATGCAAATAGTCCGATTTATGCGCGTGATTTTTTGCACATTTCGACCAAAATATCGCGTGCGTCACCCGGAGTCCGGATCGGTGCGGGGAAGTCGATTCTAAGCATGTCGGGATTGCCTGTCTTGGCGGTCAAAACCATGCCGTCGCAATCAATCGCATGCATCTTCCATCCCGTGTTCGGGTCGGCGTTGCTGAAATGTCCGACGATGTCGCAAAGTGCATCAAGATGATCAGCATTCATATGGGCAACGATATCGTCATGCCCGTCAATCAGTGCCTGACAGTCCGGCAGGATCAGTTTATCGCCAGGCAGGCGGCGTTGTTTGCCAAATCCGCCCACCCAGTAGGCAGCATCAACCGAAACCCGATAGAACCCGAAATCAGCAAAATCGGCATACTGGGCAGCATCCGGATTGGCGCGCAGATAGCATGCGCGAATTGCCGGGGCATCATCGCGCACAGCACGGCCAAACACGGTCAGCCGCGCCGTATCCGTTTCAATCATCGCAGCTCCGGCTGCCAAAGTTGGCGGCGGGGTAAACAAAAGGGAAACCCGGTCGTCGGCCAGAATGTGACGGGTGTGATCGGCCAGTTCGGAAATCAGCAACAGCGGGGTGCCGTCGATGTAAATGGCCGGAACCACCATAGAGGTGACGGGCCAGCCGTCTTCGACCTGCTTGTGGCCAATTGCAATTGTCGCCAGGGTCGCGTGGTTTGCTGCGCGCATCAAATGACGCAGTGAAGTTGCAGAAGCTGTGCTTTCTGACATGCCCGGTTCCTTCTTTGTCTTATGGCAAACTAATTGCCGCAATCAGGTCGGGCAAGTGGTTGAAAGAAGAAGCACCGGCAGGGGATCAGTCTTGACTGGACTTGGCGGGACTGTTGGCCTTGCGCTTCTGCGCGCTGGCGATAACGCGCTTTTTGGCTCCGTCGCTCATACTCATCCAGGCGCCGATTTCATCACCGGTGCGATAACACCCCATACAATGGCCCGCTTTCGGGTCGAGCACACAGGTGCCAATGCAAGGCGATTTGACGGGCATGATGATGGGCCTATAACCGGAAAAACAGGAATTCAGCGCCATAAAAAGCAGTTTCGTGCGCAGCAATCAAGTGGGGGATCGTGCTGCGCGCGAAACAAAATCGTTTATAACGGTTTATGGTCTAAACCTTGTCGGTTAGAGGCGATTGAACCAGTCGCGGACCTGACGGTCAGCTTCTTCGCGTTCAATGCCATAAGCTTCCTGAATCCGGCCGACCAGTTTGTCTTGCTGGCCATCAATGGCATCGACGTCATCGTCGGTCAGGCGACCCCATTGTTTTTTAATGTCACCGGTAAGCTGTTTCCAACGTCCTTCGATTTGGTCCCAATTCATGATCGTCTCCTGCTTTGGTTTGAGGTTTGCTCGATCAAGGGATGTTGTGCCCTTTGTATGATTCAACGAAACAGCCGCATTCTTGTTCCAGCTTGTTTGGTCCGGCGGGACACAGCATTGCCAGTGGTGTGCTTGCCTTATGGGGCCTGTGGGGGTATAGCCCCTACAGTTTCTGTTCATGGAGTTGTTTTCGCACCGGCCCGTATCGGCGGGCTGTGTTGTGCGGTACGGAGGAAGATATGCGCGGCTATTTCGGGATTGGAATTGAAGGGGCAAGCAAGCCTTTGAATGTGGGCACCCTGTTTCGTTCCGCCCACGCCTTTGGCGCAAGCTTTGCGTTTACGGTGGATGCAGCGTTTCGACAGGAACGCTCCAACATTACCGACACGTCAAAGTCGGGCGAACAGATGCCCTATTACCATTTCCCGGATCACGACAACATGTTGCTGCCATCGGGGTGCCGCTTGGTTGGCATTGAACTGACCCCCGATGCGATTGAGCTGCCAAGCTTCAAGCATCCGTCGCAGGCCGCCTATATTCTTGGCCCGGAACGCGGAAACCTGTCTGATGAAATGCAGGAAAAATGCGATTTCATCATCAAGATCCCGATGAGCTTCTGTGTCAATGTGGCGATTGCCGCCAATATCGTGATGTATGACCGCCTGATCAATCTCGGCCGGTTTGCGCCGCGCCCGGTGCGCGCTGGTGGCCCGACCGAACCAAAGCCCGAAGGACAGTATGGCGGCTGGATTTCTCGGACCCGTGAAAAGCGCAAGGGTGATCCGGAAAAGTTCCGCCAGGCCCCGCCGCCGGATTACTCGGTGATTGACGGTTCGCTTGATGACGACGACGCCTAGAGCGCATCTATCAGGAGTTTGGCAGGTGGTTGGCCTGTTCGAGCTGTTGGTGGGCATAGCGGGCAGGCGGTTGCCCCACCTTGCGCGAAAAGGCCACGCTAAACGCGCTGGTTGATCCATACCCGACTTTTTCGGCAATTTCCGCAAGGTTGTATTCGCGCTGTCGCAGCATGGATTTGGCAAGTGATATCCGCCAGTTCAAAATATATTCCATGGGTGCCAGACCCAGCTTGCGATTGAATTTTGTAAAGAAGGCGGAACGCGACATTCCTGCTGCCCGCGCAAGATCAGCAACCGTCCAGACGGTTTGTGGTGCTGCGTGGATTTGGCGCAGGGCGCGGGCGATTTTCGGGTCTGAAAGCCCTTTTACCAGCCCTTTGCTGTCACTGGTTTCACCGGCGGAACGCAAAGTTTCAATCAGCAATACCTGTAGCAGATGATCAAGAACAACATCGCGTGCCGGGCGTGCAGCCAGTGCTTCTTCGCGCACCAGTTTGGCAATGTTTTCAAGGCGTCGTTCTTTGCGCACGACAAAAAAGTCCGGCAACAAGGAAACTAGTAATTCAGCATCCGGTGCACCAAACTGGCAGTAACCGATCAGGAGCCGGACGTCTGGTGCGCAATCGGTTTGTCCCAGCCGAACAGTTGCGTCTGCTTGAACAACCGGCTCGGTCTCCAGGCCGACGGGGGCGGGTGGATTGTTGCTCGACATTGCAAAATCGTAGGCTGCCGGAACAAGCACAAAATCCCCGTCCCCAAGATCAATCGGGTCATGCCCGTCGACATCGAGAAAACAGCTTCCGGCAAGGACCATGCAGTAAAAGGCGTTGCCAACTTCGCTGCGTTGGACGCGCCACGCACCGGACGCATCGACCTGCTTCGAATGGCGGGCACTTGGTTGAAGCAGTGCGATCATTTCGGCAAGGGGATCGGGCAATCTGTACTCTCACTAAACATAAATGGACTTATTATTATAGTACGTACAGTTTCTGACGTCTAGGATGTGCCCATTCCACTTACGAAAATGAGGCACCGATATGAATAGCGTAATGATCACCGGATGTTCTTCAGGGTTCGGCCATGCGATTGCGTGCGCCTTTCTGGACCGTGGCTGGCGGGTGATTGCAACCATGCGCACCCCGCGCGCCGACCTTTTCCCGGCGTCTGAGAACCTTCTTGTTTTACCCCTTGATGTGACTGACGAGGACAGCATCGGACGTGCGGTCGCAGCGGCCGGACAGATTGATGTGCTGGTCAATAATGCCGGGATTGGGTGGCTGAATGCGTTGGAAGGGACGTCAGATGACGTCATCCGCACGATTTTTGAAACCAACACATTTGGGACAATGGCAATGACCCGCGAGGTGCTGGCGCAATTTCGCGCGCAAGGATCGGGCGTGGTTATCAATGTGTCGTCGTCAACAGCCTTGGCGCCGATGGATCTGCTGTCGGTCTATGGCGCGAGCAAGGCGGCGGTAAACCATTTCACCGAAACACTGGCGCTTGAGCTGGCGCCGTTTGGCATTCGGGCGCGGTTGGTCGTCCCGGGGCATGCGCCAGAAACACCGTTCGGGACCACGGCTAAACTGCGCATCAAAGATGCCGGTGGTTTCCCCGAAGCATATCAGGATCATGTCACCAAGGTTTTTACCAAGCTTGAGCAATCATCAGACGGTTTGATGACCACAGTCGAAGACGTAGTGGATGCTGTCTGGCAGGCGGCATCCGACCCGGACAGTCCCATTCGGATACTTGCAGGTGCCGATACCAAGGCAATCGTTGGCTGAGATTGTCCGGCAGCCCCAAAAAGAAAAGCAACGGCCGCGAGGGAGGAGCGCGGCCGTTGCTGTGTGTGATCTGCGGGTTTGCGGTGCCTTTACAGGGGGGGCTTGGCACGCAACGCAGATCAGGGTGTTTGATGATGGTCAGGCGGCCTTGTGATCGGTCGCTGTATCTTCCTTGTTTGTCGTGTCGTCCTGTTCGGGGTCTTCGATCCCGTCATCAGGGCGCTGGCCATGCGGGTTGCGCAAAAGGTTTGCGATCATGCGCATGCCGACATCGCCCTGAAGGGTGAGCAGGCTTTCAGGGTGGAACTGAACGGCACTGATCGGCAGGCTTTTGTGGCGGATCCCCATGATGACGCCATCGTCACTGCGCGCGGTGACTTCGATATCCGCTGGCATTTCAGCCGCCTTGGCAAACAGGGAATGGTAGCGTCCGACAACTATGTCTTCGGGCAGGCCATCAAACAGCGGATCGGTTGTATCGAGTTTCACCTTTGACGGTTTGCCATGCATTGGTGTGACAAGTTGCCCCAGTGATCCGCCAAAGAATTCGACAATTCCCTGTAATCCAAGGCAAACCCCGAACACCGGCAACCCGGCAGCAAGGGCGCGTTCGATGCTATCACGCAGGTGATAGTCTTCCGGGCGCCCCGGACCGGGCGACAGGAACACCAGATCAGGTTTGAAATCCTCGAACGCCTGATCGGGGAAACCCGGACGAAGTGTGAGGGTTTCAGCCCCCGTGGCGCGGATATAACTGGCAAGGTTCTGCACAAAGCTGTCTTCGTGATCGATCAGCAGCACGCGTTTGCCTACACCAGATACCGTCGGATCAAGGGTAACCTCATCCTTGGCATCACGGGTGACCGCATCGATCATCGCCGATGCCTTCAGCACGGTTTCGGCTTCTTCGGCGTCCGGTTCGCTATCAAACAGAAGCGTCGCGCCCGCGCGGACTTCGGCGACACCCTGTTTGAGGCGCACGGTGCGCAACGTCAGGCCGGTATTCAGATCGCCATTGCACAGAACAGCACCAATCGCCCCGCCATACCATGCGCGTGAACTGCGTTCGACGGCCTCGATATGTTTCATCGCAGCGCGTTTGGGCGCACCGGTCACGGTCACGGCCCAGCAATGGGTCAGGAAGGCATCAAGCGCATCAAACCCGTCACGCAGGCGGCCTTCGACGTGATCGACCGTGTGGATCAGGCGCGAATACATTTCGATCTGACGCCGACCCAGAATGCGGATGCTGCCCGGTTTGCAGACGCGCGCCTTGTCGTTGCGGTCGACATCGGTGCACATGGTGAGTTCCGATTCTTCCTTGGCGGAGTTCAAAAGAGTTCGGATGTTTTCGGCATCCTCAATCGCGTCGCGGCCACGCGCGATGGTGCCGGAAATCGGGCAGGTTTCGATACGCTGTCCTTTGACCCGGACATACATTTCGGGCGATGCGCCAATCAGATGTTCACCGTCCCCGAGATTGATCAGGAAGCCGTAGGGCGCGGGGTTGCGACGTTTTAGGCGGCGGAAGATTTCCGATGGCCTGGTATCGCACGGGGTGCGGAAAACGCGGCTGGGCACGACTTCGAACAATTCGCCACGGGCAAAGCGGTGCTTGGCATCTTCAACAATGGCGGCATATTCGCCTTGTTTCATATCGTTTTCGATGGCGGCATTGTTGCCGCGTGATGGCGGGTGGGGTTGGGAAATGCGCTCAAGACCCGCAGTGCTGCGGCCATCGGGTGCGATAAACTCATAATCAAAGCGGGTCGCCACGCGCGAGGCATGGTCGACTGTTACCAGTTGATCGGGCAGGAACAGGTGGATGTCCTTATGATCGGCCGGGCGGTCCTGGGCCAGATTGATCTGTTCGAAATGAAGCGCGATGTCATAGCCAAACGCCCCATAAAGCCCGAGCCGTTCATCCCCCTTGTGTCCGAACAGATCACGCAGTGCGCGAACAACCGAAAACAGGCTGGGTTGCTGGCTGCGTTCTTCTTCGGGGAACCAGGCGGCGGGTTTTTTGACCACGCCATAAAGCCCGTCTTCGCCGTTGGTCAGGCTTTCGACGTGGGGATGGTTTTCAAGTGCCGCTGAAATGGTATCCAGCAACACCTGCCCGCGATCATTCAGTGCATGAACCGCAAAGCCGCGTTCACGCCCGACAATTTCAAGCGGCGGGGCATCAAAGCCCATATCCCAGCGTGAATAGCGCCCCGGAAATTCATAGCTTGAAGACAGCAACACACCCTTGGTGCCATCAAGGGCATCAATCAGGCCCTCGGTTGCGTTTTCGTATGGCATTTCGGTCATGCGGCGAATGACCGAAACACCGCCATCGGTGGTATAGCGATATTCGCTGCTGTCAGCGGAAATGCCGGTTTGGCTTGTCGGGGTCGTCACGTCTTTTTACTCCTGTGTGGGCCTTTCGCCGCAGGAGCTATGTGATCTTTAGACAGGGAAGAAGAAGTCTGAAAACACAAAGCCGCCTGCAAGAATGAGGCGGCCGGTATGTTCAGGGCATGATTTTGGCCGCCCGCTTAAGCGAGCCACCACCAATGATTTGCAATGCAGGTCAGGTTCATGCCGTGTGTTTTCATGGCTCAACCATGTGCCCAAAAAAACCGGGCGTCAAGACTTTTGCGTCGGTGGGGGTGTTTCGGCGTCGTGCAGCTCAAGATGCAGTGGCTGATGGCAATGCGGACAGGTCAGGATTTCGTCGCTTTCATTGTGATGCACATCGCGGATGTCCTCGATAATTGATTGGGCCTGTTCTTCGCTGATGCCAAGCTCTTCCTGATGGGAACGCAGCTTGTGTCGGACCCGCTCTGTCAGGCGTTTGCCCAGCAACTGGCGAGTGGCCTTGTGGCGATATTCGTTTTCGCGGCGGCGCAGTTCGGCGTTGAAGGCCGATGCCAGAATACCGGCTGGCACGGCAACAATCCCGATACCGGTCAATGAGATGATGCTGGCCAGAAACTTGCCAAATGGCGTAACGGGAACAACATCGCCATAGCCAACCGTGGCAAGGGTGATGACGCTCCAATAGAGTGCATCAAGAAGATTGCCGAATTTCTCTGGCTGGGCCTGGTGTTCGGCGAGGTAAATCGCCCCGGCACTAAAGACCAGCATGCAGGCAAGGGCGGCACTGGCGGCACCGAAGATGCCCATTTGCTGGCGAAACACCAGCATCATCAGCTCCAGCCCGGTTGAATAGCGGGTGAACTTCAAAAGACGCAGCAACCGGACGATGCGGATAAAGCGCAAATCAATGCTGGTAAAGAACCACAGGAAGATCGGCAGGATTGCCAGAAGATCAATCAGTGCCATCGGGGTCAGCATATAGCGCAGACGCGCAAAGCGGCCACTAAAGCGCGGATTGTCCGGGGCGGACCAGACACGCAAGCCATATTCGAGTGCGAAAATCAGGGTGCAGACGATCTCGATTGTGGCAAACAGAATGAAATAGCGCTCGGCAAAGGCGTGGACCGAATCAAAGATGACTGAAACGACATTGATGATGATCGCACTGGCCAAAACCAGATGCACAACAAGCGAAAACCGTGATTCCCGGTCCACACCATGCAGAAGTTTCTGGGTTCTTGATCGAAGGGTCGGTTTCATGGCGCGCGTACTTTGTCCGGGCAGTGGTTGCACTTTTGCCCGCCAAGTTTTGCGCCAATCATTTCAGAAAAGGTTAAACCACCTGATCAGGATGTTCAGTAACCCTTTGCCGCCTGGATAAAGGCGGAGATCTTGCGCGGGTCCTTGACGCCCTTGGTGCGTTCCACGCCCGATGACACGTCCACCCATGGTGCGCCGGAAATCTTGACGGCTTCGGCGACATTGCTGGGATCAAGGCCACCGGCCAGCATCCAGTTGCTTTGGAAATTCTGCCCGGTCAGAAGCGTCCAGTCGAACGAAACCGCATTGCCGCCCGGAAGGACGCTGTCCTTGGGGGGCTTGGCGTCAAACAACAGAAAATCGGCAACACCGTCATAGGTCTTCTTGGCGTTTTCGATGTCATCGGCCGTGCTGACCGAAATGGCTTTCATGACCTTAAGGCCAAAGCGTTCCTTGACCTCGGCCACGCGTTCGGGGCTTTCCTTGCCATGAAGCTGAATGACATCAAGGTTGCCGGCCGTGATTGCGTTTTCAAGCGCCTCGTCACCGGCTTCAACGAACAGGCCGACCTTGTAAATGCTGTTGGGGACGCGTTCGGTGAGCGTCTTGGCCCCTTTAAGCGATATATGGCGCGGGCTTGGCGGGAAGAAGACATATCCAAGGGCATCTGCCCCGGCACTCATGGCGGCAATCGCGGCATCTTCGCTGTTAATTCCACAGATTTTGACCATGCAGCTCATCGGGCTATCCTGTCCTTGTCTTCACTCTAATCTTCTTGGCAAACGCTTGGTGCGTCTGATTGCCTTACCAGAAATGACCACGATCCAACAGGATATTTGCGTATTGGCGTGGCTTTCCACTGGCAGGATAATCATTGCTGCGCTATTTTCCCGCCCATGAGTAAGAACACAGACCCTGCCGCGGGCGAAACCGGCGAAAACACAACCCACTTTGGTTTTCGTGATGTTCCCGAAAGCCAGAAGGCATCCATGGTGCGCGAGGTGTTCGACACTGTCGCGTCCAAGTATGATTTGATGAATGACCTGATGAGCGGTGGGGTGCATCGCTTGTGGAAGGACAGCTTCATCAACGAGCTCAAGCCGCGTCCGGGAATGAAGCTTCTCGACGTTGCCGGAGGCACCGGGGATATTGCGTTTCGTTTTCTGAAAAATGGCGGCGGTTCTGTCACGGTGTGTGACATCAACTATGAGATGCTCCATGTCGGGCGCGACCGCGCGGTTGATCACGGACTTCTTAAAAACATCAACTGGACCGTCGGTGATGCGCAGAAATTGCCGCTGCCCGATCAGTCGGTTGATGCCTATACCATTGCCTTTGGCATTCGTAATGTGACCCGTATTGATGAAGCGCTTTCGGAAGCGTTCCGCGTGCTGCGTCCGGGCGGGAAATTCCAGTGCCTTGAGTTTTCCAAGGTCATCGTGCCGGGCTTTGACAAGCTTTACGATACCTATTCGTTCAAGCTTTTGCCGGAAATCGGCCGGTTTATTGCGGGCAATCGCGAGGCCTATCAGTATCTGGCGGAGAGCATTCGCAAGTTTCCGGATCAGGAAACTTTTGCATCCATGATCCGCGCTGCCGGGTTTGAGCGGGTGAAATATCGCAACCTGTCTGGCGGAATTGCCGCCATACATTCCGGTTGGCGGATTTGAGGGCGTTTGACGCATGATCCGTTTTGTTCGTAACAGTTTCCGCCTGCTTGCCATGGCGCGTACTTTGGCGCGTTATGATGCGCTGTTCCCGCTGGCTCTTGTGCCGGGCGGCAAGCTTGTGGCTTTTCTGGCCCGCCTGACAGCACCGTTTTCGCGCCGGTCCGACCTGCCGCCGGGCAAACGACTGGCCCGCGCGCTTGAGGAACTCGGCCCGGCCTTTATCAAGCTTGGCCAGACCCTTGCGACCCGGTCCGATTTGATCGGGGATGATGTGGCGGCAGATCTGTCATCCCTTCAGGATCGACTGCCACCATTTTCGGCGAAGATTGCCAAGCGCATCATCACCGAACAGCTTGATGAGCCGTTTGACGTGCTGTTTGCCGAATTTGATGAACAGCCGGTTGCCGCAGCATCCATCGCACAGGTGCATTTCGCGACCACGACCGACGGACGGGAAGTCGCCGTCAAGGTCCTGCGCCCGGATATCAAGGTGCGCTTTGCCCGTGATATGGACCTGTTTTACTGGGTGGCGGAAATTGTCGAGCTGACCCAACCGCGCCTGCGACGCCTGAAACCGATTGAAACGGTCAAGGCGCTTGAAGACAGTGTGCATCTTGAAATGGATTTGCGGTTTGAGGCGGCAGCGGCATCGGAATTCTGTGATAATTTCGAAGATGATCCGTCCTATTACATTCCCCAGATTGACTGGGAACGTACCGCCGAACACGTGATGACCATGGAACGGGTCAAGGGTGTGCGGATTGATAATGTCGAGGCGCTTGACCGCATGGGCATTGATCGGTCCGACTTGCTTGCCAAGGCGGCCGGGGCATTTTTCCAGCAGGTCTTCCGTGACGGGTTTTTCCATGCGGACATGCATCCGGGCAACCTGTTTGTTGATGAAAACGGTCGGGTCAGCCTGGTTGATTTCGGCATTATGGGCCGGGTGGACAAACAGACGCGCCTGTATCTGGCCGAGATGCTTCTGGGCTTTTTGACCCGCGATTATCACCGCGTGGCCGAGGTTCATTTCGAAGCGGGTTACGTGCCGCGCAATCAGTCGCTTGAACATTTTCAGCAAGCTTGTCGTTCGATTGGCGAGCCGATCCTGGGCAAGGAACTGGCCGATATTTCGGTCGGGCGCTTGTTGGGGCAGCTTTTCCAGATTACCGAACAGTTCGGTATGGAAACCCAGCCACAGCTTCTGATGTTGCAGAAAACCATGATCGTCGCCGAGGGACTTTCACGCATTCTGAGCCCGAATGAGAACATGTGGGAGCTTTCGCGTCCGTTGATTGAAGACTGGATGCGCGAAAACCTTGGTCCGGAAGCCAAGGTCAAGGAAGCGACCCTCCAGGCGGGAACGATGCTGCGCCGTCTGCCCCGTGTGCTTGAAGCCGCCGAGCAGGCATCCGCCGTCTTCACCGAACAGGGGCTTCGTCTCCATCCTGATACGGTTGCGGCGATGCGCGGTAAATCAGGCAATGGTCAGCGCAAATCTGTTGGTGTTTCACGCCAGACATTGGTTCTGTGGGTGGCGATTGCGGCACTGGCTGTTGCTGTTTACCTGAAATAAGCAACGCGCCCGGATGGGAGCCCCATGATGGCAGATGGCGATAAAACCATTGAAATCAGTATGGATCGGGCGCGGCTTGATCTTGATTACTGCTATGATTTTATCGCCGCGTCCTATTGGTCTGGTGGGCGGACACGCGGTGAATTTGACCGGTCTGTGGAAATGTCCTTTCCCGTTGGGGCTTATTGCAATGGGCGTCAGGTTGGTTTTGCGCGTGTGGTCAGTGATCAGATCGCCATCGCCTATGTTGCGGATGTCTTTGTGGATCCTGAATACCGGCGCATGGGGATTGCGGCAAAGATGCTTGATGCCTTGCATGCCCATCGGGAATTGCAGCGTGTGAAACGCTGGCTTTTGGCAACAGCAGATATGCAGGCGCTTTATCGATTGCATGGTTATGCTGATCTCGACGACATGATGATGATGCGCCTTGATATGGACGCGCAAAAACGCGATCCATTGCGTTAGGGCCGTACCCCAAAGACCCGCTTGCAGCCAAGAATAACTGCTTGGCGTGGTTAATATTTCATTTCGATAAACCACATGAATAAATCCACTTATTGGTAAGGCTTTTTTGCTAAATTAGGTTTTTGCTAATAGGGCTGCGCCGTGCCGCAACGTCCGGTGAGGGATGTGGTCCGTCTTTTGAAATGCCTTTACGGGGCGATGGCTTTTGCCTGATCCGGGCAGAAGCACAGGGGAGCGCGCATGGCGAAAGCGGCAACAACACGCAAGAAACGGTCGGCAAAGAAGACACCGAAATCTTCGGCGAAAAGCAAAACAGCCAGTCAGGACGACGCGGTCACTGCTGCCAGTGCGGTGACGACCAATTCAGATGAGGTCGAGGCATCAACCGCCAGCGCAGCTGCACAGCAAAGTGAAGACGTTGCCGTGCAGCGCCGTCAGGTGATCAGTGATCTGTTCCAGCGTGGCCTTGCCGCCCATCAGGCGGGCCAGATTGATGATGCCATTCGACTTTACAGTACCGCCCTTCGTCAGAACCCCAATCAGCCAGATGTGTGGAACAACCTTGGTGTCGCACTGCGTCGAAGCAAGAAGTTCGATGCAGCCCTGATTGCATATCGCAGGGCCGCGGACATTCGGCCGGGAAATGCCGGGTTGTGGTCGAATATGGGCAATTGCCTGCGCGAAATGATGCGTTTTGAAGAGGCGCTTGTTGCCCACAAGAAGGCACTTGAGCTTGATGACACCGTCAAGTCGCACACGTTTAATGCCGGGCTTGTCTATCGTGATATGAACCGCTTTGAGGCGGCGCTGGAGTATTTTGAGCGCGCCCTGGAAATCGACCCGGATTATGTCGATGCAAACTGGGACCGGTCATTGGCCCATCTGGCCCTGGGCAACTATGCCGAAGGCTGGGCAGGATATGAAACCCGTCGCAAGCTTGCTGATAATCCGATCCGCCCGCTTGATTCTGCGCCGGAGTGGGATGGCAAGACGGACCTGCGCGGCAAGCGTATTTTGCTGCGCGCCGAGCAGGGCTTTGGCGACATGATCCAGTTTGCCCGCTTTGTGCCATTGGTGGCCAAGAAGGCGGGTCATGTCATCCTTGAATGCCGCAAGGAACTGGTCCCGATCATGAAGACCGTGGCCGGCGTTGATACGGTGGTTGAGAAGGGCCGTGCCGTTCCGGAATTTGATGTTCATGTGCCACTTCTGAGTCTGCCGCATGTGATGGGCATCGGTGAAAAGGACCTTCAGAAAATTTCGACCGATAGTTACCTTGCGCCGCCGCAAGGCAAGCGGGCCCGACTGGCACCGCCACCGGGGACGGCGCTGAAGGTCGGGCTGATTTGGGCAGGCAAACTTAACCCGCGCGATCGATCCTGCCCGCTTGAGACATTCTTGCCGATGTTGTCTGCCAAGGGTGCGGCGTTCTACAGCTTCCAGATTGATGAACGCCGGGCCGATATCGACCGACTTGGCCTGCATGCATTTGTCACCGATCTTGGCGATCATATTCATGATTTCGGCGATAGTGCTGCACTGATGCGCGAAATGGATCTGGTGATCACGATTGACAGTTCACCCGCCCATCTTGCTGGCGCGCTTGGCATTCCGGTCTGGATGCTGCAGCTTTATACAACTGACTGGCGGTGGATGGTTGATCGGTCCGACAGCCCCTGGTACCCGACCATGCGCATCTACCGACAGGAAAAGCCCGGTGACTGGTCCGCGCCCGTCGAGAAACTGGGCAGGGATTTTTCGACCTTGCTGCAGGCACGGATGAATTCACAGTAACCAATGTGCCAGCGAATACTTGCCTTCCTGTCCAACTCGGCGTAGTTAAGCGGCTTGATTTTGTGGAATGCGGGTCTGGATGAAGGTGCCTTGTGGTGATGTCCGGGCACATTCATTTGGCGAACTGATCTGGCGCAGGAGAATTCTTGTGAGCGAAGCTGCTTATAACAAAGGTTTCCCGGTTTCCTGGGAACAGATGCATCGCGACGCCCGTGCACTGGCATGGCGACTTTTGGAACAAGGCCCGTACAAGGGAATCGTGGCAATCACCCGAGGTGGTCTTGTGCCCGCGGCCATCATTGCACGCGAACTTGATATTCGCCTGATTGATACGGTCTGTGTTCGTAGTTACTCTGACAAGACGCGTGGTGATCTGGAATGGCTGAAAGACATCGAAGGTGACGGCACCGATATGCTGATCATCGATGATCTGGTCGATACCGGCAAAACCGCCAAGGCTGTGCGTGAAAGACTTCCGAAAGCGCATTTCGCAACCGTTTACGCCAAGCCGCTTGGCCGCGAAATTGTTGATAGCTTTGTGACCGAAGTGTCTCAGGATACGTGGATTTACTTCCCGTGGGACATGGAACTGTCGGTCAACGCCCCGATCTCTGAACGCGTTCGTTAATCGACCTGGGGAAACCAACCGTATCCCTTGTAAGGCCGATTGCCAGACAAGGAGATTTCAGGATGACCCGATATTTACGCCCGGACTTCCGTCGCCAGTTGCACACCGCACGCCGATGGGCCGGGCGTTTGTGTTTGTGCACCCTTGCTGTTGTGGCGATGTCGGCAACAAGCCTTTCGGCCAATGCCCAACAAGTTTCTGAGCGGGTCGCACGCGTGCAGTCATTGCTAAGTGCTGAAAGCGGCTATCGCCTGTCGGTCTTTGCCGAGGTTCCCAACGCCCGAACCATCGCAGTGGCCCCGGAACTGGGCGGCATTTTTGTCGGCACGCGCGGACCCAATCTTTATTTTGTCCGTGATGAAGACAGCGATGGCGTTGGCGAGGAGGTCAATCTGATTGCTGATGATTTCAAGCAGGCCAACGGCATTGTCTATAAACCGGGGACCCTGTTTGTTGCCGATCAGCATCGTATTGTTTCTTACGACCTTGCCAATTTTGATGGCGAACGTCTTGGCCCGCCGCGCATCCTGTTTACCAATCTGCCCGATAAAAGCCATCACGGCTGGCGCTATGCGACCCTTTCGCCGAATGGCGATCGCCTGTTTGTTGCGGTTGGGGCACCGTGCAATATCTGCAAGGTCAGTGGCCTTGAAGGCACGATCATTTCCATTCCGGTCAATGGGGGCGCGCCCGAAGTTTATGCAAGCGGGATTCGCAACTCTGTCGGGCTGACGTTCCATCCTGAAACGGACGAACTTTGGTTTACCGACAATGGGGGCGATCATCTGGGCGACAATGTCCCGCGCGAGGAGCTTAATCGCGCCCGTCAGTCCGGCCAGTTTTTCGGGTATCCGTGGTATGCGGGCAATGACACCAGAAGCCCGCAATTTGCCGATGAAACGGTCCCGGAAGAGGTCATTTTCCCGGAATTTACCTTTAATGCCCACAATGCGCCGCTTGGGTTTGCCTTTGATGACGGTGATGCACTGGTTGCGCTGCATGGATCGTGGAACCGAACCGTCCCGGACGGGTACGAGGTGGTCCGGGTTGAATTCATCAATGGCAAGCCAGTGACAGAAAACCCGTTCCTTAGCGGATTCCTGCGCAGCAATGGCGAAGTGATCGGGCGTCCGGTTGATGTGAAACACTATATCGACGGGTCGATCCTGATTTCAGATGACAATGCCAGCGCGATCTGGCGCATGATGCCGGATGGCTAAGATTTTCCGGATTTGATCAGGGAAATTAAATCGGTGGATCGGAATGTGACCGGCTTGCGTTGATTGGAAAAGCGGGCTATAAATCGCGCGCTTCGCGGGTGTAGTTCAATGGTAGAACAGCAGCTTCCCAAGCTGCATACGAGGGTTCGATTCCCTTCACCCGCTCCAAGCTTTTCCTGACAAAATCACGTTTTGAAAATCCTCAGTCTGCTGCGCATGATGTAGCGGTTATGCATGTCCGTTCGCATGTCGACATGCCCCCGTCCGGGCAACAGGCGATCATTCGGTTTCGCAGGCGTTTGCGCGCGCGTTGAATGCGTGATTTGACGGTTGGCAGCGCAAGGTTGTTCTGGGTTGCAAAGTCGATCTGGCGGGTGCGGTTGAGGTCAATGGCGCGCAGAATATTCTGATCACCGGCAGCCATTGTCGAGATGATCCCGGTCAGACAATCGTTCAGACCATTAACATCCGCATCATCATCAGTTGTTCGGTTCAAATTGTTTGGTGTTTCTGTTGTCGGGTCTGATTGCAGGGCGTCAAGCGCACTGCGTTCGCGACTTTTCTTGCGATAGTAATCAACAAGTTTGCTGCGTGCGGTGGCATAAATCCATGCCGATGGATTGGATGCGGTGGCAAGGCTTGATCTGTTGCGAATGATGGCTTCGAGAATATCTGAGACAACGTCATCAACCGCGTCATTCGGGACGCGACTTTGAACAAATCTGTGCAGGCCCTTTTGCAGGGCCTGCCAATCAGAAGATGTGTCTGAAACGGGGGTGAATTTCATGGCGTCAGGCGCAACATACCTGTTGAGTTTCTGATTCCTTGCCGGGCTGTTGGCCGCAACACCCCGCACTTGATGAACCGGTTTCATTTTGAGCGCTGTCGGGGTCATCATCAAGGATGCGATACCATTCCCACGCCAGACCGTCTGGTTCCTTTGTCCAGAATTTTGATTGTTCGGCGTGACAGCAACCTGTCTCAGCGATCTCGCTTGTGCTCAGATTGCCCGCATGCAGGCGATCTGATGCTACGTCAAATTCCGACGGGCTTTGGCATTCAACACCAATGTGATTGAGGAGCTCATCTGCGCCGGGATGTTCAAACAAAACAAGTTTCAGTGGCGGTTGGGCAATTTCAAAGTTGGCATAACCCGGGCGTTGTTTGTGAACCGGGGTTGCGAACATTTCGCTGTAGAATTTGATGGCCCGATCAAGGTTTTTGACATTCAGGGCAAGTTGCAGGCGCATTTTGAATTCTCCTGTGTGGTCATTTTGATGCACAGGAAGACGCGCGTTCTGGCGAAAAGATGCAGGTACGGGCGAATTAAAAACGGGCCGCGCGGATCATGGGGCTGGTGCGCGATATTGCAGGTTCATTTCGCGGGCTTCTTCGTCACTGCAGATCTTTTTCAGATCCTTGCTTTCATATTGGCTAAAGCGTGGGTCGAGGGTGCTAAGGTAATTGCCGTTACCATCATCGACAAAGAGGCAACGCGCGTTTTCGCCGTCAAGTCGATCCCCTTTGCGCCAATCGGCTGGTGCGATCAAATCACCGCCATGAATGCCGATCCTGGCATTGCCAGCATCTTGCGACAGGCGGTCATAGCGATGGGAATAGCCCGCAATCGGGAATGCTTCGCCGTCGCTGATCATGGCTGCCGCCACATCGCGTTCGCCGATGCCGCATTCGACGACGGGGAAGCCATCTGCTTTGCCCGCACGCGCCTGATCGCCTGGCCAGCAATGGACGTCAAACGGGGCCATGGCGAAATATTTGCGCAATTGCATGGCCGAAGACATGCCGCAATCCCAGAAACTGCCATTATGCAGGCATTGCTGACCAAGTTCGGGGGCATCCATCCCCGCGATATCGACGACTTGCCCGGCAATCATGATGGTGTCGCCATCAATGACCAGAATATCACGCCCCTTGGTGACAAGCCCGCCCGGACTGGAAAGGCCAGGTGAAGTGTCGGCGGCACGGACCGGTGCGCTGTGCCAGTGCAGAGCAAGGGCAATCAGGGCTGGAATAGCAAGTAGGGCGATCAGGCGGGTAACGCGTTTCAAACTGGCCTCGATGGTCTTCAGGAATTTGAGCGACATTCAACCTTTGTGGGAATGACACTACGGTCATGGCGACAGGACAAGCAAAAAGAACGGCAAAATGATGACGCATTTGTCGGGTGAGGGCGCGTAACGGTCAGCGGCCTCACGGGTGCCATGCACAATAACCGGATGCATCCAAAGACGTTTGGCGCTACAAGCGGGTTTGTCTTTTGCTGTCAGGGAAACTTGTTTGTTCCGTCTGCAACCCATCTTTTTCGTCGTCGGGGTGATGGTCATTATCATCGGGATATCGATGATGGTGCCTGCTGCTGTTGATCTTGCTTATGGCAACCCGGACTGGAAGATTTTTGCACAAGCGTCGATTACGACAATCGGGCTGGGTGGCATGGCATGTCTTGCCTGTCGGTCTGATATCGGCCCGCGTGTAACCGCACGTCAGGGTTACGTTCTGACAGTGGTTTCGTGGATTGCCGTTAGCCTGACCGGGGCACTGCCGCTTTGGTATTCGTCGCTTGAGCTCAGTTTCTGTGATGCGGTCTTTGAAACTGTTTCGGGTCTGACAACGACGGGTTCGACGATCCTGTCGGGTCTGGATCATTTGCCGCCGGGCTTGTTGATCTGGCGGTCGATCATGCAGTGGCTTGGCGGTATCGGGATTATTGTGACTGCCCTCGCCCTGTTGCCGATGATGCGGGTTGGCGGCATGCAGCTTTTCCAGATGGAAAGTTCTGATCGATCCGAAAAACTCAGTGGTCGCATGCGCGATATGTGCCTGCAGATCGTGATGATCTATTCGTTTCTGACCCTGGTGTGCATTGTGCTGTATCGCATCTTTGGCATGGGATGGTTTGATGCGATCAATTACGGCATGACGACGCTGTCGACCGGGGGATATGCCACATCGGACCTTTCGTTTGCCAATTTTGACACCAGTCTGTCGCTGCACTGGATTGCCATCCTGTTCATGTTCTTTGGTGGTTTGCCGTTTACCGCTTATGCGGTGTTTCTGCGCAAGCGGGCGATAAAGGCCGTGATCGGCAATCAGCAAATCAAATTGTTCTGCCTGATCATTGCAGGTTTCACATTTTTGCTGACCCTGCGGCTGCTACAGATTTCGGATGACAGCATCTTCCGGTCGCTGACCATTGCGGCGTTCAACCTTGTGTCGGTGATTACGACCACGGGCTATGCATCGGGTGATTACCTCTTGTGGGGCCCGGCTGCAGTGATGCTGTTTTTCTTTGCGACCTTTATCGGCGGTTGTTCGGGATCAACATCGGGCGGTTTCAAGATGTTTCGCCTGTATGTCGTGTTTACCGGGCTTCGTGCCCATTTCATGCGCCTGCGCAGCCCGTCAGCCGTGGTGGTCAGCCGCATTGACCGCCATGAAATCACGTCCGACATCTATAACGCCGTGACGGTTTATGTCTTTCTTCTGACCATCAGCTATATCGCGGTGACGGTTGCCCTTGGTCTGACGGGGCTTGATCTGATTACGTCGATGAGTGCTGCGGCAACCTCACTTGCCAATGTCGGGCCGGGGCTTGGCAATATCATCGGACCTGCGGGCAATTTCCAGTCCTTGCCGGATTCCGCGAAGTGGATTTTGGATGTTGCGATGGTTCTGGGCCGTCTTGAGTTCGAGACGCTTCTTGTGCTGTTGATGCCGTCCTTCTGGCGCGACTGATCCCTGATTTTGTTTTTGATGATTGTTGGTGTCGATCTGTGACGGTTGCCATAGATCGCAGGTTTGCTTTGCGTCATTTTCGCACCGTGTATAAGTTTGTAGCGTTAATAACAAACACACAAACAGTGGACACGGACATGAAACTGCAGAAAACGATCACGACCAAAATCGCCGGGGCCCTTGCGGTCCTTTTCCTGGCGGGTGCTGTTTCCGCATGCTCGCCCGAGGTGGGCAGCGAGGAATGGTGTAATGAGCTTAAGGAAAAGCCGAAAGGCGACTGGACGGCAAACGAGGCGACCGATTTCGCCAAACATTGCCTGATGTGATCAGTGCATTCGCCTGATCGGACATCAAGACGATCAGCCGATTCTTTTTCATAGTCTGGATATGCCGTCTTTATGGCGGCTAGATCCGCCCTTTGACATCTGCTTGGCGGTGGTTCAGTCGAAGGGCGGATTTTTCAATTCCGGCGTTGGAAAACGGTTTGGAACAATCTGTTGTCTTCGGCGTTAGACACAGGACAACAGCGCGCATGCGTGCGATGCAGCAACGTGGATTTGCCTTGTTTGGATAAATCCCTATAATGCGCGGCCCGCGAATGATCGCGGCAGTCGAATATGACAGTAATTTTTATACGAGGTTAGACAACTATTATGAGTGCCGAAAATCTCCATGTCGGTGTGATCGGCGCAACCGGTGCGGTTGGCGTCGAGCTGATCAACGTTATGTTTGATCGCAAGTTCCCAGTGGGTGAACTCACCCTGTTCGCTTCCGAGCGTTCAGCGGGCAAGACCGTGGAGACTAAATTCGGCACTAAGACCGTCGCGCTGTTTTCCGTTGAGGAAGCCAAGCAGTGCGACATTGTCTTCCTTGCCGTTTCCGGTGACTTTGCCAAGGAATATGCACCCAAGATCGCCGAAGGCGCGCTGGTGATTGATAACTCCTCGGCATTCCGTCTGAATGACGATGTTCCGCTGATCGTGCCGGAAATCAATGGCGACCTTGCCAAGACCGCAAAACTGATCGCAAACCCGAACTGCACCACGGCAATCGCCGCGGTTGCGCTTTGGCCGCTGCATCAGGCCTTTGGCCTGAAGAAAGTGATCGTTTCGACCTATCAGGCCGCATCAGGTGCCGGTCAGCCGGGCATGAACGAACTGCGCGAAGGTCTGGCCGCTGGTCTTGAAGGCAAACCGGTCCCGGCAGAGGTGTTCTCGTCGCCGCTGGCCTTTAACGTGATCCCGCATATCGATAGCTTCCAGGACAACGGGTACACCCGTGAAGAAATGAAGGTGACCTGGGAAACGCGCAAAATCTTTGGCGCGCCGGATCTGCCGATTTCATGCACCGCGGTTCGTATCCCGACCGAGCGGACCCATTCCGAGGCGATTGTGGTTGAAACCGAAAAGGCCGTCACACCGGATGCAGCGCGCGAAGTGCTGGCAAAAGCCAAGGGTGTGAAGCTTGTCGATGATCCGGCAAACAACAAATACCCGATGCCGCTGACCGCGACCGAACAGTATGACGTCGAAGTTGGCCGCATCCGTACCAACCTGATCTTTGGTGATCATGGTCTGGAACTGTTTGTTGCCGGTGATCAGCTGTTGAAGGGTGCTGCCCTGAACGCTGTTCAGATCGCAGAGGCATCCATCGCCGACTGATCGCGATCCATCGCTGACTGATTTTAACAAAACACCCCCGCCAGAATGTTCTGGCGGGGGTGTTTTGTTTGCACAAACCTGTGGCCCGGTGTGTCAGGAGAGCGAGATATGGTCGCGTCCGGATGCCTTGGCGGTATAAAGCGCGTTATCAACACGCGCCATCAGGGTGTCGAGATCTTCACCGTCGCGATACTCGGTGATGCCGGCACTGATCGTGACCGGAATGTGATCGCGCCCAAAGCGAACCGGGGCATTGCGGATCTGATCGGCAAGATTGCGTGCCTTGGTCATTGCTTCCTTGCGTTCTGTGCTTGGGAACAGGATGACGAATTCATCACCACCCCAGCGACAGATCACATCTGTTTCCCGAACGTTTTGACGCACCGTTGTCAGAACTTCACGCAGGGCCGCATCGCCACCCGGATGACCATAGCCGTCATTGATATCCTTAAAGCCATCAACGTCAAAACACATCACTGACAGCGGTGTTTTCTGGCGTTTCGCGTTCTGGACTGCCTGATCAAAGATCATGTCAAAGACCTGCCGGTTAAAGGTGCCGGTCAGCTTGTCACGCGATGCCAGTTCTTCGAGCCGTTTTTGATAGTTGCGCACGGTCAGGAAAGCGACCAGACCAACGATCACCGTGATCAGAAGCGAGATCGCAATATTGATGAACAAGGTGTTCTGCAGGCGTGCATCGGATGAATAATCGCTTTGTTCAACAATCAGCAGCCAGCCGAATTCCGGCACCAGACGGCTGTTTACGAAATAGGTGTGTCCATCATCCTGATAGCTGATCGAGGTGCCGGGCGCGGTCAGGATTTTGGTTGCCTGATTGCGCATGCCAAGCCGTTCCTGAATGCTGTGCGCATCCCCAAATCCACTACCGCGCAGGGTGACGTGGCCTTCGGTATCGATGAAATAGATCGTTCGTCCATAGCGCGCCTGATAGGTCTCGATCAGGTTGGTAACCGAACTGACCGAAAGCCCCACACCCGTAATGCCGATGACATTGCCGTTGTAATCACGCACCTGATAATTGACAAAGATCGACAGGCGCGACCGATCAACCGTGTCATCATCTATATTGATTTCGTAGGGCTGCTTGCTGTCACGTGCGCTGAAGTACCAGTCATCTGCCGGGTCGTCTTCGCTGATCTGTTTGATCACGCCGGTCGGGTGATAGTAATTGCGCGTTTCTTCTGAAATGAAATAGGACGTGATCGTATCGAAACGTGACTGGATTTCGCCGAGATATTTGGTGATCTGTTCATGATCCTTCTCGCCGGAAATGACCCAGTCGCGAAAGAAGGTGTCATGCGCCATCAGCGAGGAAATAAAGATCGGCTGAAGCAGATCGCGCTGAATTTCCGAATAGATGTTGTCACTCGTAAGCGGCAGCGTGCTTTCAGAGATTTGTTCTTCCAGAGAATCCCGCGCGACGTAGAAGCTGACAAAGCTCGTGGTCAGGAAGCCGACGGCGAGCAAAAGACACAGAGTGATCGCGAAGTATAGTTTCTTTCCTCGCACGGAAAGTCCCCCAAAAGACGGTCATTAGGTAAATGGCGATGATTGTGCTCATCGTTTTTGATCCGCCCAATTTAGGGGAAAGTCGGTCCCGTTGCACGACACAAATCAAAGCAACTTTCGTATGTTTCCGGCGGGGCGAGGTTGTAAAGGTGATAAGAAACCGCTGATTGATTTGTAGTGATTCTAATGTTGAAGGCAGCCCTCGGAAATCACATAAATCCTTGTTCAATCGGTCTTGGGAAATGACGTTTTCTGATAAAGCAGAGAGTTTGGTGCCAAGCATCGGATTGATCCGTGACGTGTGGCCACAGGCACTGGCGCAAGTTTAAAAACCCTGTTTGGTCGAGACGGTCGGCTTGCTTCTGGCGACCGAAAAGGGCTGGACATTGTGGTGTCATGTGCCAAGAATTCGCAGCTTGTGATGAATGGGGTGCATGCGAACCGAGTTTTCGGCTATGTAGTGCACTCCTAGACAAAACATCAAACGCATCATGCGCCGTTGTTCCGGGGGGGATTTTGCGGCGTATTTGCCAAGAGGCGCTTCATTGATCGATTTCCGTCCCATTCTTTTCATCGTAGGCATTCTGCTTTGTACGTTGTCGATTGGCATGTTCATCCCGGCGCTTGTTGACCTGTATTACGGACAAAGCGACTGGATCGTGTTCTCGGCAGCGTCTTTCGTCTCGCTGTTTATTGGCGGGGCACTGATCATGATGAACCGGATGGACAATCTAAAGATCAACTCCCGGCAGGCCTTTATCCTGACCACGCTGAGCTGGTTGGTTCTGACCGCGGCGTCGGCTCTGCCGTTTGCGTTTTCCGATCTTGATATGTCCTATACCGACGCATTTTTCGAAGCGATGTCGGGTATTTCCACCACGGGATCGACCGTGATTGTCGGGCTTGATTCGGCCCCGCAGGGGATCTTGCTGTGGCGTGCGCTTCTGCAGTGGCTTGGCGGGATCGGGATTATTGTGATGGCGATTGCCGTTATGCCGATGCTGCGCGTTGGTGGTATGCAGCTTTTCCGCATGGAGAACTCGGACAAGTCCGACAAGGCCTTTCCGCGCGCAACCCAGATCGCGATGGGGATTGCGGTGCTTTATGTGAGTTTCACGGCATTTTGGGCGATCATGTTGTGGTCTGCGGGCATGACGCCCTTTGATGCGATTGCCCATGCAATGACAACCATCGCGACCGGCGGATTTTCAACCAAGGATGCGTCGATCGGGCATTACGACAGTACGACAATCGACATCATCATTACGCTTGGAATGGCGACCGGGGCCCTGCCATTCATCCTATATCTTCAAATGCTGCGCGGGCAGGGCAAACCGCTGTTTCGTGACAGTCAGGTGCGCTGGTTTATTACAATCGCCGTAACGATCATTGTCGGTCTGGCAGTTTGGCATTCGGAAACCAATGGCGTGGACTTCCTTTACGCCCTTCGCTACACGTCGTTTAACATCATGTCGGTCATGACCGGCACGGGCTATGCCACCACTGATTACGGGCTTTGGGGCCCGTTTGCGGTGACGGTGTTCTTCTTTGTGATGTTTATTGGCGGGTGTGCAGGGTCGACGACCTGCGGGGTAAAGATCTTCCGACTGCAGGTTCTATATGAAATCGCCAAGATCCAGCTTTCGCACATGCTGCGCCCGCACGGCGTGTTCATTGCCTATTACAACCGCAAACCGCTGTCAGAAGATGTCACGGAATCGGTTCTGAGCTTCTTTTTCCTGTTTGTGTTCTGCTTTGTCGTTCTGGCCGCAGCACTTGGCGCGATGGGCCTGGATTTCATCACCGCGGTTTCGAGTGCCGGGACAGCGATTGCCAATGTCGGGCCGGGACTGGGACCGATTGTCGGCCCATCGGGCAATTTCGCGACGCTTCCCGATGGCGCCAAATGGCTGATGTCCATTGGTATGCTGATCGGCCGTCTTGAAGTCTTTACCGTTCTGGTTCTGCTGTTCCCGGCTTTCTGGCGCGACTGATCGGACCCCGATTATCTGGTAAGAATTGTTCGGCCCCTGCAAGCTCTGCTTGCAGGGGCTTTTTTATCCTGTTGACGAACTAGGACGACTGTCCTATTTTCAGGGTTAGGACAATCGTCCTAAGTTGGGTCAGCCGGGTGGATGTGTTCGAAAATGGCAACAGAAACACGAGAACGGATTGTCGAGGCTGCGGACCTGCTGTTTTACCAGCATGGGTTCGAGGCAACGTCATTTGCGGATATCGCAAGGACTGTCGGCATATCGCGTGGCAATTTCTATCATCACTTCAAAACCAAGGATGACATTCTTGATGGGGTCATCAACCGCCGCCTTGCGAATACCGAGCAAATGCTTGATCGATGGGAAATTGCCGGGTCAGACCCGGCAGAACGCATTCGAAGCTTCATCCATATCCTGATCGTCAATGGCGAGAAGATCCGGAAATTTGGCTGCCCTGTCGGCACGTTGTCGTCGGAACTGGCGAAACTGAACCACGCGGCCAAAAGCGATGCGGCGGCGCTGTTTACCCTGTTTCGCAGTTGGCTGCGCCGTCAGTTCGAGCGGTTGGGTTTTGGCGACAAATCCGATGAATTGGCCATGCATATCCTTGGTCGAAGTCAGGGTGTCGCGACCCTTGCCAATGCGTTTGATGATGACCGTTTCCTGCGCCATGAGGTCGAACTGATGTGTGACTGGCTTGACGCGCAAATCGCTGACCTTGCCAACAGCAATCATCCAACAGGGGAGTAAACCATGTTTGCGATCTTTCTGAAATTTGCCGAAAACCGCGCAAAGGCACCTGAATTCATGGACGCGCACAAGGCATGGATCAAACAGGGCTTTGATGATGGCGTGTTTTTGATGGTCGGCAGCCTGCAGCCAAATATGGGCGGTGCGGTTCTGGCCCACGGTGTGTCGCGCGACGAGATTGAAGCGCGCGTGAATGAAGATCCGTTCGTTGCAGAAGACATCGTGACGGCCGAAATTCTGGAAATCTCGCCGGCGCGTGCTGATCAACGTCTTGATTTCCTGATGGGGTAAGCAATGAGCAAAACAACAATCGGGTCGGACGGGAAATGCCGGTGCGCGTGGTGTGATGCCGCCCCTGAATTTAACGCTTATCACGATACGGAATGGGGCTTTCCGGTTGTCGATGACATCCGGCTGTTTGAGAAAATCTGTCTTGAAGGATTTCAGTCGGGGTTAAGCTGGCGCACAATCCTGAGCAAGCGCGAAAATTTCCGCGAAGCCTTTGCCGGTTTCGATTTTCACAAGGTTGCCCAGTTTGATGATGCAGATGTTGAACGTTTGCTTGGTAACGCAAGCATCATTCGCCATCGCGGCAAGATCGAGGCATCCATCAACAATGCCAAACGGGCCTGTGAAATGGTTGCGCAGGAAGGATCGCTTGCCGCCTATTTCTGGCGGTTTGAACCAAAATCGGATGAAGTTGACCCACCACAGTCGATGTCAACGTCGCCGACATCTGTTGCCCTTTCCAGGGACCTCAAGAAACGGGGCTGGAAGTTCGTCGGGCCGACCACGGTGTTTGCCTTTATGCAGGCGATGGGGTTGATCAATGATCATGCGCAAGGCTGCTTTTTGCGCCAGCAGATTGACGACATACGTGCGTCATTTGTACGCCCTGTCTGAGCGGCCCCAAAAAAAACACCCCTTGCCCGTATCTGGACAAGGGGTTTTGAGGGCGGGGATCATTTCAGATCCCCAGATGATAATCCGGCAAGGATTATGGGGTCGTAGACCTGCAGTTTCACTTGAGGTGCCGACGTCAAGGGAGGGTGCAACAGGGGATAGGAAGGCTTCAATAAGAATACCGTGCACACTCAAGTGAGTTTGGCGATACCGAACCCTGGGTCAGGAGCGGATCGGGGATCGGGATCGGGCCCGGCATCGCCATACCCAAAGGTCGCAAATACTGTTCAAAAGATAAAATCGAATATTAAATAAAAATCGATAGATAAAATCGATTAACAGGGTGCACCATGATGGTGCATCGCGGTGAAATCAGCTGCCAATCGGCAATTTGACGGTGAAAACAGCACCATCTGGCCCTGTTGCAGTGAGGCGAAGTTCCCCATTATGGGTGCTGATCAGTTCACGCGCGATGGCAAGACCAAGTCCGGTGCCGCCCTGGCGTCCGCTTCCGGCAAAGGGTACGAACAGGTTTTTGATCGCCTTTTCGGGCAGTCCCGGGCCGTTATCGGCAATGATTACGTCAATGAAACTGCGGGCCTTGTCCGATTCGTCGCCGTTTGACGTTTCTTTTCGGATTTTATGCGTGATGCGCACCAGATTGGCTCCTGCTTCGAGCGGATTGCGCATCAGGTTGCTAAAGGCGCGAAACAGCATGTCATAGTCGGCCTCAAGCGTGACATCATCGGGAAGGTCTATTTCGATGCGGGCCGGGCAATTTTTTTCATCGTCATCTGCTTTGGCCATTGTGCCATCAAGCAGCGTTTCGGATTTTTGCAGCAATATCTGATCGCGGATTTCCTCGATCAGCTCAATGAGTGTGAAGGTTGCAAGATCGCGCGGCGGTGGCGTTTCGCGTGCAAATGACAGGGTTTGTTCACTGATATAAACCGCGCGCTCCATTGATGATAACAGGCGCGGCACAACAGCCCGGACTTCGTTATCTTCGCTTTTGGCAAGCTGTTCGGTCATCAACATGGACGTCGCCAGCGCATTGCGCAGATCGTGACTGATCTTGGTTGCTGCCGTGCCAAGTGCTGCAAGCCTGCGGCGCTGATTAAGCATCGCCTGAAGGTCTTGTTGCATAATCGCCAGTTCTTGCCGGGCGACGCCAATTTCGTCATCGCGGTCCCCCGGTGTGATGAGCGATGCCTTGTCCTGCGGGTCTTCGCGAAAGCGGATCATGTCGTGGGTGAGCGTGCGCATTGGCCGCACCAGCAAGCGGTTCAGGGCGAAATAGACAAGGCCGGCCGTAAAGAACGAAATCATCAGTGACAGGCCAAACACCCGCCAGCCGAAATTGCGCATGGCCTCGGTCAGACGATCTTCGTGGACAAGGACTTCTATCTCGAAATCCGGTGCCATGGATGGCATCCCAACCACGCGCAGCACGCGGTTTTCGGTCTGGCTTAGCGTTGATAACCCCTCCATCAAGGCCATCGGGATCGAGAAATCCGTCAGTTGGATATCCTTGTCGACCTTGGCCGGCATATCGTCGCGCTGCAAAAGCAATTTGCGGTCTTCACGTCGCAGAATGACCGCCTCAATCCCGGCATTGGACAGAAGTTCGCGTTCGAGGTCATCGGGGATCATCTGATCCGGGGTGGCTTCAAGCGCAAGGGCTGCGAGATAACCGGAATCAAGGTGGGCCTTTAGCCAATCAATCCGAAAGCGCGCAACCGAGGGGGCGAAAACAAATACCTCTGCCAGCATGACAAAGCTGACCGTCAGCACCAACAGGCGTGCGGAGAGGGATTTGGCCCAAGGGGGCAATTTCAGTTGCCGATTGTTCATGATTGAATCTTAGGCCAGGAAGTCAAAGAAAGTACAGCGATACAGACGTTTGTTTTCAGGGGCGATGGCAAGAAACCCGGTTAGGCAAATTTAAGCAGAAAGCGAACCAGCTTGCGGGTTTTCTCGCCAAACAGGCTTGGCGTATACCACGCCCCGGCGACGCGTTTGGAAATTTCACCAAGGGTTGGATAAGGCGCGATCATGCCTGCGATGGCCCCGATCTTCATTTTCTTGCTAATCGCAAGTGACCAGACACCGATGAGCTCCCCCGCTTGTCGACCGACGATGGCAGCCCCCAAAATTCGGCCCTTGCGCGTGGTGATAACCTTGATGAAGCCTGTGGTGTCGGCTTCTGCGCGTGCGCGGTCGTTTTCTGTGTAATCCCAGGTCACAACGCGAATGTCATCGCCAAACTTTTTGCGGGCGGCCATTTCCGTCAGGCCAACCTGTGCTAGTTCCGGGTTGGTATAGGTCACCCATGGCACGGCACTGTGATCAACCTTGGCCGGAAGACGGAAAAGCGCATTGCGTATCACGATGCCTGCGTCATAACCGGCCATATGGGTGAATTGCAGGCCACCTGTGACATCGCCGATGGCAAATACCTTGTGGTTTGATGTGCGTAAACGCGCATCGACTGAAATACCCTGTTCGTTGCGATCAATACCGGCGTCCTTCAGGCCGAGATTCTCAACATTCGGTTTGCGCCCGGCGGCCAGCAACAGGTGACTGCCTTCAAGGGTGATTTCGATGCCTTCGTGTTCGATTACGGCCCTGATCTGCTCGTTTACCTCAAGGACTTCCTTGGTTTTGGCATGTTCATACAGGCTGATGCCATCGGCCTTGATGCGGTCGCGGACCACAGCCACCAGATCAGGGTCGTCCTTGGGCAGGATGGTGCCCATTTCGATTACCGTGACCTTCGCGCCCAGTTGATGGTGCGCCTGGGCCATTTCAAGCCCGATGGGACCGCCACCAATAATGATCAGGTGGTCAGGGCGGACACGGTTTTCAAAAATGGTTTCGTTGGTAAGGTAACAAACGCTTTCAAGTCCCGGGATTGGCGGTACAGCAGCCCGAGAACCGGTGGCGATGACAAACCGTTTGGCCTTGATTGTCGTTTCACCTGCCACGACTTCGGCGGGACCGGTGAAGCGGGCCTCTGCCTGAATGACGGTGCATCCCAGTTCTTCAAACCGCTCGACGGAGTCATGAGGAGCGATGCCGGAAATGACGGAATGGACGTGGTCGATTGCCCGGCCAAAGTCGATCTCCACCGGCCCGGTCGATACGCCAAATCGTGAAGCACTACGTGCATTTTCCGCCGCGTGGCCGGCCGCCAACAGGGCCTTGGATGGAACGCACCCGGTATTCAGACAATCACCGCCCATCTTGCCCTTTTCAATCAGGACAACCTTTGCGCCCATCTGAACCGCACCGGCGGCAACTGACAGACCGCCTGAGCCCGCTCCGATCACGCAAATATCGGTGTGAATGACTTTATTCATGGCCGTTCGCCCCGCTTTTTCGTTGGCGCAGTTTCTTATAGGCGACGGGCAGCAGTGCCAGTACCGCCAGTCCGACAATCGGGGTCAGAATACGGGGTTCGAAAATGATCCCAAGATCGGGTGTCTTTCCCTGATCAAACAAGGCCCCCAGACCATCGCCGATCGAGGCATATACAAAAGTGCCCGGAATGATGCCGATCATGGTGCCGAATACAAATGAGCGCAATTTGACGCCAAGAAGCGCGGGCACAAGATTGACCAGCCAGAACGGAAAGATCGGGATCAGGCGCAAGACCATCAGGTAGCTGAACGCATTTTCAGCAAAGCCTTCCTCCATCTTGCGCACAGCATTTCCGGCCTTCGCACGCATCAGATCATAAAAGGCATATCGGGCAGCAAGATAAACGACCGTTGCACCAATGGTTGCAGCGACCACAACATAGGACGTGGCAAGGAAAGACCCGAACAGAAAACCGCCGGTGATCGTCAGCACTGAACCGATGGGCAAGGACAGGGCAACGGAAACGACATAAAGCCCCATAAAGACCAGAACGCTGGATACCGGGTTATTGGTAACAAAATCCTGCAACAGGTCGCGATTTTCGCGCAGCGTTTCAAACGACAGCAAATCCAGAACACCAGCCGACCAGGCAAGAACCAATCCGCCAATCAAGATCGTCACAGGCATAAGCTTGCGCCAGAGCGGCTTTGACGGGATTGTGATTTCCGATTGGTTATCTGGTTTCTTATCGGACACGTGTGACACCATTGAACTGGTTTTGGTCATTGATTTCAGGCTCTTGCAAGTCGATCATTTGGCACGATATGCAAATCCCAAACAACAGGATCGCATTATTTGATCCAACATTAGAGAGAAATTTCAAAACTTGCTCATGAACTGCTTTCACCATTCCGTGAGGAGAATTTGTGGAATGCGACGCGCATCAGGGCGTGCATATGCGCAAAAATCCTGAGGGAGTGGCGCTTGACGTAGGGAAAAACTGGACGTATCGTCTGCGCATCGTGGGATTTGTCGACCGGCTTGCGGCCACGTAAAAAATCGCTAAAGAGGGGTGATCTGGCTTCGGCCCTGACCCATTCACGCCGGTCAGGGTTTTTTTGTGTCCGGACCGCATCACTTCGGGCATGTAGGAGCAAGACGATGACGACCGAAAAAAAGGCTTCCGATAACTGGCGCGCAGCGACCCGCTCTGTCCGTGGTGGCACAGCGCGCAGCGGCTTTTGCGAGACCTCCGAAGCCATCTTCATGAATTCCGGCTATGTGTATGATACCGCTGCCGAGGCAGAGGCCTCCTTTGATGGCAGTGGTCCGGAACGTTTTGTTTATTCCCGTTTCGCCAATCCGACCGTTGGCATGTTTGAAGAGCGCCTTGCCCTGATTGAGGGCGCGCAATATTGCCGTGCAACGGCATCGGGCATGTCGGCTGTCTGGAATGCCCTAGCTGCAAGCACAAAAGCAGGTGGTCGCGTGGTTGGGTCGCGCGCGCTTTTTGGTTCATGCGAATTCATTCTTACAACCCTTTTGCCGCGTTTTGGTGTTGAGACCGAACTGGTCGATGGCACGGACAAGGCGGCATGGGAAGAGGCGCTTTCCAAACCGGCAGATGCGGTTTTTCTTGAAACCCCGTCGAACCCGACGCTTGAGGTGCTCGATATCCCGTTTATTGCCGAACTGGCCCATAAGGCCGGTGCCAAGGTTGTTGTTGATAACGTCTTTGCCACACCAATCCTGCAAAAGCCGATGGAGCTGGGTGCCGATATCGTCGTTTATTCCGCGACCAAGCATATTGATGGTCAGGGCCGCTGCCTTGGCGGGGCGATCCTGTTTAATGACAAGGAATGGCACGACGACCACCTGACCACCTTCCTGCGTCACACCGGACCAAGCATGAGCCCGTTCAACGCATGGGTGTTGCTCAAGGGTCTGGAGACCCTGAGCCTTCGCGTCGATCAACATATTCGCAATGCGACAGCACTGGCGGAATTTCTGACGGAACAGCCACAGGTGTCACGCGTTCTGTATCCGGGACTGAAAAGTCACCCGCAGCATGAATTGGCAATGCGCCAGATGTCTGGCCGTGGTGGTGGATTGATCGCAATTGAGCTTTCCGGGGGCAAGGCAGCGGCGTTTTCGCTGCTTGATAACCTCAAGCTCATTGATATTTCCAACAACCTTGGTGATGCAAAAAGTCTGGCAACCCATCCCTGGACCACGACCCACCAGCGTGTACCAGCCGAGGACAAGGTCGCGATGGGCATTACCGAAGGCATGCTGCGTTTATCTGTTGGTCTGGAAGATATTGATGACCTTAAGGAAGACCTGTTGGCTGCCCTTGCCGTTTAAAAGGCTCGGACAACAGTAATCCCGACATCGATCCGGCCCGTACATTGTGCGGGCCCTTTCGTATCCGCCCCGCGATAGGCCCCGTTTTGTTTTAACTGGCGGCTGGCACTTTCGGGATGGATTGTCTACATAAAGGTCCATCTATCGCATTCTTGGCTGATGCAAATTGACTTGAACACACTTGGCCCGGAGACATGCATGTATTCGACCGTAACCCACGATATCAAGGTGTCGGTAAACCCGATGTTCCTTGAGGACGAATCAGATCCGGAAACCCATCGCTATATTTGGGCCTATCGTATCGAGATTGAGAACCTTGGCTCGAAAACCGTTCAATTGTTGAATCGGCACTGGCGGATTACAGATTCGCGCGGTGAAACCCAGGAAGTAAAAGGCCCGGGCGTGGTTGGTGAACAGCCTGTTTTGGCATGTGGCGAAAGTTTCAACTACACAAGTGGCGCGCCACTGACCACACCAAGTGGATTCATGGTCGGGACATTCGAAATGACGGATATGGACGGCAATCATTTTGATATTGCGATTCCGGCCTTTTCGCTGGACAGTCCGCATGGGCAACACACTGTGAACTGATTGCATCAAAAAACAGTATCAGGTAGCGCGGGCCCTGAGCCCCACCAAGGCAGGTTCAATCCTGTAATAAAATGACAAAGGATTTGGTATGTGCAGCGAACATAACCCGGTGAAGCGTCCGACACGCGAAGAAGCAGAAGAAGCAGTTCGGACACTTCTGCGTTGGGCCGGGGATGATCCCGACCGCGAAGGTTTGCGCGGAACGCCTGACCGCGTGGCACGGTCTTATGGTGAATTCTTTGCTGGCTATCAGCAGGACCCGGCCGAGATTCTGCGTCGGACATTCGAAGAAACCGACGGCTATGACGAAATGGTCGTATTGCGCGACATTCGCGTCGAATCCTATTGCGAACATCACATGGTGCCGATCATCGGTGTGGCGCATGTCGCCTATCTGCCGCGCCGCCGTGTTGTTGGCATTTCCAAGCTGGCCCGCGTTGTCGAGGTCTATGCCAAGCGCCTGCAGATTCAGGAAAAGATGACCGCACAGGTTGCCAACACCATTCAGGAAGAACTCGATCCGCTGGGCGTGGCTGTTGTGATTGATGCCAATCATCAGTGCATGAGCACACGTGGTGTGCACAAAACCGGTGTTTCGATGGTGACCAGCCGGATGCTTGGCGCATTCCGCGATGATCCGATCACGCGTCGTGAATTCTTTGCCATGATCGGCCGCTAAACCAACTCGGACGACCCGAAAACAAAAAAGGCCGCAGCACGATACATGCTGCGGCCTTTTCATTTACATCACGCGCTTGCTGCGGTTGCGCGTTATTCCTTGAAATCGCTATGGCAGGATTTGCAGGTCTGCATCATCGAACCAAGTGTTGCCTTGAAATCGTCTTCTGATCCGCCGGAAACTGCGACTGTTTTAAGATCGCCGGCCTTGGCATTCAGTTCATTTGCCAGATCCGTGAATTTTGACCAGTCTTCCCAGATGTCTGAAAGTGCTTCAGACGGTTTGTCATTACTGCCTTCCGGGAAAAGGGCGGTAAAGGTTTCGCCTGAATGACCTTCGATAATTGTCGCGGCTTTCGCGACCTGGTCCGGGTCGTAGGGCAATGTCCCCTTCATCATCGGGACCATGATTTTGACCTGTTGGCCAATGGCCTTCATGCCTTCCATGCGTTCCTTGACAACACCGGTTGCGCCTTCATGGGCAATGGCGGCAATGCTGCCGACCATGCTGAGCGCAACAGCGGTTCCAATCAGAATTTTCAACTCTCTCATCCCTTAAATTATGTATCTCTCTCACGGGCCTTTAGGCAGTTATCGTACGTTATTGACCAAATTGGGCAAGGATGTGGTCAACCGAACTGACATAATGTCCACCAAACAGTCGAACATGAACCAATAGCGGATAAAGGTTATACAAATTTCGGCGTTCTTCAAAGAATCCGGGCGAAACAGGCAGTATTTCGTTGTATCGCCCAAAGAATTCCGGTGTCAGGTCGCCAAACAATGTGCCAAAGGCCAGTTCGATTTCGCGATCGCCATAATAGATTGCCGGATCAATCAAACCAGCCAGCCTGCCCGACTGACACAGGATATTACCACCCCATAAATCACCATGCAGAAGCGAAGCGGCGCTGTTTGTTGGAAGATACCGTTCAAGACCGTCGATCAACCGATCAATGCGTACGACCATGCTTTTTGGTATTTTGCCCTCATGGAACGCATGGTGCGCCATATGACGCAAACGGTGTTCGGCAAAAAAGGTAATCCAGTTTGTTTCCGGTGTGTTGGGTTGCGGTAATCCACCGATCACGGTGTCAAAATCTAATCCGAATCTGTCCGATGTGACTTGATGCTGGGCGGCGAGTTGCTCTGCCAGGTCAAGCTGTACAGATCGGCTCATGCGATTGTCATTGGTAATATAGGTCATCACCAGAATGCCTCCATCCGCATAGACGACCTCCGGACAGGTGATCGGCGAATGTGCCTTGAAGTAACGCAGCATATCCGCCTCGATGGCAAGGCTACCATCGTTGGTATCGCTTTGTTTGATCACCAGTTGCCGACCGTCATCAAGATTTGCACGCATGACATCGCCAACGCATCCGCCAGAAAGCGGCGAGATGGATTGCAGTGTGCTCCCGGTGTGGCGGTTGATCAAGTCTGCCAGTGCATTGTTATCCATGGTGAAACCGGACGTTTGCTGGATCTAGATGCCGTGTTTTTCTCGGATATCAGACAGGAGCCTGACTGAGGCTTCCTCGATCATGTCAAACACATCAACAAAGCCGTTGGGACCACCGTAATACGGGTCGGGGACGCTTTGCCCGGCCAATGTCGGATGATAATCCAGAAAAAGTTCAATACGATTCTGATGCGTGCTGGGGGCCTGAGCGCGCATGTCGCGCAGATGCCCGTGATCCATCGCCAGCACATAATCAAATTGCAGATAGTCATTCGGGTTGATCTTGCGTGATCGAATGTCGCTGAGATCAAGGCCGCGGCTTTTGGCCATTTCACTTGATCGCGGGTCTGGCTGTTCGCCAACGTGATAAGCTGACAGGCCGCAGCTATCAACGCTGATATGGTCATCCAGTCCGGCGTCACGAACCATCTTGCGAAAAACGCCATCGGCCGTGGGCGAACGACAGATATTGCCGGTACAGACGAAAAGAACCTTGATCACGTTATCAATCCGTATTTCTGGGAAATGTCTGAAGGTACTTTCAAACAGTGACATGGTGGCATCCTTCGGGCAATGCCCCGTCGCATGGATGACTGCGAAGAAAGCTCCGATTGCCGAGAAAATCCGGTAAATGTAACAGCTTCGTGACATTTTGGATCTGGCGCTGACAGTCGGATCAATAGTTTGTATGATCGCGCCAAGATTTGTCCATTTGGCGCGTTTTTAATGCAGGAATTTGTTTCTTTTGGTTTGCATGTTGCCCTGATTCGGCAACTGGCGTGGTTGCCGCGGGGCTATGACCTTGTTCCGGCCGGAACAGTTGTGACCTCGGCCAAGCTGCGCAGCATCATGCTGGCCCTTGAAGAGATCAATGGTCCAGCCGTCCTTGTGCGCCTTGGGCGTTATCTGGCAGCCAAGGAACAGGAACCCATCCTGACCATGTTGCGTCATTCGGCCACCCCTTCGGTGATTGCGGATCGCTGGCGCCGTCTTGAAGGGTATTCTCATGCCCGTGCGCGCAGTGCGTTTGCCGTGACCGGAAAATCCATGAACATTCATCGTGGTGTGGTCCGTGGTCAACCGCCCGCACGGGTGGAAAACCTGCTGTTGCTTGGGTTCCTGATCGGCTTGCTTGAAGCTGCCGGGGCTGAAGACATTGACGCCACTATACTGCCAAGCCACGGTTCTGCGGTGCGTGTCATGCGCAAGGGGCGCGTCAGTGACAAACTTGCCTTTGCCGGGCGCGGTTTGCGATTCCGGATCAACTGGGGCAGCTTCGAACAGGTCTCTTCTTCGTACCCGTTTATGGCCAATATGCCCGGAACGGCTCCTATGATCGGGGCGCAGCGACCGGTGGTGCAGCAGCTGTGTGCTGTGCTTGAGCATGATATCGGGCGCAGTTGGACGATTGATGAAGTTGCCGCGGCACTTGATACATCTGGTCGCACCCTGCAGCGTCGCTTGCAACAGGCCAACAGTCGGTTCTCTGATCTTTTACGGTTGGTTCGGGTACGCGAAGCTTGTCGGCTTCTTTACGGCACAAACCTGTCAGTGGGTGAAATCGGTTTCTGGTGTGGTTTTACCGACAATGCCCATTTCTCGCGCGATTTCAGGCGTTTGTTGTCTATGCCGCCGTCGGTCTACCGCGAAGCCAGCATCGGCCACGCCGGTTTGACGCGGGCCTGATCAAGCCGAAGGTCTTTGGTGGACCGGGGCCGGATTGGCCGCCACTTGATTGAGCCGCATGATTGACCTGTTCGGTTTCCTTGGGTATCAGCAGCGCGATACGCGATATTGTTGCGCCCCTTCGCATCCACGAGGCTGCCATGACCGAGTCTACCCGCCCAGAAAATGAATATTCCGGTTTTCTGCCGCCGCGTTTCCAAAACCGTCCGGATGCAGATGACGTGGTGGTCAAGACCTGGACGGTCGGCGACGCGCTGGAAGATCACAACGTTCCGGACATACCAGCTGCACCATCCCTGTTTTTTGATCTGGTTGCCCCTGCTGCTGGTCGGGCCGATGCGACCGGGTTTGCCATGCTGTGGCTGGATCGCCATCCGCATGAAGCGCCGGGCTGGCGCCTGTCCATCGGTCATGTTGGATCGGAAGATGATCTGGAAATGGCGGTGGCCAAGCCACTGGCACGACTGGTCGATGCCATGCCGATGGCCAATTTCGAATGCGAAAGCTGGCATCTGACGCGTCCGCTCTGGCGCAAGCGCGCCGAGCCGGTAAAGCTTGTCTTCTGGGGCGATTTTGCCAAGCATGCCCGCGCGATTCTGGGTCATAGCGATGGCGCGTCATTCTATCAGCCACTTGGGGCAGGCCTGCGCTCTGATGATGTCGCAACCATGTTGCCCCTGCTTGAAGACATGCTGGGCGACCCGTTCCTGAAGGGGGGTATGGGGTTTGAAGATGCCTTGCGGCTTGGTGTTGCTTTGGGGCGCGCGCATCTGATCGAAAGCTGGATCGAAGCAGGCGGTGCCGAAAAAGAACCTTACTTCCGGCCGATGAAAATCTGGCATCAGGCGTGGCTTGCCAACGCATTGATTGATCCGGCGGTGGCAAGTCTTGCCATGTCGGGCAAGCCACCGATGCCCGCCCTTGATTTTGCAGGGAACAGCACACCGGCATCGCGCCGTTCGGCCCTTGATGATCTGTCATCATGGCTTACAGAAGTGTTCTTTCCCGATGAATATCCGGCCCTTCGCAACGCCTTTGTTGCCGGAGTGCAGAATGCCGTTTGGCTCGATAGCGACCTGCAACAATATCTGCAACCACAACAACGCTCCGAGATATTGCAAGGCCTGATGCCCTACTGCCGTTGGTTCCTCGCCATGGCGCTTTATAACCATCTGGGCAATCTGGCGGCCGGGACGGCGCGCGATGATCAGGTCGCATTTTACGCAACTGTTGTCGATGCCCTGCCTGAACTGGCCCCGCTGGGCGAGTTCGCAACCCAGCGCGATATCGAACAACACATTATCCGGATTGATGCCCCGCGTGCCGCATCGGCGTTTGATACGCTGGTCCTGCCGTTCTGTGATCTTCTGATGCCGCGACGCCAGTTTGACGCCACGCGTTCCTGATTGCCGGGCCAATCCCACAAAGAAAAAGCGCCTCCGGTAAATCCGGGGCGCTTTTTTGGTTTCGATATCTGGCTTGGCTTAAAGCTGTTCGGGATTTTCCGGAATGTCACGTGATGACACGATCAAAAACCGGATCGCCAGGCCGCTAACCGCGACAAGGCTGGCAATCGCAATGCCCCAGAACAATCCGGGCACGCCCATCTCAAGGGTGAAAGACAGGTAATACCCAACCGGGATCATGACAAAGATGTAAGACACCAGATGCAAGATCGTCGGTGCCCATTTGTCCCCGGCCCCGCGAAGCGCGCTGATCGCTGCGTTCTGCCCGCCATCGGTTGGGAAAATGATCGGCATCAGGATCAGAACCGAGACTGTTGTCGCAATTACCGCAAGGTCTTGCGTAAACAGATGCGCAACCGCATTGGGGAACAGGTAAAGCGGAATGCTAAGTGCAAGCATCACAATCATGGTGGTCAAAAGGCCGATCCACCCGGCAAGCGCCATGTCCGGTCGATCCCGCCGGCCATAGGCGATCCCGACCCGTACCGATGTTGCAGAAGCCAGACCAAGCGCGACCATGAACATCAACGCCAAAAGCGTCATGCTGATCCCGTAACTCGCCGCGGCAATAACACCAAGGCGTCCGGCAAAAAGCTGCATGGCGGCAAAGGCACCGGTTTCCATGCCCTGACTGGCTCCGGCAGCATAACCAAGATGACGGGCATCGCGTGATCCACGCCACCAACCGGCAAAGCCATTTCGGATGCCATAAAGATGATGGCTTTTCATCAACAGGATATAGCCCAGCAGACTAAGCGCCATGAACCAGCGGATCACACTGGATGTCCAGGCCGCACCTTCTGCGCCCAGTTCCGGCAAGCCAAAGGCGCCGTAGACCAGGCCATAATCCAGAACAAGGTTGATGAAGTTGGCAACAATCATCATCACCATACCCGGTAGCGGGCGCTGCAATCCCTCAAGGAAGAAGGCGCAGGTAATGTAAATAAGGGCGGCTGGCATGCCGATCGACAGGATTACCGCCAGATCACCGGCATGATCGGTGATCTCGGTCGGCTGGCCCGTAATGACAAACAGCCAATGTGATTGCATGGTCAGAATGGTAAGCAGGATGCTGACCAGAATGGCATAGGGCATGGCATTGCGCCAAACCGCACCGGCGGCCATCAGGTTGTCACGGCCCTTGGCATGCGATGTCATCACCATGACCCCGGTCAGAAGCCCGATGCCGGTGACCATCAAGGATGTGAAAGGCGCGTGCGCAATATTCAGATAGGCCAGCGCCGCACTGTCATAATTGCCAACCACGATGGTATCGACCACGGCCATGATCAGCATGCCAAGACGGGCAATCGTGACCGGCAGTGCCAGTCTGAACAGTTCACTCAGATGGCGCTTTACCCGGTTATCGGGATAAAGCGGTGTTGGCGACGTCGCCGGATCAATGGGGGGCGGTGGAACCGCGGCACCATCTTGTGGGGCAATTGACATTGAACTGTTTCCTGCGTGTTATTTGGCAATCAGGACCGTGGATCGTGGTGGCGCTCCGGTTCTGGTGCCATGTTGCCCCTTTATGGGGTCTATCTGTGGGCGGCGAACGGTCGCCTTGGGATTGCCATCAGCAATTTGGCCGGATCATCGGTAATGACAGATGTAGCTCCCCAGGAAAACAGCTCCTTGGCGCGTTCGACATCATTAATGGTATAACAAACCAACGGCACACCGGCATCGACAATCTCGGCAGCAACAACCGGTGTCAGCGCCTTGTGATCGATATGGATGGCAGAAGCGCCAAGACGCTCATACTCCACCTTCCAGTTTTCCGGCAGGGTTTCAAGCAGCCAGCCACATGGCAGGTCGGGCATATGTTGGCGCATATGGGCAACGGCGGTGTCGTCAAAGCTTGAGATCAGAATCGGCGGGACGGTCTTCGATCTTCCAAGTTCCTTGATGACTTCTTCACAGAGCCGCACCGGATCACAGCCCGACGGTTTGATTTCAAGGTTGGCGCCCATTTCCATGAAGTAAAGGGTCTCAAGCGTATCGGACAGGGTCGGGATACGTTCACCTTTATATATGTCTGAAAACCAGCCACCAGCATCGAGGCCGCGCAGGGTCTCAAAATCGCTGTGGTGAACAGGGCCGGTTCCGTTGGTTGTGCGCTCAAGTGTGTCGTCATGAATTAGAACGCATTTGTTGTCCGCGCTTAGCGTGACGTCACATTCAATCCATTTGGCGCCGCGGGCGCCGGCAACCCGAAAGGCGGCAATGGTGTTTTCCGGGGCTTCAATCGAAGCGCCGCGATGGGCGACAATGTGCGGGATCTCGATCACGGATGTTGGCCTTATGATTTGGGTGGGCAGCAACACGGAAAACGGCTGATGGATGGATCCATCGGTTGTGTTGGCGTTGCAAGATCATCAATGGGATTCTCTTACGCGACTTGGATTGTGTGAAAAAGCGAAAATCTTGTTGCGATTTGAACGTTTCCCTTTTCGTTTTTGCTGCGAAGTCATTGGACTCCATATTGTAATCACTAAGCCAGAGTCCGTTTTCCTCATGGTTTTCCGTGTTATGCGCCGATGTGGGTCGAGCTATGCACATATCCGGTTTCTACGTGAAACCCCCGAAAGCCAAGGGTTTGTGCGGACCGTTTCGGGGGTGAAAAAAACAATCGCCGAAAAACTCCAAAAATCTCGAAAAAAGGTGTTTACAGGTTCGGATTGGGGCCCTATAACCCGCCTCCACCGACGGGGTGCGGCGCTAAACGAAACGGCGACGCGGACTTGGCGGTTCGGGGCTTCGGCCTTTGAGTTCTTTGACATTGTAGATCAGAAGGAAGGGATGCGCGGGCAGCGTTATGGCGCTACAGTCTGTGCATCCTGGAGACGACGGATCGGTTTGAAT